>Ga0209742_10001144_pt1 | contig 12653 bp, 9 predicted proteins | sample DeeMarSeWOR38_10_FD_187462 | JGI IMG/M metagenome (GOLD analysis project Ga0209742, IMG submission 187462) | Marine sediment microbial communities from White Oak River estuary, North Carolina - WOR-3-8_10 (SPAdes) (version 2) | ecosystem: Environmental > Aquatic > Marine > Intertidal zone >... | reverse complement strand
ATGGCGCTGGCGCAGGCTCTTGGTGGCGTGATCTCCGGGGAGCACGGCATCGGTCTCACCAAGATGAAGTACCTGGATACCGCGGCAGTGCGTGCCTTCACGGACTACAAGCAGCGCGTCGACCCGCGCGGGCTATTTAATCCCGGCAAGCTCCTGCCGAACTCCGGTCTGGATGTCGCCTACACCCCGTCGCTGCGTCTGGTGGAGCGCGAGGCGCTGATCCTTGAGGCAAGCGAGCTGGGTGAACTCAATCAGATGGTTAAGAACTGCCTGCGCTGCGGCAAGTGCAAGCCCAAATGCAACACCCATGTGCCGCGCGCGAATCTGTTGTATTCACCGCGCAACAAGATTCTCGCCACCGGCCTGATCATCGAGGCATTCCTCTACGAGGAACAAACGCGGCGCGGCATCTCGGTCCGGCATTTTGACGAGATGGGCGATGTCGCCGATCACTGTACGGTCTGCCACAAATGCCTGCAGCCGTGCCCGGTAGACATCGATTTTGGCGACGTGTCGGTGCGCATGCGCGGCATCCTCAAGGCGCGCGGCAAGAAGCGCATTTCACTTGGTACTCGCGCTTCGATGGCTTTCCTGAACATGACTGACCCCGCCACGATCAAGCTCATGCGCGCGGCGCTGGTCGGGTGGGGTTATCCAATGCAGCGCCTCGGCTATCGTCTCGCGAAGGCGACGTGGCTGCTGCGCGCACGCCCCCCACGCGCGACGACTGGACCGACACCGGTAATGGCTCAGGTCATCCACCTGGTACGCAAACCGCTGCCCGCGCGGCTGCCCTCTCGCACCACGCGTGCGCTGCTTGGCATCGAGGACGACAAGCTCATTCCAATCCTGCGCGACCCGGCGAAAGTCACGGAGGATACGGAGGCAGTGTTCTATTTCCCCGGTTGCGGCAGTGAGCGGCTGTTCAGCCAGGTGGGGCTAGCGACGCTCGCCATGCTCTACGATCTGGGAGTGCAGACGGTGCTGCCACCGGGGTATCTGTGCTGCGGCTACCCCCAGCTCTCGGCCGGCGACACCGCGCGCGGCACCTCGATTTCGGTGAATAACCAAGTGCTATTTCACCGCGTGGCCAATACGCTCAACTACCTCGACATCAAGACGGTACTCGTGTCCTGCGGTACCTGCATCGATCAGTTATTGAAGTACCAATTTGAGAAGATTTTCCCCGGTTGCCGGCTGCTCGACATCCATGAGTACCTCATGGAAAAAGGTGTTCGGCTCGAAGGTACGAACGGAGTCAAGTACCTCTATCACGATCCCTGCCATACGCCGATGAAACACTACAAGCCGACCAAAGTGGCCGCGGAGCTGCTGGGGCAGGAGGTAGCGCTGTCGGACCGCTGTTGCGGGGAGGCCGGCACGTTCGCCGTGTCGCGTCCGGACGTGGCAACCCAGGTCCGTTTCCGGAAAGCCGGTGAGTTGCACGCCGGTATCGCGCAACTCACCGGCAGCAAACGTGCTGTCGATGGAAATGTGAAGCTACTCACCTCCTGCCCGGCCTGCCAACAGGGACTCGCACGTTATGAGCCCGAGACCGGCCTCCAGACCGATTACATCGTTGTCGAGCTTGCCAATCGCCTTCTGGGCGAACGCTGGCAGGAACGCTTCGTAAGCAGCGTTAGTCTGGGAGGCATGGAGAAGGTACTGCTCTGACCCGGCGGCGCCCGACAAGCGCTTGATTTCCGGGCGCGAACGACAACGAGCGGCGGCCAGCCGCGGGCGCGAATCAGGCCGCCGAAAGACGAATCTGAATGGGTAGGTACTGCGCCGGATCGATGCCAACGGCGGCCGGTTCGAGCACGTGCTCGATTTCGCAGGTGCGACCCTCCGGCGTACGACGCTCCACCATGTTTACCAGCGGACGGTCGGTGTAGGGCGTCATGTCCGGCTTGCGCACCAGCACGACGCGCGGTTTGAGACGCTGCTTGCGGTTCATGGTAGCGACTACCGCCACCTCGCCGGTGTTGAGCTGCACGATGCTGCCGATTGGGTAAATGCCGAGGCACTGGATGAACTTCTCGACCATTTCCGGATGGAACAGTCGTCCACGCCACTCATACATCTGCTTCAGCACCGCATGCGCTGCAACCGGCATGCGGTAGGGGCGCTCACTCGTCATGGCGTCGTACTGGTCGACGATAGCGCCGATCGCACCGAGGACGCCGATGTCGTCACCACGCAACCCTTTCAGGTACCCACTGCCGTCGTAACGCTCGTGGTGGTTGCTCACCACCTCGAGCGCAGCGCTTGGAACGTTCGGCGCTGCGGAAACAATTTCGATGCTGAAGTTGACATGCTGCTTCATCAGGCGGTTTTCTTCCGCCGTCAGTGCATCCGGCTTGTTGAGCAACTCGGACGGCAGCTTGCTCTTGCCCACGTCCTGCAGCAGTGCACCCAGACCGAGCACCAGCAGCTGCTCGCGCGGCATGCCAAGCTGACGCCCAAAGACGAGCGCCAGCACAGCCGCACGCAGACTGTGCATGGCCGTGTAGTCGTCCTTGTTTTTCAACTGCGCGAAGCAGGTCAGCGCGTCAGGATTGCGCAGGATGCTTTCCACCATGCCGCCAACCAGTCGCTTCACACCTGGCACGTTCAGACTGCGACCGAACCGGGCATCGGCCATCGCCTCGTTGAGCAGTACGCGCGCCTCGTCGTAGATTTCTGCCGCGCCCTGAACTTCTTCCTCGAGAGTGGTAATGTCCTCGTAGAGCGAGCGCGCGGTCGGATGGTTGTTCAGCTTGAACATCTCCTGTTCAATGCGCAACGCCTGCTGCCTCGGCGACATGATTTCGGAAGAAAAGTAGCCGGGCACAGCGGACTTGCGAGGCAACGCACCAGAACGCTCGGGGTCGCGCAGCAGCACCTGCACGGTGCGGCAGTAGCGTCGCAGCGCATCAATTTCTTCCTGTGTGCGAATCTCAAAGCCCTGAAACAGGAACGGCGTCTCGCGCCACGGGCGATCGAGATCGGCGACATACATCCCGATCTGCAGTTCTGCGACGTCTACTTGAACCTTTTGCATGGCACCTGGCAGATATTTCCCACCCGCGAATCAGCCACCCTACTCGGTTCCATGACCGTGCGGGATGCCCTTAACTAACTGATTTAGTGCAAGATGTATTCCTATTGGCGCAGCCAACTTAATGGCGTTCACTACAGACTAACGGTATATATAGGCCGACCGACGGTCTCTTTCAACCCACATCCGAGAGTCGACCACCTTTCTGGATGCCGAAATCCGTCACGGCCTGCCCCTCGCCGGGGGCATGAACCCCCTGTCCAATCTCCCGCCCATAACGCGGACCCAACCGCCGGACCAGACTCTAATTGTCTACATTCGGTGATGCAGGAAGCGTGCCCAACCTCCACCCGGCCACGGGCTGGCCGACGCGCCGTCATGGGCAACCCGATATCAACCCTTGGAATTCCGCCGTCGTGCCATGCTTGCTAGGATCGAAACTTGCCCGGGGCCACCCATGAAGCAGTTCCCGCACAGCACTGCATCGCAGCCGTGAAGATCGCCATCTTCTCTGACGTACACAGCAATCTCGAAGCTTTGCAGCGCTGCTGCGACCATGCGGCGGAACAGGGCGCGGAGCGCTACGTCTGTCTCGGCGATATCATCGGCTACGGCGCCGACCCCGGCCCAACGCTCGAGCGCCTGATGGCCTTGCCGGGACTGATCGCGATCCGCGGCAACCACGACGAAACACTGTTTCGCGATCCAGGCGACGGTGCGCCGCCTGCCGTGCGCCACGTGCTGTCCTGGACGCGCGAACAACTCAGTGCCGCGCAGCTCGATTTCCTTTCCGCCCTGCCCTACTCCGTGCAGCGCGACGACGTGACTTATGTACATGCCAGCGCCGACAATCCACAGAATTGGGAATATGTTCGCATTGCCGAGCAGGCTGAGCGCTGTATCCATGCTGCACGCACCTCACTCACCTTCATCGGCCACACGCACGAGCCCTACGTCTTCTATGAGACCGCGGGCGGCCAGATACGCGAACTCAGGCCTGCCAGCGGTCGACCCATTCCGCTCTCACCACGCAGTCGCTACCTCGTCAATGTCGGCTCGCTCGGCCAGCCGCGCGATGGCAACGCTTCGACCTGCTACGTCCTGCACAACGAGGATCACGCAGAGCTGACCTTCTTCCGTCTGAGTTACGACTTTCAACGCACCGCAGGCAAGATCCGGGCCGCAGGACTGGCACCCCACTACGCCGACCGCCTTGCTGTTGGCCGCTGACCGATGAGCGCCACGCACCGCCAAACGCTGCATGAGGTGCGGACCGGCGAGACCATCGACGGCTTTGTTGTCGGCAAACTGCTGCATGAAGGCGGCATGGCACGTCTCTACAAGGCTACCCGGCGGGGAATCCATACGCCGATGCTGATGAAAGTTCCAAAGACCGGCGCTGGCGCTCCCGCCGCCGCACTACCGGCGCTCGAGAACGAACTTCGCGTATTGCAGCGATTGCATGGCCCCCACGTGCCAAAGCTCTTCGGCCACGGTGATCTGCGCGCGACGCCCTATATCGTCATGGAGTACATCGAGGGCGATCGCCTTGCGCAGGCAGTGGCGCGCGCGCCACTGCCCATCGCCGAACTGGCCAACCTTGGCGCCGCACTTTGCAAAGCGGTGCACGTGATGCATCACCAGAACGTAATCCATCTCGACCTCAATCCACGCAATGTGCGAACACGCGCTGACGGTACGATGGTGCTGATCGACTTCGGGATTGCGCACCATGCTTCGCTACCCGATTTGATCGACGCCGCTTTTGGCGAAGCAGCTGGTACCGCAGCGTATGTGGCACCCGAGCAAGTGCGCGAGTTGCGCAGTGAATCCCGCAGCGACATCTATGCAATCGGCGTGATTCTTTACCTGCTCGCCACCGGTCGATTCCCGTTTGGACGCGCCAACCTGCTGTCCGTCAAACGCCGGCTATTTGAACCGCCCTTGCCGCCGCGGCTGCACCGCCCGGATCTGCCGCCTTGGCTGCAGGAAGTAATCTTGCGCTGTCTCGAGATTCGGCCTGAGCATCGCTTCACCACTGCCAAGCAAATCGTACATGCCCTCACGCATCCGGATTCGGTTCATCTCACTGCGCGAGCCCACCGCGTTCGGCCCGTCGATTGGTTGACACGGCTACGGTTGTGGTGGCGCTCACTCTACGAAGTATTCGATGAGGCCGAGCCGGTACGCCCGTTCGAGCGCCTCTCACACGCGCCGCACGTGCTGCTCGCGCTCGACTTGCCGCATACATCCGAGCCTCTCAAGCAGGCGCTGCGCGTCACGGTGCGCAAGTTCGCCCGCAACGAGCCGCACTCCTATTTCACCTGCCTAAGTGTGATGCGCCCCGCTGACCGCTTATCGCTGCGCCCGAATGAACCCAGCGCATCGGCGGCGGAGCGCATCGCCGAAATGCGCACCTGGGCCCAGCCCCTGCACCTGCCACCTGGCCGAATCTCGTTTCATGTCGCCGAAGGGAGCGCCGCTGATGTAATCTCCGATTACGCACATCATCATGTCCTGGACTACATCATCGTCGGCGCCCAAGGCCGCTCACCCATGGGCCGCATACTGGGCAGCGTGTCGGCGCGCGTGGTGGCGGAGGCGCCGTGCTCCGTGACAGTGGTGCGCCCGCGCGAATTGCCGAAGGCACGAGAGGAACACCCACCGGTAACCAAGGGGGATTGATCGACGATCGCTGGAACGAGGCGGCGTCAGGCTTCGGCTGGCGCGCCAGTGCCAACATCCTGGTACTCGGCGAGTTCCCGCACCAGCACCGTGGCATAACATCCCGCCGGCAACCCGAAGCGCAGTGAAAGGGTTGCATCGTCGAGCCACGTGACCTCCAGCTCGCGCGGGACGAGACGCAGCGCCCGGCGCTCCTGCGCCAGACCCGCGGCCGCGAGGCCAGTGGCGAGCGTCGCATACCGGGCGGCAACCTGGTCTTCGAGCGCACGCACGGCGCCGCGCGAGGCTGGTTCTCCCTTGCCCCAGAGCGGTCCACTCGGATGAATGTCGTGACGCGCAAGACGCCCGATCAGTTCGGCATCGATCTGCCCGGCCACAAAGAAACTGCGACTCCCATCGAGCACCACGGTCTCGCCGTCCAGCAAGCGGTTCCAGCTTGCGTCCTGCACCCGGCGAGCGAGCACCTCGTTGAAAATAAGCGAGCGCGCCGAAGACAAATAGAGCCCGCGCTTATGGCGACTGGCTACCGGCACGTTACCGCTGAACATGGCGGCGGCCCGCTCGATGTTCTCGCCGCCCCGGCCAAAGCGCTGCTCACCAAAATAGTTCGGGACACCCTCTTGCCTGACCGCCTCGACGCGCTGCGCAAGCGCATCCGGGTCCCCCTCGACTTCGCGCAACACCAGCACGAAGCGGTTGCCGGAAAGCGCGCCGGTTTTCAGCTTGCGTGCGTGTCGGGTCACTTCCAACACCTCGATGCCAGGGGGCAACGTCCGCCAGTCCGGCGCCGGCCGTTGCCCGAGCAGCAAGCTGAACCACTGGATGGTCTCGGCATGGCGGTCCTTCATGCCGGCGTAGCCGACATCGCGCCGTGCCACACCGGCGGCGCGCCCCAAGGCGACCGCCACCTGTTCGCTGTTCAGGCCACGCTTGCGGATACGGAGCCATAAGTGCTCGCCAGCCCCGGTAAGCGTGAACGGCAGCTCTTCCTCCACAAGAAAATCCTCCGGGCGCACACGCAGCCGCGCTGCCAGCAGCGGCGGGAGCGCGGTGCGCGGCCATTGCCAGGGAAGGACTCCCGTCATTGCATCGCCGTTGGATCGTTCGAGTCTGGGCGGAGCCGGGGCGCAACGGCCCGCGCTTCAGGCCGCCAGTCCGGCAAACTTCCAGGTGAGTATCTCGCCGGCGCGCATTGGCACCAGCCGCTCGTCCCCAAACGCGAGCTCGCCGGGAACCCGCCAGGTTTCCTTCATCAACGTGACGGTGCCAAGGTTGCGCGGCAGGCGATAGAAATCCGGTCCGAAATGGGAGGCAAACGCTTCAAGCCGATCAAGCGCGCCGCTCTGTTCGAAGGCCTCGGCATAGAGTTCCAGCGCCGCATGCGCGGTATAGATACCCGCGCAGCCACATGCCGCCTCCTTCAGGCGCTTCGCGTGCGGCGCGCTATCGGTGCCGAGAAAGAACTTCGGATTACCGCTGGTGGCGGCCCGGACCAACGCCGCGCGGTGTGTCTCGCGTTTCAAGACCGGCAAGCAGTAAGCATGTGGCCGGATACCGCCCGCAAACATGGCGTTGCGGTTGAGCAGCAAATGATGCGCGGTGATGGTCGCCGCCACGTTCGGTCCGCTCTGCTCGACAAATGCCACCCCCTCCCGGGTGGTGACGTGCTCCAGCACCATGCGCAGCTTTGGGAACTCGCGCGCGAGCGCTATCAGATGCCATTCAAGAAAAACCGCTTCGCGATCATACACATCGATGTCGGGATCGGTGACCTCACCGTGAAGCAGCAGTGGCAATTCGTGCTTTTCCATCTCGGCGAGCACCGGGTAGACGCGCCGCAGGTCCGTCACACCATTTTCCGAATTGGTCGTGGCTCCTGCCGGGTAGTATTTCACCGCTTGCACAAAGCCGCTCGCCTTGGCGCGCGCAATTTCCGCTGGCGGCGTGAGGTCGGTGAGATAAAGCGTCATGAGCGGTTCAAAGCGCGCGCCGGCAGGCAACGCCGCAAGAATCCGCTCGCGATAAGCGCGCGCCTGCTCCACCGTAGTGACTGGCGGCTTGAGGTTGGGCATCACGATAGCGCGGGCAAACTGGCGAGCAGTATCCCCAAGTAGCGCGCGCAGCGATTCGCCGTCGCGCAGGTGCAGGTGCCAGTCGTCTGGCTGTATAAGCGTGAGCCGGGAGTTCATGTCGGGGTCGCGCTGCGATTCTATGCGAGCACCGCGGGCCGTGGCTACCGGTCGGCCGCGGGCGATGCCGAGAGTTCGCGTTTGACGCGCAGCGCCAGTTCGAGGGCGTCTTCGAGCCGTGAGCTGAGCACAGTGTAGTGGCCCATCTTGCGGCCGGGACGGGCGGCACGCTTGCCATAGAGGTGCAGTTTTGCGTTGGGGTGCACAAGCAGCTGCTGCCAGGCCGGATGGGTGGCGCCCCACAGGTCGCCGAGCAGATTGACCATCACCACCGGCGAAAGCAGGCGGGTGTCGCCGAGCGGTAACGCGCACAGCGTGCGCACCTGCTGCTCGAACTGGCTAGTGACGCAGGCATCGAGCGTGAAGTGGCCGCTGTTGTGCGGGCGCGGCGCAATTTCATTGACGACCAGCCGATCGTCCGCCAAGACGAAATACTCGACCGCCATGACGCCGGCATATTCGAGCTTTTCAGCAATGCGCTGCGCCATGGCCACCGCCTCGATCTTGACGGCCTCTGGCACGCGTGCCGGCACGATGCTGACATCGAGGATACCGTTGCGGTGCTGATTCTCCGCCGCGGGATAGGGCGCTACCTTGCCGTCGACACCGCGCGCAATCACGACCGACACTTCCGTCTTCAGGTCGAGCAGCGCCTCCATCACGCAGGCTTCGCGATTCATTGATTCCCACGCGGCGAGCAATTCACTGCGTGCATCGACGCGGACCTGGCCCTTGCCGTCGTAGCCAAAGCGACTCACCTTGAGAATGGCCGGGAAGCCGATGCTCGCGGCCACCTCGAGATCAGCCTCGGCACGCACGACGGCAAACGGCGCAGTCGGGAAACCGTGCTCGCGCAGGAACGCCTTCTCGTGAATACGGTCCTGGGTAATGGCGACCGCGCGGGGACCCGGCCGCACGATGCACCTGCTCGCGAGCGCCTCGAGCGTCGCGGCCGGGACGTTCTCGAACTCGGTGCTGACCGCGGCACAGGTCTTGGCGAGATAGTCGAGCGCGGCCGGATCCTGGTAGTCCGCGCAGACATGATCGGTGGCGCGCTTGCCGGCGGGACTGTCCGGATCCGGATCGAGCACGACTACATCGTAGCCCATGGTACGCGCGGCGACGGTGAACATGCTGCCCAGCTGCCCACCGCCGAGCATGCCGAGCGTGGCTCCCGGAAGAATCATTATGGAGGTAGCTTCATCGCCTTGACCTTGGCGACCTGCCGCTTGCGAAACTGCGCGAGCTTGCCAGCGAGTTTCGGATCATTATTGGCAAGCATCGCCACGGCAAACAGCCCGGCATTGGCCGCACCGGCTTCACCGATGGCAAACGTCGCAACTGGAATCCCCCTCGGCATCTGCGCGATCGAAAGCAGTGAGTCGAGACCCTTGAGTGCGCGCGAGGTGACGGGCACACCGAGCACCGGCAAGGTGGTCTTTGCGGCGAGCATCCCGGGCAAATGAGCAGAGCCACCGGCACCAGCGATGATGCACTGCAAACCCCGACCGGCAGCGGCTTCGGCATAGCGATAGAGCAGGTCGGGCGTGCGGTGGGCGGAGACCACCTTGGCCTCGTGCGGCACGCCGAAATCCTTCAGCATATCGACAGCGTGCTGCATGACCTTCCAGTCACTGTCGCTGCCCATCACCACACCCACTTTCGGCTTGGCCATTCCCCTCTCCCGCAGAAAGGTGCATAGCATACACCGAACCGCTCCCGCGCTCGCACCGATCGAATGTGCTACCAGGCTCCGCTTCGCAACGCGACGCCGTGCGCGCCACGGCGCATCGCCGTCTCAAGCAGCTCGCGCCGCATCCCGCCGAGCGCGTAGACCGGCAGCGGGTAGTCTCTCGCCAATGCCGCGAACGCTTCCCATCCCATTCCGGGCTCGCCGGGATGACTTGGGGTAGCCAACACGGGAGACAGCACTACAAACGCCGCATGCAGTCTGGCGGCCTGCGCCAGTTCTCCTGCGGTATGGCAAGAAGCTGCCCAGAATTCCACGGGCGGTGGTGAGTCGAGTTGCATCAATCGGGAGGATGAAAAATGCACGCCATCAGCACCTACGCGCTGCGCGACTTCCGGATCGCCATTGAGGAGCACCTTCGTATCGAAGCGCCGCGCCAACTCAACCACCCGCTGCGCAAAGTCCACTAGCGCTTCGGCTGACATGCCATGCTCGCGTACCTGAACGAGACGCACGCCGCCCTGAAGCGCGGACTCAAGTCGCGGCATAAATGCCTCGACGCCGTAGGCTTGTGCGTTGGTGATGGCGTACAGCGCTGGAAGCGCCAGCGCGCGGCGCACACGGTCATTGGCCGGAAGCAACGGCGTGACACCAATGTTGGCAGGATCCTCCCACGACAGTCGCTGACCCTCACGCCCGTGCGGCGTACCGTGCCAGCAATGCACGCGCAGGAAGTGCAGGCGCACGATCTTCTCCGGATAGGCATAGACACGAGTCAGCCAGGGATATGCATCATCGAGTTCGATGCCGAGTTCCTCGTGCAATTCGCGCGTCAGCGCTTGCCGGACACTCTCTCCGGACTCGATCTTTCCCCCCGGGAATTCCCAGTAACCGGACCACGGCTTGCCGCGTGGACGCTCAGCAAGCAGGACGGTTCCATCGCCATGAATCACCACGCCAACAGCGACATCGATAATCTTCGGGGAGTGCGGGGTAATCATGGCCAGCGGAATGTGCGTATGGACAGCAGCCATTCTAGCTCGTAAGCACGATAACCGGCCCAACCCGGTAGTGATGCGACAGGGCTATCACAAGCGAAAATATCCGCATGGAGCGTTCGCAACTCCACCGCGTGCCGTGCGGACGCGGGCCAGCCTCAATCCGGACAATCGCTCCAGCGCTATGGCATGCGAGGCAGCGGATGAAAGTGGGAAGATCGCGACACCCCATCCGAACCACACTCAACTTCGCAGTCGCCCGACAGCAGCGAGGGCGACCGCACGTAACGATTCACTGGATGTCGGTCTCGACCGTTTCATCAACCAGGACAGTAGATGCAAACACGGCTGCACCTGCCGTTTCGCGCTTCCTGTCAACGCTCGGCTTGGACTATCGCTATGGTTCGAATTCGCGAGCCGGTTGTTGCAACCGGGAAGACACGCCAGAGCTGCCTGGAAAGAGGAGCCGGGGCAGCTAGCGTTCGTCGCCTGACGTGATCGGCATCAACTCATGAGCAATTTTGATCCGCCCATAAACGGAGGCGCGATCAATTTTGCACGAACTCCTGCTGATCACCCTGTTAATGGTCGTTGGTCTTCAAATCCGACATTCATCTTAAGATCTTCTTAAGATAATAACTGTAAACAACGGGTATCAACCTAGGCATTCTCGTATGCAAAGACTCGCTTCCACACGTACTATGTGGACGGTTCAACTGCTTTAGCGAGATTCCACACATGGAACCAAGCTGCAGCTGAGCCACATGGTAGATGTCAATTTCTATTTATCGCCAATCAACTAGGAGACAGCGTGTACCCAAACAATAAGTCGTGCCTGTTCAAATCCCTTTTTCTTGCCGCAGCGATTTTCGGTTCTCCCGGGGCCTTCGCAGGCAACACCGATACCGGCGTCCTCGATCAGTGCGAAAAGTTGCCTCTGGTGCTCAATTTGGCTCCTTTTTCGACTACATATGGCGACGCTAATAACAGCGTCTGCGTCGATGTGCCGGTTGCCTTGAAAGAAGTGCATGTGGTGTTCAATCTGGATACGAATACCGTAGACGGTAACCATGTCTCCGTCGGCCTGAAGCACATGTTCATGCTTGGCACAGCCATCAAGGACCGCATCGATCGTGGCCTGGTCAATCCGAGCAATGTCTCGATCATTGGCGTCTTGCACGGTACCGCCGCTAAATGGGCTACCAACGATAGTCTTACTCACGCTACGTCTGAGTATATTGCCACCCAGAGATTCTGGATAAACCGAATCATGGCGCTCAAAAATGCTGGCGTGAATCTTCAACTTGAAATCTGCGGCGTCACGATGAGAGGCAACAGTTGGACCAATGATAATCTCTATACTCCCGTCGACTCTCAGAGCAATCCTATCGGCAAAATTTACGTTAACCAGGGCGCTATCGGCCGCATAATCGACTTGCAGCAACAGAAATACGTATATATCCACGAGGGATACGAAGACTGGGATGCCAACTAAGCTCTGACATATCAGACTTCGGTCTGAAGTTGTGAGAAGGGCCGCTAGCGATAGCGGCCCTTTTTTATAGTGAGCCGCGGAATTGCAGTCGCCGCATGGGGCGATTGCGCTGGATTTGGAGGAGACTCGTTAATCCATCGCTCGCGCAATACGCTCAACCTTGCGGAACCCGGGATCCATCTCGCGTTCGTGTAAACGCGCACGCAATTATTGCATCTGAATATGCGCGATGGAGCGGCTAACGCGTCAATCCCGCGTACAGCATCGGCAGGCGTTCCGGCAGACGATTCACATGATCAACCACCATGTAGCCCTTGGCGCCGAAGATGCGCGAGACATAGTCATCGGCGTTCGGGTCGAGGGTCAGGCAAAACGTACGCACCCCACGCGTGGCCAGCTCCTCGACCGCCTTCTTGGTGTCGTGACGCAGGTATTGCGGGTCGCGTACGTCGATATCGGCCGGCTCGCCGTCGGTCACCAGCAGAATCAGCTTCTTCTGCTCCGGCTGCTTGAACAGGAATGATGCCGCATGGCGCAGCGCCGCGCCCATACGTGT
>Ga0209742_10001143_pt1 | contig 12654 bp, 9 predicted proteins | sample DeeMarSeWOR38_10_FD_187462 | JGI IMG/M metagenome (GOLD analysis project Ga0209742, IMG submission 187462) | Marine sediment microbial communities from White Oak River estuary, North Carolina - WOR-3-8_10 (SPAdes) (version 2) | ecosystem: Environmental > Aquatic > Marine > Intertidal zone >... | reverse complement strand
ATGCTTTTTGGAATAACAACGCCCCTGCCGCCCACAATCATGCCGGTGCTAAGAAGTGGCGACGCAGGATCGGGAGAAAACAAAACTGGCGGAATGACGGTCGGAAAACCAAGCAGAAACAAAGTGTAGGCCCTGCGGACGAGAACCTTGTGGCATTCCGCATCAACCTGTACAGGCGCGATCAGCGTGTTGGCATTCGAATCCGCCAGTTGCAACAAAATCGTCAATGCGTCGGACGCGAGATAACAGTCATGGTTAAGCAGCATAATATATTGCGTATTATCATCCTGAAGTGCAGCTCGGATTCCAATATTTGTAGCGCCGGTCCACCATAGTGCCGGGCTAGCGGTAATTAACCGCAGCGTTAATCGGTCGGCGTATGGAAGCGTGCCAGGCCGGTCAATATTATCAGGACCGTGATCAATGATGAGCACCTCAAAATCATGCCAGTTGCTGTTAGCGAGTGCTTCCAGGCATCTACTAAGTGCATCCCAACCATCGTAAACGGGAATTACGATGCTTAACCTGTTCATGGTTTTAGGGGTTGTTTATTCATGCCGTCAATTTCCGGTAAATATTGATATAACGTGTCAGCGCGATGTTCTCCGAGAACAGCTTGGCCCGTTGGCTTGCGGCCTCGGACATACGTAACCACAAAGTTGGCTCCTTCTGCAGTCGTCTGGCTGCGTCGGCAAAGGCGGCGACATCGTCCAATGGGCAAAGCAGGGCCGTTTTCCCGTCTTCCACAACTTCTGGTATGGAAGAGCTGTGGGTGCTGATCACCGGCAGGCCGCATGCCTGGGCCTCGATTGCGCTCAGACCAAACCCCTCAAGACGAGTCGGAAACAGGAGTGCGTCGTGATGCTGATAGGCTTCCACGAGCGCTTCGGTTCCTTCCAGGTGGCCAAGTGCGACCATGTTGGAGGGTAGACGGACGTCGCGGCCGAAGTCGTGTTGTGATCCCGTGTAGTGAAGGACAAAACGATCTCCCAGGCGTCGCATGATGGCAGGTAACAAGTCAGCGCCCTTGCGTCGTGAGAGATTTCCGACAAACAGTAGTCGAAATGGGTCGCCGGGTTGTTGTCGCTTCGGGGGGTGAAAGACCTGTGGGTCGACCCAGTTGTAAATTGTGCTGATGTCGTTACATCCGAACACTTCAATTGCTTGGGTGGCCGTGTAGCGGCTGACAGCGGTCACCCTGTCGGCGCGATCGATGGCAGTCGCCTCAAGCCGGCGAATCCAGTGTTGATGATACAAGCGTTGAAGCGGATTCTTATAAGGTTGGAGAGCGGTGTCGTGTACGCTGTGGTGGATGGTGACGACCATCGGTATCCCGGCAGGCATCATACGTTCATGTAGCCAGGAATTACAGTGCATCACTGTGACCCCTGTGGGAGGCTTGGGCTTGGCCACCAGCCAGGGCGCATACTCCGCATGATGGGGCAGCCAGGTGATCGTGGCGGGAATGCCGCGTTTCTCCAGCGCCGCGGCCAAACGTTTGGTAAATACATCGGTACCGCTGCCGGCGCGTATGGCAGGAAACCAGATCTTCATACGATACGCCCATATAGCCGGCTAAATTTCCCGGCAATGATGTTCCAGTCGTATTCCAGATTTACAAGCGCACGTCCAGCTTCGGCGAGACGCAGACGTGTATCCGGATCAGAAATCAAGTGCTCAATGGCATCCGCCAGTACTTGCGGGTCGTCGTGGATCACCAGCACTCCTGTCTTGCTGTTTTCAATCAACATCCCAATTCCCCCACTATCGCCGCCGATCACGCAACAACCTGCGGCCATGGCCTCGAGAATTACCGTTCCCTGCCCCTCCTGTCCGATACCGGGAATTCTCCGGGACGGTAACACAAAGACATCTGCGGCAGCGTAGAGATCGGGTAGCTTGTCGTATCCCATTTGACCCCAGAACTTTACCCGATCCTTGATCCCGAGACTGTCCGCTGTCTGCTCCAGTGCCGCGCGCTCGGGACCATCGCCGACGATCCACAGACCGATGCGACGGTTGGCGTCGACAATCGCACTGGCCCTGAGCAACACGTCCACTCCTTTCCAATCGATAAGGCGCCCGACAAATAGAATCAGGAATATCTCGTTGTCCAATATTCCGCGTCCCCTTTCTCGATCACCGGTACCGAACTGGTTGCTATCGACTCCCATCGGAATCACTTCGCCGGGAGGCACACCGCGATCAGCCGCCGCGTCGTGCGTAGCTGGTGTGTTGGCGGTCCAGGCGTCGCAATGCGCCAGGGTGCAGCGGCGGAGGAGACTTCCCAGCCGACCCTGCAAGCCGTAGATATCACTGCCGTGCGCGGTAACAACGGTTGGAATCCCGTGAAGAGGGCGCAGCACTGCGGCAATCAGGCCAGCGGGAAGAATCCAGTGCGCATGGAGCACATCGAAATGATGCTGGCGAGTAATTCGCCATGTTTTCCACGCCATGGCAAGCAGGAAACCTGGTAAAAGCATCCATAAAAGCGGGTTTCTGCGTAAGTTGGGCAGGATACCTGCACCGTAGGCAAGCCTAGGACTGCCGAACGTGTACCGGAAACGATGAAATACGATCCCTTGCGGTTTCCAGTCCGGGTCGACAAGCAAATCGTGTGGGGCAATTACATGAATTCGATGTCCTCTTTGTACAAGTGCCTTTGCCAGCTTCCGCAGAAATACCGATGCACCATCACTATCATAGCGTGGAAAACTCGAACAGAGAAAAACAATCTCCATAGCCGTTCGGTTAGGACAGCCCCCGCTCAGGACTCGTTGTCCCGGTCAGATATCCGGTAGTGCAGAGAAGAAATCTGTTCAGACACAATTCCGATTAGGAAGGATGTCAGTGACGAAAGGATAATCACCGCGCTCATGTTGGTAAACCGTCCGCTCGTATAGTAGGTATACCCATAGTAGAGGCTGCCGACCATAAACAATAAGAAGCTGATTGGCAGGAACAACCGCATCGGAGAAAACAGAGCACCAATTTTAAGAATGATGACAATGAACCGAAGTCCGTCGTGCAATAATCGAATCTTGCTTTTGCCTTCGCGTTTACGTCCGGCAATGGGAATATATCCAACACTATACCCGGAACGGAAAAACGCCATTGTCGAAGTAGTAGGGTAGGAGAAACCATTAGGCAGTAAATATAAAAAGCGTCGGAACTTCCTGGCATTGACTATCCGGAAACCAGAGGTTAGATCTTCTACCTTAAAACCCGTCATCAGCGATGCGAGCCGATTGAAAAATCGATTGGCTATTTGTCTTACGAAGGATGCGTGGGACTTTAGGTTGCGCGCACCAACTACCATGTCGTATCCGTCGTTGTATTTCTTCACCATTTTTTCGATATCGCGCGGGTCGTGCTGGCCATCCGCGTCCATAAATAGAATCACCTTTCCGGTTGCTGCACGAGTTCCTGACTTGATGGCGGCGCCATTACCCATTGAATAGGGGTGATTCACAACCTTGATACCGAGCGATCGCGCAACATCTTCAGTATTGTCACTGGAGCCATCGTTTACGACAATTATTTCAGCTCTATTGCAGAGGGAGACTATTTCCGGCAGCAACGATTTCAGAGATGACGCCTCGTTTCTGGCAGGAAGAACGATAGAAATGTGTTCCATAGTTGTACTTTTAAGTGTCCATAGACAAAATAACGACGTTATTCAGCGTGAATCGCGTCACCCTTTTCATCGCTCAACTGTGCATCCTATGCCATTACTCCTATCGAGCAGCACGGACATAGCCCTGATCTGATCATCGGGATATCTCCGACCTTAGATCACGATTTATTGGTTCGACTTAATCAATTGTATTCTATCAGATAGAATCTTCAATTCACGGTCGCGTGGATGCGTATTGTCGCGATTGGCAATACGCAATTTTTCCAGAATTTGTTCCGCCCCGTTCAGGTCGCCTGTTTGCAGATAGATCTCTGCCAGCAGAAAATAGGGATGCAAAAGCCGACCAGATCCGGAAATCGCGGTGTTCAGGGCAATAATCGCATCATTTGTCCTTCCCTTGAGAAGCAGAATTCGCGCGTATAGATAGTTGTAATGAGCGGCAAGACGTGGGCGCTTGGTAGCGCGCTGAATGTAAATCGGTAGCCAGACTAGCAAATCATCCTGAATTTCAGGGCAATCGGATTGGGCGCAATTTGCGGCGTAGTCGAGCACCTGATTGGTGAGCGGGCTGAGAAGTCCATGCTTAACTCGCCAGGCGATATTCTGTGACAATTGCCTAGATGGGGCCTTATGCTGCCAGGCCAGGATAATTCTTATGTTTATCAAGTCGCTGACTTCATGTGGGCGCAACAGTGACGCCCTCAAAAAAGACTCTTTCGCTTTTTCATATTGCCGAGCTTTGGCAAACATCGATCCTAATGAAGCCTGGGCGCGAGGAGAGTTTGGGTGATTGCTGGCCTCGAATACGTGCAAACTAGCCAGGTCAGACCAATGCCATGAGCGTAAGGATGTATTTAGCGCGAACAAAACCAGAAACAATGCAGGAAGCCACCAGATTCTTTTACCGCCAATATGGCGTGCAGCCATACTGGAAAGATAGAGAATGGCAATAATGGGGCCTATCGCCGCAAGGTAATTCCGGTGTTCATGTACCGGTTCCAGAGGGTAAAAGGTTGACTCCATAAGGTGGCTGATAAAAAACCAGAGGATGGCAAAAGTAAGTAGCTTATGTCTGGCATAGAGTAAAAACGCCAAGATGATCAGACCGAAAACAATAAGAAGCGAAGGAAGTGTGGTCCAAGGATATATGATGCCGGTCGAGAGCGGGATATCATCATGGAAAATGCCAAATTCATTTATTCTTGGGAAAAATATCAGAGAAAGGTAAAAAAGCAGTATTCTAGGTTGTGACAAAACGCGTTCGGTAAAACTGAATATTCTATGTTCGTAGCCAGGCAAGGAATAGACGACAGCAAATGTAACGGCGATTGAGGCGAAAACAAATAATCCCGCTAGCAATAGCACTTTCCTGCGTCGGTCCAGTTTGTCCCATACAGCCAGCGGAAATTCCGAACGAAAAAGTGTGAACTCAATCAGCGCGATGTAGAGTGGCAGCAAGGCGGCGTTTTCCTTGCTGAGTAGCCCCAAAAAACCGAAGATCAACGAACCTGTTACGGCCGTGGTCCAGCCCAGTGCCCGCCTGCCGGAAATAGCCATGGAGCGACCATATAGATACGAAAGTATTGCGCTCAACACGAACATCGCTGAAAGCGAGGCCATACGTTGCACGACATAGAGCACACTTGTTAAGTGAATAGGGTGCAGGAGCCAAAGTAAGGCAGCGCTGCCAGAGACGATCAAAGCGTATTGGTTACTCGATGCGGAACGATTGAAAACCGGGTCTTTAGAGGAAGCCCTGACGATACCCAGATAGAAAGCGGCAAAAATCAGCATGCTGTTGATTACGTGAATCAGAACATTGGTGACTTTAAAAGGAAAAGGATTGTTGGAGTTACCGGAAAAATAATAGTTGAGAGCAAAAGAGACCATTGGGATCGGTCTTTTCAGGGGTCCGGACTCTGTCGATGTCGCTGCGTTGGCCAGTGATCCGAATGTCAGGTCCGGGAGTCTCAGAAAGCTGTTATCAACAATGTTTGCGAAATCATCAAAGACAAATGGCCCGCCAATTCCCGGCCAGTATGCAAGGAACCCGGATGAAACAAGCATTAGCAAAACGGCAAGTACCCGGTACTTGCAGTCCAGGTTAAGAATGTGTTGAATTTTGTTATCCCACATATTTTTTATTACAGCAATTGGCGAGAACCGGGCCAACACGTCTCCAGCCGCTCATGCCCAGTTTGACCATAAATACCCAGATCGAAGCGTATTGGATCGACTGTCATGATGTCTATTTTTTACGCGGTATTGAGAGAGCTTCGATTTTATGTTGATACGAGCTAGATTGATCGGCGTCCATTTGGATCAACCTTCTGTAGATTTTGATTGCTTTTTCGGTCTGGTTGGACTGTGAATAAATGGCCGCCAAATCAATATACGCAGGTATATTGCCAGGATAGATTTCTATAGCCTTGAGTATAGAATTCTGTGCTGACAACAAATCACGTTGATAATACTTGACCACTCCATGCATGTGATTGTACTGGCCAAGTTTGCGCGGGTGGTTCTTTCGAACCGCAAGCACCGCCGTCCAGCGCTCTGCCGCAGATATTAATGACGAGCACTCATCTGCGATACAGGCCATAACCCTGCCCAACAGTAATGTTGCAGTCGGGGTAATTGTGCCCGATTTCAATAAATCCGCAGTAATCGCCGTGTTTTCTTCGTCTATGGCCATATTGTTTCTTGACTGTAGCAGCGCAAGAAAAATACGGAACGCAATGTTATCGGGATTGAGAGAGATCGCCCTGGAAGCGAAAGTAATTGCCTCGTCGTGTTTCCTGTACTGTTCGAGCAGTCCCGCATATTCAAAATTCAATATTGCGGAATCAGGGTGATTTCTGATCTCGGCCGTATACAGGCTGATATCTGTTTCCCAGTTTCTTGAAATCAGCAAGGTTACTGATGCAAACAAGAAAATGTAGGCAGCAGCCAACACAAGTACCAGGCGACGATCAATACGATCGCCAAGTAAGATAATGAGCTGACCGACTGCCAGCAATATCCCGAAACTGGCAAAGTAGTTGCGATGCTCGTAGGCAATGTCGAGAGGATAGATTGTCGATTCGAGCAAATGCGCAGCGATAAAGAGAAATATACCCAAACTAAATAATGGCAAACGACTGCGATAGCGGAACGCCAGCAACAGAATCCCAGTCAGACAGAGAACTGAAGCAAGGGTAGTCCAGGGGTTAATCAGGGACCTTGAAATGGCGATGTCGTCGTGATGCAGACCGAAATTACTTATTTGCGGAATCAGGATTTGCGAGATATAGAAAACCAGTACCCGCGCCTCTGTCATGACTCTCTCGCCAACACTGAACGATCTCTGGCGGTATGCTGACTGGGTTATATCAATTATCCAGTAGCAGGCCACGACAACCGCAAGTGTTACAAGAGACAGGATTATCAGCTTTGTTCTTTTTGATAATCGGTTCCATAGATGCCAGGGTTTTTCATCCTTAAACAGAGTTGCTTCAATTGCGGAGATGTAAAGTGGCAGAAGAGCCGCGTTTTCCTTGGCAAAAACACCAACAATTCCCATTGCAGGTGCCAGCGCAAAAACGAAAATCGCACCAAATCTCTGCTCGTTAATAATGCGAGTCCTGCCAAGCAGATATGTGATCAGGGACAAAAGCACGAACGTGCCGGACAAGGCAGACATACGCTGGACAACGTACAGCACACTGGTCAACTGAATAGGGTGAAGTGACCAGGCAAATGCGATAAAAGCACTGAACAAAATTGTACTTTTCTTTATCAGGCCAGAATTATCCCTATCTGGCATCAGCGATTGCGAGCGACGGATCAGCAACAGGCTGAGTACAAAAACCAGCCAGCCATTTCCAATGTGAATTGCCAGGTTGGTTATTTTGTATGGCGTAGTGCTGTTAAAAGAGCCGGCAAAGTAGTGGTTGATGGCGAAGGACAACATCGACACCGGTCGGTGGGTAGGCCCGGACTGGATCGAAAAGGCAGCATTTTTTAACGAAGTGCTGTCGAGGCTGTTTATTTGTATCGCCTTGTTGCCGAGCAGATTGGAGTTATCATCTAGCGTAAATGGGCCCGAGAGGCCGGAATAATAGACAGCGCTTGTTAACAACGCCATCGCAAGCATTATCGGTAGATAGAATCGCAATGACCTGTTAGAGGCAGCCTGTGAATTCATCTTGATATCATAGCTGTCGCAGAGGAGGGGTGGGCGAAAAGACTGGTTTTTTGACGTAGAAAAAACAGAGGGCGACAAAGTCGCCCTCTGAATATTTCCAAGTTCGTAACAATTTAGTTCTTGGGTCGATATTTCGCCGGCGTGGTTGAGGAAGCGGAAACATCCCACCGAAGGTTACCCGATGAGCCGCCAGGTTTTGTGATATCCCATTGTACAAACGTGTTGTTTGCTGTGCCAAGGCCAAGCGTGGTGTCGTTTTTCAAATATGCCCGAACCCAAGGGGCATCAGATGTTTCACCGAAAGTAACGTAGGAAACATACTTGCCCTTATAGGTCGTACCAGCACCAAGACCGAGTTGATCTTGTGTCATATTACCCAGGTCCGCCAGCTGTATGCCCTCACTATTGGCGACATCCAGGGCAGTTTTGGTAGCGGCCATCAGACTGCCTGTCTCAGAAACCTTGGATTTGATCGTGTAGTCCTGATATGCCGGAACCGCGATGGCGGCCAGAATACCGATAATCGCGACCACGATCATCAGTTCGATAAGTGTAAAACCCTTTTGCAACGTCTTCATTGAGTGAGCCTCCGTAATTGCTGCGTTTTTGCTGTATTTTTAATTTGTTAGAGGTTATCCCGAAAAATACCCGCCCTTCTCGATGAGTCGGGACCGTTTTCCTACATGGCCGCGAGATCGTGACCGATGCTTTTCGCGAGAATCTCCAAAAATTAACTAAAAAATACTAAATTATCCGAATCTATTTAGCAGAGCGATTCTAAACGGTCAAACCGGCCTGCCAATCGACCTTTTATCATATGCAGGCATCGTGCCAGTGTCGCTAAAATCCGTTTTGTATTAAAACTTATTAAAAACAGTCAGTTATAAAATATACCAATTGACAATCGCGTAACACTGCGCACCGTTCTGATGGTTGCCTGACGCGCTAGGTCAGCTGATTCCCGCGCGAATCGACACCCAGACGTAAGCGGTTGATTCAGCCCGACAAATGGTCATTCAATTCCGAGCTTCTCCAGCTTGTAGCGCAATGCCCGGAAAGTGATCCCGAGCAGCTTGGCTGCCGCGGTCTTGTTCTGGCTGGTCTTTTCCAGTGCTTCCTCGATCGCGGCCCTCTCAATGCGCGCCAGATAGTCGTCCAGCCCTTCATCCATATCAGGCCCGGAGTCGGTGGCCAGGTCGGAACCGGCGGCCGTGGCGCCCGTTGAGCGCAGCTGCAGGTCATCGGCGGTGATGTGTTCGCCGTCACACAGGGTGAGTGCTCGCTCCAGGATATTCTCCAGCTCCCGAACGTTGCCCGGGAAGGCGTATTGTTTCAGAACTGCCAGCGCGTCGTCGGTTATCGTCGGCGGCGACATGCCCATGTCTCCGGACAGGCGTGTGTTGATCGTATGAGCCAGTAATTCGATGTCATCCGGCCGTTGCTTCAGGCTGGGCATCGGCAGCTCAATTACGTTGAGCCGGTAGAACAAGTCCTGGCGAAACTTGCCTTCATCGACCAGTTGCGCCAGATCCTTGTGGGTGGCGCTGACGATGCGCACATCCACCTTTACCTCGGCCTGGGTGCCGACCGGGCGAATCGATTTTTCCTGAATCGCGCGCAGCAGTTTTACCTGCATCGGGATCGGCAGGTCGCCGACCTCGTCGAGAAACAGGGTGCCGCCGTCCGCCGCGGCGAACAGACCCTCCTTGTCCTGAACCGCCCCGGTGAAACTGCCCTTTTTGTGGCCGAAGAATTCGCTTTCGACCAGTTGCTCCGGGATCGCGCCGCAGTTAACCGGCACAAACGGATTGTCGGCGCGGGGGCCAAGCTCATGGATCAGGCGGGCGGCAAGCTCCTTGCCGGTACCGGATTCGCCGCTGATGTAAACCGGCGCTTGTCCGCGCGCGAGTTTCCCGATCATGTCGCGGACCTTCTGGATCGCCGCGGAGTTGCCCAGCATCCGTGAGGACGCGGGATCCCCCGGGATAGCCTGGGCCGACTCTTCCTCAGGCTGTTTTACCTTCAGGGCAGAGCGAACAATGTTACGCAGGTCGTTAATGTCTACCGGCTTGGACACGAAATCGAAGGCGCCTGCCTTCAGTGCCAGCACCGCGGTCTCGATATTGCCGTAGGCGGTAATCACCGCGACCGGCAGTTGCGGGTAGTTCTCCTGGATATGACGCACCATGTCCATGCCGTTGCCATCCGGCAGGCGCATGTCGGTGAGGCAAAGATCAAACTTGAATTCATTCAGCAGGTGCCGGCCTTCGCTCAGGTTGGCGGCGGAACGTGTCTCGAGATTCATTCGGCCGAGCGTGAGCTCAAGCAGCTCACGAATATCCGGCTCGTCGTCGATGATCAATACTTGTTTTGTTGTCATTTATTGCTCACGTTATAGCATTCTTCCGCGCGTGCCAGTGTCACCCTGAAGGTGGCGCCGCCTTCCCCTGCGACATAGTCGAGTCGACCACCGTTGCCTTCACACAGCTCCCGGCAGATATACAGGCCGAGGCCCGTACCCTGGGGGGTTGTTGTGAAGAACGGATCGAAAATACTGTCGACGATATCCGCCGGCACACCCGGACCCCAGTCGACCACCTCCACGACCGGCCGCTCCTTGTCATTAGTATAGGCCTGAATCTTGATCAAGGGCTTGAAATCGAACGGCGGGCTGTGACGCAGGGAATTCTGGCAAAGGTTGGCAATGACCTGGTACAGCTGATCCGGGTCGACACAGGTCTCGAGGTCCTTGTCCTTCACGTGGATCACGATGGCCTCCGGCGGAATTTCCGCACCCTGTGTGTACTGGGTGACGAATTCCTGTATCCACTCGGCGAGATTGATGCGCATCGGTTCGGTGCGGTCGCGGCGGGCAAGCTGGGTAATGTTCTCGACAATGACATTCATGCGCTTGCCGTGATTCTCGATGATTTTCAGCAGGCGCTGGGTCTCTTGATCGCCCTCGGTCGACTCCTTCAATAACTGCCCCGCGTTGGTCATGGCGCTCAGGGGATTGCGTATTTCGTGGGCGATACTGGCAGTCAGTCGCGCCAGCGCCGCCATCTTGAGCTGCTGTGCCTGCTGTTTTAGTGCCTCGGTGTCCTCGAGAAAAATCAATGTGCCCTGGCGGTTTTTCTTGTCACCCAGCAGGATGAATCGCGGCAGCAGGGCGAATCCCGCGGCAGTACGCAGGATGCGCATGGTCCGTTGTACCGGCTTGGCTGACCACTCCTGGAGTTGTTCGTCGAGCTCTGGCGAGACGTCTTTCAGGGCCTGGCTCGGTGCAAAGCTATCAATTCCCATGAACACCTGTGCCGCGATGTTCATTTGCAGCAGGTGGCCCTGGTTATCGCAAACGACAACCCCCGATTGCATGCGTTCAATAATGAGCTCATTCACCGACGCCAGGTTGGCCAGATCGACACCCCGTTTTTCCGCCAGGGCGGTGGTACTGCGCAACCGGTTAGCCAGGGTGTTGCCCAGGGTAGCCGTGATGAATAGCCCGATGCCCAGCAGGCCTACCTGTGGGTAGCCTTTGGAGATAACCTCAAAGCTCAGTTCGGCGCCGGTTAACAATCCCCAGGAGTGTTCCAGTAGCGCCGCGATTGCACCCAGTGAGGCATAAAAAATGGTCATGCGCCTACCCAGCAGGACACTGCACTCGGCGACTGCCACCAGCATTAACAGGCCCAGGCCGCTACCGACACCGCCACTGCTGCCCATGAGAATGGTGATCAGGGAAATATCCAGAAACGCGAGTATGGTTGCCTGGGATTCGAAATCGGGTGTCCGAAGGCGCAAGGAAAACAAGGCAACGATACTGATGGTCGCGTAGAGCAGCGAGGCGAGTGCGAACCAGCCCGGGGCCGTCGTGCCAAATGGGGGAAAGCTGCCGGGTAACAGCGACAGGCCGAGAAAGGCGCCGGCAACCAGGATGCGATAAAGATTGAACTGACCGAGCAGTTTCCAGTTCTGTGCACGAACCGAGGCGGCGTCGGTGGCGTGTTCCGATCCTTGGGATTTTTGTTGTTGTGGTGCCATGACTGCAGATAAATACAGCACAGTTTCAGTGGTGACGCAAAGCGGTGGGGGCTATTTCTTGTCTTGTTCCAGATGAGCGGTGGAGCAATACGCCTTGCCGTCGTGTATCAAGGCTTCTTTGCGAGGAATGTGGACGCCACATTTTGCACACGGGACCATCTCGATCCTGGCCTGTTCGCCGGTAGGCGTGCGTGGTGTGTCATCGGCCAGCAATCGGCGCACCAGGCGGTAGGCCAGCCAGCCAAGAATCAGGAGTATGACGAGTCGAAGCAGGTAGCCCATCGAAGGTATTTTCTTCCTGAATGCATTCACCAGCCCGCATTGGTCGGGGTGAGAGGATTCGAACCTCCGGCCCCTGCCTCCCGAAGACAGTGCTCTACCAGGCTGAGCTACACCCCGATGCGACTAGTGACTGCGGTGAATGGAATAATAAGCCAGATCGATCAAGGCCTGTTTGAACGGCGAATCGGGAACTGGCGCCAGTGCTGCCCGTGCCAGTTTTGCCTGGGCCTCGGCTTGGCGCGCAGTGTACGCGATGGACCCAGTGGATTCAATGATGTCCACGATGGTATCAATGTTGTCGCGACCGCCGTTTTCAATGGCTTCGCGGATGATTGCGCGCTGCCCCGCATCACCTTCGCGCATGGCATGGATCAGCGGCAGAGTCGGTTTGCCTTCAGCGAGATCATCGCCAACATTTTTGCCCAGTGCCTCATCACTGCCCTCGTAGTCGAGCAGGTCGTCAACCAGCTGGAACGCCGTTCCCAAGTACATGCCGTACTGCGCCATG
>Ga0209742_10001141_pt1 | contig 12671 bp, 8 predicted proteins | sample DeeMarSeWOR38_10_FD_187462 | JGI IMG/M metagenome (GOLD analysis project Ga0209742, IMG submission 187462) | Marine sediment microbial communities from White Oak River estuary, North Carolina - WOR-3-8_10 (SPAdes) (version 2) | ecosystem: Environmental > Aquatic > Marine > Intertidal zone >... | reverse complement strand
GGGAGCCGGCAGTAGCATCGCCATTGCGACGACGACTGCTCCGCCAGCGCCCGTGCCGGGTTCGAGCAGCGGGAACAACGTGCTGGCGATGTCAGCTGAAGTGGCATCCTTCGCGGGCTTTATCCACGCCTTCGAGAATATCTCGGTAGACACCTGGGTCCCACAGGACTGGAGTACCTCCCTCGGCTTCCGGGTCTGGGTCTACGGACAAAATACCGCCACGCAAATGTTCATCGATATCCTGGACAATCGCAATCCCGGCTCGACCTCGGATGATGCGGAGCGTTTCAGCGTGTCCTTCGTTGACGATTTCAGCGGCTGGCAGTTACTTGAATTCCCGTTCAGCAGTTTCGTGCGCAAAGAAATAGGCAACGGTGCACCCAACGACGGCTTCACGCTGACCGAAGTGCACGGCTGGGCCATGGGTATGCTCGGGACGCCCGGACCGGTCACCTTCTATGTCGACGATGCCGCGCTATATGGCGTAGCCGAGATTCCGGAGCTGACAGTGAATTTTTCCGCCGGTGGCTACGATATCGAAGAGGGGACGACAGGAGCCATCACCGTCGAGCTGAACCGGCCGATGAACAGTGATGACCCTGCCCAGGTGGCGGTGGACTACTTCACCGAACCCGGGCTTGCCATACCGGGGCGCGACTATGTACCGGTATCGGGTACGCTGACTTTCGTAAACGGCGGTCCGTCCGAGCTGAGTTTTATGCTGGAGACGATCGATAACAGCAAGTGGTCGGCGAACAAATCGATACTGCTCAGGCTCGACAACCCGGTCGATGTGGCGACCGGCATAGCCGCGCGCTCAACCGCCTTCATTATCAATGATGACCCCTTCGACCCGAACCTGCTGGATGATTTCGAGGAGTTCCCCTACTTGTGGGACAGCAACGCCAGCACGAGTATCAGCAATCTGGTGCTGATGCTGGGTGATCCGCGGGCCCGGCCCGGGCAGGACGCCTTCGAGGGTGTCCTGCGCGTCGACAGCCCGTTGGTCGTCGAGGCGGTTGTTTCAGGCAATGTGTGCAAGAGTAACGGCATCATACCCGTTACCCTGCTCACGACAGCCACCTTCGACGCGCTGACCGTCGATCACACCACCGTCACGCTGGGTAGCGCCAGCGAAACTCATGTCGACAAGAAGACCGGACTGGCCAGACGCCACGTGGAAGATGTGGACGGAGATGGTGATATGGACCTGTTATTCCATTTCCGCGCCAACGAAACCGGCCTGGACTGTGAAGCAGGCCAGCTGCCAATCAATGGCATGACTTTCGATGGCCAGCCCATCACTGTGGGCGGTCCCGGCGCCAGGTTCAGCCAGGACTTCGCCATTGGTGCGGATTGGTCACAGGGCGAGGCGCTGACCTTCTGGTATTACGGCAGCGGCAGTGGTGCCCCGGTGACCTTGCAGATCAAGGACAACCGCGCCCCGGATCCGGGCCCGGCCGGCTGGGGACTGGTCTGGAACGAGGAGTTCGACGAGCCTGCCGGCACCGTGCCCGATCCCGCGAACTGGAGTTATTCAATCGGGGACGGGAGCCGCGATGGTCTCGTCGGTTGGGGTAACGAGGAACTGCAGTACTACACCGACGATGTGGCCAATGCGGCCACTGACGGTGCGGGTAACATGGTTCTGACGGTGCGTGAGGCCGACGGGACGCTGGATTGTTATTACGGACCCTGTGAATACACCTCGGCTCGCCTGGTCTCCAAGCGCAAGGCGGAATTCGCCTACGGACGGATCGAAGCCCGAATCCTCGTGCCGGAGGGCCAGGGCATCTGGCCGGCCTTCTGGAGCCTGGGCACGGATGAGGACCTGGTGGGCTGGCCGCAAACCGGCGAGATAGACTTCATGGAATTCGTCGGGCGTCTGCCGAACGAGATTTTCGGCACCATTCACGGACCGGGCTATTCCGGCGGTAATAGTTTCGGCAACATCTTCGATTTTGGTGAACCGGTCTTCAACGACTACCACACCTTTGCCGTAGAGTGGCAGCCGGATCTCATCAAGTGGTACGTGGACGGCTTCCTCTATCACACCGCCACCCCGAGTGACGTGACTCCCAACGAATGGGTGTTCAACGATCCCGTTTACCTGTTGCTGAACGTGGCAATAGGAGGCAACTTCGGCGGTCCTGTTGGAGACGAATTCACACCGCCGCAGTCGATGGCAGTGGACTATGTCCGCGTCTTCCAGGCCCCGGATACGGCCGAGCGATTTGAAGCCACGTTCGTGGATGACTTCGTCGGCTGGCAGCAGGTTGAAATACCCTTCGCCGATCTCTCCCGCAGTGCCGAACAGCCCGATGGCGCCCCGGACGACGGACTTACGCTGACCGAGGTCTGGGGCTATGGTTTTGTCCTGGAGCAGGGCGGTTCACTGTTGCTGGACGAGGTCAGGCTGAAGATACCGCCGCCGCCGCCGGCAATTACGGTAACCAACCTCAGCGACAGTGGTGCGGGCTCGCTGCGCCAGGCGCTGGCGGATATTGCCAGCGGTGGCGTCATCACCTTTGATCCCGTTCTCGCCGGAGGGACAATCGGGCTCACATCCGGGCAGCTGCTCGCCGACCGGAACGTCACCATCGACGCATCCGCAGCGCCGGGGCTCGTGGTCAGCGGTAGCAGTATTTCCCGCGTGCTGACTATCGCGGCCGGTGTGAGCGTCACCATGAAAGACATCGTGGTGGCAGATGGCGTGGGCGCTCCGCAGGGGGGCGGGATTTTCAACCTCGGAATACTGAACCTCGACCGGGTTGTGGTCAGGGACAATGTCGAGACAAGTAGTGGCCCAGCGAGTTTCGATCTCGGCGGCGGCGGCATCTACAATGGCGCCGGAGCGACGCTGAACCTGACCGACAGCACCGTGGCCAATAACGCGAGCCTCAGCCAGCCGGGTGGTGGAGTCTATGGCTTCTTCAATAGTACGGTTAACATCGTTCGCAGTACTATCAGCGACAATGTCAGCGGCGACGTGGCCGGGGGATTGCGCACGCTGGGTAACCTGACGGTGGTCAACAGCACCATCTTCGGTAACGTCTCCACTGCGTGGCACGGCGGGGCTGCGTTTATCACCGATGGAACAGCAGTCATCACGAACAGCACCATCAGCGGCAACACCGCGCCTGCAGGAACAGCGGGTGGCTTGATGGTTGCAACATTTGGTGCCCCTGTATCCGTAACAGTGACCAACAGCGTCGTTGCCGATAATGGGGATTACGACTGCCAGGTCGAGGGCGGAGGAGCCGCCGTTTTGACGTCGGGTGGCAACAATGTCTTCGCCGACCAGTCCTGTAACCCGGCTGTTTCGGATTTAGTCGTTGTTGATCCTCTATTGGGCCCCCTGGCGGATAATGGCGGCCCGACCCTGACGCAGGCCCTGCTACCCGGCAGCCCGGCTATCGATTCAGCCGGCGGCGCGGCCTGCCCCGCAAGCGACCAACGTGGCGTGCCGCGACCCCAGGGCGCTGCCTGCGATGTGGGCGCATTTGAATTGGAACCTCTATGAACGGATCGATGACAGGTTCCGCCCGTAGCGCATATTGAAGCAGGCATGCGGTGTTGTGCCACCGAGCGCAACAGTAAGCTCTGTCGCTGGAAGACGCAGGTATGAGTAACGAAATGTTAGTCGGCGAATTCTGGCGGCAGGGCCATGGGGTGGCTGAAGACATCTTCGAGGAAGCCCTGATGGGCGCTTCGGTAACCGGTTGATGAATAGAGTTAAATACGGACGCCTGGCATCCTGATAATCCCGTGCCGGCAGTTCAGCCGAGCCGCCTAGCGGCGTCGTGATTCGGTGGATTCCTCGCTTCGCTCGTCACCCCTGCGGGGCGCCTTCGGCGTCCATATCGGCATAGCCGATTTGTCGCAAATCGCTCCGCTCCTGGCCACCACTCTTATCCACACCTCATTATGTGGACATCGAAGCCTGCCGAGAAGACGGGTTCCCGACCGGTCAGGATCACAATCGCGGCTTGACCCAACCTTTCTCGACCATGGCCTCCGCTGCTTCGAGGATGCTCTCCTCCGTATTCCTGAGATTGATCCCGAGTAGCTCCGCGGGACGGTTGCTGCCGAATTCGTAGTGCAGGTTGGCGGAAGCTCGCGCCAGTCGTAACGAAAAGCGCTTGTCCAGGTATGCAGCGATGTACAGGATCAGCCTGGGCAACTCCCGCATAGGCGTCTTGTACTGACGCGACAGGACCTTCGAGATCTCGAGTATCGACATCTGCCTATCCGAGAAAATGATGCGTTGGCCTACAGCTTTGTTCGATGTCAGTGCACGCACATGTCCTTTGGAGACGTCGCCAACGTCGACCAGGTGCAGCCGCATCGGAGCACAAGCGGGATAGGTCCAGCCGACCAGGTCGCGAATGAACGAAAGGCTGGAGCGGATGTGGTGTTTCGCGAGCGGCGGGCCGATCACCACCGACGGGTTTATGGCTACCGCCTCCACACGATCGGCGTGCTTGTCCACGAAGTGCCACAACAAGCGCTCCGACTGCGTCTTGCCCATGCCGTAGGGGTCCAGCCCAATGTCGTCGCTCGTGCACCAGTCGTCTTCGGTATAAGTCCTGTCCTGTTGGTCGTAACTCATTACGGCGGCAATCGACGAGGTCATGACGATGCGTTTGACACTCGGTGCCCTGGCAACGGAATCGAGCACGTTCTGCGTGCCTTTGACGGCCACATCGATGATCTGCTTCTGCGGGTCGGGAGCCGCCAGGATTACGGCCGTGGCGGTGTGAATCAACGCATCGCAACCCTCGAGTGCGGCATCGAGGCTCCCTGGTTCGAGCAGGTCTGCCTCGAAACACTGTAGCTTCCCGGAATACCGCTCCTGGAGCACATCGAGGTGCGCACGCTTGGTGTCGTTACCGAGGTCGCGTACGGTCGCGTGCACGACATGACCGTCCTCGAGCAGGTCGGTAATGACGTGGCTCGCAATGAAACCAGCGGCTCCCGTTACGCAGACGCGACTCATTGCGGAAACAGGACGACTATTTGCTGTAATCGTGGATACTTGCGCCGCGTTAGCTGTTCGAAGAATTCGGCCATAGGCGCATTATATAGAAATAGCTCCTGACGGATTCCTGGGGAACGTAGATTCTCAATTCTGTATGCCGACCGATTGTTCTCCTCGTCGGTCAGTCAGCGGCTGGCTCTACGGCTTCGTTTCGATACCGGTCGAGTGCGTCGGCATCCGCCTCAGTCCAGTCTTCAACTAACGTCGATTTCAACAATTCCATTAACTCAGCCGCCCTGTCGGTGTCGCCCAGCAAATGAGCGTAACGGGCCCGGACCCGCAGGGCACTGGCAGAATCGCCGCTTCGTTCGTGTTTTACTTCATGCTATAGGCATCGCGCCTGCGCAAGGGGGGAAACCCGTATCTTTCCACGCGAATCCACGACTGTATCGATCGTGTCTTTGATGGTCGGGCCGAGCAGTTTCAGGTCCCGAGTTTGCGAAAAAACTATTCGTTATCGCCTGGTGTCAGCGCCGATTCCTGAGCCGCAACGTCGGCATACAGACAGATGCCCAGCCAGTTCTGGATCGTTCTCGCGAGATGGACGTTGCCGTGTGTGCGGACCGACCGGCTTCGTAATGCCTCCGCCATCGGGACATCACCGCGCCAGACAAGCGCGAGATCCCGTACCGTCGTATTGATATACAGGTCCACTTCCTTACCGGGATCCTCGGAGCACAGATCGACCAGGTCTTCGCCGGCAACCAGCCACCACGTTCGGAAGCGTTCCAGCTCCTCAAACTCGAAGCACAGTACGGTTTCGCCGTCCGGTAGCCGTCCGGTCTGCAGGCGTCGCTGCAGGTCCCACATCAGGAATTCGACATCGAGCTCGGCGTCGGTCATCTGGCCGCGCGCCCATCGCATACCCCAGACCGCGAGATGCTCGATCATCGGCTCGAGCTCCCGCCCGCACGCCGTGAGGTGGTACTCGTGACTTTTCCTGCCCGGCGGACGTTTGCGAATGACGAGGCCCTTCTCTTCCAGCATCTTCAAGCGCTTGCTCAACAGCGTTGGTGAGATACGAGAGAGCGCGCGTTGAAAATCGTTGTATCGCGTCGTGCCCAGCAGCAACTCGCGCAGGATCAACACTGTCCACCGTTCGCCGATGATGTCGCTGGCCTTGGCGACCGGGCAAAACTGGCCGTACTCGGGCATCGCTGCGTACTCCGATCCGCGTTGATTAACTACAGATAATGTAGCTGATTCCTACACTTCGTGCAGTAGTTGGGGTTGGTCCGTTTTTCCTACCCTGTGGCTGCGATTTCGCGATCGCTTGACTACATTCACTATCTGGAGAAGATCATGGCAGCACAAAACACAGCACAGGTTGAAGAACAGACCGTAAACGGCGTCACCGTGAGCACGGTGATGGGAATCATCGACGCAATCGAAGAGGATAGCGACAACGCGCACTTTCAGTTCCGGCTGAATAACCGTTGGGTGGATGGTGGCCTGAATCGCAGCCGCATCAAGGAATACTTCGCTCTCGGGCAGGAAGACAAAACCCGCAGCGGCGCCTTTTCTGTCGATGCGGACGAGCCGGCCGTCAACTCGGGCGGCGACAGTTGCCCGAACCCGATGGAGTACGTCCTGCATTCGCTGGCGAGCTGCCTGACATCGACGATGGTCTACCATGCGGCCGTGCAGGGCATCGAGATTGAGTCGGTCGAGTCGTCCCTGGAGGGTGACCTGGATGTCCGCGGCATGCTGGGGCTATCGGAAGAGTCGCGCAAAGCCTACAACGCCGTACGGGTGCGCATGCAGGTAAGAAGCCCGGCCGATGCCGACACGCTCAGGGAACTGGCTCTGTTCTCGCCCGTTTACGACATCATTTCAAACTCGCTGCCGGTCGAGTTCGACCTGGTGAAGGTATAAGCGAGGTGAGATCGGGAGCAGGGCATCGTCGTTGATCGAACGGCGATGCCCCGGCAACTGGTTGATAATTACCGACAGAATCAACCACTTAATTTTCTGAAAATCCGCGTGTCCGCAGCTGAGCTTGCGTATAAGTCACTATGCCGTGATCATTGCTAACACGTTAGGATTTCCCGTGTGCCGCTCAGGTGTCCGGAGCGCGCAGGACGAATCTCCTGTACCCCGGTAATCCAATCAACCGCCCGGCGGCATCTGACTCGCAGAACCGCAGTATGTTTCGTGCGCAACGCCTGTTGCGCAAATTTAAGACAGCCCAGGACTCCGGTAGAAAGACGCAGTGCTACGCCTAGAAAACATCCACAAGTCTTTCCCCATGGGCAACCAGTCCCTGCATGTGCTCCGGGGCATCGATCTCGGCGTCGAGTCCGGGGAACTGGTGTCGATCATGGGCGCGTCGGGGTCCGGTAAATCCACGCTGCTCAACATCATCGGCGTCCTCGACCACCAGGACGAGGGCAGCTACACGCTCGACGGCCGGCAAATCAGCATGATCTCGGAAACGGAGGCGGCCGAAATACGCAACCGCCACATCGGGTTCATCTTTCAGTCGTTCAACCTGCTCGGCTTCAAGAACGCCGCGGAAAATGTGGCACTGCCGCTCTACTACCAGGGAGTACGGCGCCGTAAACGCAACGCGATAGCCGTCAAGTACCTGGAGATGGTCGGGTTGGCCGACAGGGCCGAACACGTGCCGAGCGAGATGTCCGGCGGCGAACGCCAGCGTGTCGCGATCGCCCGAGCCCTGATCGCGGAACCCAGCATCATTCTCGCCGACGAACCGACAGGTGCCCTCGACAGCCACACCTCGTCGGAGGTCATGCAGATCCTCAAGAACCTCAACGACGACGGCAAGACAATACTGATCGTTACGCATGAAGCGGATATCGCGGCGCAAACGAAGCGCATTATTTACATGCGTGACGGCAGGATTGTCGAAGATAAAGCGGACCCCGCCCATGTTCAGCCTTGATCAGTGGCAGGAGATATTGCAGGCGATCCAGGCCAACAAGGTCAGGACGTTCGCCACGGCGTTTGGTGTTTTCTGGGGGATCCTGATGTTGATACTGCTGCTCGGCGCCGGCCAGGGACTCCAGAACGGTGTGAAGCAGACCATGTTGCTCGATGCCATCAACAGCATCTGGATCATACCGGCCCGCACATCGATGGCTTACCAGGGCATGCCGGCCGGCAGGGAGCACCCGCTTATCGAGGAAGACATCGAGAGCGTTGGCGAAAACGTTGCGGGCATCGACCTGATGTCCCCGGAGAATGAGCTCGCGGGCGAGTTCGACGTCAAGTACAGGAACCGCTCAACGTCATTCCCGGTCTTCGGCGCGGATTCCGAGTATTTCGGTATCAAAGTCTCCCAGAAGATCATCAACGGTCGTTCTATCAATCGGCTGGATGATGTGCAGCGGCGCAAGGTGTGCATCATCGGTGAGCAGGCCGCCGGGATAATCTTCGAGGAGGGCGTCGACCCGGTTGGTGAGTATCTGCAGATCAAAGGCGTCAACTTCCGCGTCGTCGGGGTGTTCTCTTTCGAGTCCTCGGCTATGGACCAGGCGCAGCGGATCTACATTCCGTTCTCGACCTTCCAGGGCATATTCAACACGGACCGCGACGTAACGCTGTTCGCCGTGACCACGGCGGAAGGTCGATCCGGCAAGCAGCTGGAAGGCGACATCCTGAAATTCCTCAAGCAGCGGCAGTCGGTGCACCCCGACGACAACGGCGCATACTGGGTGCACAACCAGGAGGAGCAGCACCGCAACGTCAACAACCTGTTCCTGGCAATAAAGATCTTTATCTGGCTCGTCGGCCTCGGCACGCTGACCGCGGGCATCGTCGGCGTCAGCAATATCATGATCATCATCGTCAAGGAGCGCACGCGCGAGATCGGTGTGCGCAAGGCACTCGGGGCGAAACCGGCCTCGGTCGTCGGCATGATATTGCAGGAATCGGTGTTCATCACGACAGTCGCCGGTTATACGGGTCTCGTCCTCGGCGTGTTGCTGCTCGAAGGCATGAACAAGGCGCTGGACGTGCTCGGTGCCGATCTGCAGTTCTTCAACCGCCCGGAAATTGACTTGCGGGTGGCCCTGGCGGCACTGGCCGTACTCATCGTTGCCGGCGCACTTGCCGGTTTCGTGCCCGCGCTCAAGGCAGCGCGCGTCAAGCCCGCCGAAGCGCTCAGGAACGAATAACGTGTTCGATCTCGACAAGTGGGAAGAGATCTGGCTGACCATGATGCAGCACAAGCTGCGCACGGCCCTGACGGCGTTCGGTGTGTTCTGGGGCATCTTCATGCTGGTCATCCTGCTCGGTGCGGGCAATGGTCTCCGCAACGGCGCAATGCAGAACTTCGACATCGCGAAGAACGCCGTATTCGTCTGGACGGCGGAGACGACCGTACCGTTCGAGGGCTTCGATGCCGGCCGTTCGGTCCAGCTGAATAACGAGGACCTCGCTGCGCTGCGCCGGCTCGATGAGGTTGATGTCGTTGCGCCGCGACTGCGGGTCGGTAACCGGTTCAGCGGGCAGGCCCTCCCCATCGTGCGCGGCGACAAGTCCGTCGCGTTCCTCATTATGGGCGACGTCCCCGAGTTCCTCGAGATCAAACCCTACATTCTCGAGCAGGGCCGGTTCCTGAACGAGATCGACATGCAGCGCGGCCGCAAGGTCGCAGTGATAGGCAAGCGCGTGCGCGACGAATTATTCGATCCGGAAGAGGACGCGATCGGTGATTATGTCCGCATCGGCGGCGTACCGTTCCAGGTCGTCGGCGTTTTCGATACTCGCGTGATGGGCGAACAGGCGATCAACGAATTGCAGACAGTGCACGTCCCGCTGAGCACGGCGCAACGCACGTTCAACCTGGCCAACCATATCGACTGGTTCGGCTTCATTCCGGCGGCCGGGGCCACGCCGACCGAGACCGAGGACGCCGTGAAAGAGGTGTTTCGATCACGGCACCACATCTCGCCCGACGACCGCCAGGCAGTGCAGAGTTTCAACGTCGAGCGCGAGTTCAGGGAGATGCAGGGCATCTTCTCGGGCATCGCCGGGTTCAGCTGGTTCGTGGCGATCGGCACGATAATCGCGGGCATGGTCGGCGTGGCGAATATCATGATGATCATCGTCCGGGAGCGGACCCGGGAAATCGGCATTCGCAAGTCGGTCGGCGCGAAGCCCCTGTCCATTATCGGCATGATCATTCTCGAGGCGCTGGTGATCTCGGGCTTCGCCGGCTACGTGGGGCTCTTGAGTGGCGTGTTCCTGATCGAGGGCGTAGCGCTGGTCATGGAGCAGCTCGGCGCTCAGAGTAACTTTTTTGCAAACCCGGAAATCGACTTCGGCGTGGCGATCTCCGCGATTGCCGTGCTTGTATTCTCAGGCGCTCTGGCCGGTTTCTTTCCTGGCCTCATGGCAGCCCGCATCAGTCCGGTCCACGCACTCCGGGATGAGTAACACAAGAGTAGCAACCCTATGAAGAAATTCTTCGTCGCATTGACACTACTGTTCTTTTTCGCAGCATTCATCGGCACCGTGCTGTTCCTGTATGGCAAGTCACAGGAGCCGCCGGTGGTTTTCGAGACCGATGAGCCGTTCATCACCGATATCGTGCGCAAGACCGTGGCCACGGGTTCGATCGTGCCGCGCCGCGAGGTGGCACTGAAGTCACAGGTGCCTGGCGTCGTGGAGGAACTTTACTTCGAGGAGGGCAACAGCGTCGGCCGCGGCGAACTGGTTGCGAAGATCCGCCTGATCCCCGACATGGTACGGCTGAACGATGCGCAAGCTGCTCTCGAGGCAGCACGCATCGACCATGAAGATGCTCGACGCGAACTGGAGCGGCACCAGGAATTGTTCGACGATAACCTGATTTCGGACTTCGACTTCAACCGTTTCAAGCTCGAGTTCCGGCGTGTCCAGCAACGGCTGGAGGCCGCCGAGAACAACGTCGAACTGATCCGGGAGGGCTCCGCGAAGCGATCGGGCAATGTATCGAACCTCGTTGAGTCGACTGTTGACGGCATGGTGCTCGATATCCCCGTGAAAGAAGGAACATTCATCATCGAGTCCAACACGTTCAACGAAGGCACGACCATTGCGACCGTCGCAGACATGGGCGAGATGATCTTCGAGGGCCGTGTCGATGAGGCCGAAGTCGGACGCATCGCCGTGGGTATGGACCTGATTTTGTCCGTCGGCGCTATCGAAGCCGAGACGTTCAATGCCGAACTCGAGTTCATCTCCCCGAAGGGCGAGCAGGACCAGGGCGCCGTCAAGTTCGACATCCGCGCAGCGATCGAACTCAAGGACTCGGTATTTCTGCGCGCCGGCTACAGTGCGACTGCCGACATCGTGCTCGACAAGCGAGACCAGGTGCTGGCCATCCGTGAAGGTAACCTGATTTTCGAGGACGACAGGACCTACGTCGAGGTGATGGTTGCGGACCAGCAGTTCGAGCGCCGCGAAGTCCGGACAGGCTTGTCGGATGGCATCAATATCGAGATAGTGGACGGCCTGAGCGAAGGCGAGAAGATAAAGAAACTGTAGTCAATCGTGGATGCTTATGCGCTGACAGGCCGATGTCACGTGGTAACTGTATGCTCCGCAAACGCCGCAATAGCATCCGCCGCCGCAACGACCCGCGGCGCAAACTCAGCGACCCGGTTCGGATCGATCCCGTGCTCCGCACAGGCCGCAAGCGCCTCGGCCCCTTTGTAGTCGCAGACGGAAAGGCGTAAAGCCAGCAGCTCGGGTGGCGCACCGAAGGCGGAGCCGGGCAACGCCAGTACGCGTTTCTGCTCGAGCAAGGCGTCGGCGAGCTGGCGAGAGGTCAGGATGTCCTGCTCCGCCAGGCGCTGCCGCATCGGCTCGAAATCCGGCCACAGGTAGAAAGCACCCTGGGCTCGCGGGCAATCAATGTTTGCGTTCGCGATACGTTCCGCAGCGACACGCGCCACCGTCGCATGGATGCTCGTGCAGCGGCGAATGTAGTCTTCGATGTCGTCGTCACCGCTGACGGCCAGCAGGGCCGCTTCCTGTATCGGTGCGGCGACGCAGGACCAGGTCTCGCTTGCGATGGCGTTCAGCGCGTTGAGGAGGGAACCCTGGTTTGCCGGCACCAACCCGAACCCGACTCGCCAGCCGCCGAGCGACAGGTGTTTCGACAGGCCGGTCGTCACTGCGGCCGTGCCCGCACAGCGCGCAGCGATGCTCTGCCGTGTGCCATCGTACGCGGTCATTGCATAGATCTCGTCACTGATCAGGAAGATGCCTTGACGCGCGCAGACATCAACGATCCCCTCGAGATCCTGCGCCGGTATCACCAGGCCGGTGGGATTATTGGGGGAGTTCAGGATCAGCTTCGCCGGGTTGGCGCCGCGACTCTTTACATCGAGGATCAATGTCTCGAGGCGGTCCGCATCGATGTGGTAGCCAGCGTCCGAGAGCTCCGCCGGCAGCCAGTGCACGCGGTCGCCGAGCATCGTTGCCTGCGGCGCGTAGCTCACCCACGAGGGCATCGGCAGGACCAGGTCGCCTTCGATGGCCATCTGCAACGCGTACAGGATCAGCTTGCTGCCGGGCGCGACGACACATTCGTAAGCGCCGGGGTCGAGGCCGAGCCGGGCACAGAAGTAGGACTTCGCCCGGGCGCGCAGTTCCGCGAGGCCGGCGACATCGTCGT
>Ga0209742_10001140_pt1 | contig 12674 bp, 13 predicted proteins | sample DeeMarSeWOR38_10_FD_187462 | JGI IMG/M metagenome (GOLD analysis project Ga0209742, IMG submission 187462) | Marine sediment microbial communities from White Oak River estuary, North Carolina - WOR-3-8_10 (SPAdes) (version 2) | ecosystem: Environmental > Aquatic > Marine > Intertidal zone >... | reverse complement strand
GCAAGCGCCCAGCCGAAGCTGCCAACGATCAGTCCCGAATAGATCGGGTGCCGCATGTAGCGATAGATCCCCTCCTCGCGCAAGCGCGCACCGTCACGCGGGTGGGGTAGCGGTGTCAGCGCCTCCCCGAGTTGCAGCGCACCAGCCAGTACGATAATGCCGCCCGTCACGGTGATGGCAATACCTATGATGTGCGCCGGCACTCCGATCAGACTGAACGAATCGGCCGTCTGGCTCGGCACCATCACCGCCCCGATCAAGACCGGTATCTGCGCAAGCACCCAGCCGCCACCTCGCGCCCAGAAACCGGACCGACCTGGCGCGTGTGGGGCTTGCGCCCGACCGCTACGCTTCACCGCGCAACCATCGCCACAAAGCGCCATTGGGTCCGCTCGCGCCGCTCAGCACGTAGCGTAGTGCATGCACGTTGAATAATGTCAGATCCAGGGTTCGCGCCGCTCCGCGCCGTCCCGCAAACAAAAGACGATCGCCTGCCTCAATCTGCGCGTCGGCCGCCGGCAATAGCAGCTCATTCTCTCCGCGCCGTATCAGCAGTATCAGCGCCCGTAGACGCTCGTCGCGATCGCGCGGGTCGCTAAGCAATTGCCCGCAAGACACCGACTGACCCTCAGATAGCGCCGCGTGCAGCGCGCTCGCGCCGCCGGGGGTCACGTCCACCGTCCAGACCTCCGGCGCCTCATCATTGATCAGCGGCTGCAGGCGTCCAATCAACTGCGCCGCCCAGTCGTTGCTCTCGTGTCGCAGATGCCGCAAGAAGTGGATCAGTAGTGGCGTGCTGACAAGCGAGAGGATGCGCCGCGCAATCGCACGCGAGCGCTGCATGACGAGATCAAGACCCGCCGCTTCGAACAGGGCCTCATTCTCACGCTGGTTCTGCCGCGCCACCATGAAAAGCCCGGGCTTCAGCATCCGCGCGGTGACGATCATGGAGAGATTGTTCGCGTCATCATCGGTACCAGCCACGATTCCCACCGCACGCTCGATGTGCGCCTCGCGCAGGGTGACAGCCTCCGTCCCGCGGCCGCGCACCGTTCCTTCGGGTGCGTCCACCCGTTCCGGCGTGGCCTCGATGATTACCATGGAAACACCTTCATACTCCATGTGGCGCGCCAACGCCTTCCCAAAGCGCCCGTAGCCACATAGCACCCAAGTACCGCGCGGCGGATTGATACGCCTTGCCAGCGGCTCGCCTGGCGATGCCGTGAGCCACTCATACAGGAGGTGGCTGTCCGGCGAATGCAATGCCATGGCGAGCCGATCGGCGAACGAATCGAACGGGTTGATCACCGCATCCGTGTTAAACGATTCCATGTTTGCCTGCGTATCGTGCGAGGCCGCGCGGCAGATGACCTGCAACTGCGGATTGAGCAGCTTCGCTGATATCGCAATCTTCAGGTTCGTGTGATCATCAGCATAAAGCGCGATCACGCCAGCACAACGCGGATGCTCGAGTCCCGCGAGCAGCAACGTGTCCGGCAGACTTGCGTCGGCAGCCAGTGCCGGCACCGGCCGCGCGAGGTCCTTGAGCGCCAGCTCGTTGATGCGGGTCTCGTCACGGTCTATCACGACCGCTGAAAAGATGCCGTTCACTAGCGCCTCGACCACCACCGTACCGGTATCACCGTAGCCGCAAACAATGTAGAACGGCTCGCGGATGCGCCTGACGGCTGCCGCAAATCGGGATTCCACGAACACGCGCTGAAATGTCGGGTCGCGCACGAGAGCGATCAAGGCACCAATGGCATAGAGCCAGGCGACGATCGATAGATACATCGAGAACGTCACCCACGCGCGCTGTGCATCCGAGAACGGATGCGGCAGTTCGCCAAATCCGGTGGTCGTGGCGGTATAAGTAATGATGTAGAAGGCGTGAAAGAACGACAGTCGCTCCGGCTCGCCCTGGGCGTTGACGCCCGGCATCAGGACCAGCCCAAGTACCGTGACGGCGTAGGTGGTAATCAGCGCCAGCAGCGGCGCGCGCATGCGCCGCAAGATGACAAAGATTGCCTGGTTGTTCACTGCCCGTCCTAGCGGCGCAAGAGCGAGATTTCGACCACCAGCAACACCACCGACACCGCGTTGGCGAGCAGCGCGCCACCCGCCAGGGAGACGATGACCGCGGTCACCGATCCGGTCAGGCCCGTTCCCGCCACATACACGGCATACGCCCACACCAGCGCGGCAGCGATCAGTCCAAGGTCCGCCACCAGGCTGGTGGCAAGCAGCACCGCGCCCATCTGCGTCCGTTCGCCAAACTTCAAGACCGTCGCAATCAGGTTAACGATGATCGTCGCGAATAGCTCGTAGACGTTGTGATGCTCCGGGTTGTGGATTTCGCCGAGGTAGAAACCGAAGTTCAGCGTGAGCGCCAGAACGATAAAGAAACTGAAGATAACTTTTTCAATATTCATGGTTTGTTTTCCGTGGTTGACCGGAACCGCGCGCCGGGGTGCCGATGCGCCAAGTGTACGCGCCCCCCGCAGCGCCTGCGAGCGCCCCGGCCGCGACCCATTCGCCGTTGCCCGACCCCCTCGCCCACGCGATACTCTGCCTGTGCAAGTTCGCGCCGCGACCGAGTTGATTGCCCGAATCGATGCCTGTCTCCCGCAGACGCAGTGCACACGCTGCGGCTATCCCCGTTGCCGTGCCTATGCCGAAGCCATAGCTGCCGGCAGCGCCGCTATCAACCGGTGCCCGCCCGGCGACGGGGTAACCATCGCGGCGCTGGCGCGGCTGCTCGCGGTGCCCCCGAAGTCGCTCGATCCGGAATGCGGGAAGCACCAGCGGCGTACCCGCGCGATGATCGATGAAGGATCCTGCATCGGCTGCCGAAAGTGCATCGACGCCTGTCCAGTCGACGCCATCATCGGGGCACGCAGGCTCATGCACACGGTGATTGCAGCGGACTGTACTGGCTGCGAGCTTTGCGTGCCGCCCTGTCCGGTTGACTGCATCTCCATGATCCCGGTATCGGCATACGGTCCATCCGAAGGCCTGTGGCCGGATTACAGGCCCGAGGAAGTCGACCGATGGCGTGCGCTCGCGCAGTCTCGTCTCGCCCGACTGGCGAGTCGCACCCCCGTCCGGCGCAACAGCAAGCGGCCAGTCCGGGCAAGTGCGCCTGATACGCAGGACGAACGTTCGCGGATTCGTGCCGAGATACGCGCTGCTGTCGAACGCACACGCGCAAGGAAGCGGAATCCGTGACACCCGCCCGACGCCGCACGTTGTTCGAGCGGTTGAAACGCGCGAACCCGTCTCCGACAACCGAACTGCGCTATTCGACCCCATTCGAGCTGCTGGTCGCCGTGATCCTGTCGGCCCAATCCACTGACCGGGGCGTAAACAAGGCCACCGAGAAACTATTTGCGGTTGCCAACACGCCGGAACAGATTCGCGCGCTTGGACTACGTGGACTCAAACGCTACGTGAAGACCATTGGCCTCTTCAACACCAAGGCCGCAAACATATTCGAGACGTGTCGCATCCTCATCGACCAGCATGGCGGCGAGGTACCGCGGACCCGCGAGACGCTCGAAGGGTTGCCTGGCGTTGGCCGCAAGACCGCCAATGTGATCCTGAATACAGCGTTTGGTCATCCAACCATCGCGGTCGATACCCACATATTCCGGGTCGCCAACCGCACGGGGCTTGCCCCTGGCCGAAATGTCCGTGAGGTGGAGGAAGGCCTGCTGCTCGCCGTGCCGGCGCGCTACCGGCAGGATGCGCACCACTGGCTGATCCTGCACGGACGTTACGTATGCATCGCCCGCCGCCCGCACTGCGGGCGCTGTCTCATCTATGATTTGTGCGAATACGCCGATAAGGTAAGGTATAAGCGTGACACAAAGGACCAGACAGCCTCGAGCAGCCGCAACCGGACTGAGCCACGGCGGTCGCGCCGACCCCACGCACGCGGCACGCGCGGTTGAGCGTGCGCTGTCGCGCGCCGGGCTCGCGCGTGCCAACAGCGTATTGCTGTTTCTCACACCGGAGTATGCCGTGGATCCGGTTCCGGCACTGCGGGCGGCGGCCCGCGCCGCCAATTGCCTGCAGATCATGGGCGCCACTGGTGCCGGCATTCTGACGGAGGACGAATGGGTGCTCGATAGCCCGGGTGCGGCGGCGCTTGTGCTCGGCGAATCATTGAGACTCGAATCCGCACACGATCTCCACGATGATGAAGGGATACTGCTCAGCCTCACCACCCCCGCGGCGCTGACGGCCGACTGGCTCGATGTGCCGGCGGCTCGTATCGGCGCGGTATCTGGCGATCTCTTCGGTCACGGACCCTTCACAGTCTGGGGAAACTGCCGGGTAGCCGAGGAGGGTCGCGTCGAGGCGCGCATTGCCGGCGCACGCGCAGTCGTGGCTGCATCACAGGGCGTGCGGGCGCTCACCTCACCGATCGAGGTGGCCGAGGTGCAGGGCTACGACCTCGTGAAACTCGGCAACTATCCCGCACTGGCGGTGCTCGTGCAGTCCCTGCCAGAGCTGGTACGAAGCGATGAACGCATTCCGCTTCACCTTATTATGGGAGGCGTCACTTTTGGCGATCCCTATACCGCGATCCGCGAGGGGCGCTACCGCCTGAACCACATCGTTGCGGCCAACGCCAACGAGCAATCGGTCACCCTCTCCGATCGGCTGAACCGTGGTGAGCGGCTGTTCTGGGCGATGCGTGATGCTCTCACTGCCGAACGCGACATGCGCGATACCATCTCGCAGGCTCACCAGTCGCTCGGGGCCGATCCGGACTTCGCATTGCTCTTTCCTTGCATGGGCCGGGGACCACATTTCTTTGGCAGCCGCGATCGTGATCTCGAGACGCTGCGCGCGCGCTTCCCACAACTGCCGATCATCGGCTTCTATGGAAACGGCGAGCTCGCACCACTCGATGGGGCGAATCATCTCTACCAGTATTCAGCGATTGTTGGCCTGTACGCGCTTACCAGCCCCTGACGCGCCAACGATGCCGACCCGTGACGCCACCCGCGAGGTCTTCTTTAGCGCCTGGCGGACCTACCGCGCCGGTCAAGCATTGGAGGGGGTGCAGAAACTGGTGGTGCAGGTCGCGCTGCAGCATCCCGAGTACCACGCGATGCTCGATAACGCACAGGACTACGCTGATCAGGATTACACGCCCGAGATGGGGCAGACCAATCCTTTCCTTCATATGGGCATGCATATCGCCATCGAGGAACAGCTTGCGCTCGATCAGCCGCGCGGGTTGCGTGCCCGCTATGTTTCCCTCTGTGCGCGGCGGGGCGACGCCCATGCCGCCCAACACCAGATCATGGAGTGCCTTGGCGAGATGCTCTGGCAGGCGCAGCGCGACGGCACCCAACCTGACGAACAGGGCTATCTCAACTGCCTCGATAAAATAGCCCGGAACTGACACGGCCGATTCGGCGCGGCACGGCCTTGCGTGACACAATCACTTCCGCGACTATCATGGCTCGCATGACGTCGAAAAAGACCAAGGCAGTATCAGCTGCCAGTCCACCGGTAACCGGACCCGTTACGTGGCTTGCGCAACACGGCGACGCGCTGTACCGCTACGCCTACTATCGCGTCTACGACTCGGCGGTCGCCGAGGATCTCGTACAGGAAACGCTGCTCGCGGCCTGGCGGGCACACGACAATTTTCGTGGTGAATCGGCCGAACGCACGTGGCTCACAGGTATCCTCAAGCACAAGATTATTGACTACCTTCGCCGTGCCCACCGGGAGGTCGCACTGGAGGATCTCGCGGCGGATGCCGATGCCGTCGACCGGTTGTTTGCCCAAGAGGCACAAGACCACTGGCGCCAAACGCCGGCCCCGTGGAAGAACCCGGATGGCGCGCTGGAGAGCAGCGAGTTCTGGGACATATTGCGCGATTGCCTCGCGGCCCTACCCGCCCAGCAGGCGGCCGCTTTCGCGGCCACCGAGATCGAGGGCCTGTCGGTCAGTGATTTCTGTAAGAATGCCGACATCTCTGCGACCAACCTCTACGTCACCCTGCATCGGGCCCGCCTGCGGCTTCGCGAGTGCCTCGAGCAGAACTGGTTCGGGCAGGAAACACCAAGTTCATGATGACTAGCTGCAAAGAGGCTTCGCGCCTCGCTTCAGATGCACTCAACCGGCGCCTGACACTGCGCGAGCGGATTGCGCTGCGCACGCATCTCCTGATTTGCGCGGCTTGCCGACGATTCGAGCAGCAGATCGCTTTTCTGCACGACGCCGCCTCCCGAATGGGTGCTGCCGAAGCCGGTACATCGGTTACCCTGTCGCCGGCGGCGCGCGAACGTATCACCGCGCGCGTCCGGCAGGGGAAAACATCTCCGCGCCGCTCGCCTCGCGGGAAGTAAGCACCACACGCGGCCGCCGCCGCACAATTCTCCCCGGCAATACTCTGTAAGGTTCGCTGACGCTGCGCGACCAACAGTCCAGATCCATGGGCGCGCGCCACACTGCCGCACAGACCCAACCATCAGGAACACCTCTGACATGCGGACCAAATCGATGAGTTTCCTTTTCACCTCCGTGATTGGCGGACTGGTGGCCCTCGCCGGGCAGGCGCAAGCTGCGGATCTGGTGCAATGCGCCGCGCAGGAGCGCTGCTATGGCGTTTCCAAGGCTGGCAAGAACGACTGCGCCACCGCGTCGTCGGCCTGCAACGGTTCTGCCAAACAGGATTTTCAGAAAGATGCCTGGGTTTATGTGCCGAAGGGTACCTGTCTCAAACTCGCGGGCGGCGCGCTGCAGCCCGTCGCTTCCGTCAAGACCAAATAGACATCCACAACCGACAATCAGGAGATTGCCAAATGAAGAGCACCCACGTACTTGCTGCCACCGCCATTTCTGGCCTCATTGCAGTCGGCCTTGCCGGGCCCGTGACAGCCGCCGACGCCAAGATGGAGAAGTGCTACGGCATTTCGAAAGCCGGCAAAAATGACTGCCAAACTAACTCCAGCGCCTGTGCCGGAACGGCGACGAAAGACGGCCAGAAGGATGCCTGGCTCTATGTGCCGAAAGGCACGTGCGACAAGATTGTTGGCGGCTCTTTGAAGAAGGGCTAAGTGTCCGGCGCGACAACCACGCCGTCCCCGTTCGGCGCGCGTCCGATTCCCGCTGCCGCGGGAATCGGTTTGCGCGCCGCGCACTATCGAGAATTGCTCGCCGCGCGCCCCGCCGTTGGCTTCCTCGAGGTACACAGCGAGAACTATTTCGGCGACGGTGGCGCCCCACTGCACTATCTGGAACAGGCACGCGCACATTACCCGCTCAGCCTGCATGGCGTAGGGCTGTCGCTGGGATCAACCGACCCGCTGAATCGCAAGCACGTCGCCAAGCTCAAGCGCCTCGTCGATCGCTTCGAACCGGCGCTGGTGTCAGATCATCTGTGCTGGTGCTCGGTGGGCGGCACTTTCCTGAATGACCTGCTGCCACTGCCCTATACGGAGGAAGCGCTCGAGCACTTCATCACGCACGTGGCACAGGCTCAGGAACTACTCGGCCGCCAACTGCTGATCGAGAACCCGTCGACTTATCTGACCTACCGGCATTCGACCATTCCGGAACCCGATTTTCTGGCCGAGGTCACGCGGCGCACCGGCTGCGCGCTGCTGCTCGATGTGAACAACGTATACGTAAGCAGCCGCAACCACGGGTTCGACGCCACTGCCTACATCGACGCCATGCCGGCGCACGCAGTGCAGGAGATACACCTCGCCGGATACACAGTCAACGTCTATCCCGAGGGGGAGATGCTGATCGACACCCACAATGCGCGTGTCCATGAACCGGTCTGGAAACTGTATCGCTATACGATCGCCCGCCTTGGCCGACGCCCAACGCTAATTGAGTGGGACGCAGATCTACCGGCGCTTGAGGTTCTGGTCGAGGAAGCGCAACTGGCAGACGCCATCATGGACGCACACGATGCTGTCGCCGATTGGGACGACGAAAGCAGGGAGACAGCAGGTAGCGCAACGCAAGAAACGGTTGCCGAGACGAAGGGCGCGCGCCGAAAAGCCAACCCTACTTGCTCCGCTCGTTCATCCTGGCATGAGAATTAATGCGATGGCGCCTTCGTTGCGTGAGATCCAGCAATGCTTCATCGACGCGGTGCTGCATGAGCAGGTCGACCCTGCCAGCATCGTCGCCGACGGGCGATTCCCGGCCGCGCGCCACCTGCAGCTCTACCGCAACAACGTCTTCGAGAGTCTCACCGCTGCGCTGCGCGCCGTTTACCCGGCGATCGAACGACTGGTCGGGGACGGTTTTTTTTGTTATGCCGCGCATGAGTATGTCGTCCAGCATCCGCCCACCAGCGGCAACCTGCACGATTTTGGAAACCGTTTCGCCGCCTTCCTCGCCGCGTTTCGACCCGCTTCTCGGTATGAGTATCTGCCAGATGTCGCGCGCCTCGAGTGGGCATGGCACGAGGCGTTTCATGCAGCCGATGCAAAGGGACGGTCAAGAGCCGCGAAAAACATGGCACCAGGAGCAGCCGATGTACCACCGCTCGACCCGGCGTCATTGGCCAACGTGTCGCCTGAGCAATACGCGTTACTGCGCTTTCACATCCACCCAAGCGCGCGGCTGGTCGCGTCGCGTTTTCCTGTCGCCGCGATTTGGGAGGCAAACATCCGAACCGACGACGACGTTCCGGAGATTGATCTGGACGCGGGTGCTGATCAGCTGCTTGTCATCCGCCGTGACCTCACCGTCGAAGTCGAACATCTCGGACGAGGGGAGTATGCGCTGCTCGAGGCCATGTCGCGACACGAAACCTTGGGTGAAGCGTGTAAAGCCGCACTCGCGCACCAACCTGACCTCGACCTCGTGCGCTGCCTGCAAGAATACGTGCGCCGGGCGACCCTGATCGGCTTCTCCCTCTAACCCGCACGGAGAATTACAATGTCCCTTGCCACTGCCGTCGACAACATGATTCGCCCCGCGATCCGCGGGCTCGACTTTCTGCAGCCCCTGTTTGCACTGTTCGTGCGCCTGTTCGTCGCCAATGTCTTCTGGAAGTCGGGACTGACAAAGATTCAGAGCTGGGACACAACCGTGATGCTGTTTACCCACGAGTATCACGTGCCCCTCCTGCCGCCGGCGGTTGCCGCGTTTCTCGGTACCGGTGTGGAACTGGTGTTTCCGGTGCTGTTGGTGCTTGGCTTCGGTGGGCGGATGGCAGCGGCGGTGCTGTTTGTCTTCAACATCATCGCGGTGATCTCCTACCCCGATCTCAACGAGATCGGGGTCAAGGACCATCTGTACTGGGGAATTCTGCTGCTCGTGCCGCTGCTCTACGGGCCCGGCAAACTATCGGTCGACTGCTGGCTGCGCCGCCGCTACCTGCCGAATCCGTGGCGCGCGCATCAACCAAAATGACAGACGTAGTCGAGTAAATCGACGACTTCAATCTCGAAGTGTGAATTGCCCGGAACGCTGAAGCTCTGACCGGCCTGGTAGCTTGCCCAGCTCTGCTGGTCCGCGAGCTTGACGCGGCAATGCCCCTGCGTGACATCGATATGCTCCGGCGCCTGTGTGCTGAAGCGGTAGGTACCGGGCAACATGACGCCAAGCGTCTTCATTTCGCCTTCCGGAGTAATCACGGTGCGGCTGGTGACCCGGCCGTCGTGATAGATGTTGGCCTTCTTGCGAATTTCGACGCCCTTGAAGCTCATTTCCTTCGTCCTTTGCGCCGCGCTGCAATGCGCAGGCGCAACGCGTTTAGCCTGATGAACCCTTCGGCGTCCTTCTGGTTGTAGGCGCCGCGGTCGTCCTCGAAAGTCGCTATCGTCGGATCAAACAGCGAGTCAGAATCCGACTTTCGACCGACGACGGTCACGTTACCCTTGTAAAGCTTGACGCGCACCACGCCGTTCACAGTCACTTGCGAAGCGTCAATCATCTCCTGCAGCATGAGACGCTCTGGGGAGTACCAGTAGCCGTTGTAGATGAGCGAGGCGTAGCGTGGCATCAGCTCGTCCTTGAGATGCGCTACCTCGCGATCGAGCGTGAGCGACTCCATGGCACGATGCGCCTTGAGCAGGATTGTGCCGCCCGGCGTCTCGTAGGCGCCGCGCGACTTCATGCCAACGTAGCGATTCTCGACGATGTCGGCGCGACCGATGCCGTTCGCGCCGCCAATCTTGTTGAGAGCCGCTAGCACAGCGGCCGGACTCATTGCCTTGCCATTCAGCGCCACGCAGTCGCCCTTCTTGAACGTCAGCTCAACATAGCTCGGCTTGTTGGGCGCCTTCTCGGGCGGAACACTCCAGCGCCACATCGACTCCTCCGGTTCCTGCCAGGGATCCTCCAGCACTCCACCTTCGTAAGAGATGTGCAGCAAATTTGCGTCCATCGAGTACGGCGACTTCTTGCCTTTCTTGAATTCAACCGGGATCCGGTGTTGCTCGGCGTAGCGCAGCAGCTTCTCGCGCGAGGTGAGATCCCACTCTCGCCACGGCGCAATCACCTTGATGCCGGGCTTCAGCGCGTAGGCCGTCAACTCAAAGCGCACCTGATCGTTGCCCTTTCCGGTGGCGCCATGCGCGATGGCATCTGCCCCGGTCTTGTTGGCGATATCGACCAGATACTTGCCGATCAGTGGGCGCGCGATCGACGTGCCGAGGAGATATTCACCTTCGTACAGCGTATTGGCGCGAAACATCGGAAACACGAAGTCACGCACGAATTCTTCCCTTAGATCGAGAATGAAGATTTCCTTCACTCCCATCTTCCTGGCCTTGACGCGCGCCGGCTCGAGTTCCTCGCCCTGCCCGATGTCCGCGGTAAAGGTAACGACTTCGCAATCATAGGTTTCGCGCAGCCACTTGAGGATGACCGAGGTATCGAGACCCCCGGAGTAGGCAAGCACTACCTTCTTGATTCTTTTCATTGATAAACCACCCGTGGCACCCTGCGACGGCAGGGAACGCTGAAGCGCGGATTATACCTGTTGAGACTGCGTGTTGCCCGAACAGGCTGGATGCACAGGAGTGCCGTCGCACGCCCCGTGAGAATGGCGACCGCCTAGCGACGACGTGCCGGCATTAGGTCGGTACAGACGCCCTCGAAAACCTCCGCGACCATACCAATTGATTCGCCCAACGTGGGATGCGGATGGATCGTGCGCCCAATGTCTTCGGGATCGGCGCCCATTTCGATGGCGAGCGCCAGCTCGCTGATCAGATCGCCGGCGTGCGTGCCAACTATGCCCCCGCCGATCACCCGGTGGGTTTCTTCGTCGACGAGGATCTTCGTGAAGCCCTCATCGCGGCCGTTGGCGATGGCGCGACCCGACGCGGTCCATGGAAACTTGGCCTTGCCGATCGCCCGTCCCTGTCGTTTCGCTTCGTCTTCGGTAACTCCGACCCAGGCAATCTCGGGGTCAGTGTAGGCAACTGACGGAATCACCATCGCATCGAAAAAGCTCTTCTGCCCGGCAGCGGCTTCGGCAGCAACGTGCCCTTCGTGCACCGCCTTGTGTGCCAGCATGGGCTGGCCGACGATATCACCGATCGCGAAGATGTGCGGCGCGCTGGTGCGCATCTGAGTGTCGACCTGAATGAAACCCCGATCCGTCACGGTGACACCCGCCTTGTCCGCTTCGATCCTCTTGCCGTTGGGCGCACGGCCGGTCGCCACCAGCACGAAGTCGTAAACCTGCGGCTCGGCGGGTGCGCCCTCGCCCTCAAACCAAACCTTGATCCCTTCCTTCAGGGCCTCAACCTTGACCGTCCTGGTCTTGAGCATCACGCGATCGAAGCGCTTGGCGTTCATCTTTTCCCAGACACGCACCAGATCACGGTCTGTGCCTGGCATGAGCCCATCCTGCATCTCGACCACGTCCAGCCGCGCGCCAAGCGCAGAATAAACAGTCGCCATTTCCATGCCGATAATGCCGCCGCCGATCACAAGCATTTTCTTCGGCACACGCTGCAGTTCCAGCGCGCCGGTTGAGTCGACGATTCGCGAATCGTCCGGAATGAACGGCAATTTCACCGCCTGCGAACCGGCGGCGATGATTGCTCTGGCGAATCGAACCACTTTCTTTTCGCCCGTCGGCGCCTGGCCCTCGCCGCTGGTGAGCGCCACTTCCATATGATTCGGATCGAGAAACTTCCCGACTCCTCGCACCACCTCGACCTTGCGACCTTTGGCCATCATGCCAACGCCACCTACCAGCTTGCCGACCACCTTGTCTTTCCAGCTGCGCAGCTTGTCTAGGTCGAATGTCGGTGCGCCAAAGCTGACACCGTGTTCCGACAGCCGCTGCGCCTCGTCCGTCACCGCCGCCACATGCAGCAATGCCTTGGAGGGGATGCAACCGACATTGAGACACACGCCGCCGAGCGTGGCATAACGCTCAACCAGCATCGTCTTCATGCCGAGATCCGCTGCACGGAACGCGGCCGAGTAGCCGCCAGGCCCCGACCCCAACACGAGCATCTCGCACTCCAGATCAGCCTTGCCGGAATAAGCTGGGCCGGCAGCCAGCGCCGGGCGTGGCGCAGCTGCAATCGGGGCGACTGTGGGTACGGGTGCGGGCACCACCGCCACCGGCGCTTCGGCCTTGGCAGGGGCGGTTGCGGGTTTTTCCTCGCTTGTCTCAAGGGTGAGCACGAGCGTGCCCTCGGCAACCTTGTCGCCGA
>Ga0209742_10001139_pt1 | contig 12675 bp, 7 predicted proteins | sample DeeMarSeWOR38_10_FD_187462 | JGI IMG/M metagenome (GOLD analysis project Ga0209742, IMG submission 187462) | Marine sediment microbial communities from White Oak River estuary, North Carolina - WOR-3-8_10 (SPAdes) (version 2) | ecosystem: Environmental > Aquatic > Marine > Intertidal zone >... | reverse complement strand
TACAGCAGCCAAAAGCCCGATGACGGGTGGGATCGGGGAGACGCGCACCGAAGGGCCGTGGGGCGTGGCACTCAAGGCGTCGGGCGCCGATGTCCTGGTATTTAAAGGCCGGGCAGAGCGGCCGACTACGGTTGTTATCGAGAATGGTTCGGTTACCTTTTTGGATGCGACTGAATTATGGGGCAGCCAGGTTGGAGCGGTAGTAGATGAGCTGGAGCAGCAGTTGGGGGATGATATTCATGTGGCGACGATTGGGCCTGCGGGCGAGAATATGGTGCGCTTTGCGTCTATTGTGACCGACCGCACTTATCAGGCTTCACGGATGGGCATGGGAGCGGTAATGGGTGCCAAGAATCTCAAGGCGGTGGTATTGCGGCCGGGGAAGCGGCCGCCAGTGTATGACCCATCCCTCATGGAGCAACTGACGGTTGATTTTGATGAGGGCATTCAAGAAAATGACCTGAGTCGCTGGCAGTATGAGCCGCCGGGGTTTAGTTGCTGGATCTACCTGCACGGCCTGGATGCGGCCTTGTGCGTGAACAATTATAGCGCCAGCACCTTTGAGGGTATTGACGCATTTAAAGAGGAACAGTTTCTGGCACGATCGATTGAGGTATGCGGCTGTCCCGGCTGCCCGAATGACTGTATCAAAGCCATCCATCCAAACGGGGCCAACGACCTGGATCCGCGGGCGAGTGGTATTCACCAGGAGATCACCGGCACCATGGGACCCAATATTGGCGTCGGAAGGCTAGATGATGTTTTGCAAGCCAATAACCTTTGCAACCAGTATGGGCTAGATCCGACGTCGTTGGGCTTTACAATTTCTATGGCCATGGAGTTGTTTGAGCGAGGCATCCTCTTTCCAGAGGACAATGACGGCCGGGAGCTGCGCTTTGGCGACGCGGCCGGAGCGCTGGCCATGGTGGAACAAATCGCTTTGAGGCAGGGACTGGGCGACTTGCTGGCTGAGGGCAGTAAGCGGGCGGCGGAACGGATGGGGGGTAAAGCGAGCCAATATGCGATGCAGGTTAAGGGGCTGGAGATGGTGCCTTTTGAGCCGCGCAGCCAGACCAACCTGGCGCTGGGTTATGCGGTGGCGCCCATTGGGCCACGGTATGATATTTGCGAGCATGATTGGGACTTTGACACGGTGGTTGGTTGGGAGCATACGATGAATCTGTCACGCACCCTGGGCATCCTGGAACGCATACCGATGGCCTACGTTGGGCCGGATAAGGTGCGCAATTTCAAGGCGTTGTTTAACTTGTGGTCGGCGGCCGATGCATTGGATCTATGTATCTTCGCCGTGGCTCCAACGCGGCTGCTGTCGTTGCCGGCCATGGCGCAGATGGTTTATGCGGCTACGGGATGGGAGACGAGCTCGTATGAGATCATGCGCATCGGCGAGCGGCGCAACCATCTCATGCGCTGGTACAATTGCCGTGAAGGGTTGTCGGCCGATGATGATAGGCTACCGGATAGATTTTTTGAGGAGCCAATTGCGGCCGGCCCGCGAAAGGGGGATGTGATCGATAGGGAGAGTTTCCAGCAGGCGATCTGTACCTTGTATGCTATGATGGGCTGGGATGAGGAAGGACGGCCGACGACGGCGACGCTTTATGATGCCGGGCTGGAGTGGGTGCTAGCTGGGATTGAAGAATAGGGTTTGCCTGAGGTGGGCAGCCTGGTTCGGCCCGCGTTGTCGAAAGCCTGACGGTAATACTCTCGTTTCCTTAGCATTGTCATCCAACTAAGGCTGGCCTTTTTGCCTGTTCCTCTGATATTACTTCCGCTTGTGTTGATCTGAAGGTAACATTGTTCTTGTTGGCCTTGAGCCTCAGTGATATTTTCAAGTTAGCAGCTTTAGCTATTTATATCCTTCAGGTTTCGAGAAGATGAAGAACTATATTCTAGCCCATGATTTAGGGACGACAGGCAACAAGGCCACCCTTTATGATCGGGAAGGCAACCTCATCGGCAGTGCTTTTTCTGGTTATGATACGGAATTTGCCCACACCAACTGGGCCGAGCAAAACCCGGAGGATTGGTGGCAGGCAGTATGTGATTCGACACACGAACTTCGCCGAAAAACCGGTGTTGGTGCCGATGAAATCGCCTGTGTTGTTTTCAGTGGTCAGATGATGAGCTGCACACCGGTAAATCAATACGGCCAACCGTTGCGAAAAGCGATTATCTGGGCTGACCAACGAGCGGTAGATCAGGTTAATTGGCTAAGCCAGCGCATCTCTCTGGAAGACGTTTATCGTATCACGGGTCACCGATTAAGCCCTTCTTATTCCTTAGCCAAGATACTCTGGTTGCGTGATAATCAACCGCAAATTTACCATGAGGCTCACAAATTTGTCCACGCCAAAGGTGCCATCGTGGCCAGGCTTACAGGTGAATTTGTTACCGATGCTTCAGATGCTTCGGGGATGAACCTGTTTAACCTAGAACAAGGTTCGTGGTCAGATCGATTGCTCCAGGCTGCCGAGATTGAGCCTGGTCAGCTGCCCAAGGTTCGGCGATCAACAGATGTCGTCGGCCGCGTGCAGCCGAATGTGGCGGAGGAAGCAGGACTGGTTGGCGGTACACCCGTCATCATCGGCGCTGGCGATGGCGCTTGTGCCACGGTCGGAGCAGGCGTTGTCGAGGAAGGAACGGCCTATAATTATATTGGCAGCTCTTCCTGGATCGGCATCTCCAGCCGGAAACCCATTTACGATCCTGATTTAAGGACATTCACTTTCGCCCACGCGGTACCGGCCATGTATGCTCCCTTGGGAACGATGCAAGCGGCCGGCGCCTCTTACCAATGGTCCCGGGATCAGTTGTGTTCTCCAGAAGTGCAGGCCGCCGAAGCCTTGGGAGTTAGCGCCTATGAAATGATGAATCAAATAGCCTCGAGCTCTCCAACTGGCGCCAATGGCTTAATTTTCTTACCGTATCTTTTAGGGGAGCGCAGCCCCCGTTGGAATCCGAAAGCCCGGGGTAGTTTCATCGGGCTAACTTTTAGGCACACCAGGGCGGACATGATTCGCGCTGTCCTGGAAGGAGTGAGTCTTAATCTACGGGTTATTCTGGAGGCTTTCCGAGCCCAAGGAGCAAACTTTGATAATATGCGTTTGATTGGGGGTGGTGCCCGGGGTCGTTTCTGGTGCCAAATGTTGGCCGATGTTTATGGATTACCCATTCACAGGTTGGACATTCTTGAAGAAGCTACTTCTATGGGAGCGGCGGTAATTGGCGGTGTTGGAATCGGTCTCTACCCGGATTTTTCGATGAGTCAGTCGATGAACCCGGTTGTTGAGGTCTTCACGCCAGATCTGACGAACCAGGCCACGTATGAGCAGATGGCCGACGTATTTGAAGCCTCTTACCAGGCGTTGGTGCCGGTTTACGATATGATGGCTGAAAACACATCCTAGTCTGCCGGTGGCAAAACCGGCTGTTTTCACACTGGTATTGGCTTTCGATACCAGCACCTCCAGCCGTTGAATTTGTCAATTTAGGTGTGATTCGGCTCCCATCATCTTTTGCTTCAGCGATAAGTAGCGTCCATAGGCCTGGTCCCAGGCTTCTGTTTCCTTCGGCGAGAAGCGTTGCAGTTCTTCAAGCTCAGATACGATCTGCCGGGCTTCGGCTAAATCGGCGATGTCGCCGAGCGAGATCAACTGCACCAGAGCATTGCCCAGGACGGTAGCTTCTACCGGGCCGGCGACGACTTCCCGGCCGCAGGCGTCGGCCGTCATCTGGCAGAGCAGGTGATTCCTGGCACCACCCCCCACGACGTGAATCACATCCACGGGCTGGTCGGTAAGGGACATCAACTGTTCGAGAACACAGCGATATTCCAGGGCCAAACTTTCTAACATACAACGGATGACTGCTCCGTCTGTATCGGGGATCTTTTGCCCGGTATTTTGGCACATCGTACGTACCAGCGCCGGATGATTTCCCGGCGCCAGGAAGGCCGGATCGTTGGGATCGATAAACGATCGTAACGCTGGCGCCTCTTCGGCCAGTGATACCAAGGTTCCATAATCGTAATCGCGACCCTCATTCTGCCACGCCGCCCGGCTTTGTTGGACCAGCCACAAGCCGGTCACATTGGATAGAAACCGAATAGTCCCGTAAACACCACCCTCGTTGGTGATATTGGCTTTCATGACATCTTCGTTGATTAATGGTTCTGGTAACTCAAGCCCAACTAGGCTCCATGTTCCACTGCTGATGTATGCATGTCGCCCATGACTTGCCGCTGGTATGGCAGCGACCGCACTGCCGGTGTCATGGCAAGCAGGGGCGATAGTGGAGATACCCTGGTAATCGCCCAACCTGGTGCCTGGCTGCACGATGGGTGGCAGGAACCAGGTAGGGATGCCTAGGTTTTCCAGCAAGCCAATCGACCAGGCTCCCGTCACAGTATTCAGCATCTGCGTGGTGGTCGCAATGCTGAATTCGGAAACTTTTTCCCCCGTTAACCAATAATTGATAAGATCCGGGCCGGTGAGAAAAGTGTTGGCGATTTCGAGCAAAGGCGAACCCGATTCGACCATGCTTAGCAATTGGCACAGGGTGTTGATACGCATGAATTGGATTCCGGTATGGCCGAATATTTCCTCTCGTGGAACGCGGGAGAAGGCGACTTCCAGCATCCCTTCCGTTCGTTCATCACGATAGTGAACCGGGTTACTGATGAGAGCACCCTGTTTGTCCAACAAAGCAAAATCCACTCCCCAGGTATCGACGCCAATGCTTGCCGGCTGGTAGGTCTTACCGACTTCGATGCCGGTCTGTATTTCTGACCATAGACGTAAAAAATCCCAATAGAGTTTGTTGTGGATATTAACAGGCCCGTTTGGGAAACGGTGCAACTCTTCTAGGCCGATATTTCGCCCATCGTATTGAACGGCCATAACTCGGCCGGATTCAGCACCTAAATCGACGGCAAGTACATATTTTTTCGCATTCATGATTGAATCGAGGATTGATCTTTAATAAATCGGCAACAGAATTGTTTACATATTAGAACAATTCTACCGGTAACTAATTGTTTTCCAATTCTTGGCTACATAGGCAACGATGATCATGTTAACATTTCATACAGATTATATATGCTAGGAGAATAACTCAGAATGCCTAAATCTATCACGATAGATCCAACAGATGTCCGCCAGCCGTCATTCCTTGAAAGCCCGGATATTCCACTCAACCAATACATATCAGACCCAAAGGCCGAAGCAACAAAATACGGCCGGGAAAACCTAGTCCGGATCTACCAGGACATGGTCTTCATCCGTGAATTTGAATTGATGCTGGACCGGATCAAGAAAGAGGGAGTATACCAGGGGATTCATTATGATCACGCCGGACCCGCCCATCTATCCATTGGCCAGGAGGCGGCCGTCGTGGGCCAGAGTTATTACCTGACCCCCGATGACTTTATCTTCGGATCACACCGCAGCCACGGAGAAATATTGGCCAAGAGCTTTTCAGCCATCGCCCAATTAAACGACGAACAATTACAGGCCGTCATGGAATCCTACATGAATGGTAAGCCTTTGCGGGTCGTGGAGACCTTCACCAGGGGAAATGTGAAAGATCTGGCTATCAACTATGTTTTGTATGGTACTTTGGCGGAGATATTCGGCCGCGAATATGGGTTTAATAAGGGTATGGGGGGTTCCATGCATGCTTTCTTTCCCCCGTTTGGTGTGATGCCCAACAATGCTATTGTTGGCGGTTCGGCCGACATCGCCACCGGAGCGGCCTTGTTCAAACGAGTGAATCGTAAACCAGGCATCTGCATCGCCAATATCGGCGATGGTGCCATGGGCTGTGGCCCGGTTTGGGAAGCCATGACCTTTGCCGCCATGGATCAGTTTCGTACCCTGTGGGACGAAGACGTAGGGGGAGGACCGCCGATCCTCTTCAATTTTATGAACAATTTTTATGGTATGGGGGGACAAACTTTAGGCGAAACCATGGGTTTCGGCATCCTGGCCCGGGTTGGCCTGGGCGTCAATCGGGAAGCGATGCATGCCGAGCGGGTTGACGGCTATAATCCCCTGGCGGTGGCTGATGCTATCGAGCGCAAGAGGAAGATTTTGGAGGCGGGGCAAGGGCCGGTTTTGCTCGATACTGTCACTTATCGATTCAGTGGCCATTCTCCTTCCGATGCATCGTCTTACCGGGATCGGTCCGAGATCGACCTCTGGCGTGAACATGATTCGCTGCTCAATTACGGGCAATATCTAAAGGCCAACCACCATGCCGATGGTGTTTTGCTCGAAGAAATCCACCAGGAGTCGATAGAGCGGATGGGGAAAGTCTTGCAAGCGGCCGCCTCATTAGAATCCTCTCCCAGGATCAATATGCAAACCGACGCCATTGGCGGGATGATGTTCTCCAATCAGTTTCAGGATCGTTTAGCCGGTGGCGACCCTGAAGTGCTGATTCCCAAGGAAAAAAGTCGCCTGCAAATTACCACGGGCAAGCACCGGTTTGGCCTGGAAGATGGCCAATTGTTGCCTGGACCCCGGACTCTTTCCTATGCCGAGGCCTTATTTGAGGCCATGATCACCCGTCTTTACGAAGATCCGACGATGATCGCTTATGGCGAAGAGAACCGGGATTGGGGCGGCGCCTTTGGTGTTTACCGGGGGTTGACCGAATGTTTGCCCCATCATCGCCTTTTTAATGCGCCGATTTCCGAAGCGGCCATCGTCGGCACGGCCGTCGGCTACGCCATCTCTGGTGGCCGAGTGGTGGCTGAGCTCATGTATTGCGACTTCATGGGCCGGGCCGGGGATGAGATCTTCAACCAGATGGCCAAATGGCAAGCAATGTCGGCCAATATTTTACAAATGCCCCTGGTTTTGCGGGTATCGATCGGTTCCAAGTACGGTGCCCAGCATTCCCAGGATTGGACATCACTGGTCGCCCACATTCCTGGCCTCAAAATCATGTTCCCGGCTACGGCTTATGATGCCAAGGGCATGTTGAACTTGGCCTTACGGGGCACAGATCCGGTGGTATTTTTCGAGAGCCAGCGCCTGTACCGCCAGCCGGAAATCCTGGTTGAGGGTGGCGTACCTACCGCTTATTACGAAGTCGAGATGGGCGAGCCGGCCGTGCGCCGGACCGGCCAGGATCTCACCATCGTGACCATTGGAGCAACCCTTTACCGGGCCCTGGATGCGGCCGACATTTTAGAAGATGAATACGGCCTTTCCTCTGAGGTCATTGACGCCCGTTTCATCAATCCCTTGAACTACCAGAAGATCATCACATCGGTGAAGAAGACCGGCCGCATTGTGCTGGCTTCCGATGCTTGCCAAAGGGGATCCTTCTTGCACACGATGGCCACCAATATCGGCCAGTTAGCCTTCGATTATCTGGACGGTCCCGTGGTCGTCGTCGGGGCTCGTAATTGGATTACCCCACCGGTGGAGTTGGAGGACGCCTTCTTTCCCCAAAAAGAATGGATCGTCGATGCCATCCATGAAAACATCTACCCCCTGCCCGGTCATCAACCAAGTACCGAACAATCCACGGAGGAGTTGCTCCGGCGTGCCCGTCTTGGGATTTAAACGAAGATTGACATTTAGCGGCCGCACGGGTCTTGGCAAACCATCATGTATGAAATCTAGGTATATGCAGAGACTCGATAAACATCGTGTAAATCATGTTAATCTTGCCTAATTTTTTTGGAGGACGATATGCTTATCGGAATTTCACCCGTTCTTAGTCCGGAGTTGCTGGCCCTGTTGTGTCGTATGGGCCATGGCGATGAAATCGTGTTGGCCGATGCCCATTTCCCCGGCGAAACCTTTGGCCGGCGCGTGTTGCGAGCGGATGGTGTCCGTATCCCGGAATTGTTGGACGGCATTTTGCCACTCTTTGCCCTGGATAGCTACGTAGAGAGCCCCTTGATCATGATGGCGGCCGTGCCTGGGGATGTGCTCGATCCGGCCGTGGAAGCTTCTTACCGGGCGGTAGTGAATAAACATTGGCCGGATACGCCGCCTATCCAACGAATCGAGCGTTTTGCTTTTTACGAGCGAACCAAAGAGGCTTTTGCCGTTCTCATGACCGGCGAGACGGCGAAATATGGCAATATTATTCTTAAGAAGGGAGTAACTCCCGTCTGACGGATGAAAAAGCCCATGCCGCCAGGCATGGGCGAATCTTTTCACTATTTGTGGTGGGGTGTTTAATCACCAATTACCACACATGTGCACCTTGATGCCTAGGGCATCGAACATGGCCGCTTTGGCGATTAAGGCTTTGTCGGCTTCCCCGGCCGACGGTCCGTAGGCAACGTTTAGGTGGTTGGCTTTATGCCGGGCCATCATTTGATCGCGGCTGACCCCGTGCAACACGGCGTGCATGATAGGCCATTGAGGGGTGGTCGCCTGCCAGCGCCGTTCCGTTTCTGCCTCAGGCAAGGTCACGACTGTCGCCCGGCCCAGGTCGGCATGCAAAGCGCCATCCATCAAAAAAACCCGGCTCCAGACGATCTCGCCCGGTTTACTCACACCCTTCAACGTACCTCCCCCTAGACGGAAATACATGGGCGGCTGGCGTTCGCTGATGGCTCCGTCGTAACCGCCGATGAAGTGGGAGGCCGGGGCGGCGCCGGAGATCAAGAACACCCATACGAAGTCGTCGACGCCGTCGCCAGTATACCATTCGCCCCAACGCAGGTCGTGTAGCGTCGTCGCCGGGTCTAAGCCCATCGCTTTCCAGATCCGGTTAGTCACCAGAGCATCGACGGCACAGCCTTCATCAACTTCGTTGAAGTGGGGCAGGGCCTCTCCTTCATACAACACGATTTGGCCAGCACGATCGATGACAGGCGGCCGTTCGACGTTATTCAATAGCCCTTCCACCAGATCGGAAGCGGGGGCCATGTCTTTCAGGCCTTGCTGGTATTGGATGCCGACGGCCGCACAACCAAAGTCATCTGCGATTCGCACCGCAGCAATGTACATCTTGCACTGCTCCAGGATTTGATCGTCGGTTAAATCCATCGCCGGATCCGGTCCAGTCACGAAGGTAACCCCACGTTCATCCAACCAATCCAGAACCGCCTGAGCCTCGGCCTCAGATACCTGGCGCATCTCGGCCACCAGCGCCGACTGGCTCAGCCTTTCTTTGTAGATACCGGTGGGGTTCAGCAGTTCGTCGTCGATGATGGCGTTGTACATCCCCATACAACCTTCATCGAAGATACCCAGAATGGCCTTTTCCCGTCGCAGTTGATCGGCCAAGGCCTTCCCCAACTTAACTTCAGGTCCAGCAAACGAATTGAGGTCCAGATCTTGGACGTGGCTGGTGTCATGGGTGATACGACCTTCTTTCAACCATTGGCGAATACCATTCAAAAAGTATTCGTCGGTGAAATCCACGCTCCAAATGGTGCTGTATTCGACCTCCATCTTGCTCAAACTGCCATTTAAGTTGAGCAAACCCACCAATCCCGGCCATTGCCCAGACCAGTTGGCAATGGTCAAAATCGGCCCCCGATGATCGCGCAAACCAGCCAGCAGGTGATGGCTATATTGCCACACCGCTTCGGCGACTATCAGGGACGCCTCTGGATGAATACCTTTAAAAACATCCATGCCCATGCGTTGATTCCAGATAAAGCCGTGTTCCAATTCCGGATCATATTCGTGAGCCCGGCGCACGGTAAAACCCTCGGCCGCGAAGGCTTTGCCGATTTGGGCCTCCATTTCCGCCTGGGCCGGCCAGCAAACCTGGTTAGCTGATAGACGCAAGTCGCCATTGGCCACTAATAGCACCTCGTCAGGTTCCGGCCGCTGGGGTTCTTCGATGGTTGGCATTGAATAGGCAGGCATCTTTTAGTACTCCTTTATAGGTATGCAACGGCTTAGCCGTTATGATTATCCCTTGATGGAACCGACCAATAACCCCCGGGAAATATATCTTTCTAGTAAAATGGCAATGATGATAACCGGCAAGATCATGATCAATATGAGCACCGACATGTACCACCATTGAGGACCCCGGGTTGCGCTTTGGGCGGCGATGGTTAATGGCAATGTCTGGGCGTTGGCGCCAGAGAGAAACAGCGCCAACAAGTACTCGTTCCAGGTAAAAACCAACACAAATAGAAAAGTAGCTACCAGGCCAGGGACTGACAAGGGTAACACGATGGACCAGAAGATCCGGAATCGCGAGGCGCCGTCGATGGCCGCGCACTCCTCTATTTCGATGGGGATAGTTTGAAAATAGTCGCGCATCAACCAGACGACAATAGCCAGGTTGACGGCCGTATAGGTGATGATCAACGCCGCCTGTGTATCTAGTAAGTTTAAGGTCTGGAACATGACGTAAATGGGTAACACAACGGCCACGGGAGGCAGCATGCGCTGGGAGATAAGCCAAAAGGCGATGTCGCTGTTTCCGAGTGAACGCTTAAAACGCCGTCCTAGGGTTTGCATCAAGACGATGAAAAGTACGATGGCAGCAATAATAGCCAAGATCCAGTTAACGCCGGCCCAGATGGCGATGCCTGCCAGGGCGATACAGCCGATGGCGATGAGGATCGTTCCCAGCTTCGGCCGGTAGCTGAAGCGTGTCAGGCCATATGCGGCCGCGGTACCTAGCAACACCGTCAGGAAAGCGCTGGTGAAGCCTACAATGACCGTGTTTTTGTATGCCCGAATCGTATCGTTTGCCAGGTCCCCTAGCAGGATATAGTCCCAAGCGTGCAGCGAGGGTTCAAATTCGATGAAGGGTATGTAAAATGGCCCCATGTTGACGTCGATTGGCAGCTTCAGAGAGGTTGTCAACAGCCAATACAGAGGTAACAGCACGACGATCGCCCAAAATATCATGATGGTATACGAAACCACCATGCCCGCGGGGGATGGCTTAAAGGGGTTCTTGCTCGTAAAAAAACGCTTCAGCAAAACTATGCCTCCGTCACCCGGCCACGAACCAGATTAACATAGGCGATGCCGATGAAGGTAACCACGAATAACAGCATATAAGCGATAGCCGCCGATCCACCCAGATCCAGAGCCCGCCAGTTAAAAAAAGCCTGTAACGTCATCGACTCCGTCGCCGTCCCGGGCCCGCCATTGGTCATGACATTGGGTAAATCCACGATCTTGAAGGCCTCAATAAGCCGGATTAAAATTAATGTTAAGGTAACCGGCAGGATCTGGGGAAAAGTGATGAAGCGAAAGATCTGTCGTTTATTGGCCCCATCCACCAGGGCGGCCTCAACTTGCTCCACCGATTGGGTTTCCAGAGCTGCAACCAAGACGATGAACATGAAGGGCGTCCATTGCCAGATATCGCCAATCATAATAGCCACACGAGCACCCCATGGATCGGTCACCCACGAGTAGAGACCCAGGCCCATCGCCTGCCAGATAGGTTGGAACGGCCCTATGTCTGTATTGGTCAGCATGCGGAACAGATAAGCCACGCCCACCGGGGTGATCATCATGGGAATCAGATAGACGATCCGGAAGAAGCGGCGGCCGGGGATATTCTGCGTGACTAGCAACGCCAAGCCCAGGGCGAGCGAGTATTGGACGGCGATGCCGACGAAGACGTAAATCCAGGTGACGACTATCGTTCCCGGTCGCCCATCAGAGCCCAAGACGTGGATGAGAAGATACAGAGCGCCACTCATGATCAGCATGGCTATGATCCGCCCCATGGTGCCGATGACCGTCCGCCTTTCACCACGAATATAACGAATGAAGCCCCAGGCCATAGCTGCCACGGCTCCCCAAAAGACGATCCACCCTATAGGCGATGGATCGCCAAACTTACCCAGGAAATGGGTCTGTTCGCTGCCAGTGAGCAGCTTCTTGTAATTTGCCAATCCGACAAAGTTGATCTCGAATCCGCCCTTGACGAATTTGATGCGCGATAACGAGAGATAGGCTGAGACAATAAGGGGAAAAATTGCCAGGAAAAGAACCATCAATATGGCCGGCAATAAGAAAGCATTGCCCGCCATCCTCTCGGGCAGTTCAGACAATCTACGCCGTCGTCTCTTTGGCGTAGATGACGAGGCCTCAAGGCCCGGATCTAATCCTTCCGGACCTTGAGGTTCTATTTCAGCAGATTCCATTTGCCGATTATAAACTATTCAGCGCCAATCGATGCTTTGTAGGCTGTTAACTGGTCTTCCCGACCAAGTTCCTCGGTGATCTCTTCCCAGCCATCGTAAATTTGTTGGACGGCTTCGTCAAGGGTAATTTCTCCGGCCATGAACTGGGCCACCGCCGTATCCAGTACAACCTGCTGGTAGCGCTGGTTTTGCGGGATGCGCAGATCCAGGATCATATTCGGGCTGTTGAGGCTGTCTTCAATCGCGCCTAGATAGCTTGCGGCTGCCTCCGGGCTCATGCCTGCGTCCACCCAGGCCTGGCGATTCAGGAACTGGGAGGTGCGATAGGGATTGTAGCCGGTAGCGCCGATGGTGACATCCACGTTGGCCTGAGCGGGCTGAGCCATGTAAGAGAAGAAGTCGTATGCGGCGTCTTTCTTTATATCGTCGATGGCGGAGTTGATACCACCCGACCAACCGCCAAAGGACGCAAATGGCGCATAATTAATGCCGTCAATTGCGAAGGGGCACGTCTCTTCGTCGCAAGGGACCAGTTCGCCGGTTGC
>Ga0209742_10001138_pt1 | contig 12687 bp, 11 predicted proteins | sample DeeMarSeWOR38_10_FD_187462 | JGI IMG/M metagenome (GOLD analysis project Ga0209742, IMG submission 187462) | Marine sediment microbial communities from White Oak River estuary, North Carolina - WOR-3-8_10 (SPAdes) (version 2) | ecosystem: Environmental > Aquatic > Marine > Intertidal zone >... | reverse complement strand
ATCTTTCCTGAAAAGTCCTGGAGCACTGCCAAAAACGGCTGGCGTCTATTGACTGAATTTTTCCGACGTCGGCGTACCCTCGTCTTTACGCAGGTAACTCCGGCTGAAGTTACGCCTCTGGAAGCTGCCTCTCCTGAAGCAAAGGCAGTTGAAGAAGTGGAAGCCAAGCCCGCTGTACCGCCGTCTACGCCTGTATGGCAGTCAGAACACGAACCAATTCTTACCCCCGGAGGGTGGCAACTACCACCGATTGATATCCTGGATAAGCCGACCGAAGTGACATTGGACAGGGCAGATATTGACCAGCGGGCCCGGCTGATAGAGGAAGCTCTGGCCAGCTATGGCGTAGAAGCTAAGGTTGTACAGGTAAATATCGGGCCTACCGTTACACAGTTTGGTGTCGAGCCTGGCTGGGATAGAAAATTAAAGGAAGTAAGAGAAAAGGGAAAGAACGGCAGCTATGAAACGAAAGTGGAGGAAGTATCCAGAACCAGAGTAAGGGTAGACCGCATTACATCTCTGGGCAATGACTTAGCTTTGGCTTTAGCTGCTTCCAGTATCAGGTTTGAGGCTCCCGTGCCCGGGGCTTCCGTGGTGGGCATTGAGGTTCCCAACACCGTGTTTGGTTCAGTTGCTCTGCGAGGTGCGATAGAGAGCACTGCTTTTCAAAAAATTAGAGCCCGTTCCCAGCTAGCTATTGCTCTGGGCAAAGGCGCCGGTGGCGAGGCTATGGCATCGGACTTGAGCAGGATGCCCCATTTGCTTATTGCTGGGGCTACCGGCAGCGGTAAAACTGTTTGCCTTAATTCCATTATTTGTTGCCTGCTTTTACACAACAGCCCCGATGATGTTCGGTTCATCATGGTTGACCCCAAGAGGGTGGAGTTGGTGAATTTTAATTCGGTGCCCCATCTGCTTGCTCCCGTGGTTGTGGACACTGACAAGGCTATAAAGGCGCTGAGATGGCTTACTCAGGAGATGGACAATAGATATCGCCAGTTTGCTAAGGCAGGGGCACGTAATATTGAGGGTTATAACAAAGACCGCGCACCTGGCGAAACGTTGCCTTATTTGGTGCTCGTTATTGATGAACTGGCTGATTTAATGCTGACGGCTTTCGATGAGGTGGAACATGCGCTATGTCGTTTGGCTCAGTTAGCTCGGGCTACAGGAATTCATCTCGTCGTAGCTACACAACGCCCTTCAGTAGATGTGATTACAGGGCTTATTAAGGCTAACTTTCCTACCCGCATTAGCTTTGCAGTCACGTCTCATGTAGATTCCAGGACCATACTTGACATGGTGGGCGCCGAAAAATTGTTGGGTAGAGGGGATATGCTTTACATGCCGACTGAAGCTAGCAAGCCTAAACGTCTTCAGGGAAGCTTTGTTTCTGATACTGAGATCGATAGATTGGTGTATTTCTGGGGAAACCAGAGGCAGGTTGAGATGAGCTTTGTCGACTTTGATGAGGTAGCTGATCGTCCATTAAGTGGGCAGATAGCTGCTCCCCCCGACCCGCTTTTAGAAGATGCAAAGCGGCTGGCACAGGAATATAAACACATATCTACATCCTTTTTACAGCGCCGTCTGCGCATTGGTTATCCTAGAGCTGCCCGCATTATGGAAACACTGCAACAAGCGGGTTTGGTGGAGTCGGCACAGACTGAGACGGACAAATCCTGATTTCTGATATCTAAATCCCGGACAAATACACGATTCAAATACCAGAACTTGTTTTAATTAGGATTTCGAATTTCGAGTTTAGTATTTTCTCGTACTAGGCGCCAAACTTGCCCAGTTTTAAAGCATTGGCCATGGCTAAGGGCATGATTTCCGTAGCCGGGAAACGACCCATACCACCGGCAAGGCATGCTTTTTCTGAGAACTCGGCGACGTCATCGGGGCGGCACCATTTGGACTTCAGCATGAAAGGTACCGGATGCCAGCTATGCATAGCCAGGGTTGCGGGGGTGGAGTGGTCTCCGGTAACAACCAGTACCTCCGGTTCCAAATTAAGCAGGTTGGGAAGGATATTATCGAGTTCCTCGATGGCTTGAACTTTGGCTTCAAAATTGCCGTCCTCCCCTCTGGTATCGGTGCTCTTAAAGTGGACGAAGAAAAAGTCGTGGTCGGCATAGTATCGGCGCAGGCTGTCCAGTTGCTCCGTTATGTTTTTACCTCCCGCCAGTATTTGCATCCCAGCTAACTTGGCCAACCCCCGGTACACAGGATAAGTGGCGATAGCTGCTGGCTTTAATTTATAGATTTCCGATAGTGTGGGCATGTTCGGGCGGCGGGAGAAGCCGCGCAGCAGCACCATGTTGGCGGGGCTTTTACCCTGTAATAGGTTTCGGGCTTGAGATACAAATTCGTTGGCGATTTCTGCTGTTCTCTGTGCTTGTGGTGATAACGCCTCTACCTTCTTAGGAGCCAGACCCGATTGCTGTGGGTCGGAATCCGCTAACTCAGGTGACAAATCATCCCCGTGGAGGATGAGTACAAATCTGTGTTCTTTCACTGTCACCACGGAGATCTCAGCCCCGTCTATGGTGATATTATTCAGTCGGCGGCACAGCTCGGTATTTTTCTCTGTCGAAAGTCGTCCTGCCCTCCTGTCGGTGATGATTCCCTTGGCATCAACGGTGCAGAAATTGCCTCTGACCGCGATATCGTCTGGCTTCAGTTCTAAATCTATTCCCAGGGCTTCCACGACTCCCCGCCCGATATTGTACTTAACGGGGTCATACCCAAAGATTGCCAGGTGGCCCGGTGCGCTCCCCGGCGTAATTCCCGGGCTGACAGTGTCGATGAGCCCGCAAATGGAGTCCTTGGCTATGCGATTCAGGTTCGGCTTCCTGGCTGACTCCAGTTCCGTTTTACCTGTTTTAGTATCAGGTAAACCGCCCACACCGTCTAGCACCAGGAGCACTATTTTGGACGGGGATATTCGGGATAATTGCTTCATTTGCTCAAAACCAATCATGGTATTTGCTATTTTACTTGGAGGCATAGCCAAGTTCAAGTGTCCCGGCTCCACCGTGACAAAATCTACTTGATAGTAATAGGTAAACGTACCTATTGACGAAATACTTGTTTTCATATAATACTAATAGTAGTAATTCAATTACAGGAGGTGATAACCTATGGGTTGGATTAATGCAATACCTGACTTAGGGGGATTGGGGCTCATTGGGGGAATCATCACTCTTATCTTCGGTATCGTAGTAATGATTTTTCCCAAAATACTCAACTATCTGGTGGGCATCTGGCTTATCATATTAGGAGTAGTGGCGCTTATTGCTTATTTTACTTAGTTAAAAGCGGGAAAGATTTTAAGCGGGTGGTAGAGGATTAGAGTTGCGATTTTCATAAGCTTGGAACAAGTGGGGCTGTGGCGGGAGTAGGGGTTTCACAACTCAGCAGCTACGCACGTCTCGATGGGTGAGGCAGCAGGGTAAGACGGCGCTACTCTATGGGAACAGACTCTTTTCTCCTGGCGTAGATGGCGACACTCTTGGGGCACATGTGGTTTAACAGGTTTTCCAACCATCGGAATAATCTGTGATTAGTGCGCAGGTCCCATTCCAGAAATCGATTATAGAGAGCGGGAATCGGAGCCTTTTCTTTTTTAACGCCGAAAACACAGCGAAGTACCCAGTAAAAAGAGTGAAAGGCATGCTTGTGGCGAATACCATAGACGGATAAGCCGGCAGCCTTCACAAGATCGAGCAACTGCCGGGTTTTGTATTTTCTTATATGCCCACCCGGGAAACCATAGTAATCTCCCGACAACTTCCAACAAATAGATTCGGCCAGGTAATGAGGAACGCTAATACCGATAGTACCGTCTTTACTTAGTACTCTAATCAATTCTTCAACCGTTCTCTTGTCTTCGGGAATATGCTCCAGAACTTCAGAACAAATAATCTTGTCAAAGGCGCCATCTTTGAATGGCAACTTTGTCACATTGGCAATGAGTAGATGATAGTTACCCTCAATTCCCTTTTGCTGTCTTAAGGAGTCCAGCATATACTTGTTCTTTTTAACGGATACCGTGTCGATATCGAAGGCTACGATTTGGGAATGATTTTTATTACAGACTTCCCAGGAGTGTCGGCCATTGCCGCAGCCGGCGTCTAGGGTAATATCCCCTTCCTTGATGCCCAGCAGGTCGGGTTCCACCGTAATCATCTTGTTTTGATTACCTCCTGATAGACCTCGAGCGTTTCTCTGGCTGCTTGCTGCCAACTGAATTTCTCTTCGACTCTTTTTCTCCCTGCCTCGCCCATCCGCTTTTGTGCCTGTTTATCATCGAGCAACTGTTTAATAGAGGCAGCCAGGGTATCAGCATTTCCCGGAGGAACTAGAACCCCTGCATCGCCGACCACCTCGGGCAGCGCCCCACCGGTAGTAGCTATAACAGGCGTGCCGCAGGCCATGGCCTCGGCGGCGGGTAACCCGAAACCTTCATAAAGGGAGGGCACTACTGCGATTTGGGCGGCCGAGTAACGTTGTGCCAGTTCTTCCCGTGTTAGCCGCCCGCTGAAGTGCACCATCCCATCCAAATTAAGCTTTTCCACTAATTTCAAACCGTATGAAGGCAACGGCCCCACATCGTCCGTATATGAAGAATGACGCTCGGCATCGTCTACAATGGTCAGTTTTATCCCGTCGTCTTTTAGCTGTTGTAGTGCTTTCAACAGGTAAAGTATGCCCTTCTTCCTATCGTCTGTATTACCGACCATGATTAAGCCGTTTCGGTTCTCATTTACCTCTGCATTACCACTGTAAAGCTGGGTGTCTATGCCATTGTAGACTATCCTTAATTTGTCAGCGGGCACCTTAAAAAAAAGTTCTGTTTTCTTGGCTGCACTTTGAGACACTGTGATTATTCGCTCTAATCGCCGTGAGACAAAAGCTTGCATATGGATAAAAGAATAGAATTTTCGGATCCTCCATTTATCCCCCAGTCCGTTCGCTTGTTCCAGGTCAGCCTGCCTGTCTATGGGAAGGGGGTGGTGTATGGTAGCTATTACCGGTATGTTTAACCTTTTCATCAGAAGAAGCCCGTATCCAAGGCATTGATTGTCGTGAATAATATCGAAGCGGCGTTGCTTGCAAAGCTCTCTAATCTTGGTATAGGCCCTTAGGCTGAATGTCATGGGTTCCATGAACATTCCCTGACGGGTGGCGCATAGTTCATATAGGTCAACCAGGTTTCTCACCTTGGGGAGATTGGTTCTCAGAGATCCTTCCGGATGATATATGCTTAGACTCTTGAGGCAGTGTATGACTACGTCTTCGCTTACTTCGGGGAGGGGCGGACTGGCTATTACCTCCACTTCATGACCCATCCGCCGGAACTCACGCGCAAGATAGTAAATATAAATACCTTGCCCACCGCTGTAAGGATTTCCTCTATAGGTCAGCAGGCAAATTCTCATATCTTCTACCTGGATTACGTTTGAAGGCCGCCTAATTATAGCATGATTGACGGGTTTACATGCCTTGGCTTAGCCCTATATTAAGGTATGAAAAAAGCTTGCTTTCAAGATTGAAAGTTACGGCAATTGTAAAGTATAATAGTTGTGGTTGTGGTGAGCGTAGCCCAGTGGTTAAGGCGCCAGGTTGTGGCCCTGGAGATCGTGGGTTCAAATCCCACCGTTCACCCCACCATATTTTTATCAGCCCCACGCCGGTGAGTGGCGAAGACCCAGGCTTTAGTTTTCTTGATAGAGTCTCTAACCTCTTCGTCGGTACGGAAATCTTCTTCGCTGAAACGGTCGCGATGAATCATCTTGTCAAGCGACCTCATAAACTTGGGTCTCGATTTGTGAGCGGGATAGCCCAGGGCGATCATGTCGTAGACCTCCATCTGATTGGGTATGTGTAACAGGTTCTTCAGTAAGCAATGATTATGGGGCGAAGCGACATGAGATACCCACTGGCTGGCCAGGCCCAGAGTCGTAGCCGCGAGGTGCATATATAGAAAGGCATTGGCCAGGCTGGAAAGGTACACTACCTGTTTTCTATGCGGGTCACATCTGACTACCATGGGTAACCCAAGCTGCGTTCTGGGATCGCCAAAGAGTAATATGAGAGCTGGGGCATTCTGGTAATCCATTTCCAGGTCAAGCGCGGGTTGCAGTTTCTGTCGCATCCAGGGCTCACACATATCCTCCAATTTCGAGAATCCGGAAGCTCCGGCCGGACGTGGTGGCCTGATTATTTGCATAACGTCGTCCCTCAATTTCTTATCCCTGATGACGACAAACTCCCAGGGCTGTGTGTTAAAGCCCGACGGAGCCCAGCGAGCAGCCTCAATGATTTTGTCCACATATTCATCAGGTATAGGGTCCGGCTTAAACCTGCGGATGCTCCTTCTATTCTTAACCAGTTCAAGAAAACTCTCATAATTCATCGCAATCTCCTCCTTAGGTACGGTTGTTGCCGTAACAGCCTATTTTCCCGAAATTTCAATCGGTATTGGTTTGAAAGTTCATCAATGCGATGGTCAGGACTTGTCCCTGACTCTCGTATTGACCTATGACACTAAGCTGACAAAATAAAAAACCTTAATTCTTGAAAAACTTACTGGTTACTTGTTGTCCTTATAACACACACGATGAGTAACTTACAACTGGAAGAGGATTAGGTATAATCTCTTTTTGAAACACTTTGATTTCAAAGCTAAGGAGTCTTGTTTGCAAAGTTAAAATGAGGGAGAAAGTCGGGTGGGGCTAAGAGCTACGCCATAGCTCAATCCAAAAGCCATACCCCCGTGTTGTTATTTAGGTATGTGTCTCTGAGCTAACGCCCACTCTGAGTCTACTCGCTATTATCTTTAGGTTGAAGTGCGCCTGAGTTCAAACACCACTGGATTTTCCGGATCAGGACATGCAACAACAGCCTTGTCCTGATCTTTTTCCCAGGGGAACGAACCACCGTATTCCAGAACTCGGATAGAAGGGAAAAGTGAGAAATAGGCTGCTGGACAATGGTTGGGGGGAGTCTTTCCCGACACAGCAAACTCGTCACCGACCTTGTATTTTGCATTGCAGGTACCCTTCTGGGATATTACCTTAGCTATTACCTTATACATCTTAACCCCCTATTTACTTGATTAGATAGCCATTGTACCATCAGCTAACGGGCCATAAAAGGTATGCGCGTAGTGGCGATTTTACTGCACGCAATGCTGCGTGTTTCTGGTACTTAATTATCCCACCTATTGTGTCAGGGACGTTTGAGGTCAGCTTGAAGCCAGTGCCATAGCCCGACTCAAAGGGCATACCCCCATGTTGATATTTAGATAGCTGTCTCTGAGCTATTTGGGTTTTGGGGACAGCCTAAGGCCCGATCGGTCAATACTGCAGGGAAGTGACTGCTGAAGAAAGGTTGGTTACTGGGTGTAAGGCAGTGAGACTCTGCTGTACGCTTCTAACAGGCGGATTGACAGCCAGATGCTGTAGATATATTATCGGTGATAGGTGATGGGGCCGGGTGCCTCATTGCGAATCCAAGTGGAAGGTCTAGTATAGAGGAGGCAGAATGGAAACGAAGCGAATCATCCAAGCATCCCTAAATGAAAGTTGGGGATATCTGACGCGTGCCCTTGAAGGGTTGACCCGCGAAGAAATCACTTGGACACCGGCATCACATAGCAACAACATTGCGTTCATCATGTGGCACGTCGCTAAGGCAGAAGACTACTGGGTGAACTGTGTCATAAAACGCAGCAGCGAGATCCACGAGGCAGAGGGCTGGCGGGAGAAACTGGACACCGCCGATGACGGGGGCACCGGCTACTCGGAGGAACAGCTGCGAGCCTGGGTGGCACCGAAACTGGAAGACCTGCAGCGTTATGCACAGGCAGTGCGTGAGAAGACAGTAGCTTTCGTGGAGTCTATTACCCCGGAGAAGCTGCTTGAAGTACCGGAACCTGACCGCCCTAGGGAGACAGTAGGTGATATACTAGCCCACCTTATTACCGAGATAGCCCTGCACGTAGGGCAGATAGATTACCTAAGGGGAGTGCAACGGGGGCTGAAACAGGTTAACTGGCTTTAGGCTCCCTTAGTCAGACCACCCATGACAACAGAAACGGTAACCGGGATAACAACGGGAGTATCTAGCTAGACCTGACATATAAATCTGCTTACTCTATAGACTTCGTATGTAGTATACGGATATCAAATGCGGAAACGGCCGTTGCTCATGTCACCCGGTCTCTCTTGAGCATGGCCAATGATACCATGTCCCAGTACTCGCCCTCCCACTTCACATATTCGCGGAGTATACCCTCCTTGTGAAATCCTAGCCTTGCCAGTACGTTAAGAGATCGACTGTTCTCAGTGTGCACTATCGCTTCGATTCTGTTGATCTCCGTATCATTGAAGATAAACTCCACGACACGGCTGATAGCCTCCTGCATATATCCATTGCCCCAGTAATGTGGTGTTAAGTCGAATCCGATTTCGGCACGGTGCACGGTACCAACGAAGTTGTTGTCCGGTCGAGCAACATAGTTTACTTGTCCCAGAAATGCTCCATCACCTTTCCTGAATATTCCCCAGAGAATACCTGCTTTGCTATTCGCCATGTTTCTGCCCCATTCTATTATGTCCGTCACATCCTTGACGTTTACTACAGGTCTGCAATCTTCATATCGCACTACTTCTTCATTGGCGAAATGGGGGAAGATAACGTCAATATCATCGAGTGCCAACTCTCTGAGAACAAGTCTATCTGTGTCCAATTGTGGAAATTCTATTGCTTCGCTCATATTGTCTACTACAACACAAATGTCATTACAGCCTGATGTGAGTGAAGTATACCTGTATAGGGACTGTTTCACAACCGGATAGATTTGTTATGCTGATACCGACGATGATTTTCTTCTAAACGTATTAGGGAAATCCGCTTGCTTTTACATGCTTATGGTTATAGCCCGCTATCACCCAACCCAAAGGGCATACCCCCTTCTTGATATTCAGATATGTGTCTCTGAGCAGTCTGGGGTCTGGGGACAGGTCAACACTCTTAATGATATCTATAAGTGTGACAGTTCGGCATTACCACGTAACATACACGCCTCGAGCCTGAAGCTGAGGTATGTATATGTCGATGGAGTCTGAACTCAGTGGATTGTCGGTGAGGTGGACTCTGTCTCCCCATCCCAGCCCCAGATTATCCACGAGCGGCGCGATATCGCTTATCTGGTTATACTTAAGACTCAACTCTGCCAGATTCCCGAGGTTCGGAAAAGATGAGCACTTATCTGAACTTGTAATTGCTTATTGATGGCATAGCTTCACCTTCCCTTTGGATGCCTAAAACCTAGAGCGCAGAAATTCAAGGAAGGTGACTTTCTTGTATTGAGTGACAAGCCTGTCCTTCTCTATAGATATAGGCACCATACCTTGTTCATAGCATGCATTTAAGTCTCTGAACATTCTGGCATATTCAGGGTTCCGAAAACCGAAGAATAGCCCTACCTCCTTGTGATACCTATCGGTCACGAAGCCAAACTTAAAATCTGGCCCTGAGAACAAGCCCCTTGCCTTCTTATAACAGCTTCCGCAATAAGGGAGCCCTCTCGCCTCCATCTCTGGCCGTGGCTGCAATAAAGCTAACAAACCAGGGTCAGTAAACTCGGTTCGCACAGACCCAGCCTTTTCTGCGGGCCCCAGACAAACACAACAGCGCGATGGCAACGTCCATATTATCGATTCAACGGGCGTTCCCCACTTGACTGCCCAGTACTTAACGGATGATGCTACCTTCTCAGACACCTCCTCCACTAGCTGTCCCCCTTTGACCTGCAGTTCAACTAGGCAGTTATCGCACGTCAGTCTTGTACATTCTTTCACTTCTTCTGGTTTAGGGTGGTCCGCCGTGAACTTAGATTGCTGCACGCTACATCGTGGGCATACGAAGAGCTTACCTCCATCCCCAACCACTTTCCAACCCAAATCGGTGATAAGTAGCTTGCCGACATAGTCGCTCTTGCCACAGATTAGCCTGCTCCTGCCATACTCATCCCATCCAATGAACTCGGCGCTACAATTCTTACAAAGGAACGTGTCTCGCTCTTTTCCGCTGTAGTGCAGTGTCCCATCTGCTTTGCACAGCGGACATGCTCCCCCTACTTCGCCAGCGAAAACCTTCGGAGCGCACTCTACGCAGTACAGCATCGGCTGCAAGATAACGGCGCAGTCAGCGCAGATGGGTTGCATACAGTGGTTGCACCTATTTACTGCTTCGCGGTCCGAGTGATACACGCACTTCTTCTTCCCGCCGAATATCCCCATCTCTGCACCTCCTATGTTGGTGTTACATATAGAATTTGAGCTTACATACATCAGAAAGACATGTCAATAACCCTGTTCATTTCTATTAATAAGCCTTCTTTGTCTGAAATAGAGGACTTTTCAAAGCTAGAAGTCAGTTTTTATCTATGAGAAGGAACACCGAAACAGGCATTTCGAGGTCAAAACGGAGACGAAAACTGACAATTACGAAGGATTCTTCAGTTATTTCAGGGCTATAAAAAAGGAGAACCAAGCTGAAGCCTTAATTATTGTGATTTCTTTGACCCCCAAAAAAGGAATTCTTCGAATTCTTCGACTACATGAAAAAGGGAAACGAAGCTAATATGTTGAAGTCACTATGCAGTATCTGTTCTTGTTATTCGAGTCTGTGGGCAACCTATGTACCGCTTGGCAACACCATTGTAACGAATCATAATCATACAAGAGCAACTATGAAGGGAGGCAGATATGATTAAAGAAGACCAGATTTATCGCGACCTACAGGCGCACCTTGATAAGCTGCCCGTAGGTTTTCCGGCGACAAAAAGGGGTGTAGAAATCCGCATATTGAAGCATCTTTTTACTCCGGAGGAAGCCGAGATTGCTGTACAACTTCCCATGATACCTGAAACGGTAGAGAGTATTTACCAGCGCGTCAAGAAAAGTGGAATGTCCATTGAGCAGTTGGAGAAGAACTTAGACCGGATGGTATATAAGGGTAGTATTGGGGGAGGTAAAGAGGGCGAGAAGAAGGTCTATGGGAATCTTCAATTAGCCGTTGGCATGTACGAGCACCAAGTAGAGCGCCTCACTGAGGATTTTGCGAAAGACGTCGTCCAGTATTTTGATGCTGAATTTGGTGATGAAATGGGGAAGACCAAGATTCCTCAGCTACGCACGATCCCCGTCGAGAAGAGCATCCCAATTCCAGAGAAATATCAGGTTAACAACTACGACAACGTCAGATATTTAATTGAAAGCGCCAGGGGGCAAATTGCTGTGGCCGACTGCGTTTGCCGACAGGTAAAGGATTTAGTCGGCGAGAGTTGCAAGACAACTGACCTTCGCGAGACGTGTCTGATAACTTCGCAGAGGGAGGCTGAGTATTAGGCTAGTGCAGGAATTGGCCGCTATATCACGAAAGAGGAGGCTCTACGTATTGTGGATAGAGCCCAAGAAGATGGATTGGTGCTGCAACCTACTAATTCAGAGTATGCGGCAGCTATCTGTTGTTGTTGTGGGGATTGCTGCGGGCTTCTAATTGGTATGAAGAAATTCCCTCGTCCCACAGATTACTACGCATCCAATTTCTATTCAGAGGTCGACGCCGACCTGTGCACCGGATGCGAAGCATGCGTTGAAATATGCCAAATGGATGCTGCCGTTATGAATGATGGTGTTGCTTCCATCAACCTTGACCGCTGTATAGGCTGTGGCAACTGCGTCTCTGTCTGTAAACTGAATGCTATCCAGCTGAAGAAGAAAGACACTGAAAAGGTACCTCCTAAAAAGATAGGTGACCTTTACACTGAAATCCTTATGAAGAAAAGCAGCGCATGAATGCGCCTATAGTCGGATAGTCTTGATTCTTTGAGTCTCACCATGATACTGCTGGATGGGGTGTCTTGGGAAGGATAGCGCCAAATTAACGCCTCAGTTGGACACAAAACTGACTAAGGGTTAAAATTCAATTTGTGCGTTTAGTTTGTGCGCCTATAGCTCAGCGGACAAGAGCACCGGTCTTCGGAACCGGGGGTCGTGGGTTCGAATCCCTCTAGGCGCGCTATCTGATTCCCCATCTTTTGTTAACATCTTCTGTTTGTTCCTCTTCTGAACTAATCAGTCCGTCCAACTGCAAGGCCGCTACTTCCTGCAATAACGTGGTTCTTTCAGTTCGAATATGTCGACGTGCTTTAAGAAGCCTTTGTCAGATCGGCGATGACTGTAAATTCGTAATCGGAAAAATGCTTCTGTAGTGCTTCTCTTAGCGAGCTCCTTACTACTATAAGCACGTCGATTGCTGATGCCAGGGCTAATTCGACCGCAGGCATAAGCCCCTTGCCTTGGAGTTCTAGTGGGCCGACCTCGTCGATGACCACCAGGTCGCATCTGCTCTCGACCGCCCGTTCAATAGCATCGCAGGCAAATAATATCGCCTCCCTGCTGATGGTATAGTCGCCGACCTCATCACTTTCCATAAAAGAGTTATGGTGTGATAGCCGTGCAAAAGGGACCGCTTGACCTGTAAGGAGATCAAGTGCGTTGGAACCAACCCGTTGTCCTTGTTTCTCAATCGCCGGAGAGAGTATTCCGCCGACAGTAGAGCCGGATTTTCGCCGCCGGTCGATGTATTCCCTGCACCAGCTGGTCT
>Ga0209742_10001137_pt1 | contig 12688 bp, 12 predicted proteins | sample DeeMarSeWOR38_10_FD_187462 | JGI IMG/M metagenome (GOLD analysis project Ga0209742, IMG submission 187462) | Marine sediment microbial communities from White Oak River estuary, North Carolina - WOR-3-8_10 (SPAdes) (version 2) | ecosystem: Environmental > Aquatic > Marine > Intertidal zone >... | reverse complement strand
CCATCGGAAACATGCGCAGCGTTGAAGCCGTCCATGATGTGAATGCCCTGGTCTACCAAAAAATCGCTCATGGGGGGATAGATTCGATGATCGGAACCGGTTATTTGGTAACCCCGATTTTTTAGCATGCAGGCCAGCGCCCCCATCCCCGTCCCGCAGACAGCGATCAAATGAATTTTGCGTACATCCGTTGGTATCGAATTTGGATTTTCAGGCATGAATAACGTTCCAATCAAACATGGAATGAAAGCCTTCCAGGCGGTCGTTAGCTTTGAAAAGACTAGAAGCCATTTCAAAACCTCTTTGGAGTTAATTTTGCGTTCTTTTGTTAAAAAGCGCTTAGCGAAGGGGCGCGCAAAATCTTGAACTGCTTGAGGGCGTTAGCCCGAGTTTTCAAGACTTAGCGCAACGAGCTTAGCGCTTTACAAAAGCCGCAAACCGGCGGAAAAGGGGTTTTGAAATGGCTTCTAAGCATTACCCCTTTTCAGGACGGTGTGTAAGGTTGAAACACCCCTCTGCTGGTCCAATCGCCTGTTTTGGCTGCGCCTTCGATTCCTTCCATAGCGTCAGGCGGTCCGATAAAAACAACAATGTTTTTGTGTTTGATACGATCCTTCGCCACATCGGTTTTTTCAATCGTCCAATCGCGCATGACATAACTGAACAGATACATGTCACCTTTTTCTTCCACAAACCCCTTCGCTCTGACAACAGACGGGGGCAACGCCTCGGCCATGGCCCTGACCTGTTCCAGATCATCTCCTTTCCAGAGATAGGTGACCGACACAAGCGTATCGGGTGGCGTAATCTCAAGATCCGGGCTGTCCAGGAGATCGTCAATAAATTGGTCGAGCGCTTCCTCCGAAAGAACAGGCACTTTGGCCTTTTCGGGTTCTGGCGCTTTTGAATCGAGCGCCTCTTGCTCTTCTAAATCGAAGAAATCTTCCAGCGGAATGGCGGCATAGGTGGTGTCATAAAAATAGGGATCGGGATGAAACTGCCGGATGACATTTTTCGTTTCTTCGACCCTTTCGGGGGAGGCCTTGTCCGTTTTATTCATTATAAATACCGTGGAAGACGCAATCTGTTTTTCCAAAGACGCATACGCACCGTATGCATCTAAAAAGTGCGCAGCATCGATCATGCAAAACTGCTCCATGAAGCGGAACCGGTCATTGAAGATGGGCAGTTTCAAATCTTTTTTCAGATCCGAAGGGTTTGCCACCCCGGTTGATTCGATCAGCATCACATCGGGCTGGACTTTGCTGTTGAGCTCGTATAGCCCTTTTATAAAATCGGTTTTAACGCAGACGCAGAAAATAGACCCTTTGCTGATTTCCATCATATCGATGTCGTCGCCTTCGACCAGCGTACCATCCACACCGACTTCACCGAATTCATTTACCAGCAGTGTCAGCTTTTTATCTTTGGGGAAGCGCTTAATAATGCGATTCAGCAAGGTGGTTTTGCCGCTGCCCAAAAAGCCGGTAATCAAATAAACGCGGGTGACATCGGACATATTTTATAATTTCTCCTCGATCTTTTCCTTGATTTGATTGGGACTGAGGACTTTGCCGGTTGAAATGACCTCTCCATCAATCACAAGCCCCGGTGTCATAAACACCCCCATTTTGGCAAAGTAATGGATATCCCCGATTTTTACTATTTCAATAGGTCCGGGGGAATCCAATTCAGCCACCGCTTTTTGGGTGTTTTCATACAGTTGATCACAACGCTTGCATCCGGCTCCTAAAATTTCGACTTTCATGTTATGCCCCCTTTGCTAGACACAACGATAAAATAATACCGCTAGGAATCATTCATAGAGGGGTGCTGCGCTTGCCTTATCCTGCAGCAATAAAAGATTCTGGCAAAATTTACAGACACCCAGAGATCCGTTTGTTCGGGCAAGTTGCTGCCAAAGGTTAACATAGATTGACATATTTTTTGAATCAAACTTCTGTTTCAACACCTCCGGTTGTTCCAGTTGCCGGATTCGATCGGATTTTCCGCAATAGGGGCATTTAATGCCAAACAATGCCATGTCTGTTCTGGGCAGGCCGTGCTTAAGGACAAACGTTTTCAGTTCTTCCACAGCTTCATTGGTTTCCAATATGAACACTGCTCCCGGCATGTAGAATTAAACGAGCCGGACCTTTTGCAGGGTCCGGCTCTGGTGAATGTTTAACGGATTATCATTGGACTTTGGAATCCGTGCGCGTCGACATACCGGCTCCTGCTTTCGCCAGGTTCTCCTGTATTTTATCGAACTCAAATCCTTTTTCGCGCAGGGACACGATACGATCACGCATCTGGTCATTCGGCGCCCGCTTGGCCATCTCGTCGATCAGTTCCTCATATTGCGGAATGATGCTTTCAAAAACCAGATCCCGCTCGATACAGATGGTCGGCAACACCTTGCCCTTAAGCTCAATAAACTTGCCGATCCCATCTTTGTTCTTGATCGACCATTCTTTGTATACGATCATCTCCTGAACATCAGATGGCAGGGCCGCAATCGACTCCATCATGTAGCCGCAAGCGGCGCACTGTACACTGTCCAGTGTCAGAACATCAATGGTAATTTTGTCTGCCATGATCCGAATCCTCCTTTCTATAATTTTTTACCAAGATTCCGGATACTTGGCATAATATTGTTCATACCAGTCTCTGACTTCGATAGCCTGATCCATATGTTCCACCGGAACATCGTAGGGCATATCTCAGCCAGGGGCGAAGGTATAACCTTCTTGCCCGCCTGCCGCCAAGCTTACAATCGCGTCCTCTCTGGGAGACAGCAACCCGAGGCTCAAGGCCAGCGTCAGCTTCAGATTGCCGCCAAAGCCGACACCATGTTTGCGCGCCAGATCCCGCACAAACACCATGTTGAGCTGTTCGTCAATTGCAAAGCCGTGGGTTCCGATCTTACAGACATCTTCCAGGACTTTGGTGCAGTCACCGCAGATGAAAAATGATGAGGTCGCGCCGGCATCGTGAATCACCTTGATGGCCGGCTGCGAATTGGGGGTGACGAATTTCTGGAAGGTCTCGGATTTAATCTGTGAGGCCACCGGATCGACAATGGCGATAATCTCACAACCCATCTCGGCATAGAACCCGGCAGCTGCTGCGCCGATTTCACCGGCAAATTTGATCACATCGGCGGCAAATTCAGGATTTTTGTAAACATCCGTAAAGATGCGCACCCCTGCCAGATGCGAAGCCAGCGTCAAAGGGCCGCAAAAGAGACCCATCATGACGCAACCGAGTTCATCGAGCTGGGGTTTGGCAATCTTCGCGGCTTCATAAAGCACCGGCCAGCGACCGGAGTCTTTGGTGGGCATTTTGAGCCCGGCCTCTTTGGGCGTTTTGGCGGAACAGGGATGGGTGGTTACGGAGGGCACATTGTCGGGCCACCATTTCAACTCACAGCCGACGGAATTGGCTTCGACCGAAAGATCGAAAACCAGTGGAATTCCGTCTGCTTTGTATCTCTTGGCGGCATTAACGACTCCTTTCGCCAAAAGTTTGGGATCCTTGAGCATTTTGTCAGCAGGTTCATTGATCAAAAAGGCGCAGTGAACGCCTGCGTATGGCACCCACGGTGGTTTTTCGGTCCTCTTTCCCCGATAGGCATCGATCAACAATTGTTTGGCCATTGGGAATCTCCTTTCTTTTTGATTGGGGTCACGTTCCTACATAAAATTGTATAAACGCTTCTTTACTCACCTCCTTTCAGGGTCTGATTGCCACGGCTACTGAAAATGCAGACGTGTTTGGGTTGTCATTTCAATTCAGTGCTTTTCAACGATGAACATCTTATGTCTATCATCAAAGTATACTGATATTGTCAAGAATCATTTTCGATCGGGACCGGCAGCAGTTTACTCCAAAAGAATAATGCCATAGTAACTGTAGGTTTCGCAGGTCTCGGCGGCCACCGTTGAAGTGGTGCCGAGATTCTTCAGGGTTCCGATAACATCAATGGAAAATGATTCCACCGATGGTCTTTTTTCTTGCGGAAAACGGCAATCATCCGGGTATGCGCATTCCTTGCAAAGGGCACAACATTCTCCGACAAGGCTGAACGCTTTGTAATACCCCTCAAGAAACAGGGTGCGTTCCAGGCTGATGGTCCCCTTCCAGCAGCGAACCTGAGAGCTTCTCTTGCGCGCGTTGTTCAAATAAAAGTCCGAACAGCTGGTACTGCCCACCAGAAGCAAAGCGGTGGAATACTCCGCCAAAATGGCACGAACTTTATCCGGACTCGGTGTGGCCGGCGGGCAACACCAGTTCGTATTATACTGGTTGCAACCATAGCGGCATTTAAGATGGACCCATTCGGCCACCTCAATTTTATCGATGCTAAAAGGAAAGATCGCATCGAGACCGTACGATCGCCCCTTTTTCAGCAAGCGCTGGGTCAGGGTATGCGATATGCCGTCACCGGCTTTAAATGGAACCACTTTTGATTTTGGCACTGTCTTCGCCCTTCTAGCAGGCTTCGAATTTGATGTGTACTTCCCGCGGAAGCGCCAGTTCCATTGCCACTTCTGCGGCTTTGATTACCGCCACCGGAACTGCACAGGACAGGTGGCAACCCGACTTTTCGGCTGCATCATAAACCGGATTGCGGCTCAGCGGTGCAAAAATCTCTTTCAAGGTCAAGGTGCTGAGACGTCCCGACAGTCTTTGAATCTGCTCGCAATCCGAACCGGAGATTTCCAGTGAAACCTTACGGTCATCTTTTTTGCGAGCCTTTATCACGCAGGGAAAGCCGCAGATTCCCGGGTCAACCGTCACGCAAACCCAATTTGTTCTTTGGACAGCCAAGATACCACCACAATCCGTTCCGCGCTTCAAAATCTATTGTTTTAGAATTTTCTCCGGGACAATTCCGGCCAGATGCGGAAATTCGTCTTTCATGTGCGGTATCTGCATGGCCTCCATGAATTCGGTCTGGAAGTCTCCTTCTACGGTCAGCTCAATGTATTCCACATTTCGCGATACCCAGTTGGCTTCCTCCCGCTTGTCTTTATTCAGCAATGCCGCGCGACAGCCATCCCCGGCAGCATTGCCGACACTTTCGATCATTTCGATCTCGCAATCCGGAAACAGTCCCATAATCAGCGCTTTTTCGCGATCCACGTGGGTCCCAAACGCACCGGCGATTTTGATTGTATCCACTTTTTCCATTGCCATGCGTCGCAACATGAGCTTACAGCCGGCATAGAGTGCGCCTTTTGCCAGCTGAATCTGACGAACATCTTTTTGGGTGACCACGATGTCCTTATCAATGCTCGATTCCTCCGCCCAGGCCAGAACGAATTCCGGCTGGTTGGTATCCGGGTTGATCCGGAAACGGGGATGCCCGTCTAAGGCCGCTTTGTTAAACACGCCACTTTTGGTAATCACCCCGGAACAATAAAGCTCGGCCAGCAGGTCCAAAATACCCGAACCGCATATGCCTTTGGCTTTCATATCCTTGGGTTCCGAATATTTTCGCCAGGCATCGCGGCCGATCACTTTATAATCCACCTCCTTTGTTTCGGGATCAATGGCAATACGTTCCATGGCACCCGGAGCCGCCCGCATACCGAAAGCAATCTGGGCCCCCTCCAAAGCCGGGCCCGTCGCACACGAAGAGGAGATCAACTTCTCTTTGTTACCCAGCACCAGCTCGCCGTTGGTGCCGATGTCGATAATCAGTGCGATTTCGTCTTTTTTGTATGGCTCTTCGGCCAGCAGCACGCCGACGTTGTCCGCACCCACAAATCCGGCTTCATTGGGAAGCACAAATACATACGAAGCGGGATTGATGTTGATGCCCATATCACGAGCCTTGATATCCAGGCTGTGATGGATCACCGGGGGAAAAGGCGCCAGCCCCACATGCTCTGGATTGAGCTTTAGAAAAATATGATGCATGGCGGTGTTGCCCCCGATGGTCACATCCTCGATATCTTCTTTGGTCAGGCGCAGATAGGTCTTGCCTTCCTCGGGCACTTCCACAAACTCATCCGGTCCCTCTTCACCTTTTTTCTTCTTCTTTTTCTTCTTGGGGGGATAGGTGTTCTTAATGGCCTGCTCGACCAGAGAGTTGAGCCCCTCGATGATGTCGTCGTTCATTCGCTGCAGCCCATCGGTAGAGGTCATGTGATAGGTGATGCGCGCCATGACATCTTCGCCGTATTTGCACTGGGGGTTCATCATGGAGACCGTATCGACAACCTCCATTGTGGTGAGATCGCAAAAATAGGCCGCCACGGTGGTCGTTCCCACATCGATCGCCAACCCATAAGCCCGCTCGGCCTTACCGGGTCGGAAGCGGATCACCTCTTTGTCGTTCCAGACACTGACGGTCACGCACCAATCGCCGTCACGCAGTGCGTTCGGCAGTTGTCTTAAAGCAAATATATCAACCGTCAAACCTTTTAAGCCGTGCTCGGTTTCCAGTACCCGGCAGACGCGTTCAAAATCTGCGGTGGGTTCTTCAAAGGTGGGAGGTTCGACCTGGATGGTGTAAACTTTTACCGCCGGGTTGTGCTCGATATGGATATCCCGGGCGGCCTTGCTCACCACCTGCTTGCCGGCGCGAGATTCTTCGGGTACGAAGACCAGCAGATCACCCTGAATTTCAGTGACGCAGGCCAATCGATGACCGGTCTCTTTTTCTTTGGGAACGATAAATTTTTCTTCTTCTTTCTTCCAGGCGCTGACGTTGGTCCTTTTTGACTCGATGCCGTATTTCTCAAAACGACCCTCTTCGATGCGGACTTTGCACTTGCCGCAAACTTTCTTTTCACCACACAGGGCCTCGATATCAGCCCCCAGCAGTCTGGACGCTTCCAACACATTGATGCCTTTAGGCACCTCTCCTCTTCGCCCGGACGGTTGAAAAATAACCATCGCGTTGTTATCCTTGTCTCCCATGCGCTCAAATCCTCCTTCATTTTGAAATCAGCAGACCCTGCCAGCACGGCTGACGGTTATCTGATTTGAAGCTGCAGCAATTCACTTCCGACAGCATCCGGGATGGGAGAATCCCGGCATGCATGCCGAAAAATCGGATGCATGCCGGGATTCCCATTTGGAATCGATGAATTACCTTTCTTTCTTTTTTTCAAATTCCCGCAGACGCCCGATCATTTTAATCCCTTCCTGCACCGCGTTTCCGGCCGATTCAGCATATCCATCCGCACCGAAAAGGTTGGCGACATCCTGCGTCACGGGCGCTCCTCCGAGCATGATGGCCACGTTGGGGTTTTTATCTTTGATCATCTTGATAACCTTTTTCATGCCTAACATGGTCGTGGTCATCATGGCCGACATGGCCACCACCTCGGCATCCGTCCGCAACTGCTCCTCGACAAATTTCTCAAGAGGCACGTCCCGGCCCAGGTCGTAAACCTCCCAGCCGGCGACGTCAAACATCATTTTAACCAGGTTTTTGCCAATGTCGTGTACATCTCCCTGAATGCTGCCGATGACCACCTGCGCCACTGTATCCGAGTCCGACTTGGGAACATGCGGGCGCAGTATCGCCAGGCCTCCATACAGGGCATCCGCGCACATGAGCACCTCGGGGACAAAGTACTCGTGCCGCTCGTAGAGATCACCGACAACCTCCATCCCGGCTGCCAGACCGTCCATGATCATCTCAAGCGCCAGATGTCCGTCATCGATGGCTTGTTGTGAGGCTTCCTTTACCTGCTCCTCTTTATAATTGATGACACCGTCTTTCAGCAGTTCCAATAGCTCTTCTTTGCTCGCCATTTTTATTCTCCTTATCCATCCGTTTTAAATTTAAAGCCGCCCAACCGCTGGAGTCGGCCCGGTATGATACTCGCGGGCTGTTTTTTCCATGGCCCTGAAGTTTGCTTCTTTGATATCCGGCCAGAGGTCACAGCCCGGCCAGACCGCATCAACTTTTCCGTCTATATTGGTCTTGATGCCCTCGATGGCCTGCTCGACGGTCGTTTCCTCAGCACAGGGCAGCCCGAAGACATCGAAATTGCCAAGAATGATGGCATCGTCACCCAATTTCTTGCGGGATTCCAAAAGATTATTTTTGATGTCGAAACTGACCGCCTGGCCCCCTGAGTCAGTCACAATCTGCCACATCATTTCAACCAGCGGATCGGTGGAACCACAAATATGCAATACTTTTGGAGACTTCCAGGCCGACATAATCCGAGTGAGCCGTGGTTGGATCAGCTCCCTGAACGTCTTGGGGCTCAGAAGATCCGCCGCCACCCCGGGTTCCCTCAAGGTAATAAAATCGGCTCCGGCGGCTTGAAGGGCTTTTCCGATGTTGATGATCATATCGGAAAGCTTGTCCAGGATGTCCTCTACGCGCGCGGTATCCTTGAAGACTGCTTTCAGGACCTTGTCCAGTTCAATGGTCTGGCCGCACTGGGTAAAGGGCCCCAATTGCCAGACACCCAAAGCCAGATCCGGAGCTTCCTTTTTGACAATCGCAACGGCTTCAGGAAGCAGGTTCATGGGATATTTATCCATGATATTGTCGATATCATCCTGGCTGATTTCGACCTGGTCCACTTCGGTCCAATTTTTATACGGAATGGTCGGATAAAGGATATCCTCTGAATCTTCATAAAGACTGATTTCATTGCCTAGAGCTTCGGATTCCCAGCACATATCGAAGGGAACCACGACCGAATCCAGGTTGAACATTCGGGCGGATTCAATCGCAGAATGAGCCATCCGCTCGGCATTCCGGTGGACCGATGGAAAGTTATAGCCCAGTTTTTTGATCGCAGGCAGCAGGACCATACCCATCCCCGAAAAAAATGGCATCTTATCTACGGGTTCGCGATTAAAAAATCGCTGCACTCGTTCGATGGGAGTAAGCTCAGCCATAATTAACGCTCCTTTCTGTGTTTAAAGTTAATTTTAGCTTTAAATTGGCTTTCTTAATAGATTTCGATCTGTTTCGCCCTGAGGAATAAGAAGATATGGAAACCCAAAATTATCTCATCATCTCATATATGATTTCAGCACTTCTTGAAAATCGTCTAAAAGATGATTTTTATAGCGATACGAGATGATTTTCATATTAAATCCAAAACTCCCATCACAACGGAAGCTCTCAATATTACATGCGGTTTCAGACACTTAATTATGCAAAAGAAGGGTCATCGGGTAAACTTATCAGCCGATTGAAATGCAAGGCCAAAGAAGGCTTGAGGGAGATCGCTACAACCCCTATGAACCATTTGCAAGGCGCGCTAACAAATCGTTGCAGCTTATGACACCATAAGCCGCAACAGGATAAGAACCTGCCCCGTCCGCTAGAACCCGCAACTTCAATTCCTTTACCCCGGCAGGGGTCAGGCGATATTGATTGTCTTTCGTTTTTTGAACCCATTTCTTTTTGATGAGGGTGGCCATAACCGCGTTGAATGTTCTCGATAATGTGTAGCGATAACCAAAATCACCATGGGTTTTTCTTAAGTGTTGCGGTACTTGCTGATCGGGTTCATTTTTAGAAAGGCAATCGATCAATTCCATTTGACTCAGGCCCGCGCTTTGGTTTTCCCAAAAAAGGATAATCATATACCAGAGAGATTTGATCGCCTGATGCTTTTGGGCATTTAGACACCACTTTCTTACCTGTCTCAGAATTTCCTTGAGCGCCTGGGCATCAACCGTATCGCCAGGATAGGTTCGAACATAAAATGAGGTTTCAATATTCAAAAGATTAAATGTTTTCTGCTTTATCTCTTCGACATCCGGGTCATAATTCAGATAGTCATAGGCAATTGAGCAAGGTTGAAAGCCACTGTTTTTATCTAATTTCAACAGGGGTGACGGAATTTTTTTTAAGTTATGCCTGGCGGCAAGCAGTTGATGCATGTCAGATCCAAACAGCGGAAAGGTGTAGAGGTGGACGTGGACCGTTGACCGACCATTTTTAATGCAGCCATATGCCAGGGTAGAGGTAATGCCGACATCATCGATGGTTGACTCCGGCGAAAAAAGCTGAACGCTTAATCTGGGCTCGATTTTTGCTTTCGCCAGCAGCGCAATCGAGGTGTTCATTTCTGAAATGGTGCAGCCCCTTCTCATGCGCCGCGAAAGGTCATCGGTCATTGCGTCTGCGCCGATAAAGGCCGTGCGAATATTGGCACTCGCCATTTCAGCCACAAGTTTCCCGGTTAAACCGATGGGCCTCAGAAAGCAGGAATATCTAATTTTTCGTCCGGCTTTTTCACTTAACGTTTTCAAATAGCGACAGATTTTAATTGCCCATTCTGGATTGATATTAAAGGTATCGTCCCAGATATCGACATACTGAATCTGAGAATGCTGATTTAAAAATTTGCCCAGGTCCTCTATAAAAAAATCACTTTGAACCGCACAATGGAAATCGTCTCCAAACTGACTGGCAATTGCACAGAACAAACACCCCCCACGCGACTTTTTAGCCCAGACACAGGCTCTTTGCAAAGTTAGCGCAAGAGACTTCTCGCCATATTTCACATAGGAAAAAATATCTCTTTCAGATAAATCTTCAGCGCTAAAATCCGTGGCAATCACCGCCTTTCTCTGCGGAAGCCAAAAAACAATATTGGGAATTTCAAGCAATTGCCCGAGGAAATCGCGATCCCAGCTGTTTGTCAGGGTATTGCGGTCAAGCAAGGGCAATAGGTCGGGTAACACCTTTTCAGCGGCTCCCCTGACGATGAAATCGGGCGCAATGTCGACCACTTCCTTCACAAAGGCAGTGAAGCGAAAATGCATCAGGTTTTTATAGTTATTTGAGGCTTCGTTGCCGCCGAGGATGATGGGTGCCGAACAGACGCTCCGCAGGCAATGAACGACCTTTGGCAGGACAAACAGGTTAACCGTATAAGGTGCTGAAATTAGGATAACATCGGCATCTGAAAGTTTCACTTTTTCAAAAAAATCGGCTAAAAAATCATATCCAACGAGATTGATTTCTTCTAGCGGAAAAAAGATGCAGTCGGACCCGATCGCTTCACCACAGATGGGTTCGTATCCCAAATCTTCAACGATCCTTTTGAGGGCTGAATAAGCTAAGCTCGTCTGACGGGTAAGCGTGATGATGCCAATTTTTTTTTTTGTATTCATATCAAGATATTGTGGAATTCTGTCTATTTTATATTATCGCTCACGCAACGCCGCAAAGACGCCAAGCTTTTTTAAATAATAATTCTTTGGGCCTGGGCGTCTTTGCGTGAGGAAAATAATAATGACCCATTTCCGGTTTTAACTTTAGCAACTGTTAGCCCTTGAAGCTGATCTGAGGATTTGAAGCAACTTCTAATAGAAAGGGCTGAACTCTAGATTTCCGGATCAACCAATCCGAGCTGGATGGCAAAATGGACCAGTTTGACTGGCGAATAAATTTCAAGTTTTTCCATAATCTTGGCCCGATGGGATTTGATCGTGCTGATGCTGACACAAAGCATCTCGGCGATTTGTCGGGTGGAATGTCCTTCGGCAATCAGCTGGAAAACCTCCCTTTCTCTATTGGACAGTTGTTTAAAGCGCTCTGCATGGGTGGTGCCTTTATGGGGGGAGCGATAGGCGTCCACCACCACCTTGGAAATCGAAGGGCTCAAAAAGGTTTCATTGTTCATGGCGGCATGAATCGCATTGATAATGTCCCGGCCGCTGGAGTCTTTAAGAAGGTAACCGGACACGCCACTCTCTAAAAGTTCATGGATATAATGTTCGTGGGAATACATGGACAGAATCAAAACTTTGGTTTTCGGCACTTTTTTCTTTATCCGCTTTACCGCTTCAATGCCGTTCATCTGGGGCATGGCAATATCCATAATGATGATATCGGGCTTCAACTCGAGCACTTTGTCAACCGCCGCTCTGCCATTGACCGCCTGGCCGACCACCTTCAAATCAGGCTGGTCGTTCAGCAAACTTGCCAGACCCTGACGAACAATTGTATGATCATCAGCGATGATGATGCGAACCGGATTAGTCATGGCTCAATGACTCACCAAAAGGTATCTCAATCCTGATCCGGGTCCCTTCTCCCGGTTGGCTGCGCAAATTAAAGGTCCCTCCGAGAAGCGAGGTCCGTTCCCGCATGCCCAGCAGGCCCAGACTGCGTTGATCTTTTCCAATGATCTGCGTGTCGAAACCAATCCCATCATCCTCAGCCAGGAAGATAATCTTGGGGTAACTTTTGATAATGGAGAGGCGGAAGCTACCGGCGCCGGAATGTTTTAAGGTATTGGTAAGCGCTTCCTGGCTGAAACGATAGAAAACCGTTTCCTTGTCAGCGTCCAAACGATGATCAAAGCCCACGATATTAAACTCGACATTAAGACCCGTATGATTTTTGATTTCTTTGAAATACAGGTTCAGCGCCGGCTCAAGCCCCAGATCACTGAGCAGGGTCGGGTGCAGGTGATAGGACAGGCGCCGGATTTCCGAAGAAGTTCGTCTCACCATCATAATGACTTCACCGATCTCTTCCCGGAGCCCGGTTTCCTGCGGCGAAAGGTTTTGCTCGATCCTCTCCAGGGCCAGTTTTACGGCCGTTAGCGATTGGCCGGATTCATCATGAAGTTCGCGTGCGATGCGCCGGCGTTCATCCTCCTGGCTCTGAAACAATTTTTCGGTAAGCTGTCTTAATTCCTGACGATGGCGACGTATGGTCTCCCTCATCTGGGCG
>Ga0209742_10001133_pt1 | contig 12719 bp, 9 predicted proteins | sample DeeMarSeWOR38_10_FD_187462 | JGI IMG/M metagenome (GOLD analysis project Ga0209742, IMG submission 187462) | Marine sediment microbial communities from White Oak River estuary, North Carolina - WOR-3-8_10 (SPAdes) (version 2) | ecosystem: Environmental > Aquatic > Marine > Intertidal zone >... | reverse complement strand
CACCAAACCAGCGCTTTGCTTCCTCCGGCTGCATGGCGATTTCCATCAAATCACCGACCTTGGCACCGGTAAAAATAAACAGGCTTTCCAGTTGCGCCTCATCATACCCCAAATCCTTACCAATACGGCTATAGCGCATTAATGCCGCTGAGTGACAATTAAAACAATAGTTGGCAAACAAAGTCGCGCCACGACGCAGCGATTCACTATCTGTGGGATCTATATTGGCTTTATCCAGCGGATAGCCTTCGCTGGCGGCAAAGACACCACCAGTAAATAACAAGCATAATACCAGTAAAATTCGTTTCACTTATCTGACTCTATCCGGCGGCGGTTTGGTTTTATCCAACCTGGTATAAACAGGCATTAGCAAAAAGAATGCAAAGTAAATAATGGTGCAAAGCCTGGAAAACACTGTTGCCGTAGGTGTAGCAGCAACAGTACCCAGATAGCCCAGCGCAATAAAGCTGACAACAAATAAAGCCAGGGCTATCTTATATATTGGACCGCGATAGCGAATGGATTTGACTGGACTACGATCAAGCCATGGTACAGCAAACAAAACCGCAATCGCCGCACCCATTAGCATCACACCGAGGAACTTATCTGGCACGGCACGCAGAATCGCATAGAAAGGTGTGAAATACCAAAGTGGCGTAATATGTTCCGGTGTTTTTAACGGATCAGCGGGAATGAAGTTGTCCTTTTCCAGAAACCAGCCACCCATCTCCGGATAGTAAAACACGACTGCACTAAAGATCATTAGAAAGACAACCGCCCCCAACATATCCTTCAGTGTAAAGTAGGGATGGAACGCTATGCCGTCTACTGGAATACCCTGTTCGTTTTTGTTTTTCTTTATTTCTATACCGTCGGGATTGTTGGAACCCACCCGATGTAACGCAATTAAGTGAAACATCACTAGCCCAATCAGTATCAAAGGAAACGCTATAACGTGAAAGGCAAAGAAACGATTCAGCGTGGCGTCAGCCACCACGAAATCTCCGCGAATCCATAACGCCAGGTCGTTACCGATGACGGGAATGGCTCCGAACAGGGAAATAATGACTTGCGCACCCCAGTAAGACATTTGCCCCCAGGGCAACAAGTAGCCCATGAATGCCTCTGCCATGAGCAAGACAAACAGTAATACCCCGAATAACCAAAGTAGTTCGCGCGGTTTTTGATAGGACCCGTAGAGAAACGCACGGAACATATGCAGATAGATGACAACAAAGAAAAAGGATGCGCCGGTGGAATGCAAATAGCGAATCAACCAACCCCAGTTAACATCCCGCATAATATATTCGACGGAAGCAAAGGCCGTATCCGCCGTTGGCTTGTAGTTCATGGTGAGGAAGATACCGGTAATGATTTGAAGACCGAACACCAGCATCGCCAGGGAGCCAAAGAAATACCAGAAGTTGAGATTTTTCGGCGCGTAATACTTTACTAAATGATCTTCCCAGAACTCCTTGGCTGGAAATCGGGATTCGATCCACTCTTTACCTATATAAAACCATTCGCGCATCAGGCACGCTCCGGATCTACGCCGATTAATATGCGTGTGTCAGTAACAAAACGATAGGGAGGAACTTTCAGGTTAGAGGGTGCGGGCACGCCTGCATAAACTCTACCGGACAAATCATAGCGTGAGCCATGGCACGGACAAAAGAACCCGCCTTTCCAGTCAGCCCCCAAATCAGCGGGTGCTATTTCGGGTCGATAAGTGGGCGCGCAACCTAAATGAGTGCAGATGCCTTCCATGACCATATACTCAGGTTTTATGGAACGGTATTCATTTTTCGCATAAGTAGGTTGTTGCGAGAGTTCATCCGAGTTCGGATCACGTAACTGACCGGCGATTTCTTTCATGCGATCCAGGAGCTCCTGATTACGCCGCAAGATCCAGATAGGTTTACCACGCCATTCGACCGTCAGTAGCTGACCGAACTGCAGTTTACTCACATCCACATCTACCGGCGCTCCGGCAGCTTGTGCTTTGGCGCTGGGATCCATCGAGAGTATAAAGGGGGTTGCAACATAAACAACGCCTATTCCTCCGACAGCAGTAGCCGCAGCAGTTAGAATTCGGCGTTTCTGGAGGTCGACACTGTCGTCGCTCATTAATTGCTCCTCAAACACGCATTTTTATCGTATTGAGCCAGTTACTCGCTGGCTTTCTTTGTTGTGAAAGCATAGCAGAAGCTCTAAATCATGCATTAATTAAGTTATTAATATAATGATAAACTGATATTAATACACTTTTTCCTCTTAACTTTTTTCGGACTGCTTAAAAACTAGAATTTAATCGCTTCAGGTCAATAACTTAACGTTACAAGCGATAATTACGGTACAGATATAGCTCACTGTCACAACCGCTTTCTTACCAGGGTGCAGGCCTTTTGGACAAAAAAAAGCCTCTCACAGGAGAGGCTTTGAGGCGTTTTATTGTTGTTATATCTAAATATCGATGATTTTACTGTGTTAACTTCAAGCCTTGATGAGCCCATATCGATTCAAGGTCCACTTTACGATACCAAAAGCGGCACCAAACACAATGACGGTGACCACAATATCAAAAATAGACGTCATGGGTAAATGGTAGTCCATCGGATCCACAGAGCCGGATAACCACGTATAACGTTCAATCCAGGTTCCCACCACGATGCAGGTCGCGACAGTCACAATCACTTTGGGATTGTGTCGGTTAGGTGTCCAGGTCGCGAATGTAATAAACGGAATCAGGAATTTCAATACCAGGAACGTCCACCACAAGGGTGCCAGATCATGTTGCATCATGGCGTTGAAACGATCCATTTCCTCGGGCAGGCGTCCGTACCACATGATGAGATATTGCGTGAAATAAAAGTAGGTCCACAAAATAGTAAATGCCAACATCATTTGCGCCAGATAGTTGAATACAAAAGGCTTAATTGGGTTGGTCATTTTGCCAGACGAATATAATGCATAAAGCATGATGGCAAACAACGCCAGGAAGCAATGGAACATACTGACAAACTGATAAACACCATAGCTGGCGCTATGCCAGCCAGGAATCATGGTCATTTCAAAATCCCACGCCACCATGGTGCCGTAGCAGACATAAAAGAACGGGATCAGTAAGGCGATATTTCGGAATTTACGCTGAACCGCGTAAGGTGCATTGTCATCCGCGGCAAGATGCTGGTACTTGATAAACAAGGCAAACAAGCCGGCCACAATTAACAAACCAATAATTTGGCGCGCAACCAGGAAAGTATAGTTATGCCAGCCGTTTAGATGGTGCTCTCCATCATGCGCATGGGCCAGCCACTGAAAGGTGTTATCGCCAAAAATGAGCAGGATAATTAACAGCAGCAATGCCAGCGGAAACAGGGAAAACAGCGATACAGCAAAATAACGCACCTGAAAACGCCACTTTCCGTTTGCCAAATGCAGAATCGATGCAAATGTGACCCCGGCTAGGCCCATATACAAAACAAATAAAAAATTGGTCGTTAAGATTGACCAGCTACCAAAACCAAAACCTTCCATCAACCTGTACCCCTATGTTATCGGTCAATACCTTATGTTGTTAGTATTCAGCTAATGTTGATGCTCTAAAGCTAATTAGTTTCGCTTTTCAAGGCATGTTTCACATAGTTCACTACGTGCCAGCGCTCTTCGACATTTAAGTCATTGGAACCGCCTTTTGTGGGATCCGCATTGGGCACGCCATAAGCCGGCATTACAAAGCTGCCAAACGTGATCGTGCCCCAAATCCAACCTTCGGTCAGGTTGGTTTGTACATAATCGTCGGTGAGATCAATAGCACCGATTTTTCCAGAAACAGGTGATTCTGCTTTGCCGGTCAAGCCGTGGCAGGCTGCGCAATAAATACGAAACAACCGACGACCTTGCTTGATCGATTCGGCGCTAGCCGGAATAGGATTTGTCAATTCCTTGGATGCTTCCCGGTTAGCCACTTTTGTTGGAATGCCCATTACAGGGATCGAGCGTCTGGGAAACGGATACATCTCCCCTTCCTGGGGTTTGATGCTTGGTTGATTCATCATGTCCTGAGACCACGGCCAGGCAAATACAACACTCGGCAACAACAGAACCACAGACAGGATTATTGTTTTTCTCATCACAGCTCGTCTCATCACTTAATTACCTCTTCGCGAATTTCCACAGCCTTGTGCTGCTTGAACAGGTTTTTGACTGGTTCCAAACAATCTTCGTCTACATCGATGAGTATACCCACCTGATCCAGACTGACCTTTTCGCTGTAGAGCGTGTGACGCTTTTTTAGCAAACCAGATAGAAACAGAAATGCAAAAAAGGTACACCACACACCAAAGAAAATTAGCATCTCATACATCAATACAAAATTTGACGGCAGCGGCACGACCGGTTTACCGCCTTGAGGTTGAACCAGAAAGGTTGCTTGCGCACCCGACAGAAAAAAGAATCCGAAAGTGACGCCAAAAATTGCCCCCAGCAGGGTAAACTTTTGTACATGCACTGGACGCTCGCCAAGGATCTCTTCAATCTCCGGATGTTCAATAGGCGACTTCAACGTTACATCATCAACCGACACACCCGGTACTTTCGTTTTGCGGATATCTGAAATTGCGGCAAATGCTTCATCGAAGTCGCTAAATAAGCCCATAACACAATGCTTGCTCATTATTATGCTCCCTCCAAGCCGGGCTCACCCGATGCTGATTTTGCGTCGTCTTTACGACGGTGGAACTTGGCCGCAGCATCTTCATTAACAAGATGACGGCGGCGATGGAAAACCATTTCTTTTACTTCATACATAGAAACCGATGGGAATATTTTTACGAACACAAGAAATAGTAGTCCGAACCAACCAAAGCTGCCGAATACAATGGCCCATTCCACGATACTACCCCACATAATGTCCCACTGATGGGGACTGTGCGACATGGATAGTGTCGGCGCTACAATCATCCAGCGTTCAAAGAACATACCGAGGTTAAGCAATAGCGAAACCACAAACATGGTGGGCATATGGCGACGTAACTTCTGCACCGCCAGGGCGAATGGCGCAACAGAACCACAGAAAATCATGGTCCAGAACACCCAGGCATAAGGGCCGGTTGCTTTGGCAATCAATAGTTCCTTGTTATAAATATCATGGCCATACCATACGGATGAAAACTCAACCAGGTTGAGGTAAGTCCACACCATGGCAATTGCAAAGGTCAACTTGCAGGTTTTTTCCATGATAGGTGTTGTCATATACTCTTCAAAGCGGAAGAAATAGCGCAATAGTACGAACAAGGTAATAATTGCCGCACAACCAGAGTACAATGCGCCCGCCACAAAATAAGGAGGGAATGTAGTCACGTGCCAACCTGGCATTATAGACATCGCAAAGTCAGCGGATACGATGGAGTGCACTGATACCGCCAAAGGAATCAGGAAACACGCCATCAATAAGTACACTTTGCGAAAATTACGCCATTGCTTGTCGTGACCTGTCCAACCTAATGACAGCACTGTGTAAAGCTTTTTGCGCCAGCCGCGCGCGTTGTCACGACAAATGGCCAGGTCAGGAATCATCCCAATAAACAGGAACAGCATGGACGCAGATAAATAAGTGCTGATTGCGAACGCATCCCATACTAGCGGTGAACGGAAGTTTGGCCAGTGCCCACGGTCACTTACATAGGGTAATACCCAGTACATGTTCCAGACACGACCCAGGTGAATAATCGGAAACAAACCCGCGGTCATGAGCGAGAACGTTGTCATGGCCTCGGCGAATCGGTAAATGGGTTTTCGCCAGTCGGCATGAATAATGTGAAGAATTGCCGATAACAAAGTTCCGGAGTGGCTCATTCCAATCCAGAACACAAATGTAGCGATGTACATATCCCACATATGCGGGTTATTCAGGTTGGCGGGCCCCATACCCGTGGTATATTGAATGTATTCCGCGAAGGCTGCACAAGCGAGCATCAAAATACAGATCAACACCGCCAGCCAATACGCTTTGCGTGGATTCTCCATACTGCGCAAGACGTCTTCGTTAATCTTGGCCCACGCTATTTGTTCATTAATATCTTTTTCGTTATACATAAGCGCTCTTCACCGTTGTTATTCTTTCCAAACCAGAAATCGACTGCTAACAAGTAATTAATACTGGCTAAACGTCTTCCCTCACCCTCTCCAGATACATCACGGACGGATCAACGTTTAACTCTTCAAATATTCGGTAACCGCGCAATTCAGGGTTATCCTTCTTCTGCTTGGTTAGGCGGCGTTTTACCTGGTACTTTTTCCACAATTTGGCAACCTGGCTGTTTTCATCCTTGTAATCACCAAACACGATAGCGTTAGTAGGACAGGCTTGCGCGCACGCAGTCATCGCCTCGCCATCGGCCACGGGACGGTTTTCCATCCTGGCCTTGTCTTTGGCAACCCTGATGCGCTGAACGCAGAAAGTGCATTTTTCCATAACGCCTTTATCACGCACGGTAAGGTCAGGATTCAACTGCATGTTTAATGGCTCGGGCCAGGAATCCTCATAGTAGGAATAAAAATTAAAGTAACGATTTCGATACGGACAGTTGTTAGAACAATAGCGAGATCCAATGCAACGGTTATAAACCTGTGCATTCAATCCGTCCGGGGTATGATAAGTGGCTGCTACCGGGCATACGGGTTCACACGTCGCTGCATCACATTGCTGACACATCATCGGCAAAAAGCTGGCGCCCTGCTCCGGATGGTCCAGTTCATTCTGATCCCAATAACGCTCCAGGCGCAGCCAATGCATGGCCTGACCTTTCTCGAAGCGCTCTTTACCGACTACCGCCAGGTTGTTTTCCGCGTAACATGCCGTGGAGCAGGCATTGCAACCAATACAAATATCCAGATCGATCGCCATCCCCCATTGATGCTCATAATCATGGAAGCCACCCTCTTCGTGACCTTTGCGGTATTGCGACCAGTTACCCAACAAATTCTCTAATGACATGCTTACACTCCCTCCGTCCGTTGATATTGCTCAATCGGCACGGTTACTACCAACCGACGTCCCGCTTGTGTATCACTGGCGCCCAACCGCACCACTACCTCTTTCTTGCCAGTCGGGCTTGCATTCACACGAGTCGCGTAGATTGCCAACTCGCCTGTTGTTTCTTCTTTTATCGGATTCAATAATTTTAATGGATTGGCACCACGGCCTTTGGCATAACGACCATATTCTTCATGCCCCTGACCCATAGGAATCGCAATGACATCCGGATGGATGGACTTGATGACAATTGCCTGGACTTTTACTGTCCCGTGTTCTGACTCTACATTAATAATACTGCCGTGCTTGATACCCAGCTTTTGCGCCGTCGATGGGTGAATTTCCGCCCAGGAGTCCCAAACGACTTTCGTAATCTGATCCGGGGCTTCCTGCAACCAGGGAAGATTGGCGTGACGCCCGTCCCATAAACCGAGGCGTGGCGATGGCACAAAGTGAAGTCCATACTTGCTATCTGCCGCCGCAGGTGCCGGATCCGCAAATGAAACTGGATTGACCATCATAGATTTGCTGCCAGTGGCAACCTTGATTAAACCGTTTTGCAGCGCCGCGTTCCATGCATCATTATCGGACATACCGGCTTCTTTAAGGTTAGCGGGCATCGCTGCATGAGCATTCTTTAAGTAAGCGTAATAATCCGCAAACGCGCTGTACACATCTTTCTTAGCCACTTTGAGCAGATCCAGCATGATGTCACCGAATCCCTTCGTATCAGCGTACAGCTTTTCCATTAATGGCTGCTGCACGCCAATCAAGGGTTGCTCCGGTTGATAAGCGGCAACATGCGTTCCCCAATCCTCCAGATAGGACGCAGCAGGCAATACCACGTCAGCAACCGCCGTAGTCTCGTCCATAAATTGTGATATGGCCACCTTGAACGGCACATCACTCAGCGCGGAATCCATTTCAATTGCGGCGGGTGCAGTAAATTTGGGATTGCTACCATAGAAAAATACTGCAGCTAGCTGCTTATTCTTGGCTGCTTGTACAAACGCAAACAAATCGCTGCTACCACCTGTCCTGGTTTTCAGTTGCGCAAATGGAAAATTACCCTGGGATTCGATCGTTTGCCCGACATTACCTAACAAATGATTGAGCAGCATAACCGCCGCCACGGATGCGTAACCTTTGGCCTGACCTTCCACGGGCGCACCAGCCAATACCAGACTGGGCGAACGCTCTACCAGTAACTCAGCAATCCGTTGCAGCCGTTTTGGATCAACACCCGCCAGGTTAGCCGCAGTTGTTGCATCATATTTATTAATGAGTCCCTGTATATCAGCAGGAAGAGCAGACATGTCCTTGCTATGATTCTTAACCAACAGGTTGGCGATACCAAGCGCTATTACCCCCTCGCTACCCGGCTTTGCTGGAATCCAAAGATCCGAATTGGCGCCGGTCAAAGACATCTTGGGTTCGATAGTCACCAATAATCCACGGCGTTTTTGTTTGCGAAACTTGGCATACTCGCCGGCAAAGTGTACCGGTGACACCCAGGTTCCAAGAAAATCTGCGCCGAAAGACAAAATCATCTGTGCTTTGTCAATGCGCAAGCGCGGCATGGCCTCGCCCAGCATGTCTTTATTCACGGCTTGCCAAACTGATGTATTGATGGGTTCGTGGACGTAATGCTTCTTGGCGCCTATTGCTTCTAGATGATTATTTACCAGCGCTGCCTGATGTCCGCTCAAGGTACCAGTAAACCAGGCCACCTGATCACCGCTTGCCGCTGATAGTTTTTCCTGTATGGTGTTCATGGCTTTTTCCCACGAAACCGCTACCAGGTTGCCACCTTCGCGCATCATGGGAGTCTTGATCCGATCAGGATTATAGTGACCCTGAACCCCTGCCTGTCCCATCATGCAGATATTTCCACTATTCATTGAAGAGCCTGGATTACCTTCCAGTTTCAGAACCCGACCTTCACGCACTCGGCCGTGAATACCACACCCAGCTGCACATTGTGTGCAGGTTGAGGCATACCAGACTCCAACACCTGGAATAACATATTCTTCAGGCATTAAATAGGAGACGACCTCTTCTTTGCCTTCTTCTAGAGTAACTGTTGAAGGCAGGTCACAACCTCCCAGGGCGGTACCTGCACCACCCAATCCCATAATCTTCAAAAAATTTCGACGGTCAATTTTTCCGCTCATAATTATACGTTCCGCTTTTTTGATTCGTTTCTATTTTAATTCTTTGCCAAAGTGCAATCTTGCGCATCAGGCTGTTTTACTTGTGGCACTTCCAGCAATCGCCGGGCCCACCGTTATTCATGTGACAAGTCTTGCACCAACCCATATTCAAGGGCTTCACTTTATGTGCAACTGTCATGTTCTCCACATCACCGTGACAAAAGGCACAAACTTCCTTGACATTTTCGACAGGAAAATCCCGGTCAAACACAAACCGTTTCAGATGCTTCTCGTGGGTGAAGTGAACGAAGTCCGGAACGTCATGCACTTTCTTCCAGGGTGGAGGAGATTTCTTTTCCCAATATTCGGTGAGTTTCTGAATGCGCGGTTTGTCAGTCGCAATTACTTTATGGCATCCCATACATTTGCTGGTAGGAGGAATGCCGGCTACTTTACTTCGGCGCGCGTAAGTGTGGCAGTACATGCAATTGATGCCGTTGTCTTTTACATGGATGTTATGTGGAAACTCAATAGGCTGCTCCACATTTTCGCCATTGTGGCTCCCACCGGGGGGTATGACTTCATTTGAGGTGGAAGATGATGAAACTACCACAAAGGGATATACAGCGAGTGCGGTTGCAACTGCTATCATTGCCAACCTGATATGCCATTTTCCCAATAGTACTTTCAAACGGCTCGAAGACTTATGGTTCTGTTTATTTACTGCCATCTGTTTCCTCATTATTTCGCTAGTCGTTGTGTGTATCTGTTGTTATTGAGAACAACAACCACTAATCCTCTGTCACGCACATGACAAGGCGTTTATCAATTCTTTAACTTTTAAGGAAAATCGTAGACTTTGTCCCTAGAGATTACGGCTCGCACAAAAGCTGCATAAGTTATTATCCGTAGCCCCATTACAAAGAATGTTTTCGTCCTCCCGAAGATCCCATTCTTTGTTTCACATCGGTGCGATATGAACTCCCCACTCAGTTTATTGTTATTAACCCTAACTACACTTACACCCAAACTAATCTCTGACGAGTTTTTTGGTATATCAGTATGTTCTTATTTATCTTTTTACCTTTAACACAAAACTCGAGCAACCGATGCTAGACCAAGAATAACCAACATGTCAACGCTGGTATAAAAATTTATAATCACGCCTAACAATTGTGAATTGTTTTTAAAATATACAAATTAAATTAATCAATCACTGACGAAATTGTACTTACGCAATACTTACATTTGTCTTCAGGCTGGCCGTGCAGACACACCATAAATGAATAAACCACAAATTTTTTACGTAATGTAACTTTATGAACTTAGGGAATTTCTTAATGTTGGTATAACGGAGGGTAAATCAGCGCATCAATTTATAATGTCGCCAAGCTGTGTTATTGAAAACTTAAATAAACCAGTTGGACTAACTATAAAAATTTCGTTTTTGTCGTTCTTCCTAATTTGCAACGTTAGCTGTAAAAGCTCAAGCAAATACATCAGTAATATAAATTTATATTTTACGTATAAACGCATATAGCCTGGAAAACACTATACAACTATAACTACGTCATGACCGACAATACTATGCAAGCGCGAGCAAAAGGCAAACCACTTAAGTTGTAGATGCTATGCTGCTACTTTCCAGTTCATTGACTTTCCTGCGCAGCTTGTTGAGATCTTCCATATTAGGGTTGATGGATTCGATGCGGGTTAACAGGGTTTTCGCTCGCAAGGCATCTTTTCCGTTGATAGCAATGTTTACAGCTTTAATCATGCCCTCGACTCGAACATCATTTAACTCAACCAGGCGCCTCGTATAGCGATCCATTGCCAGATCATCTTTTTTTACACCATAGTAGCGAATCAACACGCGGATCTGTGGTTCCTCTAACGACACTTTATCCATTAATTCAACAATTGACGCACCCGCCCGTTTTAGATTGGATTCTGCCAGTCCTGTTAGTTGCCACATCCGCTCACTGTTATCTTGCGGCTTCAAGCGCGCCAACTCCTTAAACTTACCTTGCTTATACAATAACTTTGCCCGCATTGAACGCCGCAAGGCTTGCTCCTGAATACGATCAATCGCTTGGCTTGCATCGGTAAAGCGCATAAGCTCCATCATGATTTCAGCCTGTTGCCGATGCGTCACATCGGGCCATTGGCTGTTGTTATGATACGCTTCGATCGCGCCATCGTAATCATAAATCCGCCAGCGATATTCGTGTTCAAGAGCACGCGCGAGAGTAGCATCGTATTTGTTAAGATTATTAACTACATTGCTAACCAGACCAAACTCATTCCAGAGAAACAATGATTGCGCATATCCATAAAGCGCATCAGCAGCTTCAGCCTCGTTTAATAGAGGATTAACATCCAGCGTATAGTGATTCCATAGCAACTTGTAAGGACTTTCTTCGTCTTTCGCATTCTGATCCAGTGCGGATAACCGAACCTCTGACAGTATATTCAAATCAGTATTGGGCACCATGTCACCGACCGCCGCCAGCGCCTGTTCGCGTGACAACGCAAAATACCAAAACAGGTCATATGGTTCCTTCATATCAAAATAATCCAGCCCCTTTCTGACACGTTCCTCGTTGGAGCGGACTCTGACTCTATTCATATCAAAGTGTAAAGGTTTGTCAGAACCAAACATCAAGAAGTCGCCGGTCCCTACATCGGCCATGGTAAATCCTTCCGGAAAAACATCGTAGAACGCCCTCATAATGGCGCGCATGGTCGTAGCATCCATGTTGAACATACTTAACCATTGCCCGTAAATCCCACCTTCATTCAAGCGCGACCTGACCACCTGGAAAAATTCCTTAGTGAATACCGTGGAGGCGCGCGACAACCACGGATGGGAAGGCTGTGCCGCAATCAGATCATATTTGATATCTTCCAGCAATAATGTATTCCTCGCATCATTAAACTGCAGGGTAACGCGCGGATCCTGTAACATTGGAATTTCTCCGTCAAACAGATAACGACCTGCATCAACGATGATTGGCTCCAGTTCCACGACTTTAATTTTCTCCAGGCCTTCCGTTAAAGTGAACGCCTTGGTGGTAAATCCCCCGCCATAACCAACCACAAAGGCCGATTTTGGATCTTCATGCAAAAAGTAAGGCACCAAACCTAGTAGATACTCAACAATTGGAGGATAATCCAGATCGTCTTTTTTAAAGCCAGATTCATTAAGCCCGTTATTCTGAATACGCACATGATTACCGTCATAGGTCACCAGGCTGACGACACCGGTTTTGCCTTCCTTGACATACAATACCTTGGGCTTTTTTCCAGAACTTGCACTGAAGTCATACTGATATTGCACTGAAGCAATAAGATCCTTATAACTGATATGGTCAAAAAACCAATTACTACTAAAACCAATTACCGCCAATACGGTAACCGCGATACGCGGTACGGGTTTCGGCAACGGTTTAACAAAAATAAACGGCAACACAAGAATGATCAGCGCCATCACCGTTAACAGCGCATCAGTGCCGTATTGGGGAATAATC
>Ga0209742_10001131_pt1 | contig 12724 bp, 10 predicted proteins | sample DeeMarSeWOR38_10_FD_187462 | JGI IMG/M metagenome (GOLD analysis project Ga0209742, IMG submission 187462) | Marine sediment microbial communities from White Oak River estuary, North Carolina - WOR-3-8_10 (SPAdes) (version 2) | ecosystem: Environmental > Aquatic > Marine > Intertidal zone >... | reverse complement strand
CCGCCTATTTAGACCTGGCTCGGGTACCCCCGCACCAACCCTTTACACTTCACGCTTAGTGCAGTTTAAGGTTTTTGCAAGCAAAAATAACCATAAATTTCACAGCTTGCTAGGTTAGAGACTAGCTAACAATTTTGATCACTTTATAGATGTAAAAGGAAGATGGTATTCCCTCAAACGAGAATAATAGAAATTAGCAATCAAATTAATTGTGAGTAACTTTGGTTACTACCTTGAATTTATTAGGCTAATAGATCGAAATATCAATAGAGAATATCACCAGTTTAGCTAGCATACTATAAATGTAAAATTGTATGAAAATTACATTAAATGGGAAAATAGAGAAGAATCACGAGGAGGTGAGCCAAAGTGACCTCCTCCATTTTCCCTTCAACGTTGATTGCAAGAGTTGGATAAAAACTTTTTTCAAATTTGCACTCTGTTTAAAGATAAAAGGAATCAAATTTTTCTGAATGAGGAAAAATACCTTCTTCAGCAGAAGCGGGCAGAATGGACCAAAATTTAGAGAATGATCCTGTAATGAATCATTGAGTCATGGGTTATCTAACTGAGAAAAAGTTATTGTATTAAGAACTTCACTAAATTCGTTTTTTCAGCTTTTTATATGCTCCAATCAGTCTTTGGTTATAATGCAGAATTGATCCAAGTCTATTGATTACTATTGTCCATTTTCTTTTTTCTATTCCCTTGCTCCAAATCTCTTGCTTCAGCAATTATCGCAACTTCTCTCCAATGCATTTTCCTGTTTGTAGCATAAATTTCAAGCCGGCCTCTCCATCCACAATCTAAACACTCACACATCACTGGGAGCCATCCCAAATGACCAGTCATATCACCACAAATAGACTTAACTCTTCTCAAATTTGGACTTTTACACACAGGACAAACCGCAACATCAACATACTTGCCTTTCTTCCTCAACTCATCCAATCTTTGCGCAATTTTCTCAATATTTTTGTTATCAGCTTTTTTTTCCTTCTGTACAAGCTCTTGCTTTGAACTATTATTTTTAGACAAAAGTAATCACTCTCAATGATAAAACAAAAATTTCTTTATTCACAAAGTCACTCAATTCATTTCTTATCAAATCTGCGGAAGCAATTAAAGTTATAGTTTTTAAACTTCCAGTTTTCACTCCACTTCACGAAATTGGGAAAATATTGTTTCAGTTACAAGGTCTCCCAGGGATTGAGGATGAGATTTCCCAATCCCTGGTGTCAAGGAGACTTCTCCATTCTCCCTGTTCAATCCTAAAATCGTCGAGCGAAAAATAAAAGTCATGTTTCAAACTTGGAAATATTTCATGTTGCTAATTTCATGAGAATAAAATGATGAAAAAAGTTCAGGTTGCTTATTTTTCCATTTCTTCGATTATTGCTCCTAAGAAGTTGCCTAATCTTTCTTTTTCAATTTTCATTCCTGCTCTAGTTGTTATCTTCTAGTTCCAATTAGAATTTTTTTAGGTTTTGGTAAAATGTGACATATATTTGTGAAGCTGAATTAAATTCGCGATATATTTCTATTCTGAAGGTTTGCTTAAATTTCTCTATTTCCATTTTTATCATGGTCTTGGAGGAGGGACTAATAAAATTTCTGTAAAGAGATTAGTGGAATTTCTAAGGCGAAAAAGTAAGCTGAAAGAAGAGGAAGAGACAGTTGTGAACAAGCTAAAGGAGCAGAAGAAACTTACCAGTGATGAGTTTTTGCTAGTTTACAATTCTATCTGGCAAGAAGGTCCTGAAGTTAAGTATCGAGATCCTCACAAATGGATTGATGGAGCAGAACAGCGTTAGGTTCCACATTGGATAGCTTTCAGAAAGATGATTGGGCATTTTTAGAGGACACCTTTTGATTAAAGAAAGCATGAGTCCTGGAATATGCTTCTCTATTCCAAAATAATTGAAATTTTTAATTGTTCACTTTTTTCTTCTTCTAGAATATGATTAAACAGATGTTGATTCTTAAAAAGCCCCTAAGGAGGGATAGGGGTTGAGTGAACCCAGCCCCATTATTCAAGCCGCCCCTTTCTCCAAATAGAGAACATCAGTCATAATTTAAAAGAGATGTTCCAGTATCGCAATATATCAGATATAGGATAGAACAAGCATAATAGAGAAGTGAAAAAGACTATAATTGCGAAGATTGGGATCTCTGCAGCAGGATGCTGGCCATAGTTTAGTTTGCGTTTCTCCTGAAGGAAAACCCACTAGAAGCGCTATAACCACTTCAATAGGTATTAAGAACGTAGTTTCAACGCTAAGAAAAAACAGAAAAAACTGGCAACCTTCTTTTGAATTTAGAAGCTGTTAAAAGAAACGTGTTAAAGCTAAACTGGTAGAACAAGTTTACTATACCTGCAAAGTCGCACCAAAACTTGCACGTCCATTATCATGAAAACTCTATTTTTTCCATCTTGTAGAACTCATGTAATAAAAGAGGTTAGCTTGAGGAATGCTATAGGTGTTGCAGAGGTTAAAAGAAGCGCTTTCTTCTTTGACTTTTTGTTCGTATTTCTTCTTTTTTCTTTGTCTTCAAATGAGAATCGTTTTTTTCTTTTATCCAGCCACATCTAGTGCATTGTGAAGAATGATTCTCCAAGTTGACAAACACGTTGTTATTACATTTTGGACATTCCAAGATTATGCCACAAACAGAAAGAGCATGAACTCACCCTTTATCAACTAACCTTCCAATTCAACAATATATCCAGAGTTTGGCAATTTTCCTGTTGGAAATGATACTATCTGGATGTTCAAAAAAGAAGCTGTTATTCTTTAAGCACTCTTTAAGAATCTGGTAAATTAGGGTTTGTGTGGTAGGGTCGATAGCTCCATATTAAATGGTAACTACACCACCACCAAACCCCGTAATCACTCAGAACTTCTATTTTGATATAAATCTTATGAATCTAGAGTTCAGTAGTATGTCAAAAAAAACTCCAAAGGATTTGCCTCAGAATAGCGGTCTTCAAACCATATAGCAGATTCTTGACTCACAAGTTCGCATCATTGTCAAATTCAGTTTACTAATTTGTGAAACGCAGAAGTGAGTATTCTAAGGCTAGCAATTGTGGCTGGCTTCAAATCGCAGCTTCATAAAGATCTTCAAGCATCAGCAGAAGAAATCTAACTATGTTTGGCTTACTTTGATTTTTCAACAATCATTGTGGTTGTGGTTGTCACGTTTTCAATTTTCCTGATTTTCTGAGTTACTATTTTCTTAAGCTGGTCAATGGAGTCCGCTTCAACCTTTGCTACAATATCATAGATTCCATAAATCATGTGGGCTTCTGCTACGCCTTCAATAGTCTTTAAGGTCTTCAACACTTTCGCCATCGATGAAGGTTCAGTTGTTATGCAGACAAAAGCTATGTGCATTTAGATTTCCTGAAAGTAATTATATTAATAGATGTATTTTTCAGTGTTGCTTTTAATATAGTTTAACCCTTTATCATTTTCTCTTTTGGCCATCTTCCAAAACTGATGAAAAAATTATCTTGTATGAAAAATAATTAATTAAAAATTGACATTAGTATTCAAGAGTTGAAATGAGCTATTTTGAAGGAAACTGGTGCTCACTCAGCTGGACTCCTTGGACATCGTTCAATGCCGCAAAATCAAAATGGAAATTGATCCCAAAAGAAACTGGAGTTTATAGAGTAAGACCCTCAGGTACCAGGATTATTGCCTACATTGGCCAAACAGGAAGAGAATTGAGAGATAGGCTCAGTTCACTCAGAAGAGGAGTTATGGCGGATTTAATGCCTTATAATGACCTTCATACGGCAGCTCCGAATTTGTGGGCTTGGCGACAAGAACAAAACTGGGACTATGAATGCTCAACAGCAGTTTTTAAGAAGTCAAAATCAGAGCGAAAAGCACTTGAATGTTTCCTTTTGTGGAAATACCGACTTGAAAGGGGTGAATCGACCTTGTGCAATTATGGAAGATTTCACAAGAACTATAAAAAATCCTCCAACAGGTCTAGAAAAAGGAGAGGTTTTCGCCTATCTGAACCGCATGTCAATTCATCTTGGGGTCCAAGTTATCCACCTCTTAGACTTCAGGGTGAGCCTTCAGACAATAACTGGATGAGAATTAACTGGAGTGAAACTGTACCTTTGTCTCCAAAAGCATCTGTTCAAGTTCCAAATAAGCCTGCTTTGTACAAAATCAGCCGTTCCGAAAGATGGGGGCTAGAATATATTGGAGAAAGTATGAGGCTTAGGATCCGATTCAGACGACACTGCAGAACTTTTAGTGACTCTGAATTTCTATTCTCATTTTCAAAACAATCTGCCTCAATAAGAGATTTGCAGCTTCACGAATTGGAAACTGATCTAATTGGAGGCTACTATTATCAGACTTCACAGGCACCTAGAAATCAATTTTCAAATATGACTCAGTAGAGAGTGATTTTCTGTAAATTTGAAGAAGTTACTTTTAGGTTTGCTGAGGCCCTGGAACAAAAAATTTTCAAAGGAGAAAGAAAATGACGTTTTTCGAGAGGTTGCTATCATTATCTTAATCCAGAGCCCTTTCAGCCCCTACTTCCCCATATGCTATTCTCACATGAATGGTTTTTTCTTTCATGGTTTGACTTTGGTAGCTCTATTGCACATAATATGTAACAATTTTTTGAATAAATCATTTTTTGTAAAGGTTTTTTGACTCAAGAATTCTTGACTAACATAATCAGAGTAAGATACCAAACCGACAAGGAAGAAATCGCCAAACTAAAAATAGAAAAGCCAGACTTAAGCTTATTACAGACACAAGGCCTTCAATATCATCTAGTGGTTGACCAAGGTCAGTATGGTCAAAGCTTTAAGTCTATTCAACATAAGAAAGGGCGAGTGGATTCAAGCTAAATTTTTGAAACATGTGGGCGAGTAGCTCAGTACGGATAGAGCATCACCCTCCTAAGGTGGGGGTCGTGGGTTCGAATCCCACCCTGCCCGCTTTAGACGAACCTGGGACATTTTTTAAAGTGTAATTATTTGCGTTTTCTAAAGATGTTATTACCTTTATAATCACATACATATTCGTAACCAGCTTCTATTAGCTTACAGACTTCTTTTTCTGAATGAGCAACCTTCGCAACAAAGTCGTCTTCTTTGAAGTTGACTAAGTGAGTGTATAATAATGTATTATTGATGTTTCTATGTCCTAATATATGCATGACGTGAAGGATGTCTTTGGTCTTATGATATTCCATTTTTGCTTTCCAATGTCTGAAGGTGTGAAAGTGTAATTAAAGTGTATTATAAGCGTAAATGGTGTTTGTAACAGCATATCGAACATCTGATACAGATGTAAAACGGCTGTAAAACAGTGTGACACCCACGTAAAACAACACAAAACAAATTCGTGAAACGATGTGCAACAGCGTAAAACAGATTGTTATTCAAACATGAAACAACGTGCAATTTTGTAAAACAGAACTTTAAACTGTCATAAAATGATCTGGAATTACCTTTATGAAGTGGTTTTTATGGTTTTTTATTGGTAAAAATTTTTTGTTTTTAGAATTTAAATAAAAAGACCGGGTAACAGCATGTAACAAAATGTTACACAAGTGTGTTTTTTTCCGTGAAACGACGCAACCGTGTAACGTTTTACGGTAAAACGAGCATTGTTTTACAATTCTTGTTAAATGCATATTACATATTTTTTATTGATTTTTTAGAAATTAATAGGAAAAGTTTATTGAGCTACTGGCTCATCATTTGAAACAGCAGCAGGCTTATCTAAATATCTCTCAGGCTCTTCCAATCCAAAAGCATATCGCCAGAATCTCCAAGGAAGTTTACTGCAGAAACCCGCTGCTATGTTTTGCAAACCATAATTAGAGACCCACATTGAAGGATGCAATTCTTGCCAAAACTCTTTAGTTAACAGATTTTTAATATTTTCAACTATTTCCACAGATTTGCCCGTAATAAAAGATCTGATAAGCTTTCCATTATCCTTGTTTAATGCTTGTTTAATTGCATCAACTTGTTTATCATCCAATATTGGAATAGGAGTATGAAAATTAAGGAAAAAACCAACATAAAGCGCCGAAACCTCATTCTTAACCTCATACCAAAGTTCACGATAATGATAATCGGAAACCACCCATTTCAAAACTCCTTTTTGGGCATCAAACCAAAGCTCTATACGTTCCCAATCCGAATGAGGAATCTTTGCAAGCTCATATTTCCAAAAATACATAAATCTAATAACCCAAAAATTCTTAACTTCACTCTTTCTAATCCAAAACGGTTCATCAGATAAATCCCTATAAACACTGCTTGAAATCCTAGGTTCTGATTCGCTGTTATCATAAAAATATGTGTTTATAACTTCAACTTCTCTATGAATAAAAATATAACCTAACCCCAAAATTACAGAAAGAACCAAAAACCACCTTGTCCAAATAAACCAACCACTAACCCAACCAGCAGTATCAGTAGGAATATTAAGGATCATCTCAGCATAAAAACCAAAAAGTAAGCCTAAAACAACATAAATTATTAGAATTAAAATTCTCTCATCAGGTCGCTGATTAAAAAGTTTTTTTGATCTAACACCCCATCTCCATACAAAAAGCAAAGTTACAACTGAAAAGAAAATTGCTATAATTAATGTCAACTCACTACTTAATGAAAATATTGAAGTTTGCACTTGATTTATTTGAATAAAAAACACAAAAATCATTGATAAAACAATAAAAAATGGCAAAATGATCCTGAGTTTTAAGATTCTTCCTAAAAAATTTTCTAAAATTTTTTCAAAAACAATTCTTCTTACTCCTTTGGTCCCTGTTGCATATTCAGGTATTTTTAAAACATAGGGTCTATATTTTGATACTAATCTATTTGGATTAGTTAGATTATTGTCTAATAATCTTCCAGAAGAAATATCATAAAGAGAACCTTTTTCAAAATTTTGAATACCCTTTTTATTTTTATTAAGCACAAAAGCTAAATCAGGTTGAGGCACTACTACTGCTGAAGTTATTTTTTCCATCAAACCTTTAATTTTAAATGAGTCTGCCCCAAATCTTCTATCGAGCTTATAATATTCTCTTTTGCGGCTTTTTCCTAGAGAATGAATACTTGACCAGTAATCTCTATAATGCAAGGGTGGACTCCAAATGGTCTCTAGAGAAGTTTTGTCAAAAACATAACCCATCAAACCAAAAAATAAACCTAAAGTTGTAAACGCAATAATAAATGAAATAAATTCTGGAATATAAGTCTCTATTATGCTTATAAAAATTGATAATCCTTGTTCACCTATCGAGTTTTCTGTAAAGATTAAGCTATACTCAATAAATAAAACTGTTAAAAGATTTCCAATCAGAAGTGACATAGAGGTAAATAGACCATAAAAAAGTCCTCCCAAAGGCTTTTTATTTAAAAAGCTTACTGTGGCAGTTAACAAAAATAAAATAAATATTGGAATTAATTGAAATTCCTGAATTATAGGTAATAGAACACCTATAAACAATAAAATAAATCCAGACAAGCTTACTATTACAGATTTTGTATAGCCAGCAAAATCCATAAAATTCACTTATCACAGGATATTAAGACTCTTGAATATAAAATTTTAGAAATAAAAAAAAAGGGAAAGTAAAGCGGGTGATATCTCCACTAGGTTTGAGGCTCGAATCCCACCCTGCCCGCATTATTTTTTAAATAAATCATAATTTAACCCTCAATTCAGCAAATAAATCTAAAATAAAATTTAAGGAAAAATTTTCTGGAATCCTCAATACTGAAAAAAATGAGGAGTATCAAAAAAGTATCATTTTGTATTTGAATTTAGTATCACACATAAAAAATGAGATTTTAAAAGGGACATCTCCATTAAATTTTAGATCAAATTATATTCTTTTTCTAAAGATTTTTAAAATAATGAAAGTAAGGAGAGGAAATAGTTATTCTAGCGGGTCATTGCTCTTTTGAATACTGGAACAGCGATTGCTATCATGATTGTTCCAAAAACAATTAGGACTGTAAGTTCAGTAGTTAACGCCGGAATGCTTGCTCCTAACACCATTACTTTTCTTAAGGCATCCACTACATAGGTTAATGGTAGAATCTTTGAAATGCTTTGCATATACCATGGCATTTGCTCTATAGGGAAGAAAACTCCGCTTAGAAACAGCATTGGAAACATTATTGTAGTCATTATCATAACTGCAGTTTCTTGATCCTTAGCAAAAGATGTTAAAACAACACCTAAACCAACAAAACTAAAAACACCTAAAAGGAGCAAACCAAAGACTAGAAGGATGCTGCCCTGGACAGTGACACTAAATAAAATGATTGCCAAGCTAAGTATTAGTATTCCCTGAAGCAGACCTCGTGCCATCTGGGCAAAAGTTTTTCCAAGTATAACTGATAGTCGGTTAATTGGAGCAACCATCATACCATCCAAGGTGCCAAGTTCTCTCTCATGAGAGATGGCGGCAGGAAGACCCGTCATAACGCTCATCATAACTGTCATTGCCATAATGCCAGGGGCAATAAAATCAAAGTAATTAAATTCCCCTTCAATTGAACCCATAGTTTCAATGTTATAAGGTTGTACAATAGCTAATGCATTATTTAGATCTAAGCCTAGTTGTTCTGCTACATTTTGTTGTGCTAAAGCAGTGCCCATTTGTTCAAAAACCTGACTTAGAACCGTTTGGATTATCGAGGACATCTGTGGATTAGATTGATCTGTAACAATTGTCACTGTTCCTTGCATACCACTAATAATATTTGAGGTAAAATCAGCAGAAATTATAATTCCTCCTTCTGCATCACCAATTTGAATCATTTCTCGTATCTCATCTAGATTTGAAGCTTCTTTAAAATCCATCATTCCTGTTTGATCATTAATACTATTTAACGCAGAAATGAAAGTTGAACTTAAATTATAACTTGAATTTCCCTCATCATGATTAACTAAAGCAATAGAAACATTGTTCAATGAAGTTTCAGAAGGATAAATGAAACCAACCATAACCATCATAAATATAGGCATTAAAATGAGCAAAACCAAGCCCATTCTATTTCTAAATAACTCCATCAAATCTTTCCATGCAATTCTTAAACTATGTGAAATCATCGTTTTTGCAGTCATTGGACTCACCTTATCCTCCTTTGTGGTCCGAAACGGCCATGATTAGGCATAGGTATTTTCTTGTCTGCCTTATCACGAATTTCACGTCCTGTAATATGCAAAAACACATCTTCTAAGGTAGGTTGAACATTCCTAATAGATACTATTTTTCCTTTTTCCTTTCTTATAGCATCTATAATATTATCAAAAGCCTCATCTCCATGAGCATGTACCTTTATGTGTCTAGTATTTTCTTGAGAGACACTCTCCACACAATTAAGATTTCTTAAAGTCATTATCAGATTAGGGGTTAAGTTTGAGAATTCCAAATTAAGGATAGTAGTATTTGCACCTGAAATTCTATTTTTTAAATTAGTTGAGGTATCAAGTGCAGCAATTTTTCCTTGATCCATAATACCTATACGATCACAGAGCAAATCTGCCTCATTCATCATATGAGTGGTAAGGATAATGGTTGTTTTGTTTTCTTGATTAATTTTCTTTATAAATTCTCTAACTTCAACTGTTGACTGAGGATCTAAACCTAATGTAGGTTCGTCTAAAAACAAAACTTTAGGTAAATTAAGCAGAGCTCTAATCACATTCATTCTCTGTCTCATTCCAGTTGAAAATGTCCCAACTTTTGAGTTTTTCCATTTGGTGAGTTGAACCAGCTCTAAAAGTTCATCAATTCTTTGATTGAGAGTTGCTTTTGGAATGTTATAGAGTTTCCCAAAAAACATAAGATTTTCTTTTGCTGTGAGTCTATCATACATTATCATTTTTTCAGAGACTAAACCTATTAATTGCCTTACTTTATTATCATCTTTTTTAATATCATATCCACCAATCATAGCTGATCCTTCTGAAGGCTTGGATAATGTAGATAGCATTCGAATAGTGGTTGTTTTGCCTGCACCATTTGGTCCAAGTAAACCAAAAATTTCGCTTTCTTTTACATCAAAGGTAACATGATCTACAGCTACGAATCCGTTGAATTTTTTTGTAAGATTCTTTACCTCAATCGTTGTCAGTTAACCACCAATTTATCGCTTACGATATCGCTTATGATATATAAACATTCTGCATCCAACACCAATTATTTTGTGTTTCAGCAATCGCACACACACAAGTTATTTTGGTGCAATATATCCCACCAAAATATAAACAATTACCAGAGTTTTCAGAATAATTAATCCATGACTCATAAATCATTAAAATAAAAACTCGCAGAGACAAAAACAAAAATATTTCACATAATTCTATAAAGCCACAAATTCTTGGTCATTAAAAAAACAAATTGCATTAAATCCAGAAAGGTTTAGATAATCTCCAATAACTATATCAAAACCACCACTTTGAGGTTCGATATTATACGGCCTTCCTTCATAGATTAACCTAACCCAAGCATGATATTGATTATTTTGTTCCCCAATTACAACATACACACTATCGGAAGCCCACCCATTTGACCGAAGCAAAGAACACAAAAGTATAGAGAAATCCTCACAATCACCAGTTTCTAAATGCAAAGTTTCATTTGAAAATTGCCAATATTCTGTTTCGTTATGAATTACAGAATCACTAACATACTCAATTCTGGCACCAACCCAATCTCTTAGTGCCATCCAATCAGGAGTTAGTAATGCAATATTATCTTGAAGTATTTCATTTTTTAAGGAAACTACACTTGGATCATTCGGTGTTACAAAAAAATGACATAAATTTTCGTCAAATACTCTTGGAATATCGCTATCTACTAGATTCAAATCTGACCCAGGTTCCTGATCATTAGAATGGTCATCAGAATCTTGGGAAAATAGAGAAACAATACTTTGAATTTGGTCTCTAAAAGTAAACGGAGCCACTACAAATAGTAAAATAACAACAATAATAATAAATCCTAAAATTTTTTTATTCATTTAAAGATCCTTAATAGCATATTTTATTGAAGAGGCAATTAACTATTATCAGAAACGAATATATATACTTTATATTACGATACAATATTTCCATTCAAGAAAAGAATGGCAATAAATTAATTTTTTAATATGAAAACTTTTATTATCATAATTAGCATTTTTTAAAAATCTATAACCAGAAACAAATAGCAACTAAAACTCGAAAGCGGATAAACATATTGAAAAAACAACAACAAATAGCAACAATACTAATAACTATTGTAATCATAATTGGAATAACAATTTTCATCTTATCCAATAATTCATCGCAGCAAACACCCATAAATTACACCTATGAAATCGTAAAAACTTATCCACATGATCCAGAAGCATTCACCCAAGGGCTAGAATTTAATTCTGGTTTTCTATTTGAGAGCACAGGCCTCTTTGAAGAATCCTCTCTCAGAAAGGTCATATTAGAAACAGGAGAAGTCATAAAATCCAAAACCTTACCAGATCAATACTTTGGAGAGGGAATTACAATTTTTAATAATAAAATTATTCAGTTGACTTGGATCTCCAACAAAGGTTTTGTATATAACATGGATTCCTTTGAAGTCATATCAGAATTTAGCTATCCAACTCAAGGATGGGGAATAACTAATGATGGTTCGAACCTAATCATGAGCGACGGATCTTCAACATTGTACTTTTTGGATCCTAACACCTACGAGAAAATAAAAGAAGTCACAGTAATCGATCAAAATCCTGTATCAAACCTAAATGAGCTTGAATTTATTCAAGGACAGATTTATGCAAATATTTTTCAACAACATAAAATAGCGATAATAAATCCTCAAAGCGGCAAAGTAGAAGGCTGGGTAGATCTGACTGGAATAAACGAAGAAACAAATGTAGATCCAAATAAGGTACTAAACGGAATTGCTTATGACAAAGAAACAGATAGATTATTCATCACAGGAAAAAAATGGTCAAAATTATATCATATCAACCTTGTAAAATTAAATAAACTTCAATAAATAAAGAGATTAATCAGAACATTTGTTACTAAAATTGAAATTCCCTCCTCCACAGCTGAATTCCTTATTTTCTGGCTTATTCATAGAATAAGTATCAAATCATGGTTTTTTTCATGGATAGCAATCTAAACCTTTTTATAATTGAAGACTTGGAGGCAATATGTCACATTAATCATATTACATTAGTGAGCTTCTATTAGCTTTTCAAAATATTATTATGAAAAAATTTTGTGGCATGAGAAACGAAAAATAATGAAAAATCAATCTTTCAGAGACTTACCTCTAAGTATGGAAGTCATAAAAAGTATAGAAGAACTTGGATATGAAAAACTTTTTCCGATTCAATCACAAGCAATACTGCCTTTGCTTGAAGGTAAAGATATTATAGGACAAGCTAAAACTGGCACAGGAAAAACAGCAGCTTTTGGAGTACCAATGGTTGAAAGAATAGATCCTAAAGTCAGAAAAATTCAAGGATTAGTTTTAGTTCCAACCCGTGAGCTTGCAATCCAAGTAGCAAAAAATATTAAATTTTTTGCAAAACATAAAAAACTACAAATTTTGTCAGTATATGGCGGTGAATCAATCAATCGACAGATAGAAGAATTATCAAAAGGAATGCAAATTATCGTCGGTACACCAGGAAGAACAATAGATT
>Ga0209742_10001129_pt1 | contig 12734 bp, 12 predicted proteins | sample DeeMarSeWOR38_10_FD_187462 | JGI IMG/M metagenome (GOLD analysis project Ga0209742, IMG submission 187462) | Marine sediment microbial communities from White Oak River estuary, North Carolina - WOR-3-8_10 (SPAdes) (version 2) | ecosystem: Environmental > Aquatic > Marine > Intertidal zone >... | reverse complement strand
CCCCGCAACCAGGGGTTGGATCCCGACGGGCGCAACCCGCATAAATACGCCCAGGCGCATGCATGCATCAGTAATTAAAGGAGTTGAAAGCGCGGAAAATGCTTCTCTTAGATCTTTATTATCCATTAAAACCTCCTAAACTAAAAATGATTTCTAGCGCCAAAAATTTTCAACGATCAAAATAAATACTTTTGCCCGTCACCGAAAGCGGAATCCCCACCACAAGATCCCAATCGACGATCTTTGTCTTACGGGCCAATACCCCAATCCGGTACATGATGCGATTATCCACGTTGAGCATACTGGCGGTTTTGACTGCCGACCCCAGAGCGATGCCCATATCCAGCAAGCGGTAGACGCACATCGGGCCGAGGAATTCACCCGACGCTTTTTTCTGCTTCTGAAACGTTTTGCAGTCCTTAAACCCGCAGGCGCCGCAATCGAGGCCCAACACATGGGCTTTCTTGATTCCGACCAGCAGCACCGCCTCAGATTGGGCGACATTTTTAGAGTCCCGGTCAAAGTCTTTTTTTTGTGTCCGCTGACCGTAAGTTCGCATTGCATCGGCAAGCTTCTTTAAAACCTTGCCCTTGAGCACCTTTGTTTTTACAAAATTTTCACCCTTGCTTTTGGGTGCCGTGGTGGCCGAAATCGCCATTAGCCGGGCAACCATTTCAACGCCGTCCATATATTTCCTCCAGCTGATTTCTAATTAGCAAACCGCCAATTTTGTTGGAATATTATGTATAAACCGATAGGGGTGTCAACCGCGAATAGCATTTAGATGACAGATCAGCAGACCGCAACGAAAGTCGATCGTTTGGAAAGGGCTGGTTGGTATCAATGCTTCGAGGAAACAGGGATAATACCGATTCGGATATCGCCTGATTTGCCATCATTCCTGGTTCACGTTAATGCCGGCTCCAAAAGGTTTAAAAATGATGATCAGTTGCGGCAGCAGGGTCAGGGCGCCTAGCAAGGCAATGGACAGCGCAAAACCGGTCAGCAGACCGAAATAAATACTGGGAATAAAATTCGACAGGGCCAGAATCGAAAAGCCGATAATGACGGTCAGGGAAGTATAGTACAGTGCGCGACCAATGCTGCCGTGGCAGCGATGAACCACCTCAACATAACTGCCCGCACTATTAAATTCATATCTGAATCGATAAATGTAGTGAATCGTGTTGTCAACCGCCATGCCGATGCTGATGGCGGCGATGGTAATGGTCATCATATCCAGAGGTATATTTAGCCAGCCGATAAAGCCAAGAACCACGCAAATAGCAAGCACATTCGGTGCGAGCGCGATCATGGCAAGTTTCAACGACCTGAGCAAGATCAGAAACATGCCCAACAATAGCAGAATGGTCACGCCGAGGGTCAGAATCTGAGATTTAAACAGGCTCTGCAGCATGTTGTTGTAAAGGACGAGCAATCCGGTTAAATGGATTTGTTTTCTATCCAGGCCAAGTTTGTCGACCAGGTCATGGCGGATTCTTTTTATAAAGGCGTCGCGCCTCAGGTTTTTTTCAGAATCTTTGATACGGATCGAGTAACGCAATTGATTGTGTTTGGGCGAAACATAGGGTTTTAAAATGATATTTTTAAATTTCTCAGGCAGTTCGCTGTACACTAAAGCCAGTTGAAAATTGTCCAGGGGGTTGCCGTCGTTTAGTTTTTCGGCAACCTTCAACATCGTTCCCAGCGACATGACCTTTCCGGTTTCCGGCAGGCTTTCAAGATAATCATGGATACGAGTCACCAGTGCCATCTTTTCAGCCGTAAACCAGTATTTTTCATCATCTTGCTTCTTGTCAAATTCTTCGAACCCTTCAAATTCGTCGTCGCCGGCCGCCGGGGAGCCCGTCGCAGCGCTGGCTGGGGTAGCCTTATGCTCCTTAAGATCGATGATGATATCCATCGGGGTGGTTCCTCCCAGTTTCTGGTCAATGACCTTCATGCCCTGATGGATCTCGGTAGACTCTTTAAAATAATTGATAAAACTATTTTCAACCTTCAATCTGGAAATTCCGATGGCGCTGATGATAAACAATGTGGCGCTGACAACCAGGATCAATTTGCCGTGGGATTCATTGAATCTGGCCAAGGCCGCCGTAAAGGATAAGCCTCTTTCGCTTTTCGCATGCGGCGGTAACTTGTGCATGATCATCAACGCGGCAGGGAAAAATAAAAATGTCACGACCAAAGAGACCGCGATGCCGGCGCTCATCATCCACCCGAAGCTTCTCACTGGCAGAATGTCGCTGAGCAGCAATGAACCAAACCCAGCAATGGTCGTCAGGGCGGCATACAGGCAGGGCGTTAGCATCAAAAGGACCGATTCGAGGATCAGCTGCCGCTGATCTTTTTCCGGGTGAGTGCGCAACAGCTCCCTGTACCGAACAATTAAGTGAATGGTTACCGCCATGGTGATGATCAGCTGCAAAGATATGAAGTTGGACGAAATAACCGTCACTTTCCAGCCAAACAATCCCAGCAGTCCCATCATTGACACTGCGGAAAAAACGCAGCAAAGCATGGGCAAAAACACCCAGCGCTTTCTTCTGAAAATGAACCCCAGCGTAAAGACCAGAAAAAACGCCACCCCGAAGCCAAATTTGCTCAGGTCGTTCTTAATGAAGACAATCATATCGTCAGTGATAATACTGACACCGCCCAGAAAGATTTGGGCATCCTTACTGTATTTATCGACGATGGCACGGATGGCGGCGATATCTTCGTGCCGGACTTTTCTGCGCTTTTCCCGATAATTTTGTATTTGCTCTTTGACATCTTTAAATTCGTCTGTTTCGGCATCCGTGAGGGTTTTGGCTGCCTGTTTTTCCTGAAAAGCGTCACGGCGCGCCAGCAGTTCCTGATAGTTCTCGTCGGCCTTGAATCTGATCTGCAATCCGGAGGTCTTCAGATCCGGGCTGACCAGCAGATTGCGATAAAGCGGGCTTTCTTTGAACTCGATTCGGGCGAGCTTCCGGTCTACCGTAGGGGATTCAAGGGTTTGAATATGGCTGACGAGCTCTTTTACCGGCACCGGCGGGCTTTCCAGCAGCGGTGCATCGAGAATGGAAGTTACCGATAATACGGTATCCAGCTGACTGAGTTCATCCCTGAGACGGGCAAGTGTTGACAGGCTCTCATCTGAAAACAAATCATTCCGGGGAGAATAGGTGAGCAGCAGATAATCATATCCACCGTAACGTGCGCTGATCAATCGTGAAAATCGAAGATCTTCGTCGGTCTCAATGATCAATGTCTCGGTGGAAGCATCGAGTTTAAAGTCTTTGACCTTGTATCCGAGAAAGGCAATGACGGCCAGCATGCAAAAGATGACAATTGCCGGGTGCTCAAGAACAACCCTGTCGTAAAAATGCCGAATCCAGGTGTGCCGTTTTGACATATCAGAAACTTGAAGTGGACGTAACCGGTCTTTAGTCGGTGGTCGGTTTTTCCATTTTCAGAAGAAGATCGTCAAAGGTGCTGTTTCGCAAAATCTCGTTAAATTGACTCTGGTAGCTCCGGATAATGCTGACGCCCTGAATCTCAATATCATAAATCTTCCACTGGGTACTTGATTGATAGAACTTATACAGCATACTTATTTTCTTGCCCTTTGATATCAATGAAGTGGGAATTTGGACCTTTCCATTGACTTTCACCGGTTGCTCGTAAACAACCGTTTCATCCGTATACGTCGTGAGCTTATTAAGGTATGACTCTCTGAGGCGAATAACGAAAAGCTCGGTGAATCTCTCCCTGTTTTCTTTGCTTAAATCGGGCCAGTATTGCCTCCCCAAAGAGAGTTTGGCCATGAGTTGAAAATCGAACATAGGGGTAACGATTTCAACGATCTCGCTGTTTTTAGCCTGCGGCGAAAGATCTTTTTTCTGCAAGACCATAAAGACAGCATCAAGGTTGCTTTTCAAAACTTCTTCAGCCGTGCCTTTTTCTTCAGCCGCAATAGCCAAATCCACAAAAAGCAAACCCACAACCGCGTAAAGCAATGCGTGCTTAATCCATCTTTTCAGCCACATTTTTAGGTTTTTCTCCTCTGACGCTTTTCGATCTTTATATAGAGGATTACATACCCTTCCAAGGAAGGCAAGCCCTTTTGCTGGTGAATCTTTGATTCTAAAATCCATTTCAAAGATCGCCGGCCAAAAGGGAGCTGGGAGGCGAACTCAATCCCCCCTTTGAATCTCAGGCTGCTGCCGGTCGGTTGGTAGCCAGGTGGCGACCGCCATCGACATTTAACAGCACACCGGATATAAATTTACTTTGATCCGAGGCTAAAAACAAGGCCGCATCGGCCACATCGCTGGGTTTGGTGTTTCTTCCCAGGGGATGTAATGATCTGAGTGTGGCAAAAAAATCGGGCAAATTTTCTTTGCCGATTTCCTCGTACAAAAACTCGGTATTCTCTACCAGACCGGGCAATAAAGAATTTACCCGAATATTATCTTCGGCCACTTCCATAGCCATTACCTGGGAGAGCATTTGCTGGGCGGCCTTGGAAGCACTGTAAAGGCCCATCCCCGGAAACGCTTTTATGCCGTTAATAGAAGAGATGTTGATAATCGATCCGCCGCCGGCTTTGCGCATTTCAGGTAAAACAGCAGCCATAAACTGCCATGGCGCATAGGCGTTGGTTCGCATCATGTCCCTCCAGGCAATAGCGTCCGCCTGCTCCAGTCTGCCGAATCTGACAACACCGGCATTGTTGACCAGAATATTGATTTCTTTGAAACACTCAACTGTCCGAAAAACCACTTTTTTAATGTCATCTTCAAGCATGACATCCGCTTTCACCGACAAGATCCTTTCTCCGCCGGGAAAATTTTGTTCGGCAGCATCAATTAAGCGGCTTTCTTTGCGATCGCAGATGACCACCCCGGCACCTTCCCGATGAAAGCGCTTGGCAATCTCCAGACCGATTCCGCCGGCTGCACCGGTAATAATGGCTGTTTTTCCATCTAGCTGCCCCATTTTCCTTGCCTCCTATTGTTCGGTTGCTCTGCTCCGGCAGCCCCGTTTGATAATAGGGTGCCGGGTGTCTGCATTTTTAATCCGCAACGGTCTGCTGATATGATTTTTTAATGAGCCGCTTGAAAAAAGTCAATTGAAGACTCGATATAGAATTTAGATTAAAGTTCTATACTTGAAAGCCGATTGAAATTATACAGAAAACCGGGTCTCGATGAAAAAAGATTTAAGAATTATAAGCGGCTTTTTATCGGCGGTAATAACTTTGACGCTGCTGCCGGCATTATCTTCGGCCGATACGATCGTATTAAAAGACGGTCAGTCCGTTGAGGCGGAAAAGGTAAATGAACGGGAAGGAAATATAATTTTTTTCCTGCACGGATTGAAGATGCGGGTTCCCAAAGATGCGGTTGTTCGTGTTGTCAAAACCCATAATGCAGCCTCCGCCCCGCCGGCGATAATCAGAGGAAACATCGCAGAAGAGCGAAGCACGCCAGGCCGCATCGTTCCGGCAAAAAAAGCAACGACAATCGACCCCCTGCCGACTGAAGAGCCATCTGATGATCAACCGCAAAAAAACCGACCAGAAATTCGCTGGAGCGGCTTCCGTGATCTGCGCTGGTCCATCGGCCCGTCAACCTTTGGCCCCTTGAAAGAAGTAGAATCCGCTGCCGTCCAGGAGGGAATAAAAGAATATGTCCGTGAAAACGAAGATCTGAAAATGGGCAAAGCCCGGCTGGACTCAATCGTTTATTCATTCTGGCGTCATCAATTATATGCGCTAACCATTTTGATCAGCGGGCAGGCAAATTACCGGGCCCTGCGCAATGAGGCATTTAACCGGTTTGGTGTCGGCCTCAAAAGGGATCAAAACCGGGAACGCTACTTCTGGTCCGACCTCTATAGCGACCGCATTCTTAAGTATGACGAAGCGGAGCAGTCCGGCCTGTTCTGGATGCGGTCAAAAGAGCTGGACCGCCGCTATCAAAACTCCCAGATCAAAACACCGTCTACCGATCTAAAAGCAGGGAAGCACAGGCCTTAAGAACCCATTCGCATCAATGCCGCCTTTATCAGCTATATTTCTGTTGCATCAGCCATCCTGAAAATCTTGAAGTTCCAAGTTGAAAAAAAGCGTTAACTGATTAAATATAGTAGAAGCTGTTTTGCGATCTTATGCGTATTAAATTTTTAAGGTAGAAGTGGTTTCAAAACCTCAGGTCAGGATCAAGGGCAAGGCGTCCCGCGTATTGAAGACGGAGCGTGTCAGTACGAGAGTATTTCACCATAGGCGGGACAACGCAACCACTGGGCCTCAGATGGGGTTTTGAAACCACTTCTAAGCTACCGTAATGCATATTCATACTTTAAAACAATGGAAGCACCGACACCGTTATAATGTTGAAGACGGGCACGGGGAACGCAATACCCGCCGGGTTATTGTGCTGACCCTGTCGATGATGATTTTTGAAATCACTGCGGGCTATCTGTTCGGCTCCATGGCTTTGTTGGCGGACGGCTGGCACATGGGCACCCATGCCGTGGCGCTGAGCATCACGGCCTTTGCCTATTATTTCGCGCGGCGGCATTCGGATAACCCTCGATACAGTTTCGGCACCGGAAAAGTCGGTGTGCTGGGCGGCTTTGCCAGTGCGGTGGTGCTGGCACTTATTGCCTTGCTGATGGGTGTGGAATCCATCCAGCGTCTGTTTTCCCCTCAACCCATCCGCTTCAATGAGGCCATTGCGGTAGCCTTTGTCGGCCTGGCTGTCAATGTCATCAGCGCCCTTCTGCTGCAGGAAAAACACGACCATTCCCACGAACCTGGCCGCGGTTCCACGAAAAACTTTCATGACCACAACTTAAGGGCTGCCTATCTGCACGTGTTGGCGGATGCGCTGACGTCTGTGCTGGCCATCATTGCCCTGTTTACCGGCAAAGCATTCGGCTGGGTCTGGATGGACCCGATTATGGGTATCGTGGGGGCCGTGATCATCAGCCGCTGGTCCTACGGGTTGCTGGTGGATACCGGCAGGGTGTTGCTGGACCGCGACGTCAATCCGGAAGCGGTTGAGGAAATCCGCTCAATCATCGAGGCGGATTCGGACAACCGCGTGTCAGATCTTCACGTTTGGCGGGTGGGCACCCACCATCTGTCGGCCATCGTTTCCATTGTCACTCATTTTCCCAAAACACCCGACCATTATAAAAAACTGCTGACCGATTATCGCGAAATCGCGCATGTTACCGTTGAAGTCAATCCATGCGAGAGCGAGCCCTGTCTGGTTGAGCCGGAACCTTCATCATAGGTGCTGATCTGAATTTTGCATCAAAATTTCTGAATAATTTGAATTCATTCTCCAGTTAAAATCAAGCCAGGATGTCAAATCCCTTGACAGTTTCAAGATTCGCTATTAGTTTAATGTTAAACTATTTAACATTTACTTATTTATGCCTCAAAAATACAGGGGAAATCAAAAAGAACGCAGGGCTCTGAAGGCTTACGTAAAGCTGATGCGCGCTGCCGAATCGGTAACCCGCCGCACGCATCGGCACCTCGCTGAGAGGGGATTGACCTTGAGCCAGTTTGCCGTGCTAGAGGCGCTGTATCATTTAGGCCCCCTGTCCCAGAGGGAAATCGGGCAAAAAATCCTGAGAAGCAGCGGCAATATTACGATGGTGATCGACAACCTGGAAAAAAATGGGATGGTAAAGCGAGAGCGCAATCAAGCCGACCGCCGCTTCTTTATCATTCATCTGACCGACAAAGGATACAGCCTTATCAACAACATATTTCCCGCCCATGCCGCCGTGATCGCAAAAGATCTGGGGGTGCTGACAGCAGACGAGCAGGATGCGCTGGGGCGTTTGTGCAAAAAGCTGGGGCGCGGGATCAAAAAAGAAACTTAGCAGACAATGACCGATGAGGGTAACATTTATGCAGGAGGATTTAATTATGAAAGTACTGGTTGTTTTCTATTCCACATACGGACATATCTATAAAATGGCGGAAGCCATCGCCGAAGGTGCAAAAACCGTAGCAGGTGCTCAGGTTGAAATTCGACGGGTACCCGAAACGCTTCCCGGGGAGGTTCTGGAAAAAATGGGAGCGGTAGATGCCCAGAAGGCTTTCTCCCGCATCCCGGAGTGTACGGTCGATGACCTGACCAGAGCCGATGCCATTATTTTCGGAACACCGACACGTTTCGGCAATATGTGCGGACAAATGCGGCAGTTTTTAGATGCCACGGGACAATTATGGGCAAACGGCTCCCTGGTGGGTAAAGTCGGCAGTGTATTTACAAGCACCGCCACCCAGCATGGCGGGCAGGAATCCACCATTCTCACGTTCCATGTCACGCTGCTGCATCATGGTTTTGTGGTGGTCGGCCTGCCCTACGCTTTCCAGGGCCAAATGCGAATAGACGAAATTACCGGCGGTTCCCCCTACGGGGCATCGACCATTACCGGCGGTGACGGATCCCGAATGCCCAGCGAGAATGAATTGGAAGCCGCCCGCTTTCAGGGCAAACACGTTGCCGGTATTGCAGCCAAACTGGCAAAATAAAGGGACACATTATGACCGCTCAAACACGAAAAGTGAAACAAATAATCGAGCCGCAACCCGTCACGGAGGGTGCCGGCGTGCGACTCATTCGAAGTATCGCAACCGGCGAGCTGGATCACGTCGATCCATTTTTGCTGTTTGATCATTTCGGCTCAAAAGATCCTGCCGATTACATCAAAGGATTCCCCATGCATCCCCATCGGGGAATTGAAACCGTAACCTATATGATTCAGGGAACAGTGAATCATAAAGACAGTATCGGTAACACCGGAAGCATAACCGCCGGTGATATTCAATGGATGACATCCGGCCGCGGTATTATGCATGAGGAAATGCCCCAGCCCCACAAGGATCAGATGGTGGGCTTTCAGCTCTGGATCAATCTTCCCGCCCGGCTCAAAATGACAGGCCCGCGCTATCAGAATATAGCATCTGATCAAATACCCGAAATCCAGCATCATACCGGTGTCAAGATTCGCGTTATCGCCGGCCAGGTAGACGGTGTCCAGGGCCCCGTGAAAGAAATCGTAACCCAACCCACTTACCTGGATGTCTCGATCCCGGCAAACGGGTTGTTTTCCCATCAAATCGAAAAGGGTCATGCGGCCTTTGCCTATATTTTTGAAGGGCAGGGCCTGTTTGAATTCGCTGACGCCGCAGCAAGCAAGCCGGTTCCGCACCCGCGGCTGATCGTATTCGGCGACGGTGACCGGGTGGCCGTGCGGGCAGCCGAGCCGGGTGTGCGGTTTTTGCTGGTTTCCGGCAAACCATTGAACGAGCCCATCGCCCGCTGGGGGCCGTTTGTTATGAATACCCGGGAAGAAATCGAACAGACATTGCAAGAGATTAAAAACGGAACTTTCATTAAGAAGTAATTTATCAACCCCTCTAAAATCACTTCTAAATACTGATAGCTAACGCTTTGCAACAATGATTATCGATTATATGTTTAAGGTGATTTCAACATACTGTAAATTCTTGAAAGCCAAAATTGGTTAAGGTCGATGGTTGTTCGGAAAACCATTAAGGAAATTCTCATTCTGGTGGGTGTTTCAGTGATCCTGGCCGTGGGGGTGAATTATTTTTCGCCAAGAGGTATCGCCCTGGTGGGACAGTGGAATACCGCCAGCCCGGGCGGAGCAGCAGAGGACAAGCCCGCAGAAATTGAGAGTGTCGCCCAGGCCAGCGAAATATTTGACGCGGGCGCTGTGCTTTTTGTGGACGCCCGCTCACAAAAAGACTATGAAAACGGCCATATCCCCGGAGCCGTATCATTGCCGCTGGACCACTTCGATGATCGGATCGAGTCCTTCCTCAACCGCTACCCGTCAGAACAGCCCATTGTGACCTATTGTTCGGGCAGAACCTGTGAGGACAGCCACAACCTTGGCCGGTTTCTCTCGGAGGCCGGATATACCGATGTGCGCATTTTTATTGACGGCTTTTCCGGCTGGCAGGCAGAGGGGAATCCCATTGAGTAATCTGCGCAAATCGATATTAAGCAACAGCTGGATCGAACTGGCCACGCGCTGGATTCTGGGTCTAACCTTTATCTACGCCAGCTTCTATAAAATCGCGTCACCTGACGATTTTGCAAAAATTGTATATGGATATAATCTGTTTCCAGAAATTTTCATCAACCTGATTGCGATTATTATCCCGTTTCTGGAAGTGATTGCCGGCCTGGCCCTGATCATCGGTATTTATCCGCGCTCGGCGGCCGTCATTATCAACGCCCTGCTGCTGGCTTTCATTACTGCGCTGGCCATCAATCTGATTCGCGGCCATGAGTTTGACTGCGGGTGTTTTTCAGCCGGCCAGAGCGAATATCCCGGCGCTTCCTGGGTGATGCTGGTCCGGGATCTCATCTTTTTTGTCCTCGGTATGCAGATTGTGTTATTTAAAGGTCATCGCAGAAGCTGCTTTGGCCGTCTCATTTCACGGCATTCGTTTTAATTTTGAATTTTAGGGTGATTACACAGATGACGGATCTGATTTGCTCCGGTTCAAAGGAATCTGTTTGAGAGGATTCGGTTTTAACTCACCTGTTTTTGGCGGGCAGCGGCAAGTCGCGGCCAAAAACCGCAAACCAAACAGTTCCGGCAATCCCGAAAATAAAGGCGGTGATCAGGTTCGTCTGCGGGTTGATTAGCCATAAATAAGCACCGCCCAGTGCGGCAACGGCAACGACAACATCGCGGATCAGATAATAGAGCCCGAACATGCCCGCTTTGCAGTTGTCCGGGGACAGATCCATGATCAGTGCCTTGCGGGTGGGCTCGCCGAACTCCTTGAGCCCTCGCAGAATGAACGCCAGGACCAGCCACTCCAGGGAGCGGCTATAGAGAAGCACCACAGGGAACAGGGAAAAGAAAACAAATGTGGCCAGCACAAAGGGTTTCTTGGTGCTGCGGTCGGCCAGGTAAGCCACCGGAATGTAGACCAATACCGCTGTGACCATTTCGATGGTGGTTAGAAGACCGAACTGGACTGCCGATACCGGCCGGGAGATCACCTTCATGCACCAGACCACCACAAAGGCATAGGGAATCTGCTCGCAGAAGCGGATTAGAATGTCGCTGACCAGAAGCCGCTTCATGGCCGGGTTCATCAGTCGCAGCAGTTTCAAGGGGTTTTTCTCCGGCGTCAGTTCGCAGGTATCCGCCGCAGATGCCGGCGGGGTCGTATCGTCTTCGATCATGCGCTGCTGCAGCACAAGGGCCACCGCAGCCATCGCCAGAGCAGCACCAAAGGCGAGGCGGACCCCGTCACGCTCGCCCCACAGGCCGATGAAAAGCCCTCCGAGAATGGGGCCAAGCGCCATAGGGATCCGCCGCACCAGAGAGTGCATGCTCACCCCCATGGTGCGCTTGTTGGGGGGCAGCACTTTGAAGATCAGGCTGATGGTGGCCGGCAATGATATGGCCGACCAGGAGATGAAGAGCACCGCGCCGACAAGCACCGCCTGCCAGGCCGGGATCAGGATGACCAGGGCAAAGCCGCACATGGCCACCAGGTTGAAGACCAGAAGCGACCGTTTGGTGCCGATTCTGTCAGAGAGGTAGCCTCCCGGAAACGAATAGAGGGCCGAAAGCAGGTTGTCCATTGCCTGAAGAAGCCCGATGGCCAGCGCGCCTCCCCCCAGCGCCAGAATATAGATAGGCAGAAAACGCTCCGCCATCCTCTCGCCCATACCCACCAGCACCACCATGGCCAATACGCCGATGGTATTGCGCTGCAGGCCGAGAAAGCCGAAGAGCCTAGCGGCACGGGATGCTGAGATTTCAGGTGTGCCCATAATCTTTCCCTTCTTGCGAAGTCCGGGATACCATTATAATTCATCTATGAGCAATTTCATTTAAGATGTGTCCATTGTCGCATTTTGACAAGAATTATTTCAATTCCGGTCCGATACAGATTAGACGTGGTTTCAAAACCCCACCTAAGGCCCAATGGCTTCGTTGCCCCGCAAAGCGGGATTCGCGCCAATTTTATTGCGTTAAGGTGCAGCACAGGCCTCCGGTAAATGCTCATCCGCCAGAATGTGTGGCGGACTGCGCTTTTACGACTTGTCCCGCCATAGCCCGATGCGCGTCGAAGGGCGACGCAATCTGACAAATAGACAGTGATATTAATGCCTTAAAGCTGAAGAGATTGCATCGCTTCGCTCGCAATGACAGTTTTGGTACGGCAGATTTATTTAAGAAACTTAAGGGACACAACACTAGTACTAACACGGCAACACGATAGAGCACCGATCTGCTGGCACCTTTTTTATTGACAGTGACATAGATTTATCTTAGTATTCAATTAATATATTGAATATTTGAGGATAAAGCATGAAAAATCCCAACCGTGCATTTAAAGATGCGATTTATGAACAGTTTGCCCGTGTCGGAAAGGCCGTTTCCAGTCCGAAAAGACTGGAGCTGCTTGATCTGCTGTGCCAGGGGCCGCGAACCGTCGAGGTTCTGGCCAAAGAATCCGGTCTGACGGTGGCCAATACCTCTCAGCACCTGCAGGTGCTGCGGGCCGCCCGGCTGGTGGAAACCGAAAAAGAGGGTCAGTATGTCATCTATCGGCTTGCCGATCAAAATGTCTGCGAATTTTTCCGCGCCATGCGCGTGCTGGCCGAGAGTCGTCTGGCGGAGGTCGAACAGATTAA
>Ga0209742_10001128_pt1 | contig 12745 bp, 12 predicted proteins | sample DeeMarSeWOR38_10_FD_187462 | JGI IMG/M metagenome (GOLD analysis project Ga0209742, IMG submission 187462) | Marine sediment microbial communities from White Oak River estuary, North Carolina - WOR-3-8_10 (SPAdes) (version 2) | ecosystem: Environmental > Aquatic > Marine > Intertidal zone >... | reverse complement strand
CGCCAACGTTGCAATACAAGAAATATCAGGATCGCACATTGTAGAAATCCAGACACAATACTGATCATCGCGTCATGCGTACCAAGGGGAATCAATGCTGCAGTAGCCATTGGTAAATCCAGCCCACTGAAAATACTCGGTAACAACCAGTACAGGAGCAGCAGGTAAAACATTGCGGTAACATCAGCACGACGACGGTTGGCGCTCATGTTAAACAAAACAAAAATCAATACGTCGCGCGTCAGGAAAAAGGCCATCGCCAACACGTAGGGCTTGAGGGAAAATCCGCGACCTGCCAGAGAAATATCCGGGTAACTGTTAAACATCAACACAACGCACACCACATAGACACATAGCAAGGTCACCAGCCAACATGGCGTGCTTTCAAATACACCGCGCCAGTTGCGCTGTGCTCGTGCAACCAACAGACGCCGTATCGTCAAGGGATTCTTCTCTTCCAGCACCAGCATCACATATGCCAGAACAATAAAAGTGGAATACGCCACAAAGAGGCGCAAGGTCACCAGTTCGTTACCCGGTAAATGCCTGGGTATAATGCCAGCCAGATAAATAGCCAGGAATACACAAAATCCTAACCAATACACCGGCGTGTTGCGAAACTGCAGCTCTTCACGCATTTTCCGGTATATGCCAATAAGGGACCAGGCTGCAAATAGAGCGACAGACAGCAACAGAAAATCCAGTATGCGAAACTGCAGCCCATACCAGGCGAGAAAACCCGCTTCATTAAACGCCCAGCTGATCAGCGGCAATGCGACAAGAATTCCCAATACCATAAACGCCGTGGATGCCGAGCGTTGATACACTTTTATGGTTTGTACGCTGGAAAGCAAGGCTACACCCTGCGATAGAACCGCAATGGCCAGCATAAAGAGCAAATACTTAACAGTATCTGCCTGCTGGGTTTGCAGGTCAGTAACCGCATAAACCAGCAAACAAATCGTGGCCCCGTACCACGGGTAAATGGTACTGCCAAATAACTTACCCCACGTCATTGACCAGGGTGCAATGGATGACATGCGCTGTTGATCCCAGGTGCGGTCCTGCACTTCATTCAGCAGCGCTTCCCCGGCCAACCGCGTTCCCCACAAGATGGTAAATCCGAAATACAAGGTCAGCGCGACAAGGCGCGCTGATTCAGCAAATGCGGAACCGGTAATAAGATAGGTTAGAAAAAAGATGGCGAACAACACCGCCGGCATGCCGATCAGGCGATGTGGCGTCAGTTCCAGCCAGACATTGCGCAGGAATTCAGGATTATGATTCATGATGACGCATCCTGTTTCAGGCTGGAAACCTTCGCAAGATAAGCGTCATGCATATTGATTTTATCCTGACCGAAATGACAGATCGACACATCGTTGCGGATGAGCGTAGCAAGGATTTCATGCAAGGCCTGGTCATCGCCGGCAAAGCGAAATAAAGCAGATTGTTCACTGCTCTCAATCAATTCTACGCCACTCTGTTGCGCCAGCAGCGTCGCCAGCGTTGGCGAGGGTTGGCTGGTGGCAACACGCACCACTATCAGCTGACCCGAGCGATCTTTCAATTGCTGGTGTTCAACAATTTTACCCTCGCGAATGATCACCATACTGCTGGAATACTCTTCCAGTTCCGCAAGGATATGCGATGACACCAGCAGCGTCATACCTTGCTGTTGCAGACTAACAAAAAGTTCGGACAATGCATGACGCGCTTCGGGATCGAGTCCCGACGCGGGCTCATCGAGTAACAAAAGTTTTGGCTCATGAACAATAGCCTGGGCAATCGCGAGACGCTGGGTTAACCCGCGTGATAAAGTCGCGACTTTTTGCGACAAACGGTCGGAAATTTCCAGGCGCTCTGACGCGCGTGCGACCGCCTCTTTTATTTTTATCGCATCAATCGAATGAGCCATGGCTGCATAGCGCAACGACTGCTCCACCGTAAGCTGGCCATATAAACCATAGAAGTCCGCCAGATAGCCCAATTGTTGATGGACCCGACGTGGATGAGTAAGCACATCGATGCCATTGATGGTTATGGTACCGGAGATGGGGGTGTCCAGAGCGGCAATACAGCGTAGCAACGTGGTTTTGCCGGCGCCGTTGGGCCCCACCAGCGCGGTAATATCACCTTGCTCCACTCTGAGTGAAACATTATCCAGGGCGAGCACACCCGGATATTCAAAAATCAGGTTTTGGATTTCAATCACAAAGTCATCGCGGTTGGGTAGAAAAATCAACAGCTACCATAGCAACTTATGCCGATTGCCGGCAAGTTTCAACCCGGAAACAGGCGTAATGGAAGAAAATGACCAACTGGATTATTGCTGGTGCAACCTAGAACAACATCTTACGTTCCAGCGCATCAGCGAGACGATCGTTGCCCTTCAAGCGCAATTCCACCACTTCGCTGCGGCGTTCGTAGACAGTGTTCAAAAATTCAATGCGTTGCTGAGCATCGGGGTAATAAAGCGGGGCAAGTTCCTCCACCATGGCGATGTACAAGCGATAAGCTGCTAACTGGTAGTCGCTGGCTTCTGAGTTGTAGAGAATCATACCGGATAAGGCCTTCCCTTCAGACAATAAGTACTTGTGATAGGCCCGGTTATAAAACAGCCGCGCAATTTTTTTATCTTTGCAGGATTTGGCAATGGACCGCAACTCATTAGCGCTATTATTTATATAGGTAGACTGCTGATCAAGACAGGCGGGACTTTCTTTTGCAACAGCAGTGGTTGTGAAAACTATAGCCAGAACGGCAAAGAGTTGTAAGGTTTTCATGGTCCACTACCTCCTGCAATCTCGAAAATATGTACCACAGGTGCGATATGTTGATGCGGCACGTTAAATTTGATCCGCACCTGTGATGTTCAAGCATATTCAGAGCAAGTTTTACTCCAATTTTGCCAAACTGTCATAAAACTTTCGTAATTATCGAATAAACTCGCCAACGCACATTAACATCACATCGTTTAAGTATAGCGGAATTCAGGAACATTTCTCTTAGCTAATCAATCTGTTAAGACACCAAGTTTTCGCAGAATGTTTAGTGGTGTGGTAGTTGGGTGTATAGCTGCGAACTAGCGTCGTGCGATTAAAAATATGACAGGTACGTTACACACATCGCGCACGACAATTGTGCATTGTCAAAACAGCAATCCCTATAACAGCTCGATACGGAATTTTTCCTTTTACATTTCAGTGAATTGAATAGATACACGTTTGTTACACATTGTCATACGACTGTCATATTCACGGCGTATAAATTACCCGAGCTTGATCAGCAGGTCGTCGTGCAAGTCCAGTAATGCCTATATTGTCGGCATGCATGATCAATAAATTTTTACATTAGTCTCGATAAACCTGACCAAGAAAGGGGAATCTCTCATGTTAAAGAAGTTAGCGATGATTTCTGCAGCAACCACTGTAGTGATCGGTAGTGTTGCTTATGCCGCATCTGCACGTGACTATATCAGTATTGTCGGATCATCCACTGTTTATCCTTTTGCCACTGTGGTAGTGGAACAGTTTGGTAAAACCAGCAAATTTAAAACACCAAAAGTGGAATCAACAGGTTCCGGTGGTGGTTTAAAATTATTCTGCGCTGGTGTTGGTGTTGAGCATCCAGATATTACTAACGCGTCACGCCGTATCAAAAAATCTGAATTCGAAACTTGCCAGAAGAATGGCGTGAAAGAAATCGTCGAAGTTAAGATTGGTTATGATGGTATCGCCATGGCGAACTCGAAAAAAGCCAAGCCAATGGAACTGACACTGCGTGATGTATTTCTGGCGCTGGCGAAAGAAGTGCCGGACCCAAGCGGTGCTGAGAAACTTGTCGCTAATCCTTATAAAACCTGGAAAGACGTCAATCCCAAGTTGCCTGCGACCAAAATCGAAGTGTTAGGCCCTCCTCCTACTTCTGGTACTCGTGACGCATTCGCGGAACTGGCCATGGAAGGTGGCTGCAAGACTTTCGACTGGATCAAGGCCATGAAGAAGCAGGACAAGAAAGCCTACAAAAAAGTCTGTCACACGGTTCGTGAAGACGGCGCATATGTTGAGGCCGGCGAAAACGACAATCTGATCGTGCAAAAGCTGGATACAAATCCTGTGGCATTTGGTGTGTTTGGTTTCAGCTTCCTGGATCAAAACCGTGACAAAGTTCAGGGTTCATCGATCAATGGTGTAAAACCGGAGTTCGAAACCATTGCTGATGGTCAATATCCCGTGTCACGCCCATTGTTTTTCTATGTGAAGAAAGCCCACATTGGTGTCATTCCTGGCATCCAGGAATTCCTGGCGGAATTTACCAGTGGTAAAGCCTGGGGTGAAGAAGGTTACCTGTCAGACCGTGGTTTGATCCCTATGCCAACAGAAGAACGCAACAAGTTTGCTGCAGATGCAAAAAACCTCAACACCCTTTCAATGTAAGTTGAAAGTCTATTGTTGCAGGTAGTTTTGTTAAAAAGCAATGTGCTTGAAAAGGACGGGGGTCAGTTGATTCAACTGGTCCCCGTCAATGCTTTAGTGAATTAAGATCATTATAAATCGCATAATGCAAGCATCAACACTCATTATTATATTACTGGCATTAAGCTCACTTGCGTATTACGTAGGTCGAAAACGAGCATTTAAGGTCGCAGAAGGCAAGATACGGAATTTGCATTCCTTACCCGCCTATTACGGATTGTATACGGCGATCTGGTGCGGTATACCGGCGTTAGTCATCCTCGCTATCTGGTCCGCGTTTGAAGGCACCATTATTATTAATCTCGTAGTTGCCGACCTGCCTCCCGAAGTCCGCGAATTAGGCCCTGATCGCTTAAACCTGGTTATCAATGACATCAAAAATCTGGTCAGTGGCAACATCGTATCCGGTGATATAAACCCCGCTATGCAGGCAGCAGCTGACCATTATGCCAGTTTAAAATCGACCAGCCACGCACTGCTGGCACTAGTTGTGTTAGCGGTTGCCATTGGCGCTGGTGTGCTAACCCTGGGTCACATTAAAAAGCATCACCGCGCCCGTAACGCGGTTGAATCCACGATTAAAGTATTATTAATTATCTGCTCCAGTATCGCCATTCTCACCACGTTAGGTATCGTGTTATCGGTACTGTTTGAATCGATACGCTTCTTTCAATCCGTTCCTATGAATGAATTTCTATTTGGGCTGGAATGGAGTCCACAAACGGCAATACGCTCCGACCAGGTAGGGTCATCCGGCGCGTTTGGTGCAGTACCACTCTTCGCGGGCACCATGTTGATTTCGTTTATTGCCCTGTTGATTGCCGTACCCATTGGATTGATGGCGGCGATTTATTTATCCGAATACGCGGGACCGAAAGTCCGCGCCTCTGCGAAACCACTGCTGGAAATTCTTGCCGGTATCCCTACCGTGGTCTATGGCTTCTTCGCGGCGTTAATTGTTGCGCCCTTCATACGTGACACGGGTAGTCTACTGGGCCTTGACGTGGCATCAGAAAGCGCACTGGCGGCGGGCCTGGTTATGGGCATCATGATTATACCTTTCGTTTCGTCGCTGTCCGATGATGTTATTAACGCCGTGCCCCAATCTCTGCGAGATGGTGCTTATGGCTTAGGCGCGACGCAATCCGAAACGATCAAGAAAGTCATCTTTCCCGCGGCCCTGCCTGGAATCGTGGGTGGCATTTTATTAGCAGCTTCACGCGCTATCGGTGAAACCATGATTGTCGTGATGGCTGCTGGTCTTGCCGCCAATCTCACCGCCAATCCCCTGGAGGCAGTGACTACAGTGACGGTACAGATCGTGACTCTGTTAACCGGCGACCAGGAGTTCGACAGCCCCAAAACCCTGGCGGCCTTTGCCCTGGGCTTAATGCTATTTGTGGTCACACTGATTTTAAATGTGATCGCATTGCACGTAGTGCGCAAATACCGGGAACAATATGACTAACTTTTAAATAATACTTATGAACAGTTCAGCTACCACCATCGACAATTTCACGCCGCCTCCGAAACGCACTATTGACCGCGTCCGGCAGGGTCTGGCCAAACGTAAAGCGGCTGAAAAACGGTTTAAGGCCTACGGTCTCATTGCTATTATTTTAGGATTGTCCTTTCTCGCCATCCTGTTTACCAGCATTATCAGTAAAGGCTATAGTGCCTTTCAGATCACCTACGTCAAACTGGAAGTGTTCCTGGATCCTGCAGAACTGGACCCATCAAATACCGGTGATCCTGAGGTTTTGTCCGGCGCCAACTATGGCGGCCTGGTTAAATCTACACTGCGTTCCATGTTCCCCGACGTTACCAGCCGCAGTGATAAACGCGCGTTGTATGGCCTAGTCAGTACCGGAGCCGATTATCAGTTACGCCGGATGGTCATGAATGACCCGAGCCTGATTGGTACAACAGTCACCTTATGGGCGCCCGCCGATGATGATATCGACACTTTCATGAAAGGCCACATTGACCGCGACGCCTCGGAAAGTGATCGTCGCTTGAAGGACAATCAAATTACCTGGGTTGACCAACTGGTCGCAGAGCAGCTTATTGAAAAGCGCTTTAACACCACATTTTTCACGGCTGGCGACTCCCGCGACCCGGAACTGGCCGGTATCTGGGGCGCTGCGGTTGGTTCATTCTTTACCTTGCTGGTCACCCTGGCGCTGTCGTTTCCCATTGCCGTGGCTGCCGCGGTATACCTGGAAGAGTTTGCACCACGCAATCGTTACACCGACATCATAGAAGTGAACATCAATAACCTGGCTGCGGTACCCTCCATCGTATTTGGATTGCTGGGTCTGGCAGTTTTCATCAACTTTTTTGGCTTACCCCGCTCCGCTCCCTTGGTAGGTGGACTGGTATTAAGTTTAATGACCCTGCCGACGATTATTATCGCCAGCCGCGCCGCGTTGAAATCCGTACCACCCTCGATTCGTGAGGCAGCCCTGGGTGTAGGCGCATCTCCCATGCAGACCATGCTTTACCATGTGTTGCCGCTAGCAATGCCCGGAATATTGACGGGTACCATCATCGGCATGGCGCAGGCGTTGGGAGAAACCGCACCCTTGTTGATGATCGGCATGGTTGCATTCATCGTGGATATTCCCACCGGGGTTTTTGACCCTTCCACAGTGCTACCGGTGCAAATTTATTTATGGGCGGACAGCCCGGAACGGGCGTTCGTGGAGAAAACCTCGGCGGCGATCATGGTGTTGCTGGCATTTTTAATCACCATGAATGCGCTGGCAGTCATCTTACGTAAACGATTTGAAAGAAGGTGGTAAACAAACAAGGGGCGGCATTCCAAATTCACACTAATCAATGGGCACGGTTATGGAATTACAAACTATCGAAAAACCAAAGACACTTATGAAGACTTACAATGATACACATGCTGAACAGACGGTTACGCGAGAGAACAATTCATTAGGCTCTGCGACGGTCCATCGTGACGACCGCAGCAAGACGGTTGGTGAAATAGAAGCAAAAAATCCTCGCATGGTTTGCCGTGACGTCAATGTTTATTACGGTGATAAACACGCGATTCGCGATGTGAACCTGGACATCGGTAAAAATGAAGTAATCGCCATGATCGGTCCATCGGGTTGTGGAAAATCGACGTTCTTACGTTGTCTTAATCGCATGAACGACACCATCGATAGCTGCCGAGTAACAGGCGAAATCATGATGGATGGTGAAGACATCAATGATCATAAAATCGATGTGGTACCACTGCGCGCGCAGGTGGGCATGGTATTTCAAAAACCCAACCCTTTCCCAAAAACCATCTGGGAAAACATTGCTTTTGGTCCCCGCATCCATGGCCTGGCCAATGATAAAGAAGAGCTGGATGAAATTGTTGAAACCAGTTTAAAACGTGCCGGTTTATGGGAAGAAGTGAAAGATAGACTGGATCAGCCGGGAACCGGTCTTTCAGGTGGTCAACAACAACGCCTGTGTATCGCGCGCACCATTGCCGTACATCCGGAGGTCATATTGATGGATGAGCCCTGCTCCGCCCTGGACCCAATCGCAACGGCAAAAATCGAAGAACTCATCGATGAACTGCGCGAGCAATTCAGTATCGCCATTGTTACCCACTCCATGCAACAGGCTGCACGCGTTTCTCAACGGACCGCTTATTTTCATTTGGGTGACCTGATAGAAGTCGGGGATACCACGCAGATTTTCACCAACCCAAAGCATCAATTAACAGAAGACTATATTACCGGCCGCTTTGGTTAACAGCCATCCGATTTCGTTTGTCTTTTTTATTGAATGAAATATTAGAACCCTTGAGAGCGGTATTACAATGACAAAGGAAAACGATCCGATGATTCAACCCATGGAAGGTCACACAGTCCACCGCTTTGACGGAGAACTCAACAACCTCCACATGTTGATTCTGGAAATGGGTGGCCTGGTACTGGACCAGGTGCGGCAGTCTATTGTAGCTGTCACCGAGAAAAACATCGCAGCAGCACGACTAGTTATTCAACGCGAACCGGAAGTTGATGGACTGGAAGTCAAAATTGATGAAGAAAATATAATCGTTATCGCCAAACGCTGTCCCGTCGCGAAAGATTTGCGCATTACCACCGCAGTTTCCAAAGCGGTAACGGATCTGGAACGTATTGGTGATGAAGCGGCGAGGATCGCCAACCAGGCGCTGCAATTGTACGGCAGCGATACCAGCGACCCAAGCAGTCATCTGTTACGCGATATCAAAACCATGGGCAACCTCTCCCTGCGCATGCTGCAAGATGCACTGGATATATTTGACACCTTTGACGTCGCGCGGGCCAGGGTGCTGGCCAGAGGCAACGTGGAACTGGACGAAGAATTCCAGTCGAGCTTGCGCCGACTGGCGACATTCGTGCTGGAAGACGCCCGTAATGTAGGTCATACCATTAACGTTACGTTGATTATCAAGGCATTGGAGCGGATTGGCGAACATGCCCGCAACATGGCTGAATATGTTATTTACCTCGTCAAGGGTGAAGACATCCGTCATCAAACCAGTTCAGGGCACTCGGCACCTTGAAAAAACCATAAATTCACCCTGCCATAATCCATCCATTACCGGCCCGTATAAAAATTTCGTACTCTTCCTCGCACTTTATCCGATTGACATCTATGATATTTTGAAATAGAAATCTTTCAGTCCGATTGAATTTAGAGGGAGATGATCATGGCGAAAAAGAAGACCGCGAAACCCACAACAAAACAAGCGACCTCAGATTTGTTAAATGACATTGAGAAGCTTGGCGAAGCTCTGGCTGCAGATATGAAACTAGTGCTCAATAACTTGAGCGCGAAAGTCGGCGACACAGCAAAAACAGCTGCCGAAGACATATCAGAAAAAACATCCTCAATGCGGGAAACGATTACCGATAAAACCTCAGCTGCGAAAGACGAAATTGTCGAACGCGCCACCTCCGTCGCCGATAAAGTTTCGCGAACAGAATTAGGCCGCCACTTTAAAGAAATCGTCGATCATATAGAAGAGACCAGCGAAAGTCTGTTTGACACAGTGTCGAAACGCATCGACATCTTAAGAGGCAAAGTAGTTGCCAGTGGTAAGGCGACAGCAAAACGAAAGCCCACTAATAAGAAAACCGTCAAGAAAAAAACTGCAAAGAAAAAAGCCACCAAAAAGAAGGCAGCCAAGAAAACCGTCGGAAAAAAGAAAAAGGCCTCCAGTAAAAAACGCAAATCTGGGTAATGAAAGCCCGAAATAAGACCTTAATTCAGCGAAACCTATATTCGCGTCTTATCAGTAATAAGCCGAGCCGATAAAGAGGATTAGTGACTATAGATAGCCGATTATGCTGTATGTCGAAACCGACTGCTTGTTCGGAAGGACAATAACTCGCAGTTGGCAAATGATAATGAATCCATTTCCTGATCGGACAGATGATTGAATCGTGCAGCAAAAACTCGCATGGTTTCTTCATGGGCCACAATCAATATATCGCCGTAGTCTTCCATCAGCAACACATCAATAAATGCATTGGTTCGATGTTTAAACTGGCTGAGTGATTCTCCGCCTTTTGGCACAATATTGAAACGGTCATGCCCGACCGCTGAAAAATAATCATCGACCGGTTTGCCATCAAAACCCGTACGGATATCATTGAGTTCTTCGCATTCAATAATACGTACATCGTGATACGCGTTAATCAACCGGGCTGTCTGCCGCGTTCTGGGTAATTGCGATATAAAGATCAAGTCGATAGACACATCTTTCAGGTTCTGTGCCGCTCGCTCCGCTTGCGATATGCCTTCCATTGTTAAATAGACATCTCTTGATGGGTTGTCGTTACATAACCCCAAAATATTATAGTTAGTTTGACCATGGCGAATGATGTGAATATTCATAATATCTCGCTGGAGTTAAGTTATCAGAGTAAATTCAAAAACTGGCTACTAGGCAAACGCACTGTAATCGACTTTTTTAGGAGATAAAAAATTAACAAATGCCTGCCACGCATCAAATTATCGACCGTTATCACCGCGCGCTTGACCCGCGTTAATGGAAGATAAAATTAGACGTCTCGTATGACAATTTGATGAATGTTTAGGGAAAGTTTTTTGATCCCCGTCACACTTTGATTATGATGGGGAATAATGATAAGAAAAATAAAAGCCGGAGCGATTTATGCTCCGGCTTAGGATTATATGCCCTGATTAGATTATATACCTTGGTTAATAGTGACTAACGGCGTCCTTTACCGGCTTTCTTTTTAGCCGCTTTTTTCTTGGCGGGCTTTTTCTTGCTAACTTTCTTCTTGGCCGCTTTTTTCTTGGCAGCTTTCTTTTTCGCTTTTTTCTTCACCACTTTCTTTTTGGCGACTTTCTTCTTGGCCGTTTTCTTCTTAGCCACTTTCTTCTTCGCTGCTTTTTTCTTGGCCGCTTTCTTTTTCACTGCGACCTTTTTCTTTTTAGTTGCTGCTTTTTTCTTAGCCGGCTTTTTCTTGGTGGATTTTTTCTTTACTGATTTTTTAGCCGTTTTCTTTTTGGCAGCTTTCTTTTTTGCTTTTTTAGGCTTTACAGATTTTCGTGCCGACTCAACTTTCTTTTTTAAGGTTTTGGCACCCTCGCTGACGACATCCAGGGCTTTTCCGCTATACTCACTTACCGTGTCAACAGCAATTTGAAATTCTTTGGAATCTTCAATTTCATGGGCAAAGGATTCCGCAGTTTCTGACACTGCTCCCATGGTCGATCGGGCAACATCGCCCACTCGATGGCTTAGTGCTTCAAACCCCTCTTTGACGTCTTCGATCAAATTTTCACCAAGGTGCTCAGCTTCTTCGAAAAGATCACGCGTGGAATCCTTCACGTCATCATATTTCGAGGAGCGCGGATCATCTCCCTGCATTTCGCTACTTTCATTCTCATCTCTGCTTTCGTCTTGCGTCTCTTTGGGATCATTGTCTGTCATTTTTTATACCCTGTATTAACGATGATGATAATCATGCTGACATTGTAATGCGGGAACAACCGCACGCAACGCTTGTGTAAACGTAGCAAAAACATGAAAAAAGAACAATGAGTCACCGGGATGGTAACTGTGATGGACTGCGCTTTTTTGGTTAGCCCGTGAACAAACGGCGCCAACCTCGCCTCGCAAGTCTGGAAAAAGAAATTTATTTCTTTTGCGAATGGCAGCGCTCGCAATCATTCACCGGAAAGGCCACGCTGCCGTGGCAAACCCCGCAACTCTCGCCTTTCAGAATTTTTTCCATACTGGTCTTGTTGGCCCCTTTTTTCGCCTCAAAAATGGCGGTGTGGCAATTATTACATTCCAGCCATTTCAGGTGTGCCGCATGGGGGAACAGCACGTTCGGCGCGCTGCCGGTGACTTCAATCACCACATTTAAATCCATGGGCATAGCCTGCGCCGACGGGTCCTTGGCATCATACTGGGGCTTGATTTTCCCTTTTTCCAGGCTGGCCGACCAGTCGACAAAATTGCCGCTTTTTCCCGGTTCCAGTGTTTTTAATACTTCGGTGGGTTCTTTTAATTTGCCCAGTTCAGGATTGGCCGGATCATGGATGCCATCCTCTTTCAACAGTCGGTTTTCGTCTTTATGGGGTTTCAACAAGCGGTTAATGGGAACCGCCTGCTCAGCAGCGATGCCCAGCAGGGGCATAATGAATAAGCTCACGACGATCAATATTATCCAGCGTTGGTTCTGTTTATTCATGATTGTTATCCCGATTGATGTGAGTCCCTACTCCAATGGCGAAACCAGCGTCTGTTTGGTGCTGCGATGTACCTGGGTGGGCAATTCTTTTTTCCCCGTATGGCACAACTGGCACTTGGCGGTTTCAAAGGCGACTTTTCCGTTATGGCAAACGGCGCAATATTCACCGGCAAAGATTTTCTGCATGGTGATGCCGCTGGTGCCCACCTTCATTTTAAAACCCAGCGACTCGTGGCATGCACGGCAACTGTATTTCATGCGGTGCACCCAGTGCGGGAAAATCACCGGATTCATTCCGGCCGCTTTTGATGTGTTGTTCAGCACTACGTCCCCGTATTCTGCGTGAGCCTGAATACCGGGCATCAAGCCGGTCAATAACACGATGGCCAGACCCAATGCCGACGTGACGCAAGCCTTGTGAATCAGGCGGTATCTGGAAATGATCATTGATGAGTCCTTCCCTGCCATGGTTGGTTTATTAGTTTCTATTTATAACTGATCGATTTTTGATACTAACTGACATTGATCAAGAAG
>Ga0209742_10001126_pt1 | contig 12777 bp, 12 predicted proteins | sample DeeMarSeWOR38_10_FD_187462 | JGI IMG/M metagenome (GOLD analysis project Ga0209742, IMG submission 187462) | Marine sediment microbial communities from White Oak River estuary, North Carolina - WOR-3-8_10 (SPAdes) (version 2) | ecosystem: Environmental > Aquatic > Marine > Intertidal zone >... | reverse complement strand
TCTTTAATATTATTTAGATTCTTTGGAGCTTAGCTCCGATAATTTGTTTCATATCCTGTGTATAGTTTGTCCTGTATCACCTCCTTCTTTAATTTCCTTTATTTCTGGATATAACTCCAGTAATTTGTATGTATTTATTTTAAACATATACGTGTATCCGTCAATCGCCCATCAGTAATAGGAGAATAGTTTTAAACAGGTTGTGTGGGGGTACACATGTCCCCCTACTGGCTTGTTTAAGCTGAGTTGGTCAGTCTTTTAGCGACAATTCATGTCCGTCATTGCGGGCACATGAAAGGTGTGCTGAAATTCGCTGTCTTAGATATTTGGATTTTGGGCTTGGATATTTTGCGAGATGTTTAAGATACGGCGTTTTGTTCTTTGGCCGGTTCCGGCTCAAGTTTTTCGACTTCAAAACTCTTTATTCCCTGACGCTCAGCAAACTGCCTGGCTTCTTTGGTGAGTCCGGGAACAGCAATAAACACCTTGTCCATAATACCGGCATCATAAACACTGTCGTCAAAGTCAAATACATTGTCCAGTCCCATAAGATTTTCACTCTCCTCGATGCCAATAGCGATACGATGAGTAATGATACCCTCATCTTTAATAGCTAATATGTCTATCTTATGGACAGCCCCAGACTGGCCTTTGACTTCAGCCTTCTCTTTTACTCTGTAGCCCAGTTTGTTCAGGTATTGTATGAGCTGTGATTTTGATTGAAATTCGAAAGGTTCCTTCACTATTTCCGGGCCGGCCTGAGGACCGCCAGTCAACAATATCTCGAGGTCCTTGGGTTCCAGTACCTTTATTCTGTGATAGCTGGCAAATTTCGCTGCTTCCTCACCCAAGGTGGGTATGATAATCAGTACTTTGTCGTGAATACCACTATCGAAGGCTTTTGTATCGAAATCCAATATCCTATCCAGTTGTATCTTATCCCGGGCAATCTCGACACCGATAGCAACACTATGAACAACAAGGCCATCATCTCTGGTAGCCAGTATATCTATGCTGTGTTCGGCGCCTGACCTTCCTGTTACTCTGGCATTCTCCGTTACTTCATAGCCGTGTCGCCTCAAAAATTCCAGGAACCGTACTTTGGGCTGAAGTTCAAATTCCAACCAGTTTCTCTTCGTTTCATCAAGGCCGTAAGCGTAGATGTTTACTTCGTCAATCTCATCTTCATCAACAAGCGAGGAACATTTCAGACAGCGCCACTTTAACAACGGCACGTTAAATATCTCCCCGCAATCACGACATTTACGCAACACGCCCCTGCTCCGGTAGTCAGCGCCTATAGTACGTAGCTCCAGTTTACACCGGGGACATGTATACTTGCCTTTGTTAGTGAACTCATCTTCAACACCGACATAACCGCAGGCCACATGCTCTAGAATTCTGCCGCGGACAATATCTCCTGAACTGCATTTAGGGCAGTGTGTGCTCGGTCTTAAATTTATCGACTGGCACCTGGGACAACGTAGCAGCCTATCAAAAAAGCTCCCTTTCAATATACCTTTATCACTTAAGGATTCTACAATCTCTAATGCCTCAGTGCCTTTAGCATCTACTGATTGTTCAACGACTGGATATATGAATCCCAGTTCAGTAGTGAAATCAAGCTGCGGTTTAACGTCAACGATCTTCGCCTCCAGCATTGCACTCACCAACTTCATCTCCTTCTCATTTTTCCTCACGTCGGTTACAGCTTTGGGGGCGTCTTTTTCTTCTATATCTTTATCGACTTTTGCCATGCTATACCTCCGTTTAAATGCTGAAAAAAGTATAATTAGCACTATTCAAGAAGTCAATGAGATAAATGTACTATATTTACAGGCCTCTAGTTATTACTGTGATTATGAACCTCCAGAAATAAGCCAGAGAATCTGTCCTCTCACTGTCTGGTTCAGGGGTACATATATAAACTTCGCCACTAAAGTTAAATGCAGCGATTTTCATACACAAATCATTTTGACATGGCCAGCACCCGCAAAGTACCTGGTAATCTCTCGGTTCTCTCCTAAACTGCTAAACATATTCTGAGTGTACGAGAACAACCTCTTGACCCACAGTGGCATATGGGTTGGGATTATTTACTATCGGGGGAGTAATTCAGTCTCACATTCCCTTACAAGAAACAAGTTTTAAAGGAACCGGTTTACTCAGTAGTCCAGAAAAAATTAATGAAAAGTACTAATCGAGCGAGTGATTCTTGCTGTTTCTACGACTAATATTATGAGAAAGGTAATAGCCCATTCGTACTATGAAAAAACCAGATGACTCAGCCGGCGACGAAGAACAAGCAAAGATCATACCGATGGATTATCGTAGTTTACTGGCAATTACACGACCCCTGGTAATTATTTGGCCTACCTCTCTTTCATTGGGGGCCCCGATTTTCGAGGACAAGGCAATTTCATTGGAGGCCGGAAATTGGTGGTTGGAGTTTGCCTTGAAAACAGGTGAAATTATCTACGGCAAGTTGCCGATTGTAGGCAGACAAGATGAGGAAGGACCAACAACAACGCCTGCCTTGCCTCAAAGGGGTTTGCGCCTACGAATTAGAATTCATTTAGGTATGTCTTGAGATAGTTCGTTGCAGTCGTATAGACACTGGCTTATTCTGAGACTTCACCATGAAGAATGTTGGTTTAGTAGTCTCCTGGTCGGCGCTTTTCTAGATTTTTCCTTAGAAAGGTAAGCAAAATCAGTTTAAGTCAGCGAGACTTGGGGAAGTTGGTTACCACCTTGGCTACTGCCGAGGGAGGGACTCGAACCCACACTCCTTTGCAGGAAGCGGATTTTAAGTCCGCCGCGTCTACCATTCCGCCACCTCGGCCTGTTCATAGTTAAATCAAAAGGCGGCGGGCGGATTCGAACCGCCGTATGGGGGTTTTGCAGACCCCTGCCTTAACCTCTTGGCTACACCGCCACAGGTGCCAAATTTAATGGAGCGGAAGACGGGATTCGAACCCGCGACCTCTTCCTTGGCAAGGAAGCATTCTACCGCTGAACTACTTCCGCTCTGAATAGATTTTACCGTCTTTTCTCGATTCCCGCAATATAATCCTGGTGCCGAGGGGGAGATTTGAACTCCCACGGGCTTTCGCCCACCACCCCCTCAAGATGGCGTGTCTACCGATTCCACCACCTCGGCCTGGCAGGGGTGGCAGGACTCGAACCCGCGACCTGCGGTTTTGGAGACCGCTGCTCTAGCCAAACTGAGCTACACCCCTGTGAATCAGCATATTATATCAAAAATATCACGTGAGTGACTCTAACAACGGACACATGATTTGAAAATATGTGGCTTGTTTTTTATTCAAATAATATCTGGATTTTAAGGGTGATATTTAATATTAACCTGTGCGCAAATGCTTTACGCTTTCGAAGCTAGCTACAATGTAATCAGTTATAACAACCCTCATAAGCACATTCGATGGTTTATGAAGAAAATCTTCGAGTTGAGGATGTTTCGAGACATATATTGTTGAGAAATAAGCTTCTTGATCTGTGGAGACTTCTTCGATAGTGCCTAGGGCAGTGATAGCTATTGCATTATTAAAATCGACTGCTTGATTCGTTCTGTTGTCAATAAGTATAGCGACTCTTTTATTTGAAATAGCATTTGAGTACTTTTTTGTGTCCCGGCCGGTTACAAAGAGCAAGCTACTCAAATTGTCTGCTTCAGCGAAAGCTATCAGGTTGCTGTACGGTTGGCCCTTAGCCTGTGTCGTTATTACAGCGAAACGTTGAGAAGCGAGAAGTCTTTTTATGAGTTCTGACAGACTTTCAGTGTTTTCCATCTCGAGAACTGTAAATTAGGGCACTATAGTGCGGTAGGGGAATAACACGTTTAAATACCGGGCCGATAAATCTACCATTATATCATCTGAAAATCAGCGGGAAGGTATTACAATATTACTTACAAAACTCCCAGGTTCACAACTGGCAGAATATCCTTGGATGATACTGCACTCATATATCCTACTGTAACCGGGTTCAGTGCCTTCAGAAAATGTCTTACTGAACCTCGGTTAATACTTCATTTCTGCGGAAAAAACCAGGTATCCAAGGTGGGTTGTATTGTGCAAAGACAAAGTCGCCCTTTCTGAAGTATTTGTTTTCATCCAACCAGATTTCCAGTTCCTTGGTCTTGCGGACGGCCAATTTGCTATTGAGATTACCTGAAAACCGTAACGCTGCAGTCTTGTGCTCACCTACCTTTCGGAATGATATTGTTTTATTGATCGGCTCCGGTAAAGTTTCCAAGGTATATTTCGATGGCATTGTAAAGCCTATTCTGTATTTTCTGTCTTCCTCGATGGAAGAAGAAGTTACCGGGGTTGTCATGTCAATTTTTTCACTGGAAACAGTTTGCTCTGTAACCGGTACAGTCATATCGATATGAGCTTTGGAAGTATTCTTACCAAAAATGTAGTCGGCCAAGACTCTGAATCCCTGTGGCAAAGCAGAACCAAAATTACCATCGATTTCAACTTCTGCTACTATATATTCCTCGTACTCTCGAATTTCGAATTTATTGTCCTTATAGATTGTTCTGTATTTTGGAGATTCAATAGCCATCTTTCCTTCCTCCAGTTCAATTTTGTATTTTTTACAACTGATGGCGAATACTATAATATTAATGCAAAACACTAATGGTTACAACGTTATCTTTGTTACGAATCAAAGGTGACTTCAAAGAAAGCAATGCCCGGAATTCACGTAGTAATATAAATTTGTTGAATTCATATAATCTTTTTTCTGCAGACTGTAATATTTATGATAATCAAAAGGAGGTGCAGAGATTAAAACAGTACGGATTTATGATCCCAAACGGAACAAGGTGGTTACGATAGAGAAAGTTGAGAAGCCGGATAGAGAGTGGAAGAAATTGTTGACCGAGGAGCAATATGAAATCACTACAAAAAAGGGAACGGAAGAACCCGGTACATGCACCTACAATACACTCCACGGATCCGGTATCTTTCAGTGTGTACGCTGTGGCACAGATCTTTTCTATAGCTCCACTAAGTTTGAATCGGGAACGGGTTGGCCCAGTTACTATGAGCCGATCTCGTCGTTGAATCTGGTAGAACAACCTGACCTGAGCCTGGGAAGAGTGCGAACTGAAATCCTATGCGCCCGTTGTGATGCACACCTGGGTCATGTATTCGATGATGGACCGCCGCCGACCGGTAAACGCTATTGTATGAACGGTCTTGTTCTAAAATTCGTATCCACGGACTAATTATGAATCAGGTAACCTCTCCTGAATTTGCTACCCTAGCCGGTGGTTGTTTCTGGTGTCTCGAGGCGGTTTTCAGGGAAATTACTGGTATTGAGGATGTTGTTACAGGTTACACAGGCGGCATCACCGTTAATCCAACGTACGAACAGGTCTGCGGTGGTAGAACCGGCCATGCTGAAGCAGTTCAGATAAGTTTTGATCCTTTGAGAATATCGTATCGAGAAATCCTGGAAATTTTTTTCTCTATACATGATCCAACGACAATAAACCGCCAAGGTGCAGATATTGGCACGCAATATCGTTCGGCAATTTTCTACCACAGCGAGCAGCAGAAAACCGTTGCTGAGGAGATTATGGTGAAACTTAATACAGCTCATCTATGGAAGGATCCAATTGTCACACAGGTTGTTCCAATGGATAAGTTCTATTCTGCAGAAGAATACCATCAGGGATATTTTGCTCGACATCCGGAACAGGGATATTGCCATGTGGTAATTTCACCTAAGTTGAACAAGTTCCGTCGGCGGTGGTCAAAGTACCTCAAGTAATCGTACGGCTCTCTAAAGTCACTATACTCTACTAAGCTCGAAGGTAGCAACTACTCATTTAGTCAGGCGTGTGGTGTGAATGATTTAAGAAAACTGATTTATATGGTGCCCCTGGGGCGACTCGAACGCCCGACACGCGGTTTAGGAAACCGCTGCTCTGTCCACTGAGCTACAGGGGCATGACATTGAGAATCTTGTCTGTATTGCAGGTTACTGGTAAACCATCATGTTATTATGTCAACTAACATTCTTAACTTCATCTCTGGAGTTAGGCTTCGTTTACCCTGTTCTTGCAGAAATCACTAGGCAGCCTCCTCAAGTTACCTGGTGGAGATAGGGGGATTCGAACCCCCGGCCTCTGCGATGCGAACGCAGCGCTCTCCCAACTGAGCTATATCCCCGAATTGAATTCTAGCAATGCCCCGATTGTGGGTCAAGTCAACCAGTTCTTGCTCTAGCCTAATAACGCTGTTATACTGAACCAAAGCTATGACCTATGATATTGTTATTGGTCTGGAAGTCCATACTCAGCTATTAACCGAGAGTAAGATGTTTTGTAGCTGCAGTACGGATTATGCCAGTGCTCTTCCTAACACCCACGTCTGTCCTGTCTGCCTGGGTATGCCGGGCGTTTTACCAGTTATCAATGAAAGGGCAGTAGAATATACAATGATGACAGCTCTGGCTTTAAATTGTACTATCCCTGAATATACTAAATTCGACCGCAAGAACTACTTTTATCCTGACCTGATGAAGGGCTACCAGATTTCCCAATATGACGCTCCTATTGGGAAGGGTGGTTGGCTGAATATCTATGCCAATGGTGACAGGAAAAGAATTAACATTACCAGAGTACATCTGGAAGAGGATACAGCCAAATTATGGCATAGAGGGGAGTACAGCTTGGTAGATGTTAATCGCTCCGGTGTGCCGTTGATGGAGGTCGTTAGTGAGCCTGAATTAAGTTCCGCCGAGGAAGCCCGCGATTATCTTGTAAGGTTGCGTACTATATTGCGTTATCTAGGGGTCTCTACCGGCAATATGGAGGAAGGAAGCTTTAGGTGTGATGCCAACATAAGCATTCGTCCGTTGGGCAGTAAAGAGTTTTTACCCAAGGTAGAAGTCAAAAACATGAATAGCTTCAAAGCAGTTTATCAGGCTATGGAATATGAGTCGAGCCGGCAAAGAAAGGTACTTGAGGAAGGTGGAAAATTAGTGCAAGAGACAAGGGGTTGGATAGACGAAAAAGGCATAACTGTGTTACAGAGGACCAAAGAGTATGCTGATGATTACAGGTATTTTCCCGAACCTGATTTACCCCCTCTTGTTTTAGACCGGGTTAAGGTAGAGGAAATCAGAGCAAAGCTCCCAGAATTACCTGAAGCACGCAGAGACAGATTTATAACGGAATATGGCTTATCTATGTACGATGCCAATATTTTAATTAGCTCCAGAGCCATGGCAGATTATTTTGAGAGCTGCATCAAGCTCATGGAACCTAGCAAGGCTAAGGCGGTCAGTAACTGGCTGCTGGGAGATTTCAGCCGGTTAGTTAACGCTACCAACACTGAGGTTGAAAATGTTAAAATAAGCCCGAAATATCTAGCGGAAATGCTGGACCTGGTAGATAATGGTACCATAAGCGGACCGGCTGCCAAGACAGTATTCGAGGAGATGTTTCACAGCGGCAAAGGAGCCGTAGATATTATTAAAGAGAAAGAACTCAGCCAGATTAGCAATGTCGATGAAATAAGAGAAGTGATAAAACAGGTAATGTCCAATAATACTGGGGCAGTAGCTGATTATACCTCTGGAAAGGAACAAGCTTTAACATTCATGATAGGGCAGGTCATGAAAGCTACTAGGGGAAGGGCTAATCCAGGCTTGGTGAGGGAGATTATTATCAAGGAGCTAGGAGGAAAATAAGTTGTCTAATTATTTTCTTATCGCCCAGATCTTAATATCAATAGCCTTAATCGCAGCTGTACTATTTCAATTACGCGGCGGAGGTATAGGGGGTATCTTCGGGCAGGCTGACTCAGTTTATCGGACTCGAAGAGGAATAGAAAGCACACTTTTCAGGCTAACCATAATCTTAGTTGTCCTGCTTGTCGTTTTTGCTGTTCTAATTGCTACACGGGCCTAATATCTATAGATGAGTTCCATAATAACCCTGACTACCGATTTTGGTTATGATGATGCTTACGTTGCTGCTTTGAAAGGTGCCATCTTAAGCACTAATCCCGAAGCTAATATTATAGATATAAGCCATTCCATCGAACCACAGAATATCCTTCAAGCTGCTTTCATGCTTGGTATTGCTTATCGCCACTTTCCTAAGCATACAATTCACGTGGCTATTGTTGACCCGGGCGTAGGTAGTGAGCGCCAGGGAGTGATAGTAAAGACACCTTCGTCCATTTTGGTTGCTCCCGATAACGGTATCCTCAGCTATATAATTGACGATTTATTTCTCGTTGAAAATCGATCATTAACCGAACATACTCAAGGTCTCAGAGAGCTAGTATTTAAGTCAGGCCTTGAAGCAGTAGCCATTACGGATCCTCGCTTCTGGCGACATCCAGTCAGCCCTACGTTCCACGGAAGAGATATTTTTGCTCCTGTGGCTGCCGGCCTCTCTCTCGGCATTTCTCTTTATGAATTCGGCGAAAAAATAAAATCTCTGCATGTTCTCTCTATACCAAAGCCAACCGTAGATCCGGATGGTAATTTAATCGGCTTAATCTTACATATTGACCATTTCGGTACATTGATTACAAATATTAAAAACAATGAATTACCTGGCAAAGATGTCTTAATTGAGGTGGCTGGGCACCGTATTCAAGGTATCAGTGACTACTACGCTCAAAAAGAAGGCATATTGGCTATTTCGGGTAGTAGCGGTTATCTTGAAGTATCGCTGAGAGACGGAAGTGCCTATGATTTTCTGGGCACGGCTGTGGGAGATGAAATAAAGGTGATTTCAGCTATAGAGTGAAGGGATGAAGTAATAAATATATATAATGCCTTGGAACCAGGATTAATCCAAAGAGAACCTAAGGAGAGAAAGTAATGAACAAAAGATTGCTCGTAACTATTGTAATCGTGGTGGCGGCAGTTATAGTAGCAATTATACTTGATACGGTGCTAGCTAACCATCGACCAGCCATAGTCAGTCTGGAGGCTACCCCGGGGAAAGTAAGTCCTTCGGGATCCTGCCAGATTGTCTGCACTGCTTCAGATGCCGATGAGGACGAGTTAAGCTATAATTGGGCAACTAGCAGAGGCGAAATAAATGGGGAGGGAGCTACGGTTACGTGGCATGCGCCTCGTTCTTCAGGTTCATACAATGTTACAGTCATAGTAATCGATGGTCGAGGCGGCGAAGCTACAAATTATGTGACTATCGAAGTAAGGACCAATAAAGCGCCACACATTGACAGTCTAGTAGCTGATGCAGATTGGACTAATCCTTCGGGCAGTATCCAGGTGACATGCGATGCTGAAGATCCTGATGATGATGAACTAAGTTACGAGTGGATAGCAACCGGGGGCGATATTGCTGGCACAGGTCCAGAAGTAGTCTGGATTGCTCCTCAAGATGTTGGTAAATATGACATCACAGTTGTAGTTACGGATGATCACGGTAGCTCGGATACCAGGAAACTTTGTAGTACCGTAGTGATAGGGGAACCACCGGATATCGAAGCCTTGCTTGTTACGGCAGAACATTGCTATCTGAGAATATACAACTGGGGATATAAAGTCGGAAAAGAACAGGAGTATCAAATTGAATGCACGGTTACAGATGTTGGTAGTGACCTATCGTACAATTGGTCATGCCAGGACGGCGAAATTTCCAGTATTTCGGAGGACGGTTCAATGATTACCTGGGTTGCCCCGAATGAGTATCTCAAAGCAACGGAAGTCACGGTATCAGTATCTGATATCGCTGATAACATGGTATGTAAGGGCATAATCTTAGAAGTGGTGTCCTGCTCATCATGTACCTTCGGATGTTAACTAATAAGTCGCAATCCTGACTCAATACACGATTTTCCAAGCAGCAGTAGGTGGACTATGTGCCTGGAAAATCATTCGAAAGATAATTTCCATCACGCTCATAAAAGTGGTAATATATGTGATGCCCTGAATACAGGTTGGATCAAGGGAATCTCTGATTAAGTAAACCGATGAACACAAAAAGATGTCCTGCAATCACGGCACTTATAATAATAGCGTTGCTGTTTATGGCCGCATCTTGTGAACTACCAGATAATTATCCGCCAGTTATCGATGGTTTGGGAGCGGAGGCAGAATGGGTTCCTCCTTCAGGCAGTTTACTGGTGACATGTAATGCTTCAGACCGTGATGGTGATGAGCTCAGCTATGACTGGTCGGTTAGCAAAGGCAACATTAGTGGTATGGGGCCTGAGGTTACCTGGACTGCTCCCCCAGAGATTGGTGTTTGCGAAATGACAGTGCTTGTTGACGATGGTCGGGGTAATAACGATACAGGTTCGTTAACCATGTTTTCGGCAAATGGTCATCTACCGATTATTGAGAGCCTGATTGTTACTGCACGAGAGCCCAAGTATATAAAAGAATACAGTTGGGGGTACAAGGTCGGCAAAGAAAAAATATATGATATCGAGTGCATTACTTCAAACACTAGTGGTGAACTGACCTACGAATGGCTATCAGACGGGGGCGAAATCACTGGCGAGGGCTCCATAATTACCTGGACTGCCCCAAATATAACTTCTGACATTACAATCATGGTAGTTGTGTTTAACGTCGCAGGCTATATGGATAACGAGACCGTATTTTTCGAAGTTGTGTCTTGTTCATCGTGTACGTTTGGTTAATGCTAACCGATAGACAGCGATTCTAGCTAAGGATACAGTCATTTCGGTAGCGATCTGTAAACCACGTGACTTATATATCTGAAATCCTGAATGGGAGAGACTCTTTTGAAGTGGTTATTATCAGCTTATAACAAGTTAACCAATTTTTTCAGAAACACTTTCCAGGACCGCTTTAAGAGATACCTTATCATATCCCTGATAATCCTGGGAATCGTCATCGGATTCACAAGTCAGGGTGAATCAAGCACCGGTGAAGGATATGAGGTTCATTTCTTTTATGTCACTGGTTGTTCACACTGTCCTGAACAAAGACCATTTAATGAAATGATAGCTAATAAATATCCAATTCAGATCCTTGAACACGATGCTGCTACATCTCAAGGACGTGCCCTATTAGACCTTATGCTTGAAGAGCGAGGGATAATATATGAACCAGGCTTTCCTATAACCATATTTGGAAATCAAGTATTTGGTGACTGGGAGTCCGAGGACACGACAGGCATAGAAATTGAGCAAGCATTGCAACAATGCCTGGCTGGGGATTGCCCACCGCCAACAGGTGAAGAGCCACGGAATACAATTGTTTTGCCTCTCATAGGCGAAATCGTGCTTGCTGATTATTCACTTCCAGCTCTAGCGGTAACCTTAGGTCTTGTGGATGGATTCAATCCCTGTGCTATGTGGGTGCTTGTTTACCTTATATCCCTGGTAGCGACTTTGAAGGATAGAAAAAGAATATGGCTGATTGTCGGCTCTTTTGTCTTGGCTTCAGGTATCCTGTACTTCTTGTTTATGACGGCATGGTTAAATCTTTTCTTATTCATTGGCTATGTCAAGGCAGTGACAATTGTGATTGGGCTGGTAGCTCTGGGTGGAGGGATACTGCAGGTAAGAGAAGTAATTGAGACAAAAGGCGCCATTGTCTGTGAAGTCACCGATGAGGAATCGCGGAAAAAGACGATGAATAAAGTACAGGAGATAGTCTCCTCTCCCCTGACCTGGGGAATTCTGGTGGGAATTATAGTGCTCGCTTTTACGGTAAACATGGTCGAATTCGTCTGCTCAGCGGCAATTCCGGCAGTTTTTACCAGAGTACTGTCCTTGGCTGGTTTAACTACTTTCCAGTATTATGGGTACATCTTGTTATATGTTCTCTTTTTCATGCTTGACGATCTAGTTATCTTTGCAACAGCAGCGTTTGCTTTCACGTCAAGCTTGGGAAACCGCTATACGAAGTATTCCAGACCTGTAGGTGCTACGATAATGATAATTCTGGGTCTACTTCTTCTTATCTGCCTCTACTCTAGTCAATTCGATTTCCTGAAACCTGTTTGTAGCATACTTTGGTAAACAATTGGGTGAAGTCGCGTTACTGCTTTAGGGTGCACATTAGAGCTAGAGACCTTGTATCCAGCTAATAACACCAATCATCTCTAGACCTGCATAGATCAAGAAAGCAATGAAGATGTACTTCAACGGTTTCGCTGGCAGAGCGTGTGCTGCCCGGGCCCCAAGCTGGGCCATGGGTATGCTGGTAGCCACCAGGCATAAAAATATAGGCAAACTCACGTAACCTAGTGAATAGGGCGGCAATCCGGATATCCCGAGTCCATTTACGATATATCCAATAATACCACCAAGGCTGGTAAGTATTATTGCAGCCACCGAAGTTCCTACAGCAGTGTGCATGGGGAAGTTCAATCCTAATACCAAAACAGCGACTATCAGTACACCGCCGCCAAGCCCGGTCAAACCGCTTACCATGCCTATAGGAAATCCGAAAGCCGCCACAAGCCCCAGATTTTCGCGCTGCTCTGCTTCTTCTCTTCGTAGCTTAGGCATCATTCCCAGACCCATCCACAAAGCGATGGCTAGAACAAGCGCCCCAAAGCCTAACTTTAGTATTTTTTCAGGAAGGTGAGCTGCCAGAGTAGCCCCGACCAGACCCCCGATCAGGGCACATGAGCCCAAAATCAATGCGATCTTCCATCGAACGGCCTTCTTCTTATTATGCCTCCAGCTTCCACTTATAACTGTGGGCAAAATTACCAGTAGACTTGTCCCGAACGCTATTCTTATGGCGATATCTGGAGGAATATTCATG
>Ga0209742_10001124_pt1 | contig 12798 bp, 9 predicted proteins | sample DeeMarSeWOR38_10_FD_187462 | JGI IMG/M metagenome (GOLD analysis project Ga0209742, IMG submission 187462) | Marine sediment microbial communities from White Oak River estuary, North Carolina - WOR-3-8_10 (SPAdes) (version 2) | ecosystem: Environmental > Aquatic > Marine > Intertidal zone >... | reverse complement strand
CTCTTTCAACCACGAAGAGCACGAAGGACACGAAGAGGGATTTTAAATTTATTCTATTCTTCCTTCATGATCTTCGTGTTCTTCGTGGTGAGATAACTATCGGGCGTATTCAGCTGGAGATTTCCAGATAACCACAAAAAAGAATATCGAATAACGAACAAGGAATTTCCAATCATGAAGGTTTTCTCCTTCGATATTCATTATTCGGTGTTCGATATTGGATATTCAGTTTCGCCGATACATGAACTCAAAAAGCAGAACAGATCCTATGGCCCCTAAATCTGAACACAAAAAAAAATTGGGTTATGCCTGCGCCTATACCCCGCTGGTCTTGATTGACGCTGCCGGATATACACCTTTTCGCATCCTGCCGATAAGCGAGTGTCCGGATCAGGCCGGACAAATGCTGCACGACAACCTCTGCCCGCACGTCAAGCGCCTTCTGGATCGCGCCATCAGCAAGGATCTCCCCGAACTTCACGGCGTGGTTTTCATGAACAGTTGCGATGCCATGCGGCGACTGGCGGATGCCTGGGAGCGCGTGCGACCCGATGACAAGATCATCCTGCTGGACCTGCCGGCTACCGCGGATGAAGCAGCCGTTGCTTTTTTTGCCGGGGAATTGGCACGTCTAGTCAAATCGCTTTCAGCATGGGGCGGCCGCAATATCACCAACAGCGATATTGAGAAAAGTATCGCGGGATACAACCGGCTGCCGCCTCTTTTTAACCAGCTGCGCGACCGTTTACGCCAGGCTAAGCTGGCCGGCGGCAGCACCCGAATGCAAAAGCTTTATAACGAGGCAATGACGGCGCCATTTGATAAAAGCCTGGCAAGCTTGCAGCAAGCCCTGGAGGAACCGGAATTAAAAGACTCCGAAAACGACGGGATTCCTGTTTTGCTTTTCGGCAATGTTCTGGCAGACCCTGAAGCCCTGACGCTATTCGAATCCTGCGGCGCCCGCATCGTCGAAGATGATCTTTGCACCGGATCAAGATTATTCACGCCGATAGAATTTGACGAGAATCAAGAGTTGCTATTACAAATATCCCGCAGCCTTTTGACCCGACCGCCCTGTGCCCGGACATTCGACCCGGCCCGGCCCTTGCAGATGGCCGAAGACGTTCTGACGCGCGCCCGGGCCTGCGGTGCCAGAGCGGTCATCGGCCAGACCATCAAATTCTGCGACCCATACCTGGATCGACTGCCTGCAGTTCGTGAGACTTTGCGGAAGGCCGGCATGCCGCTGTTGCTGCTCGAAGGTGACTGCAGCCTGCGATCCATCGAGCAGCAAAGAACCCGAATCGAAGCGTTTATCGAAATGCTGGTCTAATGATCGGAACCTGAGATAGCGGAATAAAACGATGCGCAATAACTATCACGAAAGCACGAAACAATAAAAAACACGAAAAAGAGAAAATTAAATTCCGTGCTTTTCTTAATTTCGTGTTTTCGTGATTAAATTATTAAGCATTATTGAATAAAGTTAGAACTTCAGTTAATTTAAACCGAATTTGAAAAAGGCGACATCCCAATGATGTACCAATACTTTAAAGACATGGCCGCCGGAATTGAGAATAAAATTTTGCAGGACCCGGATCTGCCGAACCCCCGAAAAAAATATGCGCTGGAGACGGCCCGGCTCGGCAGCCGTCTGTATTCAGGCAAAAACACAGTTGCCTGGTGTGGCATTGCCGTCCCTTTCGATCTGCTCAATGCCATGGGCATCACCTCCTGCTTTGTTGAGTTTGTCGGCGCGGTGCTGGCCGCGACCGGCATGGCCGATCCCTTCCTGGAAGAAGCCGAGCAGGCCGGCTTTGTCGGCGATACCTGCGCGTATCACCGTTCGGTTATCGGGGCCGCCCGTCAAAAAATCATGCCGCAACCCGATTTTCTGATTGCCTCCACCTGTCCCTGCTCGGGCGGAGTTGCCGTCATGGAGAATCTGGCCCAGCTATTTAAGAAAGATCTTTTTGTTCTGAATGTGCCCCAGGAAAATTCGGAACAGAGTGTCTCCTATCTCGCGGATCAGATAAGGGATATGGTCGAATTTGTTGCCCGACACACCGGTGAGCCGCTCGATGAGGACAATCTGCGCCAGGCGGTTGACAACACGAATCGTGCGCGCAAAATAATGGAAGACATCTATCGGCTTGCCCAGACCGTTCCTTCACCCACCGATGGCCGCCTGCTAACAAATTTCGGTCTTGTCATGCCGTTGTTTCTCGGTACTGAAGCTGCAGTTGAAATTGCCCAGGCCTATAAAGACGAATTCACTGCTCGAGTGGAGAACGGTATTCAGGGCGTGCCCGCTGAAAAGCTGCGTTTGCTGTGGATTCAAAACCGCATTCAGTTTAGCAATCCACTGGTCGAACTGCTGGAAAAGGAGTACCGGGCCAACATCGTATCGGATGAGTTAAATGACATCTACTGGGATCCGATTGATCCGTCAGACCCATATCGCGGCATGGCCCGCCGGGCCATTGCCATCCCGCTAAACGGCAGCATTCAGGGCCGAATAAACCACCTGCGCAAACTCGCCCGCGCCTATCAGCTGGACGGTGCCATTAACCCCTGCAACTGGGGCTGCCGCCAGGGCAGTGGCGCCAGAGGTCTGATCAGTGATGGCCTCAAGGAAATCGGCGTGCCGGTGTTGAACCTGGAAGTGGATTGTGTGGATAAGCGCAATTTTTCAGAGGGGCAGCTGCGAACCCGCATCGAAGCCTTCATCGAAATGCTCGAAACCAGAACGCGCGCGTCATAATTTATTAAATGATTCAAATTATTTTTTGTTCAGCATTCCAAAAGCTATTTCAAAAATAGTAGATCACGTTCAATGGCAAGGCGTCGATTCGGTTTAAAAGCGGAGCGTACACGCAGTACGTGAGCATTTTAAACCGGATCGATGAACTCCCTAATATTCATAAAAATAGAAGTGAAATCCCGCTTTCGCGGGACAACGCAGCCATTGAGCGTGAGATGCATTTTTGAAATAGCTTTTAGGGGGTCAGCGGCCATAGTACCGGCAAGACGAACATAATAACGATCAGAACCACGAGCGTTAATAATCCGCCGATTTTGAAATAATCCATGAATCGATAGCCCCCCGGCCCCATCACCAATATATTGGCAGGATGCGATATGGGTGTCATAAAACTGGCCGAGGCCGCCATGGCAATCGCCATCATCAAGGCATACGGAGACAGTCCCATATTCGTTGAGGTGTTTAAAACGATGGGCGCCATCAGCACCACCAGTGCAGCGGTCGGCACAAAGCAGGTTGCCAGAAAAGTCAATGCCACCAGGCCCAGCATCACCGCGCGCGGCCCAAACGGGCCGACCAGCGCAACAACACCTTCAGCAATCATCCGGGCGGCCCCGGTTTGATCCAGGGCTATGCCCAGCGGCATCATCCCGGCAATCAAAAACACCGCCTTCCACTCAATCTGGCGATAGGCGTCTTCCATAGACAGGCAGCCGCAAAGGACCATCAATGCGGCACCGACGACGGCAGCGATGTATATCGGCACCCAACCCACAATAACCGGCAGTAAGATGCCGGCCATAATGAGCATTGACCATTTCATCTTCTCCAGCCGCAGCTCTTCCTGAGCCGCTCCCGTCAGTACGATGAAATCCGGCTCACTGCCCAGCATTCGCAGCTTGCTCCGGGGTCCATAAAGCAGCAGGGCATCTCCGAACCGCAAAGCCATGTCCCGCAGATTGGACCGGTAAGCTTTTCCCTCACGCCATATGGCCATTACGCTCAAGCCGTATTTTTCGCGGAAATTCAGCTGGCGCAGTGTCATCCCCGCCAGGGTGGTCAGCGGAGATAGAATGGTTTCCACCAGCCCGACATCTCCCGAAATCAGCGCCTTGATATCCGGCCGGGTCCTTCGTTCGATGATCAGTTTTTCAAGCTCGTTTAAGATTTCGAAATCCGAAAGGCGGCCTTCGACCACCAGCCGGTCATCGGCCTGCAGGGTTTCCCAGGGCTCCGGCATCAAAATCGGATCATCGCCCCGCACAATCCCCAGAACCCGGCTGCCGACGCTTTCCCCCAGCCGGCTTTCTTTCAGGGTTTTGCCGATCAGAGCCGAATCCGGCGGCACCGTCATGACCATCAGGCGTTCGTGAAGATGATAGGTGTCGATAAGCTCGGATCGAGGAACAAGTCTGAATTGCTCGAATCCGGCAATATTTTTCATCTGCTCCAGACGTTCATAATGTCCGGTGATCAGCAGCACATCGCCTCGCTCCAGCGGGATGTCCTGCAGATGGGTGCGTCTGATTCTGTCAACTCGACGAATCGCCACCACATTGGCTTCGAACCGGGCGCGAAAGCCGATCGAATTCAGTGTCTTGCCGATAAGGGAGGAATTTCCCGCAAGGGTTATTTCGCCAATTTTGATATCACCGGAATAGGGCTCCTGGATATCAACACCCGTCTCGTCAACAATTAACTGCTGCCAGTTCTTCAGCTGCTGCAAATTTTCAATGCTGCCCTCAACCGTCAGCTGATCTCCGGCCCGGAGGGTTTCGGCCGGTCCGGGAGCGGGTCGTATCTGATTGTTGCGAACGATGCCGATCACGTTCCAGCCTAATGTTGACCCCAGTCGGCTTTCGGCCAAGGTTTTGTTTATGAGCATCGAATCAGGCGGTATACGGATATTGAACAACTGCTCATCAAGGTCGTATTGGCTTTCCCAGTCGATGGCTTTGTTGCGGGTTAATTCTTTGGCGACATCGCGCCGGGGCAAAAAACGGCGCCCGATGAAAACCATAAATGCGGTGCCGCAAATCATAATTGCCAGACCCGCAGGTGTAAAATCGAAAAAGGTAAACGACTTTAGACCCGCATCCCGCAGGGCTTCACTGACCAGGATGTTGGGTGGTGTCCCGATCTGAGTCGTCAGCCCTCCCAGCAGAGACCCGTATGCCAGCGGCATCAGCAGCCTTGAAGGCGGACTTCCCGTGTGGCGCGCAATATCCATGACCACCGGAAGTAATAAAGCAGCCACAGCCACATTGTTCATGACGGCCGACATCAAACCGGCGCTGACCATAATCACGACGATCATCCGGCTTTCACTGCTGCCCGCCAGTCTCAACACAAAGTTGCCGATGGCATTGGCCACCCCGGTGCGGGTTAGTCCTCCACTGAGAATAAATACCGCCCAGACCGTGATGACTGCCGGATTGCTGAATCCCGACAGGGCCTCGGCCGGTGTCACCAGGCCGGTTAGGGCCACCGCTCCAAGTGAAAGCATCGCGGTGACCTCCATTGGAATCCATTCCGTGACTAAAAATATGACGGCAACGATCAGGATAGAGAGCACGAGGATGATTTCCGGTGTCATGATATTTTGCCCTAAAAGTAAAAATTTGTTGATCCTGGCGGCGATATTAATTAAGCATGGAAATTAATCATCATAACCAATCAAGCAACCCTTTTTAATTAGAAAAAGGATTCTGGGTCCGTTAAGGATCGAATGTCGTCGCTTCCATGATTATTTTAATAAGCGAGCCCAGCGCAATTCAGGTTCCGTCACCCGGAAAACAAAAGAGGGCGTTATGGCCAGACAAAGATCAGATAGTTTTAACGCGAAGACGTTTCGTTCCGAAGAAGAGCTGGCACAGATGGTTGTTCGCATCGCACAGGCAGCCCCGGCCGCTGCCATCATATGTGCCACTGAAAAAGGGGATCTGGCGACACGAGTGCAGCGTCTATCGCCTGAGGTTCGTATCATTGCCGCCACAACCAACGCCGAAACCTACGAAGCTCTGACAGGAAAAGGCCTGGAAGCCATACAGCTGCCCATTCGTGCGATTGACAGACACAACCAGGTTCGCCATATCCTGTCGATTGCCCTCCGGTCGCGGCGCATTTCTGTCGGAGATCTGGTTTTATGCGCATTGGGTCGCGATGTTTACCGCAAAGAGAGGGGCGACCTGATTGTGCTGGCGGATGTAGAAGCGGGCATCGAGTATCTTGCGGTTTCCGATCTTCTGAAACTGACCGACGGTATTCGGCCCAGCGTTTTAGAGATTGCAATTCATGTTGCCTGCAAAATTGGCCAGATTTGCCGCAGCGGAAAGAACCTCGGGACGATTATCATGCTGGGCGATTCGGTTGAGGTCCTGAAGGGTTCCAAACAGCTTATTCCCAATCCTTTCCAGGGCCATGAGGATGCCGATCGCAGAATTACCGATTCCGGAACCCAGAACGCACTCGTCGAGTTATCCAAGCTCGACGGTGCGTTTGTTCTGCGCGGTGACGGCTTTATACAGACCGCTGGAACTTTTCTGGCAACCTTTGATGTCGAAGTGAAAATTCCCCCCGGCTTTGGCGCCCGACACCTGGCTGCCGCCGCCGTCACAAAACGGACGAGCGCCACGGCGATTGTCGTCTCGGCAACAGACGGAAATGTGCGGGCCTTCTCCGGCGGGTCCATGGTCCTGCAGCTGGATCCGAATGTGCCGTATGATCTCATCGTTGGGGACCGATAAGTGTCCTGAATTTCGTCTGCGGCAACATTACGAAATCAGGGACAGCGTCAAAACGGACAAAGCCTTGTCTTAAGGCAAAACTCAGTAAAATCGACCGCCAAAATTTTCCCAAACGCTAAAGCCACTTTTTGCGCTTGAAATAAAACATCATGCCAAAAAATATGACGAGCAGAAAAATCCAGAGTATCAGGTAAGACCACTTCCACTCGAGTTCGGGCATATACTTAAAGTTCATTCCATAGATACCGGCCACAAATGTCAGCGGGATGAAAATGGTGGCGATAATGGTCAACACTTTCATGACTTCATTCATTTTATTGCTCACTGTGGACAGGTACAGATCCATCATGCCGGAAATAATATCCCGAAACGATTCGATCGTATCGATGACCTGGATCGTGTGATCATAGATATCACGGATAAAAACTTTATTGTCTTCCTGAATGATAGCCGATTCTGTTTTTTGCCAGGTACTCAGGACCTCCCTGATCGGCCATACCTGTTTGCGGAAATAGATCAATTCTCTTTTTAGGTCATAAATGGCCTGCAAAATTTCCGGCGTCGCCTGTCCATGAAGGCGCTCCTCGAAGTGCTCGATTTTCCCACCGATTTTTTCAAGGATTAAAAAATAATGGTCCACCACCGCATCAATCAGGGCATAGGCCAGATAATCCGGGCCGGATTTGCGGATCCGACCTCGTCCCTTGCGGATCCGCTCGCGCACAAAATTGAAAACATCTCCTTCGGTTTCCTGAAAAGATATCAGATAATGCGGTCCCAGAATCAGACTCACCTGCTCGGAGGCGAGATGGCTGGTCTCTTCGTCAATCTTCAGCATTTTAAAGACGAGATAAATGTAATCTTCGAAATCCTCTACCTTCGGGCGTTGGCCGGTATTTAAAATATCCTCCATGGTCAGCGGGTGAATGGCGAAATGGGTGCCGATTTTTTCGATGACCTCAACTTCATGCAGACCGTCGATGTTGATCCAAGATACCGGTGGGGTGTCTCTATAGGCAAAGGTTTCTTCAATGCGGTTGAGTTCTTTTTCTTCCAAACGATTTTGGTCGTAATTCATCAGGAAAATCCTGGCTTTTTCTACTTTCTGTTCTCCGACATGGATGAGCGTACCGGGAGACAGACCGGTCTTTTTGGACGCCTTCTTGAAAAATTTAGAAGTTCTTTTGACCTTTTTTTGCATGATTTTCATCTCCTTGCCGGTCACGGACAGTTTTTATTTGCGATTGACGGATTTTAAGAGTTCAATACACGTTTGCAATGATGCAATCGAAGACAAAATGGCTTCGCGTTCCGTGTTTACAAGGGTCGGCTCAAAAAAATCGGGTGGTAAAATCGTGTAGTTAATCTGAATCTGTTTGTGCATATTGTTGATCTGTTTAATCGAGGTTTCTATGCTTTCAATTCTGACCTCATAAAACTTTTTGCGGTTCTTGGCCTTTAAATCGCCGAAAAGGACCAGCAAATCGCGATTGTATTCCAGTATCGCTGTGATGGTTGTAATCGCCAATTGGGAAGAAAGAAAAATATTTTTCTGCTCATTGTAATTTTGATTGGACCTGGCGGATGCATCCATCCTGTTCAAGATACCTTCAAATATATTGATATGACTAGACAGTTTTGCAATTGCCGACTCCAGATCAGGCTGAATATCCGAAAACCGAACCGGTTCCTCTTCCCCGAGCAATGGAGCGGGGCTTAAAAAAAATGTCACGCATATCAATAAATAAAGCGCTTTTCTCATTTCATTCATCCTTATTTTGATTCAAATACATGATTAAGTCGCTTTCATTCATTAACGATGAGAAATGTAATATAGCTTATATAGAGCAATAAACAAACAATTCCCTCCCAGCGGTCGAGCGAGCGCTTTTTGCCGGTAAACATAAATAAAAACAGCATCAGGCTGGAGAGAATCACCGCAGCGAGATCGAGATTATTTTTGGATTGAAACGGCAGGGGCCGGATGGCGGCGCTGATCCCGAGCACGAAAAAGATATTGAAAATATTTGATCCCACAACATTGCCCACCGCAATTTCTACATTTTTTTTATAAGCTGCCACGGCCGAGGTGGCCAATTCGGGCAATGATGTCCCCACAGCAACGATGGTCAAACCGATCAACGATTCGCTCATTCCCAGTTTGGCGGCCAGGGCAATCGCGCCGTCGACGATCCATTTCCCGCCGATGATCAGGCCGGCCAATCCTGCAATGATATATGACAGTGACCGCAGCCGGCCAAGCTGCCTGGCCGTTACATGTTCATCCATGCCTTCCACCCGCGTTGCGATGGAAAATGTGTAGTAGATAAAAATCGTAAAAAAGCAGAAAAAGATGAGCCCGTCAATTCTCGTCAGTGCGGATGCACCGGCATGATCGAGGATCTGATCGTTGGCCGCAAACAACAGGACGACGGCGGCCAGCAGACTAAACGGAATTTCTTTCCAGACGGTGCCCTTGGTGACCGCCAGAGGGTAAATAATCGATGATATGCCCAGGATGAGAAAGATATTGGCGATGTTGCTTCCCAGCACATTGCCGATGGCAATGTCGCTATTGCCCTTGAAGCTGGCAATCAGGTTGACGAACAATTCCGGGGTCGATGTGCCGAAGGCCACCACCGTCAATCCAATAACCAGGTCGGATACCTTCAGACGTCTGGCAATCGATGCAGCGCCGTCAACCAGAAGGTCCGCACCTTTGATTAAGAAAATAAAGCCGATGGCTAAGAATAAATAGGTCAGCATGGATCATCGTTTCGTTTGTATTATCTATTTTTTTTTGTGTGAGCAGCGTCCGATCATCGATTTTAAGAAATCAATGGAGAAAATGCAATTCTTCATAATTGATTTTACGGTAACCTCTCCATTTGCTGCAATTTATTCAACAAAGAAACTAAAAAGCAAACAAAAAGCAAATCAAATGGCGAAAGTCCAGCCGATGTTCACTGATATATTTGTATATGGTTTGAACGATCACCATCCGTGTAAAAAGCGAGTTGACAATCACCGGGGAATTCGATAGAAATTTAGCAATCAATTACATTCATTCGCATTTTCTATATGTTAGGCGATATCTGAAACCGATAGCCAATTAAATTTTGCTCTTAACCCACCCTGTGAACGAAGAGTAGCCACCAAATCATGGATTATATCCTATGGCTTGAAGTTGGCCTTTTTATACTCATGATGGGCCTTTCAGGCTTTTTTTCAAGTTCAGAAACCTCTCTCTTTTCCCTGAGCAATGTACAACTGGAGCAGATGCGGCGGGACCAGCACCCCCAAATCGGCCTCATCCAGCGTCTGCTGAGTCAGCCGCGGCGACTCATCATCACCATTTTGATCGGCAATGAGCTGGTAAATGTAACGGCTTCAGTGATCTCAGCAGCCATCGTCATAAGGCTGCTCGGCGCCGAAAACAAGTGGATCAATTTGCTAATTATGGTCCCGCTGCTGTTGCTGGTGGGTGAAATTACCCCCAAGGTTTTCGCCATCCGTCACAACATCGCCTTTGCCAGTTTTGAAAGCCGCCCCGTCGAATTCTTTGCTCGCCTAATCTTACCGATCCGATTAGTCGTGCGCAAGGTAGCAGACTGGATTATTACGCTTGTTATCGGCAAAGATCGCTCGCGCGGCAATATCATCACCGAAGATATGGTCAGAATCCTGGCACGGGAGGCGGTCGGCGAAGGTGCGCTGGATCATTTTGAAGCCCAGTTTATTGAACACATATTTGACTTTGGCAACAAGACCCTGGAAGATATCATGACACCCCGTTCTGATATCTTTTTTCTGGCCTTGGATATGCCGTTTGAAGAGATCATTGCCGAGGTGCGCAAATCCCGTCACACCAAAATCCCTATCTATCAGGAAAACCGGGATAATGTCTGCGGTATTCTGCACGCAAGAGATCTTCTCGGCATCGACACCGCGAAATTTTCCCAACATCTTCACCAAGTAAAAAAGCTGTTACGAAAACCCTATTTTGTCCCGGAATCCAAGCTGGCAGCCGATCTGTTTCGCGCTTTCCGTGATCGCAAATTATCCATCGCCCTCACGGTTGATGAATACGGCGGCGTTACGGGGCTGGTCACCATGGAAGACCTGCTGGAGTGCATTTTCGGTGAAATTCACAGTCCGTCGGACGAGGTCGATCAGGTCAGCATCAAAGATCTGGGGGAAGGTCGCTACGCCGTAGATGGCAGTATGCCGATCGCAGAATTCAATCATGAAATGAACTCGAATCTCTCTGAGGAATGGGGCGAAACCATCGGGGGCCTGTTGCTGCACCATTACGGCGAACTTCCACCCGAAGGTGGCAAAGTCGAAATCGACGGATTCCGCTTCAGGGTTATCGAAGTAGAAGAAAACCGTATTAAAACCGTGGAGTTTGAAAAAATTCCGGAGATGGTGCTGCCTGAAGAAAAACAGCCTGAATCCGCCGCGGATCCGGCGCAAAAGCCGGCTGATAATGATTTGAAGTAGTTTCAAAACCTCAGATCAGGTTTCCCGCTTGAACGCGGGATTGCACGTCTTGATTTTAGTAAATTAAGGCAGACAGGAATTCGGCGCATCGGATTGCTTCAGGTGAGCTTACAGTGAAACCATGGACATTTTGTTAACCCTGATATTAATTTTGGTCTTCCTTCTGATAGAGGGCTTCTTTTCCGGTTCAGAAATCGGCGTGGTGAGCGCTGACCAGATGAAGCTGCGCCACGATGCTGCCAAAGGTTCCCGCGGGGCGAAACTGGCCCTGGAAATGCTCAAGAAACCGGAATGGTTGCTGTCCACGACTCTGGTCGGTACCAACATTGCGGTGGTCAGCAACACGACCATCGTTACGGCCTTAATGATCGAATTGTTCGGGGAGCAAAACAGCTGGTTTGCCATCGTCCTGGTAGCGCCGTTGATCTGGATCTTTGGCGAAATTGTGCCTAAAAGTATTTTCCAGCAGCGCGCCAACACGATCACCCCCCGTGCGATTTTTCTGCTGCGCCTAGCCTCTTATGTGTTCTACCCCATACTCATTGTATTCACGCTGACGACACGCCTGCTCACATGGCGTTTCGGACAACAGATTCAAAACCCCTTCACCTTGCGGGAAGAAATCCTTACCATGTTGCAGATGCCGGCCACCGAAGGCGATATCCAGCCCGTCGAAAAGGACATGATCCAGCGCATTTTCAGCTTTACAGAGACAACCGCTTATGAGGTTATGATTCCGTTGATCGATGTGGCCGCCATTGAACAGGGCACTACCTGCGGCGAGGCCATTGCGCTGGCACACGCCGAAGCCCACATCCGCCTGCCGGTATACGCCGAGCGGGTGGATAAAGTCGTCGGTGTATTAAACGCTCTTGAGGTTCTCGGCGCCGATGCCCATCAAGCCATTAAACCTTTTATTCGTGAGGTCCGATTTGTCCCACCCTCCAAAAATATCAGTGAATTGCTGCTGGATCTTCGCAATGACGGTGATACGGTGGCGGTGGTTGTGGATGAGTTCGGCGGTGCGACCGGTCTGGTCACCATGGAAGATATCATGGAAGAAGTGGTGGAAGAACTGGAAGATGAATATGACAGCGGTGAAAAACCGGTACAATGGGTACGTAAGATTTCTAAAAGAGAATACCTGGTAAGTGCCCGCATCGAGGTTGATAGTCTCGAGGAAGAACTGGGCATCCCAATCCCCAGAGGCAAATACGCGACGCTGGCCGGATTTTTATTGGAAAAATCCGGCGAGATCCCCGCACCGGGCACGGTCATCAAAAGAAGCGGAATCACGTTCACCGTCGAACGCAGCACCCCCCAGGCAATCCAGGAAGTGCGCGTGCGCTGGTGATACCACAGTCCTGCCGTTCTTTATACCAAAATCAGAAACACCAAACTCCACTAGAAGCCATCTCAAAAATAGAATTTTGGTTCAAGATTCCGGCTTCGCCGAGACAGGCGCGGTGGGGCAGCGCTTCAAACCGCAGGCAACCGGCTGGTTGTCGAGGATTTGAAGCGAGGCACCAACAAAGATATGGGGCCAAAAGACATTTTTGAGATGGGTTCTAATGAAATAACACACCTCTTATTCTTTTTTGATCCCTGCAAAACGCTGAATGAGATGGGTCGATCCAGCACCACAACTGATGACGGTTCGCAGCGCTTCTTCGACGGCAACGTTAACGCCTTGAACATATTTGCCTTTGAGATGGAAAATAAAGCCGGTGGTTGGATTCGGCCCGGTCGGAACAAAAACCGTATACCAGTCATCATCGTGGGCGT
>Ga0209742_10001123_pt1 | contig 12828 bp, 8 predicted proteins | sample DeeMarSeWOR38_10_FD_187462 | JGI IMG/M metagenome (GOLD analysis project Ga0209742, IMG submission 187462) | Marine sediment microbial communities from White Oak River estuary, North Carolina - WOR-3-8_10 (SPAdes) (version 2) | ecosystem: Environmental > Aquatic > Marine > Intertidal zone >... | reverse complement strand
TATCGAATACTTGAGTGCAACTATCGCAACAGGCTGGGTGAAATTGATATCATTGCAAAACAGGGGAAAGACCTGGTCTTTATTGAAGTCAAAACACGATCAGACACTCTCTTTGGTTCACCTTTTGATTCAGTAACAGCCGCCAAACAAAAACAACTGTCAAAAGTTGCCCTGGAATACCTGAGCAGAAAAGACTGTCTTGATCATCCGGCGCGCTTTGACGTTGTCGGTGTTCAATTAAAAGAAATGAAAGCCACCCAATGGCAGGATGCCAAGATAGAATTGGTGCAGAATGCATTTGATCTCTTATTCGGCAATGATTGAAAAAACAGTGTAATAATATTTTCTTTTCAGCCCAGGGGCTGGGATGATTGATGCACAAAACAGAAAACGCTCATAATATTTCCTCATCCAGGCCCAATTTGGTTGCAATTACCATGGGCTGTCCTGTTGGTATCGGCCCGGAAATAATTCTGCGTTTTCTGGCTAAAAGAAAATTTCCCGACCAGTATTTCCCGATAATTGTTGGTGATATCGATGTGCTGCAACGCTGCGCTAAGGAACTGCAGATCGGCATGCCGATTCTTGCATGGCAGCCAGGGCAACATGTCGATACTGATAATATTTATGTCGTTGAGCCAAAGAAACGTGAAGGATATACACTTCAGTCCGGAAGTTTACATTGGGGGGCGCCGAACAAGGAAACAGGCCATGCAACAGTTGCCTACATCATGGAAGCCGTGCGATTGATCAATAATGGTGACCTGAATGCTTTGGTGACCTGTCCGATAGCCAAATATGCCATCCAACTCGCGGGGTATGCATTTCCCGGACATACTGAGTTGCTGGCATCTTTATGTGAGACGGAGAATTTCGGCATGATGATGGTTGGCAGCAGATTAAGAGTATCACTGGTTACAATACACAAGCCTTTGGCTGAAGTAGCTGATGAACTGAACCGGGCAGAGGTTATGCGCATAATTAATCTAACCGGAGATACACTCATCAGGGACTTTGGCATGGCCAACCCGCGTATTGCAGTTGCCGGTTTTAATCCCCATGGCGGTGAATCAGGACTTTTCGGCCAGGAGGAGAGAACAATAATTGAACCGGCAATAGCTGGCTCAGTTTCAGAAAAATGGGAACTGACTGGTCCTCTACCGCCTGATACTGTTTTTAAGATGGCCTTTGACAGCAGGTATGACGCAGTTGTTGCCATGTATCATGATCAGGGCCTTATTCCCTTCAAACTTGTGCATTTTGATGATGGGGTTAATCTTACAATGGGACTTCCCTTCATTCGGACTTCCGTTGATCATGGGACTGCCTATGATATTGCCGGCAAAGGTATTGCAAGCGACTCCAGTCTGGCGGCAGCCTTTTTTCTGGCCACTGAAATTATTGGCAACAGAAAAAAGATGTAATGCCAGCTCCCTGATCCTGAGGAAAAATATTCCGACCTTTTCATAAATCTATGGCTTGTAAAAAAGCTCTTTGTTAAAGAACAGGTAATGGTTGATCAGAATTTAGCCCTGACAGTTTTTCAGAGAGTTTGCTTCTAACAACCAGAATTGCTGGAGACTATGAATACAGAAGATTTTCAGTCAGGACAGCCAACAGATAGGGTATCTGTCCGGAAAGAGCACTTGCTAATACCTGGCGGCCTGTTTATCGTTTTTGAAGGTATAGACGGAACAGGAAAATCGACTCAAGTTCGCTTATTGGCTGAAAAGCTCAGACTACTTGGATATGTTGTTGTTGCAACCCGTGAACCTACCGATGGTTCTTACGGACAGAAGATCAGGGAGTTGTTCCTTGACCGGACTACTGTTTCTCAAGATGAGGAACTGGCGCTTTTTATTGCAGACCGTGCTGAACACGTGCAGGAAGTAATTGCACCTGCATTGTCAGATGGTTTTGTTGTAATCAGCGACCGGTATTATCTTTCAACGGTTGCATATCAGGGAGCTAATGGTATAGACCCGGATATGATACTGAAAAAGAATGAAAATTTTCCAGTTCCTGATTTGGCCATTATACTTGAAATAGAACCGGCACAGGGTATCCATCGCATTCAGAATCAGCGGAATGAACATCCTAATACCTTTGAGGAAGAAGCAAACTTGCGGAAAGTAGCAAAAATTTTTGCTACCATGCCGCAGAATTTTATTAAAAGGATAAAGGGATCTGGTTCCATAGAAGATGTCCATCGCCAGGTGTTTGAGGTGGTTGCCTCTCTCCTGGCCCAAAAAAGAGCGCAGCATAGTGAAAACTGAACAAACCTCATATTATTTTAATAGGTAATGATCTGAATACAGATCAGGAGTTCTACTGACCGTATGCCGAATAAACGACACATATGCAAAGACATCTGGCTTTATTTAAAGCGCGATATTTGCAGCTGGCATAAGCCAAAGGATTACAGCAACTTTTCGCTAGTTTATTTTATTGGTTTGCTTGGTTTTGTTTTGCTGAATGTTTCTTGTGCCGTTTCATCAGTAGATTCGCCTTCGCAAGAGAAAGTTCTCACCGGTTACGACAAACCGGAACAGGAAAGAGAGGCAGAGACCAATGACATGGCCTGTTCGTATTTTTATTTTCTCTGGGGCAAGACTGCCGAGAACAACGGTCGCTATGAAGAAGCCCTTGAGGCTTATGAGAAAGCGATTTTGTGCGATGAGGAAAGTGAATTCTTAAAACAGAGCCTGGCAATTCTTCTGATCAAGATGGATCGCAAAGAACAGGCGGCAAGCACGCTTGAGCAGATTATCAGCAGCAATCCCCAGGATACGGAAAACAGGGTGTTGCTGGCCAAAGTGTACAGAAGTATGGGGCTAATGGATGAGGCTGTGGCTATTTACCAGGGACTTTTGGAAATTAAAGAAGACCTTGACACTTTACTGATGCTTGGAACACTTTATGTCCAAAATAAAGAGTATGACAAAGCTCAGAAAATACTCAACCGTCTCATCCAGCTTGAAGGTGATTCATATCTGGCCCATTATTCCCTGGCAAGGTTATACCGGGAATTGCAATATTATGAAAAGACTTCTGTCTCATATGAAAAGGCGCTTGAACTTAACTGGTCTGATAGGCTGGCATATGAGGTTGCAGAATTTTATGAAGAGCGGCAAGAATATGATAAAGCCATCCTGCTATACAACAGAATAATTGATGAAGGTCAGTCAAGTGATATTGCCAAAACAAGGCTGGTCAACCTGTATCTGGCCCTTGGGGAAAACGACAAAGCTCTCGAGCAGCTGCGTGATCTGCGGTTGATCCTGCCGGAATCCCAGAACGTTGACATAACCATCAGCCGTATTCTCTTAAGCCAGGAAAAGTATGATGAAGCCATAATGATCCTGGAGGATGTTTTGCAGACCAATCCGGAGTTAACGGTCATACGTTACCTCATTGGTATGGCGTATTATCAGATTGAAGATTACCCAAAAGCCGAAGAACATTTAAAGATCATTCCTCCGGAGTCCAATCTTTATGAGGATTCCGTTTTTTTGCGGTTAAAGATATTGAGTGAAGGTGATAATCAGGCTGAAGCCATAGAACTTCTGCAGCAACTGATTAAAGATGCTGGCACCAGAAAGTCCAGTTTTTACATTCTGCTTGCCTCGCTATATCGGGAAAATAAAGAAATTGAGAAGGCCAGGGAAATCTATGAGCAGGCAGTTCGATTATATCCTGAGGACATAGATATACTCTACAATTATGGAATTTTTCTTGAAAAAATCGGAGAGCAGGACAATGCCATGGTCAAGATGCAGACAGTACTGACTATTGATCCTGATAATGGAGCGGCCCTTAACTATGTCGGCTACACCTGGGCAGACAATAATGTTCATCTTGAAAAAGCCCTGGAGTATATTGAAAAGGCAGTCGAGTTGATGCCTGATGACGGGTATGTCAGGGATAGTCTGGGCTGGGTTCTTTATAGGATGGGTGATATCGAACAGGCAATTATCGAACTGGAAAAAGCTTCTGAGATGGTCCAGGATGATCCGATAATAAAAGAACATCTGGGAGATGTTTACCTGCAGAATGAGGAGTTTGAAAAGGCTCTTGCTGCCTATGAAGATGCCTATAAACTCTTTGAGGAAGAAGAAAAGAAAGAAAGGGTCAGCGCCAAGATCAATTCAGTCAAATCCAGGAGTAAAAAGTGAGGAGGGTGTTACGTCATGGTCTCCCCAAGCTCATAATCCCCTTTTTGTTTTCCCTGATTTTCATCCAGGCTTGTGCCAGGCCAGTTCTGCAAACCTATCCTGCCGGCGAAAAAGAGATTGAAACAGTTTCTGAAACCTTTATGCGTTACCGGGAGATAAGGCAGGATGTATGCGGTTGCTGCCTGGATGCTGAAGTTGATATTGCCCTTTCAGTTTCAGGCTGGTTCCGTGATCATACAGGAAAACTTTCCGGTTATTTACAGGCAATGAAGCCAGGATATATCAGGTTTGTGGCGATAAACCCACTGGGCCAACCCTGGTATATTCTCGCAACAGACGGTGAAATGTTTAAAAGCCTCAATGTGTTTGAAGAGAAAGCATATTTGGGTTCAGTTCGTTCTGAAACCTACAATAAATTTGCTCCGGCAGGTTTTGAGCCGGAATATTCCTATTACTGGCTGATAGGAAGATTAAAACAGGGGGATATGCGGATAAAGGCAGTTATGCGTGACAGAGCGCAGGATGCATTCTGGCTGCAAATAAACCAAGCCGATGCCGATACGGAGAGCATGGTCCTGTTTGATCCCGAGGAACTGCTGATCTTACGCCATGTCTTGCGAGATAAACGGGGCAGACATCTGGCAGATATAGTTTATGAAGACTATCTGCCACCCTATGGCAGAGAAAGTAAAGAGCCGGGGAGTGCGCCAGCTGCCATTCCCGTCTCTGCTACTGCAGAGGAGCCTTGCAGAGTCCCGGGCAGAATAACTGTTTCCTCTCAAGCAGGTTCAGAGAAAATAGAACTAAAACTTCACTCATTTATTGACGATGTGCACTTTTCTCCAGAGGATTTCTCTCTGGATATCCCGGATAATTTTGAACAGCTTCTTGTCAGATAATGGCAAATCATATTTTCGAATTCAATGACCAAGTCCATGCCTGAAAATATCGGTAAATTTCTTGCCCATGTTAAAAAGCCAAGCAGGTATATCGGCAGTGAGTTCAACGCCTGCTATAAATGTTGGGATGAGGCTGCACTCAGGGTTGCTCTTGTCTTTCCGGATCTTTATGAAATAGGTATGTCACACCATGGCCTGCAGATTCTCTATTCTGTTATTAATGGACAAGCGGATTTGCTTGCTGACAGAGTATACGCGCCTGACAAGGACCTAGAGGAATTGCTGCAGAGACAGGGAATCCCCATTTTTGCAGTGGAATCCCGCAGACCATTGGCTGAGTTTGACATGATCGGCATCACCTTGCCCTACGAGCTGTGCTATACAAATATCCTGACCATTCTGGCACTGGGCCATATTCCTTTCAAGTCTTCAGAACGGGATGATTCGCAACCGTTTGTTATCGGCGGCGGCTCCGGAAGTTTTAATCCAGAGCCGGTTGCAGATTTCTTTGATGCTATCCTTCTGGGGGATGGGGAGGAGGCTGTTCTTGAAATTGCAGCAGCCTTAAGATCTGCCAAAGAAACAAACCTGGGCAGGCAGGATTCCCTCGAAAGGCTTGCTGACATATCAGGTGTCTATGTCCCTTCTTTTTTTGAACCACGTTATGACAGTAAAGGAAAACTGCTTGCCATTAATCCCCTCAAAAAGGGCTATGGAAAAGTTGAGCGACGCATTCTCCCTGACCTTGAAACATTTTGCAAACCAGAAAAACCCCTTGTACCTCTGGTCCGCATAGTACATGACCGTCTGGGTATTGAGGTAGCCCGCGGCTGCACCCGTGGCTGCCGTTTCTGCCAGGCTGGGATCATATACAGGCCCGTGCGGGAACGTACAGTTGACAGGGTGGTGGAGCTTGCAGAAAAAGGGATGGCTGCAGGCGGGTTTGAGGAACTTGCGCTGCTGTCCTTATCCACAGGGGATTATTCTTGCCTTCCCCCGGTGCTGGGCCGTTTGATGGACAGGTTTGTGAAAGAGTATATATCAGTTTCCATGCCGTCCATGCGGGTTGGCACTCTGACTCCGGAAATTATGAACCAGATAAAACGGGTAAGGAAAACAGGTTTTACCCTTGCCCCTGAAGCAGGAACTGATCGGCTCCGCAGGGTAATCAACAAGGGCATAACAGAGGATGATCTGCTGCAAACCTGTAGAGATGCCAATGCTCTGGGCTGGAAGCTATTGAAATTTTACTTTATGTTCGGCCTGCCCACGGAAACTGAGGAAGATATCATTGCAATTGCAGATCTTGTACGCAGAGCTGCCCAAACATCTAGCGGCAGACAGTTGCGAATAAATGTCAGTGTAGCTACCTTTGTGCCAAAACCGCACACACCGTTTCAATGGGAACCGCAAATCTCAATTGATGAGGCTTTTGCCAGGATAGATCTGTTGAAAAAAAATCTGCCAAAGGGAAACTATAAACTGAAATGGCATGATCCACGACAGAGTTTTCTTGAAGGTGTGATGTCACGAGGTGACAGGGCGTTATCCGGGGTTATTGAAGATGCCTGGCAGCGCGGCGCTCGCCTGGATGCCTGGTCAGAGCATTATGACCTTAATATTTGGCAGGATGCGGCACAGGCAGCCAATAAAGATATTTCGTCCTATTTGCGCCGGCGTGATTTTTCAGAGGTTCTTCCCTGGCAGCATCTGGACACAGGTGTTGACCAGGATTTCCTGTGCTCCGAACTGGACAAGTCATTCTCGGGTACCTACACACCGGACTGCAGAGTACATGGCTGTCAGAAGTGCGGTTCATGCGATTTTCAAGAAGTTAAGCCTGTGGTTCAGTGTAATTTTAAAGACAAGGATGAGAGCGTAAGACAGGAAATTATCCGCGTTGACAGTGCTGGACCAGAAGAAAATATTGCTGCCCCGGGGTTAGTTGGAGAGAGAAAAAACGTTTTGGACAAGCCGCATTGCTGGTATCGCCTCAACTATGCCAAGCAGGGCGATATCAGGCTGTTAAGCCATCTTGAAATGATCCAGGTGTTTTTCCAGGCGTTAAGAAGGGCAGGAATAAAGCTGCATTACACTCAGGGCTTCAACCCAGTGCCAAAGGCCGCTTTCAGTCCCGCTCTGCCTGTCGGGACTGAAAGCCTGGCCGAGTACCTGGATGTTGATCTCACCGAAAAGATTACCGATATGAGTGGGTGGCTGCTTCGTATCAATATGCAGCTTCCTGCAGGAATTAAGATCCTGTCTGTTGCCGAAATACCTGATAAAACCACTGATGCAGCAACGAAAATTCTTACCAGCTACATCATCAGTTTTGAGCGGGAACTTTCTGCAGAAGATAGAAATACCCTTAAAAGTTTTATGGCCAGTGACAGTTTTTCCATTACAAAAAACAGAAAAGGCAGGCCGCGGAGACTGGATATCAGGAAACAGGTGAAGAGCATCGATATATCAAGAAATAACGAGCTTGAGATGGTTCTACTCAATGAAGGAGGCAAAGCTGCAGGCAAGCCTGCTGAAATCCTCAAAGCAGCTTTTAATCTAACCGATGAAGAAGTCCTGGATATGAAAATTCTTAAGGTCTGGAGTAAGTCTGAGGTTCAGTGACCCTGGGTAGTTTACTTGATTGTTTTTTACATTTAAGTTTGCGATTTTAAAAACTTTATAGTAATTCTTAAACTGCGTTTGTGGATGGTATATAGCTGAGAAAATGTTGCTAAACGAAAGGAGAAAGTATGAGCTCTAAAAAGATTATCCTTCGCGATGATGAGATGCCTAAACAGTGGTATAATATCTGCCCTGATATCCCAAATGGTCTGCAGCCCCCTCTGGATCCCGGCACAAAAGAACCAATAGCTCCTGAAAAACTTGCGGCCATCTTCCCGATGGGACTTCTGGAACAAGAGATGAGTCCTAACCGGTGGATAGATATTCCGGACGAGGTGCGCGAGGTTTATTCCATCTGGCGTCCCTCTCCTTTGATCAGGGCTACCAAACTGGAGCAGGCCCTGGGAACCAAGGCCAAAATTTATTACAAGAATGAGGGGGTCTCTCCCAACGGCAGCCATAAGCCTAACAGTGCTGTGGCACAGGCCTTTTATAATAAAAGGGAAGGTATTAAGAGACTTGCCACCGAAACAGGTGCAGGACAATGGGGCAGTGCACTTTGTTTTGCGACCAATAAATTCGGTATCGAATGCAAGGTTTACATGGTAAGGGTTTCGTTTGATCAGAAGCCGTATCGTAAGACAATGATGCAGACATTTAACGGTACGGTAGTTGCCAGTCCGAGCCCGGATACCAATACCGGACGTGCTTTTCTTGAAAAGGATCCCAATACCCCTGGTTCACTTGGAATTGCCATTAGTGAGGCCATTGAAGATGCTGCCACTACAGAAGGTACAAACTACTCTTTGGGGTCTGTTTTGAATCACGTTATTCTGCACCAGACTATCGTCGGCCTGGAAGCCAAAAAGCAAATGGAGATTGCAGGTGATTATCCGGATGTGGTGATTGGCTGCTGCGGTGGGGGTTCCAACTTTGCAGGTCTCGCTGTACCTTTTGTGGCTGATATGCTTGAGGGCAAAAAAATAAGGTTCATAGGTGTTGAGCCGGCATCATGCCCAACTCTGACCAAAGGAAAACTGGCCTATGACTTCGGTGATACCGGCCAGACAACCCCTCTGCTTAACATGTATACTCTTGGCCATGATTTTGTTTCTCCAGGCATTCATGCAGGCGGCCTGCGGTATCATGGTATGGCCCCGGTCGTCAGCGCCCTGGTCCGCGAAAAAATAGTCGATCCCATCAGTGTCCACCAGATGGAATCTTTTGAAGCCGGCGTCCTTTTTGCCCGGACTGAAGGTATAATTCCTGCGCCGGAAACCTGTCATGCAGTGCGCGGGGCCATAATTGAGGCAACCCGTGACCTGAATGAACCCAAAACAATCCTTTTTAATTTCTCGGGTCATGGCTTGCTGGATCTTTCCGCTTATGAGCAGTACTTCAGTGGAGCCCTGCATGACTATGAGTATCCGGCTGAAGCCATTGAAGAATCCATGAAGCATCTTCCTCAACTATAATGAACAGAAGACGTTAATTACCAAATCTGGTATTTTATAAGGCAGCAGGAATCTTCCTGCTGCCTTATTTTTTTTATTAATGAGGTTTATTGGTGTGAATAAAGTTTTTTTTCGGAAATATTTTATTCTGCTGTTCCTGTTCCTGCTGTTAATGACAGCAGTCAGTTTCCAGGTGTCAGCCGAAGCAGGTAATCCTGGAACTGATGCTGTTGCAGGAAACGGTGGTCTGGTTGATAACGGCGGCTATGCTGTCAAAAAAAATGGTAAATATATTCTAACGCATAATCTTCACACTACCTATATGCCTGCCAGTGTTATCAAGATTGCAACAGCACTGGCTGCCCTGGATGTCCTTGCCCCGTCATTTCGTTTTGAAACCGCCCTTTATCGCGACACCCATAATAATCTCTTTATTAAAGGGTATGGTGACCCGTTTCTCGTATCAGAAGAGGTTGTTATTATTATCAGAAAACTCAAAGAACTTGGCTGGACGGAAATAAATGACATCTATCTGGACAATACGGCTTTTAACCTTGAAAAATCAGCCGATGGCTCCGGTTTGAGTGATAATCCCTATGATGCCCAAAACAGTGCACTGGCCGTTAATTTTAATACTGTTAATATTGAAATCCATGAGACGGACAGGGTTGTTTCAGCTGAGGAACAGACCCCAACCCTGCAACTGATGGCAAAACTGGCAGCAGGATTTAAACCAGGTGTCCATCGGATAAATATTAGTAAAGACAAGATTAATGGGGATATCATCACCAATCGTTATGTCGGGGAACTCTTTCGGGCCTTTCAGAAGCAAGAGAATATTGCGGGTACGGGCATAATTGCAGCACATAAAGTACCGGCAGACCTTGAGCCGTTTTACATCCATCGCTCAAGTAAAACACTGGAGGATATTATTGGACCGCTTTTGCTCTATTCCAATAACTTCATAGCCAACCAGCTATTTCTTGTATTGGGTACCAATAAATTCGGTTATCCAGCCACCTGGGAGAAGTCAATACAGGTTATGTCAGACATCCTGCAAAATAAATTTAATCTTTCTGAGAATGAAATAAATATTGTCGAAGGTTCAGGCCTTTCCAGAAAAAATCGTGTATCACCGCATGCGATGATTCAACTGCTTGATGCTTTCAAACCTTATGCTGAACTTCTGCCGCGGGAAGAGGGCAGATTATTAAAATCCGGCACTTTGAGAGGAATATATTCCTACGCAGGATATTTTGTGGAAAATGAAAGATTGGACAGTTTTGTCCTGTTGCTGAACCAGGAGAAAAACAACCGGGACAGGGTACTTGAAGTGCTGGAACGCAGATACCGTGCAAATAAAGACAAGTTTTAAATAGATAAAGCGGGACATCCGCCGATTGATGTCCCGCTTTTGAGGTCTATCACCTTAGAAGGGGGATATATATGTTTAAAAGCCGAAAGAGGCTGGTGATAGCATACCTGGATTCTCTCATTTACCTTATCTGCTGCGTCATCAGCATTTCCGAATACTGACTTGTATAGGGGATGTGCTTCTGCTTTGTATCTTCGGCAAATTCAATAATCCATGTAATTAATATATTTGTACTGAGTATCGTCTGATAATTATTTCTTCAAACTCAATATTTATACAGTGTCCCAGAAGCGGGCCTTTTCGGTAAAGGTTGCTTCAATGGGTACCAGGGTGCAGCCGATTGAACGAAGTTCATCAGCAACAGCACCTACCAGTGTGTCCACGTTTGCCTCAACGGTTTCGGTCAGGTCGAGACCAATATCTATGCTTTCCGGTTCAACACCGAAGAGAACCAGGTTTTTGGGAAGCTCATCTGTCAGCATGGCAGCGGCAAGAAGATCTGATAAGCCGAGTTGATGAGGTGATATCCTGGTTCGAAACGCTGCCGGCACATCATCGCCTTCAACACGAACTACTGTTCCGGGTTCCTGATCGCATTTCATGGCATCAATTATTATGAGATAATCCCTGTTGCGGATATGACGCAGGAGTTCAATACCTGCTGTGCCTCCGTCTAGCAGTTCCACGTTGGCTGGAAAGGTGAACTTCCTTTCCAATTCCTTTAAGGCCCGGACGCCGATACCCTCGTCAGTTAAGAGAACATTGCCAATGCCCAGAATAAGTATGTCCAAGTAAACTCCTTATGAGCTATTTACAGGGCTCTTACCCTGACAATCTCATTATTTTTTTTATCTACCATGTGGATGGCGCATGCCAGGCATGGATCAAACGAGTGCACTGTCCTTAGGATCTCAAGTGGTTTTTCAGGCTCTGCCACGGGATTTCCGAGAAGTGCGGCTTCATATGGACCGAGATCATCATTGGCATTCCGCGGTCCGGCATTCCAAGTGGACGGGACGACAGCCTGATAATTCTTTATTTTGCCGTTTTCAATCACTATCCAATGGGACAGGATGCCGCGGGGAGCTTCATGGTAGCCGAATCCCTGTACCTCCCCCTTGGGAAAGCTCGGGGGATTGAAGGTCGAGGTGTCCCCGCTGGCAATATTGTTCACCAGGGCTGTCCATTGATTTTCGAGGGTGTCATTCAGTACGGCACAACGAATAACCCGGGCTGCAATCCTGCCAATGGTGGAATGAAGTGCGGGCACACCCACCTTGCTGCCCACGAGTGAACTGACCGTATCAAGTACCTGGGTGGCATATTTCTGCGTGGGTTTGTGCCCGGCAGCAAACATGCAGAGAACATTGGCCAAGGGGCCGACCTGGGCTGGCTTATCCTGGAAGGTGGGAGATTTGACCCAGGAATATTTGCCCTCGTCCTGCCAGTCGGTGTAGTTGGGCACGGTTTCCTCTTTGTAGGGGTGCCTGTTCCATTCACCGTCATACCAGGAGTGCTTGATTGATTCCTTGACGTTGTCCTCAAAGAATGGATCATCAAAACTCTTAATAGGGGTGAATTTGCCAACATCCCCGCCAGGAATGTAGCCGCCAGGCAGAGCAAATTCTGTACCCTTGGTATCCATGGGCATATCAGGTGCTGAAAGATAGTTGGTTACACCTTTGCCGTAACCGGTCCAGTCGGCATAAAAGGCTCCGACTGCTGCCACATCCACCATGGCAACTTGCTTCACAAAGTCGTTTGCCTCGCCGATAAGGGTCTTGATATGATATAGTTTTTCCATATTCAGTGTATCTGGTGAGTCAAGATTGATGGCATTGGAAACACCACCGACTGCCACATTCTGAATATGAGGCGTTTTGCTGCCCAGGATGGCAACGACATTATTTATTTTTCTCTGGTATTCCAAGGCTTGCAGGTAATGGGTGGCTGCAAGCAGGTTGACCTCCGGCTTGAGCTTCATGGCTGGATGCCCCCAGTAACCGCTGCCGTATATTCCGAGCTGGCCGGAATCCACCAGTGTCTGCAGCCTTTGCTGGGCGCCCTTGATCTCCTCGTAGCTGTTACGCTTCCATGGCGACAGGCTCTGGCCCAGTTTTGCTGTGGCCCTGGCGTCTGCTGAGAGTGCTGAGACAATATCAACCCAGTCCAAGGCGCAGAGATGGTAGAAATGTACAATATGGTCATGGACGGCATGGGCACCCATGATCAGGTTCCTTATGTACTGGGCATTGAGAGGAATTTCCATGCCGAGGGCATTTTCAACCGAACGCACTGAA
>Ga0209742_10001120_pt1 | contig 12838 bp, 11 predicted proteins | sample DeeMarSeWOR38_10_FD_187462 | JGI IMG/M metagenome (GOLD analysis project Ga0209742, IMG submission 187462) | Marine sediment microbial communities from White Oak River estuary, North Carolina - WOR-3-8_10 (SPAdes) (version 2) | ecosystem: Environmental > Aquatic > Marine > Intertidal zone >... | reverse complement strand
TTCTGGCTGAAATGGCAGCAAACTCAGGCAAAATAGCAAAACCAGAGGCAACTGAAACGATTATCAACAGTTGCATGGAACTTTTAAAAGACAAGCTGCAGGAGAATGCTGGAAAAATTTTAGCTTTTTGAAAAACTCATGCAATAAAACTCATTTGTTATGTACAGGAAAAGCAAACATATACACTTTGTCGGCATCGGCGGTATCGGCATGAGCGGCATAGCAGAATTGCTGCTCAATCTTGGTTACAAAATCAGCGGCTCCGACCTGCAGGAGTCTGACATAACCCGCAGGCTCCAGTCCCTTGGCGGTAAAGTCCACATTGGTCATGACGCAGCCTGCATAGATGGTGCTGATGTTGTTGTCACTTCATCAGCTATTGCTGCCGACAACCCTGAAGTCCGGGCTGCCGTTACTTCTCACATTCCGGTCATTCCCAGGGCCGAGATGCTGGCAGAGATTATGCGACTTACCAAATTTGGCATTGCCATAGCCGGAAGCCACGGCAAGACAACGACCACATCAATGGTGGCATGGCTTCTTGCCGAGGCCGGACTTGATCCAACCGTGGTGATCGGAGGTAAAGTTGACTGTCTGGGTGGCAGCAACGCCAAACTGGGACATGGAGACTTTCTGGTAGCAGAGGCAGATGAATCAGATGCGTCTTTTTTGAAACTTGCCCCTGTTCTTGAAGTCGTGACCAATATCGATCTGGAGCATCTTGACTTTTACAGTTCCATAGAAGAGATCAAGTCTGTTTTTCTTGAATTTATTGATAAAATCCCTTTTTACGGCGCCGTCATCCTCTGTTTGGATGACCCGCATGTTGCTTCTATCCTGCCCGAGGTCAAAAAAAGATTTCTGACCTATGGCTTCACCAGCCAGGCAAATGTCTATGCTAAAAAAATCAGCACCACCGGTCTCAACACCCGGTTCGAAGTATGCAGCGAGAATGAAATTCTTGGCGAAATAACTCTCTCGCTGGCCGGAGTCCACAATGTTTACAATGCGTTAGCCGCCGTCACTGTAGGGTTGGAGTTGGATATCCCGTTTGCTGCTATTGCTGCTGCTTTAAAAAGTTTTTCGGGGGTGCAGCGAAGATTGCAAATAAAAGGAGAAAGGAGGGATATAACAGTTATCGATGATTATGGACATCATCCGACTGAAATCCGGGCAACCCTCTCCGCCCTACGTGACGCGTGGCCTGCGCGCAGACTTGTTGTTCTCTTTCAGCCACATCGTTATTCAAGGACCAAGGCCTTGGCAGAAGAATTCTATACAGCGTTTCATGAGGCTGACATTCTCCTATTAACCGAAATTTATGGTGCCAGCGAAACCCCTATACCAGGAGTGACCGCAGAAGCACTGTTAAATGGCATAAAGCAGCACGGCCACAGGCATGCATTCCTTGAAACAAGTATTGAGAAACTTCTCGACAGGACCATGGAAATGCTTGGGCCCGGCGACGTTGTTTTGACATTGGGAGCCGGAAACATCTGGCAGACTGGTGAAACCCTGCTTGAAATGCTGCAGGACTAAATTCGGCCTACTGAACTTTAATAATGGCAACACTCAATTCACATGCAAAGGATCTCGCCCGTTTCTGGAAGGGAAAAATCTTATGGGACAGTCCTATGGCACAATTCTCAACCCTTAAGGTGGGAGGGCCAGCCGATGCGGTTATTTCAGTAAAGAATACTGAGGACCTCACGAGATTGGTGCACTGGCTTAAAGAAAATAACATTGACTGGTGGGTTGTAGGCAAAGGCAGCAATATACTGGTTCCCGACAAAGGACTTGCCGGAGTAATCATCCTCCTTGAAGGAGATTTTCGTTCTATTGAAAAGATTACGGCGTCAGCCCCCTTAGTTCATGATGAAAAAATTCTTATTCGTGCCGGTGGCGGGTGTTTGCTGACTAAACTGGTGACTTACTGCACTTCACAGGGTTTGTCCGGCCTGGAATTTGGTGTTGGCATTCCAGGAAGTATCGGTGGTGCTCTTGTTATGAATGCCGGAGCCTGGGGCTACGAAATTGGCAGCCTGGTTGATTCGGTTATCCACATGGATAGCAATGGCAGCATTTTTAGTGCACAAGGAAAGAGTCTTGGCTTTACCTACAGGAAATGGTCTATGCCGAAAAATACGATTCTACTCTCTGCAACATTTGTTTTAACACGCGGCAGCAAGGAGGATATTAAAGCTGCTTGCAGGGAATATCAGGATTTGCGCCGCAAAAATCAACCCCTTGCAGAGCCAAGTGTCGGCTCCTTTTTCAAAAATCCGCCTGACGACTCTGCCGGAAGGTTGATTGAAGAAGCCGGGCTTAAAGGATTTTCCATAGGTGGTGCTAAAATTTCCGAAAAGCATGCCAACTTTATTATCAACACCGGTGAGGCATCCGCCACTGATATTTTCAACCTCATGCATATTATCCAGCAGGAGGTCCAAAAACGCTTTGGCATACAACTTGAACCTGAGGTCCATATTCTGGGAGGCAATTGAAACACAAATGAATATGCCACATGCTGCAAGAATAAAAATCAGACCAGTGAAAAACCCTAAATGCTCAAATCCTGGTTCCAACCAGCGGCCTCAACTGTTTATCAAAGTTTTGGTTCTGCTCGCCCTTCTTCTGGGTTTGGGTTTAGGTGCCAAACATATATATCACAGGTTGTGCAGTTGCGACTTCTTCCAGATAACGGCTGTCAAAATTGATGGCAATCATATGACAAATAAGGAGCAGATAGCTGCCCTCAGCAGGGTTGATATTCATTCCAATCTTTTAGCCGTTAATGTGATTCAGGTCGAGTCAGTACTCGAGAGCCATCCATGGATCGCCAAGGCAGAAGTCATTCGTGACTGGCCGAACCGTTTATTGATCCATCTCCAGGAAAAAAATCCTGTGGCTTTATTGAACAGAGATACCGGTTTGTTTTACCTTGACTCCAGAGGTGAAATCATTGCAGCAGTAAATCCTTCTCAGGAACTAGATTTTCCTGTTATCACTGGGTTGGAAAGCTATCCATTCAACCTGGCACAATCAGGGATGATCCCGGAACCACTCCCGGATGTTCTTCAACTACTGAAGTTGGCAAATAAAAATAACCCTATCCTGCCTGAGCAAAATATCTCTGAGATCCACGTTGCAGAAAAAGGAGAGATCGTTCTCTATCTGCTTGACAGGCCATTCCCAATTTATCTGGGCAGGGAAGGGAAAATCTCAACACGTTATTACCGTCTGGTTAAAGTTTTGAAGGACCTTTATAAAACTCAAGAATTTTCTGAAGTTTCATATATCCGGTTGGACTATCAGAAGGACATGGTTCTGGTCGGCAAACTTGAATCCGACAGAATACATCAAGGATGAAATAAATGGAAAAAAAGCAGCGTGGAGAACTGATCGTCGGACTTGATGTCGGTACTACAAAAATCTGTGCCGTTATTGGCGAGGTTTTCGAGGACAAGATTGATATTATCGGTATCGGCACTCATCCCTCCATAGGTTTAAAAAAGGGAGTGGTCGTCAACATCGAAAGCACTGTGCACTCTATTCGAATTGCGGTAGAGCAGGCTGAGGAAATGGCAGGTTGTGAAATCAACACAGTCTGTGTCGGTATTGCCGGAAGTCATATTAAGGGCTTCAACAGTCCAGGTATCGTCGGTATCAAGAACCGGGAAATCCGTCAGGATGACATCGACCGTGTTATTGATGCTGCCAGGGCAGTTAATCTTTCCCAAAATCAGCAGATAATCCATGTCCTGCCCCAGGAATTCATGGTTGATGATCACACCGGTATCCAGGACCCTTTAGGAATGACTGGAGTCAGACTGGTAACCAATGTCCACATCGTAACCGGTGATACTACTTCTATCCATAACCTGGTTATGTGTTGCAACAGGGCAGGCCTTGATGTCGCTGATATTGTTCTCGAGTCATTAGCCTCAGCAAACTCTGTATTATCCCGTGAAGAAATGGACCTTGGCGTTGGCTTGCTTGACATTGGAGGCGGCACTTCAGATCTTGCCATCTTCTCCGGAGGCACAATCAAGCATACCTACGAACTTGGACTGGGCGGCAACAACCTGACCAACGATCTGTCAGTAGGATTGCGCACCCCTTTTCAGGAGGCGGAACGCCTAAAAAATCTTTACGGCTCTGCCCTGACCGCAATGATAGATGGTGACAATATTATTGAAGTACCGACTGTTGGCGACAGGAAACCGAGAAAAGTAAAGCAGCGCATCATGGGTGAAATCTTGGAGCCGCGAATCGAGGAGATGTTGATCATTCTTAACCAGGAAATGATAGATTCGTCATATAAGGACAGGTTGAATGCCGGTATTGTCATTTGCGGTGGCACAGCACTTCTTGAAAATATTGTTGACCTGGCAGAGCAAATATTTGATCTGCCAGTAAGGATCGGCTATCCCCGGGATATTCATGAGGCACCAGAAAGCATTAATTCACCGCAACATGCAACAGGTGTTGGTCTTGTTCTTTATGCCAGCAGGCACGCGTCGGGAAAAAAATGGCGGGTACCTGGCAAAAAGGCGATAGGAGGTATCGTTGGGCGCATGAAAGGCTGGTTTACCAATAACCTGTAAAAGCAAAACACAAAAAAACAGTTCCAACATATTATATATTTTTACAATACGTATCAGATCGAAAAACAAATAAAGAGAAGGGGGAAAGAAGATGGAATTTCGAATGGCAGAAGAATCTTTGGCCAGGATCAGAGTTATCGGTATCGGTGGCGGAGGGGGAAACGCCGTTAATACCATGGTGGAAAATAAACTAAAGGGTATTGAATTCATAGCAGCCAATACGGACATGCAGGCCTTGGAAAACTCCAAGGCAGATGTATGTTTGCAACTCGGTCCCGGCATAACCAAGGGACTTGGGGCCGGGGCTGACCCGGAACGGGGCAAGGAAGCGGCTTTCGAGAGCCTGGAAGAGATACGCGAAGTACTTAAGGGTGCTGATATGGTATTTATAACAGCGGGTCTTGGAGGTGGCACCGGAACCGGAGGTGCACCCGTAATTGCCAAACTCAGTAGGGAAATGGGGGCGCTAACCGTTGCTGTCGTCACCAAGCCTTTCTTTTTTGAAGCAAAGGCCAGGATGAAAAAAGCCGAGGAAGGCTGGAAGGAATTAAAAAAGCATGTAGACACCATAATCACTATTCCCAATGACCGTCTTCTTACAATTATGCAAAAAGGCAGTAAGCTTATGGATATGATGAAAAAAGCCGATGAGGTTCTTCTACAGGCTGTTAAAGGAATTACAGACCTGATAAATCTTCCAGGCCACATGAATGTCGACTTTGCCGATCTTAAAGCAGTCATGAAGGAAGTAGGCCCTGCGCTTATGGGAGCTGGTGTCGGCGTAGGTGATAATCGTGCTATCGAGGCCGCCAAACGCGCAATTGATAATCCCCTGTTGCAGGATGTGGGAATTGACGGAGCCAAAGGCGTTCTCATCAATATTTCAGCCTCGGAAGAATCCCTGACCATGAATGAGTTTATGGAAGCATCAAGCCTGATTTCCCAGAAAGCCCATGAAGATGCGAATATCATTGTCGGTGCGCTGTTTGATGACAGCCTCCAGGACGAGATGCGGGTGACGGTCATTGCTACTGGTGTAAACGGCTTACAAGAAGAAGCAGAGACTATCAAAAGACCCATTCAAGCCGTGGCCAGCAAAGCCCAGTCCCAAGAAAGAGATTTTGGAACCGATAAAGATGCTAAAATTCCTTCAGAAACCAAAGCCAACAAGTCGAACAAAGACTTTAACCGCCGCAATCCAGGATTTGTCAGGAAGCAGTCACTGCCTTTCCCCAAATCTCTGGACGAGGCTGAACTTGAAACTCCAACCTACCTGCGGCAGGCTGCAGATTAATACAGCTGGAAAATGACGATTTAAGATTATATTATTTTCTCCCTTAAGTTTTTACTATTTTTTCATCAACTAATTTGAGCAGAATTTGACTTAATATCCTTGTTTTGTAAGCAGAATATGTATTATCCTTATTAAACGTATTTGTTTTATGAGGCACCAAAATTGATCTATTCAATTATTATCTCTCTTAATGAAGTTAACAGTGGGCTGATTTCTCGCTTATATTAACCATCAAATTTATCAACCTCTGTTACCGGCCGCGAGAGTTTTACATTTATAGCAATTATTCACATTTCAAAAAGCACATTCCTTTCTGACAGCAAACAAAATAATTTATGCAGCGTAATTCAAGATTGACTGCCGGTGTTGCCGACGACAGTGAACTATTATTCCATGAAAAAGGTTGTATAAAGAAAAAATGGAAAAACAGAGTCCCGATAGCTCTTATTTATCCCAACAAGTATGCACTTGGGATGTCAAATCTTGGTTTTCAGATTATATACAGGCTTCTGAACCAAAGTGATTCAATCGTTGCTGAAAGAGTCTTTTTTCCGGAGTCAGCCCTAAAACCCCTATCCCTTGAATCAAGCAGGCCGCTTGCAGATTTCCCGCTGATTTTCTTCTCTATAAGCTTTGAACAGGATTATCCGCACCTGATTATGTTACTGCAGATGTCAGGTATATCTCCGTTGGCTTCCGAGCGAACCAAGAAAAGCACTGCTGTCAGAGCCCAGGCGGCAGGGGGGCAACCACTTGTTGTTGCTGGCGGTGTTGCCACATTTATGAATCCCGAGCCCCTGGCTCCTTTTGTAGATCTCTTTATTATTGGTGAGGCGGAACCGATACTTGGCTCCCTTTTGCAGCATTTAGTCAGGGAAATGAACGGCAAAAGCAAAGAAGAACTGCTGAAAGAAATAACGGCAACTCTCCCCGGATGTTATGCTCCTGATCTTTACAAAGTTACTTACGACTCTGGAGGTAATTTTGTGTCCAATAGACCCAAGGATCACAAACTGAAACTGCCGCAGCGCATAAAAAAAGTAACCATGGATTCACCTGGAAATACTGCTTCTCATTCCACGCTTCTGACTCCCCTGGCAGAATTTTCAAATCTTTTTATGACCGAATTGGGACGGGGCTGCAGCCGCGGCTGCAGATTTTGCGCTGCCGGATTCATCTATCGCCCACCCCGGTTATGGCAGGCTCAAGCAATAATGAAAGCAATTGAGTCAAGACCTCACGGAAACTCAAGAATTGGTCTTCTCGGTATGGAAATGATACCTTCCGAGGATATGACCGCAATAGCTGATTTTCTGGCCAGTCAGTCATGTTCCCTTTCTTTTTCCTCCCTACGGGCTGATATCATAAATTCTCCACTTGTCGAACTTCTGGGCAGCAGTAATTTAAAAAGTGCTGCCATTGCACCGGATGGCGGCTCTGAACGCTTGCGGCTGGTCATTAACAAAGGTATAACAGAAGAAGATGTGCTCACCGCTGCTGAAATACTTGCCCAGAAAGGGATACGCAACCTGAAACTCTATTTTATGATCGGCCTGCCAACAGAAGAACAGTCTGACCTGGACGAAATGATAGCCTTAATCATGAAGGTAAAAAACAAAATTCTGGCTGTTGGTCGTACCAGGGGAAGACTCAGCAACTTGACTCTGAGCATAAACTGTTTTATTCCAAAACCATGGACACCGTTCCAATTTCATCCCATGGAAGAGATAAAACTTTTAAAGCTGAAATTAAAATTTCTGCGTAAAAAGATAGCGGCTGAACCGAATATTCGTATCAAGACTGAAAGTCCTGAAAAAGCTTTTATCCAAGCGGTTCTCTCAAGAGGTGACCGCCGGGTGGGCGATGCTTTACTGACTATGGTAAAAAATAACTGCACGTGGAGGCAGGCATTTGCATTTGAAAACATCGTCCCTGACTATTACGCTCTACGCCAGAGAGATGAAACTGAACCTTTTCCCTGGGAAATAATTGACCACGGCATTGAACGAAAATATCTCTGGTCTGAATACAAAAAAGCTTTACAGGGGAAAACAACGAAACCCTGCGATACATCCCGATGTAAACGCTGCGGAGTCTGCTAGATGGTTGACCGTCATCAAAAATCGAAAATTGACTCAGTAAGACCTTTCAGGCTGGTAAAGTTTTTCTCTTTCACCGGCCTTGGACTCGTCCTTATAACGACTATGGTACTTTCATGGGTCATATCCAACTATGCAAAAAAGGTCATGCTCGACCGGAGTGAATCCTACTCGCTTCTCCTTGCCGAACATGTGAACAGGCAGGTTTTTTTACAGTTTGTTCTACCGACTGTTTTGCGTTATGGCGAAATCGCGCTCAGAAACCCGACGCAATTCAAAAGACTTGACACTGTTATACGCAATACAACAGAAGGCTTAAAAGTTGACTCGGTGACCATCTTTGACTCGGAGGAAAATATAATTTCCTACAGTACCAATGCTGAAGAGATAGGGGTCAAGGATGCAGGAGGCAAGGAATACGAAAGGGCGCTTAACGGAGTCAACAGTTCCCTTCTTATATCAACTGCCTCTCTTAAGAATCTGCTGCCCGGTTCAGACCCCATTTCGAGCAAACTTTTGACCTATATACCCTTTCGGCGTGAAAATCCTCTCAGTGAGCGGACCGATGATATTATGGGTGTGACCAAAGTAGTACAGGATCTTTCAGAAGATACGGAGGCTGTTCTCAGGCTGCAGCTCACAATTATTTCTGTTTCAATCCTGATAATGGGAACCCTTTTCTTCATTCTTACACAAATTGTAACCAAAGCGGATCAGATTAATGAAGCACGGTCTCTGGAACGTCGCCGCCTGGAGGAAAAACTCAATCAGGCTGAACGATTGGCAAGCCTGGGCGAAATGGTGGCCTCTGTTTCCCATGAAATTAAAAATCCTTTAGGCATTGTCCGCAGCACTGCTGAAATCCTCAATAAACGCTTAAAGGATCAGGCTCCGGGCAGCAAACATCTTGCTGAAATCATAATAACAGAGACAAGTAGACTTGATGATATTGTGCGGGAATTCTTAGATTTTGCCAGACCGCAAATACCCCAATTTACCAAAGCACGCATCAATGACTTAATAATCAAGGTAGAGGAGTTCATGCAGCCGGAATTTAACAAATACCAAATTAAGGTTGAAAATAATCTGAGCACTAACCTCAAGCCAATAAATCTGGATCAAAATTTACTCTACCGCGCTTTTCTTAATCTCTTTGTCAACGCGGTTCAGGCTATGCCGGATGGAGGTGCAATCTCGGTAAGCTCCTCTTTATCAGAGGAAGAAAAGAAAAAAATTGTCATCATGATAAAGGATACCGGGATAGGTATACCCAAGGAAAAGATGGCTATGATATTTACTCCATTTTATACGGACAAGACCAGAGGAACAGGACTTGGACTTGCAATAGCAAAAAATATCATTGAACAACATTACGGCTCTATTACCGTGGAGAGTGAGGCGGGCAAGGGATCAACCTTCATCATCACTCTGGACCAACAGTAATTTTTTTGATTCCCTTGTAAGATATAAGTCAAATCACAACATAAGCCCGAGCATTTCCCGGACAGCTTGATCCAGTCCGACAAAAATGGCCCTGGCCATTATGGCATGGCCGATACTGAGTTCTTCTATGGTTTCCAGGCCAGCAATCCGTGTTGTGTTGACATAATTGAGGCCGTGCCCGGCATTAACCCGTAAGCCTGCTTCATAAGCCTCTGCTGCTGCTGCAGCTATCAGTTCAAATTCTTGATCCCTTTCTTCCTCACTTGTAGCATCAGCATATCTGCCGGTATGAATTTCCACAAAAGTGGCTTCAACATTTATTGCCGCTTCGATCTGCCGTGGATCCGGATCTACAAATAGACTTACCGGGATGTTTGCATCATTCATTCTGCCAATTACCGATTTGAGCTTCTTTTTCTGGCCCGCCACATTTAACCCGCCTTCGGTGGTCAACTCCTTTCTTTTTTCAGGCACTAGTGTCACCATATCCGGCAGAAGGTCCAGGGCAAATTTGATAATTTCTTCTGCGGCTCCCATTTCCAGATTGAGTTTGGTTTTCACCGTCTGCCTCAGCAATAAAACGTCCCGGTCCTGTATATGTCTACGATCTTCACGCAAATGGACCACAATACCTTCGGCTCCGGCCAATTCGCATATACCGGCGGCAAGGACAGGATCGGGTTCACTGATACCACGGGCCTCGCGTAGCGTTGCAACATGATCGACATTTACTGCGAGTTTCATCATCTTTTTTCTCCTTTGACTGGTCAGTTGCTGCAAAAGTTCCTTTTCTTTGTTATGCATCCGCATCGCTTCAAGTTCTGACTTTTCATGATCATAGCCTAGCAGATGCAGAAAACCATGCACAAGTAATGCTTCCAATCGGGCATGAAAGGAAATCCCCTCATATTTTGCTTCCCGGGCCGCAGTATCCACCGAAATAACAATATCTCCCAGTAAATTCATGGCCATGGATGTATCGTCTCCTTCAGTCAGTGAAAAGGACAGGACATTGGTTGGCCCGCTTTTTCGACGCCAGTATTTATTTAACTCGGCAATCTGTCTATCATCCACAAGGAGAATGCTTAATTCTGTATCAGGCCGCTCGGTTAAAAGAAGGAGATGCTCTGCAGTCCGACGAACCAGCAATTCGTTTACCCGGGGAAAAGGGCGGCAAAAATCATTCCTGAAACGAACCGGCATAAGAATCCTGAAAAATTATGCAGTTATCACGAACTGCAATTAATCTCCAACATGTTAAAAAATTATAATTTTTTAACTTATTTTGCCTTTTTGGGCCTGGATCGTTTATTGACAGGTTTCTTTTCTCTTTTGGCATAAGCCCGGATAATCTGCTGTACTAAATGATGGCGGACAACGTCCACATCTGAAAAGTTACAGAATCCTATCCCCTTGATGTTTTTCAGGATCCGGGCTGCCTCAACCAAACCTGACTGCTTTCCTTCCGGCAGGTCTATCTGGGTTATATCCCCTGTTATAACCGCTTTAGAGTCAAAACCAAGTCTGGTCAGGAACATTTTCATCTGTTCATGCGACGTATTCTGGGCTTCATCTAGAATAACAAAAGCACTATTCAATGTACGCCCGCGCATAAAAGCCAGAGGTGCTATCTCCACTGTTCCTCTTTCGATATAGTCAACAACTTTCTCCCTTCCCAGCATATCATTCAGGGCATCATAAAGGGGTCGCAGATATGGATCCACCTTCTGGGCCATGTCTCCAGGAAGGAAACCCAGCTTTTCGCCTGCTTCAACAGCCGGCCTGGTCAAAATAATATTTTTTACCAGGCTGCTGGTCAACGCGGAGATGGCCATTGCCACTGCCAAATAAGTCTTACCTGTTCCGGCTGGCCCGATTCCAAAAACAATGTCATTATTCCTGATAGAATCAATATATTTTTTCTGGTTTATGCTTTTAGGCGATACTACTCTCTGGTTTGCTGTAATATAGACCCGGTCCAGAAATATTTCTTTCAGATTCGCCTTGGAAGAGCGCTCAAGAATCCGGAGCCCATAAGCCACATCTGAAGGATATACCGGATAACCGGTTTTAAGCAGTTCGTATAATTGCTTGAGGGCAATTGCAGCCACTTCAACTTCATGAGGTAATCCTTCAATTGTCAGCTCATTTCCCCTTGCTTTTACAGTAACACCAATAGATTTTTCAATGGTATTGAGATTTTTGTTCAGGTCCCCGTAAAGCAGTCTTGTTAAATTATTATCATCAAATGTGAGCTTTACATCAGGCATAGGGTCAGGTCTGGATATTTTTGTTTTTTTATTTTTGATCCTGCGCAAGTTCATTATCAATGAGTTTGCTTATGGCTGTAAAATCCCGTTTCTTCACTTGCCTGCCATTGACGAATATGGCCGGGGTCCCTGTTGCCCCTGCCTTCTGGGCATCAGCAATATCTTCTTCAATCTTTTTGCGCAGCGAAGGCCGCATCATATCAAGAGAAAATTTTTTAAGATCAAGGCCCAGACCTCCAGCGATTGCCAGATATTTTTCATTGGAAAGGCTATCCTGGTTGAGAAAAAGTTCGTCATGGTACTCCCAAAATCTGCCCTGCTCTGCCGCAGCCATAGCAGCAAGAGCTGCCGGCAATGCCTGCTTGTGAAAAGAAAGAGGGTAGTGCTTATAAACAACTTTGACGCTATCAGGGTATTTGTCGAGCACCTGCTCGAAAAGCGGCATCATCTTGCCGCAGTAAGGTCATTGGAAGTCACTAAAGACGACAACCGCTACCTTGGCTCCTGCGGTCCCCAGAAAGGGTGAATTAGCAACATTGATATCAACAATAAAATTAATATCAAGCGTTTGCAGGGTTTTGCGCTTGTCATTAATAAGATAAAGCTGCTCACCTTTGTTAGAAACAGCAATATCAGTGACGGAGGGATCGACCGGCACTGTACCAACAAGTTTGCCGTCAGCTGAATAAATTAACACTTTCGCCTGGTCAGTAAGAAGGAATGTTAAATCACCACTCTGGGAATGGGCGATATCAAGCGGTGTTTCATCAAGTTGAATTGCCTGGGAAACCTCCCAGTCGACTTCAGCCACAGCTGTCAATGGCATATAGCTGACAATTATCACGAAAAGTATAATGATTGGGATATTTGAGGGTCGGGTCATTTGAATTTCTCTCAGAGTTTTTGTGAACAATCAGAATAAATATAGGGCCATACCGGTCCGAAAATCATACTCTCAGTTTACCTCCATATCAATGATCTGCAACTCATCACCCCGCGTAATTTTTATTGCATTGGATTCGCAGGTTGGACAGGAATAGATGTAGCGTTCTTCAGAATTGAATTGTGAACCGCAGTCACTACAAAAACCACCTATGGAAATATATTCGATAATCAGTTCTGCCT
>Ga0209742_10001117_pt1 | contig 12850 bp, 12 predicted proteins | sample DeeMarSeWOR38_10_FD_187462 | JGI IMG/M metagenome (GOLD analysis project Ga0209742, IMG submission 187462) | Marine sediment microbial communities from White Oak River estuary, North Carolina - WOR-3-8_10 (SPAdes) (version 2) | ecosystem: Environmental > Aquatic > Marine > Intertidal zone >... | reverse complement strand
GCAAAAGCCGACGCAAAAGCGCAGCATACGTATAGTATGTGAGCATTTTAAGGAGGCTTTTAACGCAGTTATTGAGTGCTAGATGCATTTTTGAGATGGTTTGAAATAAAATTGGAACTTAAAAGGGGGCGAGAAATTTGAAGGATATTGAAGTCAGGGTCATTGACAACGATATTGAGAAGGCCATCCGAATCTTAAAAAAGAAAATTCAAAACGATGGTCTGTTCAAACGGCTAAAGCTAAAGAAAAATTATGAAAAGCCGAGTGAATACAGACGTCGCAAGATGCGTGAGGCCTTAAGACGGGAACGAATAGCCGCTGCCCGCTCAGCCAGATACCACGGAAGATAGGGCAAAATCTGAATCAAAGGAAAACCCGGCAAAAAAGCCATTTTTGCCGGGTTTTTTATATCCATGCCTTCCAGAGAAACGTATAACAGCTGCCTGAAGACCATGTATGCTCTTAGAAGATTCGGGATCATACTGGGCCTGAATACCATCAAACGCATTTTAACAGCACTTGGAAATCCTCAAAACGATTTTAAAAGCATCCATGTGGCCGGAACAAACGGCAAAGGATCGGTTGCGTCCGCTCTCTATTCTATTTTACTCGAATCCGGTTATCGCGTTGGCTTATATACTTCACCCCATTTGGTTCGTTTTAATGAGAGGGTATGCATCAACAATCATCCGATATCAAACGAAGACGTCGTCAAATCCTACCAGGCGGTCAAGCGCGTTCATCACGGAAAACGCAGCCCGACCTTTTTTGAATTTACCACGGCCATGGCCTTTTATGAGTTCAGCAGAAAAAAGGTGGACTGGGCGGTAATCGAAACCGGCATGGGGGGACGCTATGATGCGACCAATGTCATTCAGCCAACGATCACCATCATTACCAACGTGTCCATGGAACACCGGCAATACCTTGGCAACACCCTTGCGGAGATTACCCGTGAAAAAGCCGGTATCATCAAAAACCGGACGCCGCTGGTCACCGCCGTCAAACAAGATCAGGCCCGGGCTATTATCCGGCAGGTGGCCCGAAAAAAATCAGCTCCCGTTTATATTCTGGGAAAAAATTTTAAAACCAGACGAAATCGCCCGGGAGAATTTTCGTATTATGGTATTGAAAATACCTGGCCCCATATGCAGACGGCTCTGCTGGGCGCCTATCAGATCGAAAATGCCGCTCTGGCCATTGCCGCCAGCGAGCTTTTAATCAAGAGCCGGGCCAAAATTTCCCATGAAGGCATTAAAAAGGGGCTCAAAAATAACCGGTGGCCGGGAAGACTGGAGATTGTTTCAGATCAACCCCTGATCATACTGGACGGCGCGCATAACTTAATTGCGGCTCGCAACCTGGCAAGATTCTTGAATGCCAATCTGGGAAACCGACGCATTACCCTTGTGGTCGGGATATTGGACGATAAGCCCTTCGGCGCGATGCTTAAAAGCCTGTTGCCGGAGTGTTCGCGGGCAATTATCACCCGTGCCAAAACCGATCGGGCATTAGACCCCCGCCGCCTTTACCCCGTTGCCCAGAAGATCATTTCAGATGTATCGATTGTACCTGATGTGGCCAGTGCTTTTCGGCAGGCGGCTGAAACAACAGCTTCCGATGAAGTGATCTGTGTCGCCGGTTCCCTGTATGTCGTCGGAGAAGCCAAAGAAGCCATCCAGAAAGGACTCATCAAATCTGTGAAAAAACGAAAGACCCGCTGACCTTTTAAATCTTGACTAAATTTTATATATAAATTAAATCTTTAACACTTCCGCATTCCGACATTCAAAATCCGATTTCTTTTTATCAGCGCCCGTAGCTCAGGGGATAGAGCGTCAGCCTCCGGAGCTGAAAGCCGCTGGTTCGAATCCAGCCGGGCGTACCACCCAAAAAAGGGTTTAGAAGATTTTCTAAACCCTTTTTTCTTTGCTCAAAGTTGAAAATGCCACATCGTGGCAGAGAAATTGAGTCCATATTCTTATGACCCTTTTTCCCCAAATTAGGTTTTATGTCCAGGCGTGCAATTTAAGATAGACTCCATGGTAATTAAATAAGCTGAATTTATTATAAAAATTACACGCTTTAATTTTTGATTTATTTTCATATTTTCTGCACGGTTTTTGCTAGTTTCTTCGTCTTTATATTATCTCCTTGCTAAATTTTAGCCGATATTCGTCTGGGTTAAAATTTCAAACCCATAATAGAGCGATTATATGTACGATACTGAACTCATTATAAAATAGTGGCGCCGGGGGGTGCGAAATGGCGCTGGTGATCTCAATGGGTTAGATTTATCGTCGGTGGATCTTCCGGAAAGGATTTGCTTATCGTGGCTGAAACCAAAACAATGCGATCAAACCAGTATAGAGAGAATCTAAATGAAAGTAAAAATCTGGATTTGCCCTTTATAACAAAAAGAAATGACAAAATCGTCTTTTGGGATGTCGAACCGTCCGGCAATTATGCGATGGATTGTCAAACGGGCAGAAAATATGCTTCTTTAGCATTGGAGCACATGATAAAAGAGGATTTTATTCCAATTTTCAGCTGGGCGATTATGGATATGCCAAGAAAAAAAGATGCCACCGGAATCGAGGTTGGATTTCTTGAATTTTTCGCCGAAATAGCAATTAACACGGATAAGCGGCAATTAACCTGCAACTTTAAATCAGATGAATAACTTGACGGCAGAGATTGGAATGTTTTCGCTTATATATTTATTTAAATATTTCTTAAATTAAATATATATTATTATATTTATTTAAATTTTTATTTAATGATTGAATTCTTTAATTCTTACCTAATGCCGTAAAAGTCCTTAAACCATTCCACAAATCGCTTGACGCCGACTTCGATCGGTGTTGCAGGTTTAAAGCCAACGTCTTCCATTAAATCATCCACGTCCGCATAGGTCGCAACCACATCCCCCGGCTGCAGGTCCATAAATTCTTTTTTCGCCCGCTTGCCCAAAGCGGTTTCAACGACTTCAATAAATTGAATAAGCTCCACCGGATGATTGTTGCCGATATTATAAATTTTATAGGGTGCAGAGGATGTGCCGGGGTCCGGTGTATCTCCACTCCATTTTGGATTGGCCTCCGGAAGCCGGCCCATTACCCTGACCACGCCTTCGATAATATCATCGATGTAAGTAAAATCCCGTTGCATTTTGCCGTGGTTAAAAACCTTAATCGGTTTATCTTCTAATATGGCCCGGGTAAAAAGAAAGAGCGCCATATCCGGGCGCCCCCAGGGACCGTAAACAGTAAAAAACCTCAAGCCGGTACAGGGGAGCCGGTAGAGATGGCTGTAAGTGTGGGCCATCAGTTCATTGGCCTTTTTGGTTGCCGCATAAAGCGATACCGGATGATCCACATTGTGATGGATCGAAAATGGCATTTGGGTATTGGCGCCGTAAACCGAACTGGATGATGCGAATACCAGATGTTTTAACTTGTTATGCCGACAGCACTCCAGCAGGTTGACAAACCCGACCAGGTTGGAATCAACATAAGCATAGGGATTCTCAAGCGAGTATCGCACACCGGCCTGGGCAGCCAGATTTACCACGACATCTAATTCCTGCTGAGCAAAAAGATCTTCAAGCTGACGCCGGTCGGAAAGGTCGGCTTCAGCGAATTCAAAATTCGCTTCCTTTTTGAGCTCAACAAGCCGGGCTTCTTTGAGAGCGACATCATAATACGGGTTCATATTATCCAGCCCGATGACCTGACAACCGTTATCCAACAGTCGCTTGGCCAGGTGAAATCCGATAAAACCCGCTGCACCGGTAACAAGTGCGTTCTGGTATTTTAGTTCCATTGGTAATACCTCAATATTAAAGTGTCAGGTTTCGCTTGTCAGGTGTCAGTGTTCAGGTGTTTCGCACAGGTTATATTGGTTTGATCGGCTTAATTTGTTCAATGGGTTGGGTTTAAGACCACCAAGGAAACCAATCGAACAAATTTAACGAATTTGACCCATTGTTTAAGCTTGAAACCTGACAGCCTAAACCTAAATTTTTTGACTTTTAACCCCAGTCACCGATTATGCCGATACCATTCAAAGGTTCTTTCAAGCCCCTTTTCAAAGGAAACCTCGCATTCAAAATTCAGAAGTTCCTTGGCCGTATCCGTCCCGGCTAAAGATGCTTTGATATCTCCCGCTCTTTCACTTTCATACCGCGGGTCAAGATTCCGGCCGGACAAGGTACAAATCGCCTGCCAGAGGTGATTGATACGAACCGCCCGGCCCGTGCCGATATTCATTACCCGGCCGCTGGCGTTGTCTGCAGATGCGGCCAGCAAATTGGCTTTAACAACATCCTTGACATAGACAAAATCTCTTGTCTGGTTGCCATCCCCGTAAATAACCGCCGGTTTGTTTAACAACGCTTTGGTCATAAAAATGGAAATCACACCCGAATACGGCGAGGAAGGATCCTGTCTGGGACCGTAAACGTTAAAATAGCGCAGCACGGCTGTCTCGATGCCATAGAGATCATTAAACACCTTGGCATGGTATTCTGCGGCCAGCTTTTGAGCCGCATATGGACTTAGCGGTCTGGGAACCATGTTTTCCTGTTTGGGCAGAGAGGGATCATCCCCGTATACCGCACAGGAACTGGAAAAAACAACGCGCTTCGCCTTTTTTTGGCGTGCAGCGTCGAGTACGGACAGGGTGCCCAGATCATTCACAGCGGCAGACTCCAGGGGGTTTTCAACGGTCTGGGGGACAGAAACGATTGCGGCCAGATGAAAGACAACCTCACAACCTTCTAAGGCGGCATCCAGCACCTTGCGGTTGCGTATATCCTCTCGAAAAAAAGAAAATTGTCCTTCCAAATGCTTCAGATTGGCGGTTCTGCCCGATGACAGATTATCTATCACCGCCACAGCGCAACCGGCCGATACCAGCGCCTCAACCAGATGGGATCCGATAAACCCGGCTCCGCCGGTAACCAGCGCCTTTTTAAATGGAAGTTTCATAAACGCCTTATAATTTCTCCGCAATTTTCATGCAAAATTCAGGTTCTATCTTCCGCCAATGCAATTATTCTATAACGAACCACGGGTCACTGACAACCGACAATTAAAATTTTTGCAATTGTGAGGTGTAATTCTTGTGATGAAATTGAATCTTTAGCGAGATTAGCCCACAATGCTCAACCAGATCGAATAGGTTACCGCGGATAGCAATGTGTTCAGTGAAATGGCGGCCACTGCAAATTCACTGTCTCCCTGCATCTCCCTGGCCATGACGTAAGTTACTGTGGCGGTTGGAGCCGCCAGCAATATGATGCCGGGAAGATAGGCCTCCGGCATGACATTGAACAGCCGGTAAAGGATAAGGCCGGTGCCCGGCAGCAGGATCAGTTTTAACAGGCCGCAAGAGAGCACCGCTTTCAATTTCGCCTGCACCATTGAAAATGAAAGCGATGCACCAATGATCAATAATGCCAGGGGAAGCGCCAGGTCGCTCAGAATATCTAGGCAACGTCCCAGCACCAGGGGCACCGGAAGGGCTGTCAATGAAACCAGAATCCCGGCCATCGCCGACAGGATAATCGGGTTGCCCAAAACTTTTAGGGCCGGCACCCAGCGGCTTTTAGCGGCGGGATTATAGGGGGCATGCATCTGCAGGGCAATCACGGCCAGCAGATTTTGGATGATCATTAAAAAACCTGCGAGAATACTGGCGCTCACAAATCCCTTGCGGCCCAGATAATAAAAAGACACCGCCAGGCCGATATAGCCCATATTGCCGTGAAAAGAATTTTGAATAAAAGTGCCCCTCTGGTTTCGTGGCAGATGATTTCGACTTGCCCAGAGCCATGAGATCCCAAATACGATGCAAACCGACAGCAGCGCCAGGACGACGACCTTCCCGTCAAACTGGCTGTTTAAGGAGGCCTTGGACACGGACCTGAAAACCATCGCCGGTATGGCAAGATAAAACACGAGTCGATTGGCCGGCCCGATGAATTCGGCCCGGATAAAGCCGTAAACCCTTGCGAGCCAGCCAAGAATAATAATCACAAAAATGGGAATAATGGTTGTAACAATATTCATCATCGGAGGATCACCCGTACGCCCAGCACTTGACTTACACACGAATCAGTTCTACCCTAAATGAGCGTTTCAAATTTGAAAAAGCAACCATTTATCCTATAATCATGCAATCACATATTCAAATCAAATTATTTGCCAGTCTAAAAAAATTTATGCCGGCGGCTGCTGAACACTATACAATCGAAACCGGTATCACCGTCCGCACCTTACTCCAGCAATTGAACATTCCCGAAGATAAGATCAAGCTGGTTTTCATCGACGGGGTTCGAGCTGAGTCGACATCAACCCTGAAGGGTGGAGAACGGGTGGGCATTTTCCCACCGGTTGGAGGAGGCTGATCTTTAAACGCTGAAGCAATTCGGAATTCTTATCGCATATCAAAGGAGGTCAGATTCATGATACCCAGATACTCCCGCATAAAGACAGTATCAATTATATTGTTTGTTGCGATGGCAGCCAGTTTTTGCGCTTCAAAAAATTTTTTGGTGGTCAACTATCAACTCCCTGGGGAACCGCAGCTCCTCGCAGAACCTTCTGTTTCTTTGGTCATTAAAGATTCGCGAAAAGATCCGGCCATGGTAACCCGAACCGCAAAAACGGTCCTCAAAGATTTTCATGGAAATTTTGCCCTCATTGTCGATCGAGAAAATGAAAATAGCCGGTTGGTGGGCGCTTTCAGCCTGCAATCCTTGATAAGGCAACTTTTTAAACACAGACTCGAAAATGCAGGGGTGCGGGTTGCACCCGAAGAAGAAAGCCGGGAAATGGTAGTCGAAATTATTTTGGAAACGTTCAAACTCGATCTCGTCGAGCGCAAGTGGGTAATCGATATGACCTACCAGGCGAACCTCTTGAAACAGGATCGATTTATTGCCGGTGAGACGATCACCGGCAGTGCGGAACGCTTGCGGGTGGCCGGCAGTAAGGAGGCCGAAAAGGTTGTCGGAGAACTGATCACAGATGTGGTCAATCGATTGAATTTGAATGCGCTTTTTAAATCAGACCAGATTTAGCAACTTTTCAATCTTCTGCCGGCTCTCACCGGTATCAAAAATGACGTTTTGCAAATCTTTCTCGGTCAGGTTCATTCGATCCAGTACTTCACCGTAGAATCGATAGGCAAGCCCATCCAAACTGGTGCCGAAACCGATCATCATGCAGACGATATCCGCCAGGTAGACCAGCGCCGTTTCAGGATCGTTTCTGCAAGTTTCGTCGGTCATATGATGATTGCCAATCATGTAAATGAGTTTGTCACCAAATCGCCATTTTTTTCCTATCCGGGCACCCAGTTCTTCATGATTCATGCCGATGATTTCTTTTTCAGCTTCATTGAAACTGTAACCTTTTGAATGAACGAGAATATTAATTTTTTCATATGAGAAGGCGACATAACGGCCCATAATGATTTTCCCGATATCTTTTAACAGCGCGGCCGTAAAAATCAGATGTTTATTGCTTGTCCACCCGGTGTTTTCAGCCAGAACTTTAGCCACATGGGCCGATAATACCGCATGGTGCCAGAGCTCACCCTCGCCGAGCCCATAGCCGTCCGGTTCGTCTTTGAAGTTCTCTGCAGTTCCGTTGAGCAAAATAAGTTCGATAATTTGATCCAGCCCCAGCAGGGTAATGGCATCGCGAACAGATTCAATCTGCCGCGACAACCCGAAATAAGCCGAATTGCATATTTTAAGCAAACTGGCTGTAATCGAAGGATCGTGAACGATCAGGTCGGCAATGTCGGACATGGAACTGTATTCATCTTCAGCCAGAGCCATAATCTGGGCCGCGACAGGCGGAATGGGTTTCAGTGTATCAATGCCACTGATGATATCATCAATATTCGTCATACCTGCACTTCTGCCTGGCCAAGAGTCTGAATAATATTGTATCCGCTACCAATATCAAGTCTCAGCGTTCTTCTGGAGATGCCGCCGATATCTTGATGATCAATGCTCATATTTTTATCCATGAAAAAAGCGGCAGCAGCCCGGTGGTTTTTGAGGCCGATATTGAATCCGCCGTTTTGATCCATCACCTGCGCGCCGCCGGCGATGACCACTTTAACGTTTTCGGTTTTGGTTCCGATATCCAACAACGCTTCCAACAAAACCGGCAAACCGGTATCAGCAAACATATACGGATAGCGCTCCGCCTTTTCCGGCAGCATCGTCATAGAATCCGGCAAGACAAAATTCAGCACCCCACCTGCTTTCAAAACCGGATCATGAATCGATACGACCATTCCCGAACCGATTGAAAACGCAACCAATGTTTCGGCCGGGTTTTGACTGATTTTCAAATCGCCAAAATTGACAGCGGTCATAACCGAAATCGGCCTGTGTGAAAGATGCACCTCATGCATGGGATGATCCTAGCAGCTTTTTTGGAAGTGGTTTCGACAGCTTATAGCTTATATCGGTCGATACATCGGAAACTTAAATGAATGGGATTGAAGAGTTTGCCGTTTTCAATTATGGTGATAGAATGAAATGGAGTGGATCGCATTAAAACAAGCTTTGGAGGGGCACAACCCATGAAGATTGCAGAACGAATTGAGAAGTTAGGGACCGAAACCGCTTTTGCGGTATCTGCCGAAGCCGCTGCTTTCGCGGCCAAGGGCAACAAAGTTTACCCCTTTCACCTGGGTGACATGAATATTTTGACACCCGCCAATGTCATGGAAGCTGCCGTTAAAGCCATGAAGGACGGCAAAACCGGTTATTGCCCCAATGCCGGCATACCGCAATTGCGCGAAGTCCTGGCAGCGGATGTCAGCGCTTCGCACGGCATTAAGTATTCAATGGAGAATATAGCCATTCAGCCCGGCGGCAAACCGACCATTGGCAAGTTCATCATGGCCCTGATGAACCCCGGTGATGAAGTGCTTTACCCCAATCCGGGCTACCCGATTTACGAATCTCAGATCGAGTTTCATGGGGGCACAGCCGTTCCCTACAGCTATATCGAAGGCAAGGATAATTTCGAGATTAACATTGAAATGCTTGAAAAAAGAATTACGCCGAAGACCCGGTTGTTGATTTTAAATGATCTGCAAAATCCCACCGGAGCTGAATGTTCAACTGAAGCGCTGGAAAAGATGGCTGAAATTGTCCTCAAACACAACCTTATTGTTCTGTGCGACGAAGCTTATTTTGATATCCGCTATGAGGGCCAGAGCAATTCTTTCGCATCCCTGCCGGGCATGGCGCAACGATGCGTCCTGCTGTATACCTTCTCTAAAAAATTTGCCATGACCGGCTGGCGTCTGGGAGCAACGATCGGCCCCAGGGAAATTATCGATGTCATTGCCAAACTAAACGTCAATGATGAATCCTGCCCGAACCATTTCATCCAGTACGGTGCCATCGAGGGGCTCACGGGCGATCAGAGCGAAGCCCGCCAGATCCTCAATACTTTAAAAGAACGGCGGGATGCCGCCGCAGACATTTTAAATTCCATCGAAGGCATTCACTGTTTTCGTCCCAACGCCACCTTCTATCTTTTCCCCAATGTGACCATCGCCATGCAAAAGAAAGGCCTGAGCGACTATGATAAATTCCGCAAACGCGTGCTCAACGAAACCGGTGTCTCCTTCTGCACCCGCCTGCATTTCGGCCGTCCATTGCCGGGTGAAGAGAACTTTTACATTCGCCTGGCATACTCTGGAATTGATACCCCGGAAATAAAAGAAGGCCTTGAAAAATTCAAGGCCTTCATCGAAAGCTAAAGGCAGGGCCGCCGGTGCAGAATTATGCGGCCTTGTGTTCGTAAAGATGCACGTCTCTCTGGGGAAATGGGATACTGATCCCTTCCGCATCAAAGCGTTTTTTTACGGCCTCGGTGGTATCAAAAACGACGCCCCAGTAATCCGGCACATTCACCCAGGCACGGGTAACAAAGTTCACACTGCTGTCCGCCAGCTGAGATACGGCCACCTGCAGGGGCGGATCCTTTAAAACGCGGGAGTCATTGGAAAGGATATCGGTAATAAGGTCACGCGCCCTGTCAATATCCGCGTCATAGCCGATCCCAAAAACCATGTCCGCCCGCCGGGTGCCTTTGGTCGAATAATTGATAATATTATCGGCGGTCAATTTAGCATTCGGGATGATAATCGTCTTATTGTCCGGGGTGGCCAGCTGGGTCGTAAAAATCTGAATTTCTTCCACAATTCCGGCAACACCGGCACCTTCGATAAAATCACCGACCTTAAACGGCCTGAAAATAATCATTAACACACCGGCAGCGAAGTTGGACAGTGACCCCTGCAGCGCCAGACCAACGGCCAGGCCGGCCGCACCAATGACCGCGATAAAAGACGTTGTTTGAACCCCCAGCATCCCCAGCGCCGAGAGAATCACAAAAATCAGCAGGGCGACATAGGTCATATTGGCGACAAATCGGGTCAGCGTCGGGTCCATATTTCGCTTTTCCATTAGCCTGCTGACCAGATTGCCCAGGTACCTGACAATCCAGCGACCGATGATAAAAACTGCCAGGGCTGTGATGATTTTGACACCGAAAACAGTAGCCAGCTCATACCCTTTGGCAATTAACTGTTGCACGTCCATTCCGCACCTCCATTTTTAAGCCAATGACTCTAAATTAAATAAACTTACCGGAAAATAAATACTGCAACGATAGAAGACTCTTACGCTGAACCCGCTTGTAGTTAATCTTCAACATAGTAATTTTATTTGTTTTGTCAAAGGGTTTTAAGCGTGGAGAAAACTGAAGCGAATGGTGGCTGAAGTAAAAAAACAGAGGAAAAGAAGATCGTCCACGGCAGAAAAAAACATTGCCGCGCTGCTGCAAGGTTGGGTTCAGCCAAAGACCCGAAGTTATTTTTCATGCACGCGCCACATATCTTCATCGGTATAACATTTTTCAGCCTCAGCATCCTGTGCGCGAGCATCCATTTCTACATTTCTAAAATCCTGGCCGCCTTGCAGCACTTCTTTGTAATATTCGTGCTGAATGAGCAGGTTCATGATTTCATTGGTACCGGTCCAGATTTGAGAAAGACGGATGTCTCTGACGATTTTTTCTATGGGGTATACTTCGGTGTAACCGATTCCGCCCATAATCTGCATGGCTTTGTTGGCCACTTCCCAGGCCATGTCGGTCGCAAACTTCTTGGCCTGGCTGACCAATCTTCGGCAATTGGGGGCATTTTCATCTACGGAACGGGCAGCCATGTAAACCAGCGCCCGGGCGGCATCCAGCCGGGTAATGGCATCGGCCACCATAAAGTTGACGGCCTGATAACTTCGAATGGGCCGACCAAAGGCGTGGCGCCGGTCACTGTAGCGCGTGGCGATTTCCAGGGCCGCCCGCACCCCCAGGCAGGCCGCCGCCGATGTCAGGCGCTCGGGAATCATCATCTGATGAAAAACAAGCGCCCCGCCGTGCAGCTCGCCAATCAGGTTTTCTCGTGGCACCTTCACATTGCGAAACACCAGCCGGCCGGTACCGCCGCCCCGGGTACCCATCAAACCGTAACGGTATTCGGTATCGACCCCGGGGCCGCGCTCCACCATAATGGCGCTGATGCGCTGGTACTTGTGTGCACTTTTATCAAAATTCGTGCGGCAATACACCAGAAAGACATCGGCCTCGGTGGCACCCACGACAAACCGTTTTTGGCCGTTGAGAACAAAATGATCACCGTCAGTTTCGGCCCGGGTGGTGGCGCCAAAAAAATCCGAGCCGCCCCGGGGTTCGGTCAAAGCCTCGGCACTGATGAGTTTTCCCTGCAGGATCGGCTTTAAGAAGCGTTCTTTCTGCTGGTCGGTACCGAATGCATGCAGGGCTTCACCGACAATGGACGGCATGACAAAGGCACAGCCCAGGGCCGTTCCCAGAACACCGATTTCCTCCTCGGCGATCACCTCCGCCGTCCAGGGCAATCCGCGACCGCCCCATTTCGGATCGAATCTCAATCCGAGCAAATTATGAGCAGCCAGATTCTGGACATATTCCCGGGGATACTTGATTTCATCGCGATCCAGCGCCCGGATGAAATCATGGGAGACCTCATCGCGCACAAATCGCCTGACTTCTTGTTGCAGATTCTTTTCGACATCGTTCAAGAGCGGTGGGTAATACATTGCTCCTCCTGTGATGTTTGGGATATGAAACACTTTGACTGTAATTCAAAATGAGGGTATAAAACAAGACCCAAAATGAATATAAGAAGTGGTTTCAAAATCCCAGATCAGGTTCAAGGGCAAGGCGCAGGCCGATCCGCCGTCTCCCTTCGACGAAAGTCGGGCTATGGCGGGACAAGTCGAGAAAGCGCAGCATACGCATCGTATGTGAGCATTTATCGGAGGGCTGTGATGCACCTTAGTGTAATAGAATCGATGCGAATCCCGCTTTTCGGGGCAACGCAGCCATTGTAGTCTCTTGAGCACCTTAAATAATCTTTTAATTAGATGCGAAATCCCGCTCCATTGAGCGGGGAGATGGGGTTTTAAAACCAGTTCTGGAATAAAGGAGGCATCGAATGGCTGGTGGTTATGCAGGTAAAATAGGTTTTGTCGATCTAACGACCGCAGAAATCAAAATCGAGACGCTTGATGAGGGACTGGCCCGTGATTTTATCGGCGGACAGGGACTGGGCGCACGCATATTGTTTGAACATCAGAAAAAAGGCGTCGATCCATTAGGCCCCGAAAGCTATCTGGGCTTTACGACCGGACCGCTGACCGGAACAAAAGTGCCTACCGGCGGCCGCTATATGGCGGTCTGCAAATCACCTTTGACCGGCG
>Ga0209742_10001115_pt1 | contig 12850 bp, 9 predicted proteins | sample DeeMarSeWOR38_10_FD_187462 | JGI IMG/M metagenome (GOLD analysis project Ga0209742, IMG submission 187462) | Marine sediment microbial communities from White Oak River estuary, North Carolina - WOR-3-8_10 (SPAdes) (version 2) | ecosystem: Environmental > Aquatic > Marine > Intertidal zone >... | reverse complement strand
TCCTTCGATCATCGCGTCATCGACGGCGGACTCGCGCAGCGATTCATGGCGCGTATCCGCGAGAACCTCGAAGAGCCCGTGAAGGCGCTGCTATGACGAGCGATCCATTTGATGCGTTGCAGACGCCGGCACCGGACTTCCCGGAACCGCAAGCAGCGGATCTTCTGCGCGAGCACTACGGTATGGACGCCAGCCTCGAGTCACTCGTGAGCGAGCGTGACCAGAATTTCCTGGCCACGACAGCCAGTGGCGCAAAATACGTTCTCAAGTTTGCGAATACTTCCGAATCGGCGGCGATAACGGATTTCCAGAACCAGGGCCTGCTGCACATCGCGCGCGTCGCACCGGATTTCCCGGTACCGCGGGTGATACCCACAATCAACGGCGAATTGCTGTTCAACGTCGAATCGGACTCCGGTAACGCCCACTGCGTACGCCTGTTGTCGTGGCTCGATGGTGTGCCGCTGCAACACGCGAAGGGCGTCAGGAGTGTGGCCCGTCAAACGGGAACCTGCCTCGCGCAACTCGGGCTCGCGCTACGCGACTTCGAGCACCCGGCGAGCGAGTACGCGCTGCTGTGGGACATTCGCAATGCGGCGAGTCTCGAACAGTTGCTTCCCTATGTCGCCGACGCGGAACTTCACGGTTTGTGCGAGCTGCGCCTCGAGCGCTTTCGTAACGTGACCCGCCCGCGTCTCGAGGCATTGCGCGCCCAGGTCATTTACAACGACATGAACCCGAGCAACGTGCTCGTCGACGAACAGGACCCGAACCGGCTCGCCGGGGTTATCGACTTCGGTGACATGATTCACTCCCAGCTGGTCAATGACGTAGCGGTTGCCTCCGCCTATTTCTGCAAAATCGATGAAGATCCGTTCGCGGAGGTGGTCGAGCTCCTCGATGCATACACCGACTCTCTGCCGCTAACGGAAGACGAGGTCGCGGTACTTCCCGATCTCATCCTCACGCGTCACCTGACCACGGTGATGATTACCCATTGGCGCGCGTCGATGTATCCTGATAATGCAGAATACATACTCCGGAACGAGGGGCGCGCGCGGCGAGTCCTCTCACGGGTTGCAGGTATATCCATTAATGACACGGTCGGCCGTTTTCTCGATGTCTGTCAACGGGGCGCCGGCCAGGAGGCAGCGACCTGATAGCGAATAACGATGCGATGATCGAGCGGCGCCACCGCTTGCTCGGCTCGGCCTACAAGCTTTTCTACGACAACCCTGTGCACATCGTCAGAGGCGAGGGCGTCTGGCTGTTCGACGCCGATGGCAGGAAGTTCCTCGATATGTACAACAACGTACCCCATGTCGGGCACTGCCACCCGCACGTCGTCGAGGCACTGACAAAACAGATCGCTACCCTCAACACCCACACGCGCTACCTGCACGACAACATACTCGACTACGCGGAACGCCTGACCAGCAAGTTCGAGGACGAGCTCGATCTCGCTATGTTCTGCTGCACGGGCAGCGAGGCCAACGAGCTCGCGATGCGCATCGCCCGGACTCATACCGGCGGAACCGGCTTCATCGCGACGAGCTTCGCCTACCACGGCAATACGAAGGCGACGTTCGAGATCACGACATCGGATATTCCCGAGGATGAGCGACCGGATTACATCGCGACGGTGCCGGTCCCCGACCCGTATCGCGGACTGTACACGGGCCCTGAAGCCGGCAAGCAGTACGCGGCGCACGTTCATGAGGCAATCGAGACGCTGGGCCGCCGCGGTGTGAAACCGGCAGCCTTCATCATCGATACGATCGCGTCGTCCGGCGGTGTCGTGGCGCCACCACCGGGCTATCTTGCTGCCGTGGCAGAGATCATCCGCGACGCCGGCGGCCTGTTTATCGCCGACGAGGTGCAGCCCGGTTTCGCGCGCACGGGCAGGAACTTCTGGGGCTACCAGGCTGACAACTTCGTGCCGGACATGGTTACCATGGGCAAGCCGATGGGCAACGGGCATCCGCTCGCCGGCATCGTCACCCGCGGCGATATCGTCCAGGAGTTCGCGGCGAAAGGGCGCTACTTCAACACCTTCGGCGGCAACCCCGTATCCTGCGCCGCCGGGCTCGCCGTGCTCGACGTACTCGAGCAGGAGAACCTGCAGCAAAATGCGCTCGAGGTCGGCCAGTACCTGGTTGACGGGCTGTGGTCGCTCGCGGACCGTCACGAAGCGATCGGCGATGTGCGCGGCTCCGGCTTCTTCCTCGGCCTGGAACTCGTCGAGAACCGCGAGCAGAAGAAACCGGCGACGGCCCTGGCGAAACGTGTCCTGAACGGGCTGCGGGACCGCGGAGTCCTGACCGGGACCATCGGTCCGGACGCCAACATCCTCAAGTTGCGGTGTCCCATGGTGTTCACTAGGGAAAATGCGGATTACGCGCTCGGTATCATCGACGAGACACTTGCAGCCTGTCAGAGCTGACCCGGCACGGGCAGAGCCATTGCAGTCCCGTACCAAGGATCCGTTAGGGGCCTGCGGGCAGATTTCGAGTTTTGAACAACATACAACATCTAGCCCGAAAGGGCGTGAAGACGTCACCACGAGCCGCGAGCCTACCGGGGATCGGTTTGCTCACGGCGCTCTGTTGCCTGATGGCGCTGAACTGCGCAAGTGCCGGGAATTCGGACGAGGAGCCAAAACCCGAAAAATTCTCATACGGCAAGCAGGGTCTGCAGTTCGATGATGGGACTGGCAACAATTTCCTCTGGTTCGGTGTGCGACTACAGACGCGCTGGCAGAATGAAGAAGTTTCACAGGACGATCTCCCCGGGGCGCCGATCAGCACCGCTTCCGAGCTCGGCTTCAACCGCGGTCGACTGAAACTGGGCGGGCATGTCGTCAGCCCGCGGTTCACGATCTACTCGGAGTACGACTTCGTCGATAATCGCCTGCTCGACCTGCGGGCCACCTATAAATTTTCCGACTGGCTGAGCATCCGCATCGGACAGTGGAAATCCGAGTTCAACCGGGAACGCATCGACTCGTCGGGCAAGCAGCAGTTCGTCGAACGATCGGTGGCGACGCCCTGGTTTACGATCGACCGGCAACAGGGCGTCGTCGCTTCGGGGCGCGTAGCCAAAGATACCCGGGGCGATACCAGCTACTGGTTCGGATGGTTGAGCGGCGCGGGCCGTGGCGGTGACACGTCCGACGCGGACGGACTGTGGCTCGCACGTGTGCAGTGGAACTTTCACGGGCGGGTCCTGGGCTTCAGTCAGAGCGCAATTTCGCGACCGGAAGAACCGAGGGGTTCCGTCGCCGTGGCAGCGGTGACGGGCAAGTCGGCATTCACGGCATTTTCCAGCAAGGGGGGCGGGCAGCTGCCCGGCTATGTCAACGGCGCCCCCGACCAGTACCGCATCGAGCAGGTCATGATCGAAACCGCCTACCAGTACCGCGGCTTCTCCTGGCAGCAGGAGATCCACTGGAAAGAGGTCTTGGATCGCGCTGCGGGACAGCGGCGCAGGCTCGTCGGCGGCTACGCGCAGGCAGGCGTGTTCGTCTCAGAATGGGTGGAGTCGTTCCCGGAACCGCTCGAATTTGCGCTGCGATTTGCCCGCGTGGATCCGGACCGGGATGTTGCGGGCGATACCGAGAAGGAACTTACACTGGGGTCGAACTGGTTCTTCAATGGCCATCGAAACAAGCTTTCGCTGGACCTGTCACATGTCGTTCGACTACAGGCGCCCGAAACGGATACGTCCTACCGCGTGCGGCTGCAATGGGACTGGTCGTTCTGACGAGCCCACTCACCGATCCTGCGACAGGGACTGCAGGTCGGATCGAATCTCGATCATTGCGTCGGAGACCATTTCCTCTGCTTTCTTGCGGCCGACAGGCCGAAGCATTCTGCCCAGCGTGCTGTCCAGAATGTCCGCGTTCGCCGAGACACCGAGGCCCAGGTAGGTGCCATCGGCAAAAGGCACCCATGCCAACGTGATCTGCGCACTGTTCAGCGAGTGACCCACGTAAAAATGCCGTTCATTGAGCAGTACGAACTCGTCGGTACGCTGCACGATGGTGTGTGCGAGCGCAAAAGTCGGACGTTTCGCGATCTTGACCTTTAGCCAGCGAAAATAGTGCTCGCAGCATTCGGCGCCCTCCGGATAAGCGACGGCCGTCCTTACGAACTCCGGAAATTCGTCATCGAACGCCTCGAATGCATCGGTCGTCAATTGGAGTTCGTGCCCGACATCGATTGTTTTGCGTTTCGAACGCTTGTAGCCCTCGATACCCTGCAGGCCGCTGGCGCGGTAACGCCGATACCGATCGATGAGGACGCCCCGGATCGCGTCAGAAGCCGCGGCCAATCGAGTCGTTTCGTCGGATTTGCGATAGCTGGCCAGCTCGGCGCTCAGTCGGGAATACTCACGTTCGCTAAAGTTGTAGTCCTTGCCGGGCTTAAGGCGCAGTAACTTGTCGACCTCCTCGATGTCGTCGGCCGTGAATGCGACGCCGCTGAAATCCGACTCGTCATGAATGACCGCGGACTCAATGATCAACTTGCCGGGCAACACTGTTGTTTCTTCGACGAGCGCTGCGTGAACTGTTGCCAGGTCCGCATCTACCAGGATCATCGAGTCGGCGGCCAGCTCACGATCCGTGTTCTCATAGTCTGCGCCGCTGAAGGCGAGCACGTCGCCGTTCTCCAGTCGCTCGACGTCTTCTGCGGAGACGTCGAGGCCCTCGATGAAGACATCCGCGGTCACCTCCGACCATGCGGGGCCGGGGGTTAGCGCGACAACCAGTGCGCACGCGATGAAAGAGGCAGCACGAACGTGCCGCATGATGGTGTAGCCCACTGATTTCCCGTCCCGAGCTGCAGAAGTTCCGAAGTGCCGACCAAATCGATATTACCACTGATGACGTCACGGGATATCGATGCGGCACTCCCGGTTGTAGGGATAATCCCGGATTACGCGCGGGAATTGGTCCCCCAAAATCATCGGTAGTCATCCACCACGCGAAGGTGAAGATTGGCACCGGCCACGGCGGAAAAACCAGGGCGCGGCGTCCTGAGTGCTGCGCCACAAACCGACGGCCGTGATTGGTTCGCTATGGACCTTGCGGCCGTGCTGGATATTCTCGGCACTGCAACCGGCGGCCTCAGCGACGAAGAGGCGGCATCGAGGCTGACGCACTACGGAGCCAACACCTTGCCGCGCCGGGAGCCACCCAGCCTCGTCGAAATCGTGCTGCGGCAGTTCCGGAGTCCCCTGATCTACCTGCTCGCTATCGCGGCGGCCGTTTCACTGGTCATCGGTGAGGCGAAGGACGCGGCCTTCATCCTCGGTGTGCTGCTCATTAACGCCGTCATCGGTACGGTGCAGGAAGCGCGCGCCGAACGGGCCAGCCAGGCGCTGCAGAAACTCCTGCACATCCGCGCGGCCGTCCGCCGCAGCCACCGGGTGCTCGACGTCGATGCGGAGACGCTCGTGCCGGGCGACGTCGTCTACCTCGAGTCCGGCAATCGCGTGCCCGCGGACATCCGCTTGATAGCGGCGCACGGGCTCGAGGTCGATGAATCCCTGCTCACGGGCGAATCGCTGCCCGTGGCGAAGCAGGCCGACTGGTCCGGCACTCCGGGCACGCCGCTCGCCGATCGCCTGAACATGCTGCATGCGGGCGCGATGGTCGCGCGCGGCCGCTGTCACGGCGCCGTCGTTGCGACGGGAACGAACAGCGCCATCGGCAGCCTCGCACTCGACGTCATCCGTTCGGAAGGCGGCCGGCCGCCGCTCGTCGAACGCATGGAGCGGTTCACGCGCCGCATCGCGATTGCCGTACTCGTGGCCGCCGCAGGCATCGCGGTACTGGGCGTCGTCATTGGCCGCTACGCCGTCACTGAGATGTTCATGTTCGGCGTCGCGCTCGCCGTGTCGGCGATCCCGGAGGGACTGCCTGTCGCGCTGACGGTGGCGCTGGCGATCGGCACGACGCGGATGGCGCGGCGCGGCGTCATCGTGCGGCGGCTGGCGGCCGTCGAGGGGCTCGGTTCCTGCACGCTCATCGCGAGCGACAAGACCGGCACCCTGACCTGCAACGAACTCACGGTGCAGCAGGTCCGTTCGCCCGACGGCCGCATCTACGGCGTGACCGGGGAGGGCTTCGTGCCGGAAGGCGGTTTTCTCGTGGACGGCTTGCCGGTCGAGCCCGACCAGGCGGCGGCGCTGGAGGATCTCGCGTGCTCGGTCACGTTGTGCAACGAAGCAGAACTGCTGCAACGCGACGGCGGCTGGACATGGCGCGGCGATCCGACGGACGTTGCGCTACTTGCCATGGCGTACAAGCTCGGCTGGCGCAAGGAGGCGACCCGGGAGCTGCACCCGCAGCTCAACGAAATCCCGTTCGAACCGGAACGCCAGTTCGCTGCTACGTTCAACCGCCACGGCGATGCCGTGCGTGTGCACGTGAAGGGCGCGCCCGAACGGGTGGTTGGCATGCTGGCGCCCGGTCACGACACGGAAGAACTGCTTGCGACCGCGCGGGAGATGGCCGAGGCCGGCTACCGGGTGCTGGCGGTGGCACAAGGTCCGGCGCCGGCCGATCTCGGCGCCGAAGATTCGCCGCCGGCGCCCGAAAATCTCGACTTCGCGGGCCTCGTGGGCATGATCGATCCGCTGCGTCCCGGCGTGCGCAAGGCGGTTGCCGAGGCGCACGCAGCCGGCGTCGCGACCGTGATGGTCACCGGCGACCATCCCCTGACGGCGCTGGCGATCTCGCGCGATCTCGGGCTCGCGAGCAGCGCTGAGGAAGTCATCACCGGCGCCGACCTCGTCGCCGCACCGCCGTCATCGCTTGCGAGTCTCATCGCGCGCACCAAGGTGTTCGCACGCGTGGCGCCGCACCAGAAACTGGAAATCGTCAACGCGGCGCGAGCGGCCGGGCACTTCGTGGCGGTAACGGGCGACGGTATCAACGACGCGCCCGCGCTGCGTGCCGCGAATATCGGCGTGGCCATGGGCAAGTCCGGTACCGACGTGGCGCGCGAAGCGGCCGAACTCGTCATCAGCGACGACCACTTCGGCACCATCACGGCGGGCATCGAAGAGGGTCGCATCGCCTACAACAACATCCGCAACGTCATCTACCTGCTGGTGTCGACCGGCGCGGCGGAAGTCATACTCGTGGCCCTCGCGCTCGTGTTCGGCTCGCCGATACCGCTGCTTCCCGTGCAGCTGCTGTGGCTCAACCTCGTCACCAACGGCATCCAGGACGTCGCGCTGGCCTTCGAGCCCGGGGTGGGTGACGAACTTCGGTCGCCGCCGCGGCCGCCGCGCGAGTCCATATTCAACCGCCTGATGATCGAGCGCACGCTCGTCGCGGCGCTGTTCATGGGCGTGGTCGGCTTCGGCCTGTTCAGCTGGTGCCTCTCTGCAGGATGGTCGGAGGATGCAGCCCGCAACGCGCTGCTGATGCTGATGGTCCTGTTCGAGAACGTGCACCTGTTCAACTGCCGCTCGGAAACCCGCTCCGCCTTCACGATGTCGCCGCTGCGCAGCCCGGTGCTGATGCTCGGCATCGTGGCGGCATTCTCGATCCACGTCTCGATGACCTACCTGCCGGTCGGCAACCTCCTGCTCGCGACGCAGCCGGTCGACGCCGCGCTGTGGCTAAAACTGCTGGTCCTCAGCGTGCCGATACTGGTCGTGATGGAACTTCACAAGCTGTCGTGGTCGCTGCGTCGCCGGCGGCTCAATTAGCAATCGCGGCGAGCCGGTCCGCCTGGTATTCGTTGACGAGTGGCTGGATAACCTGGTCGAGGCCGCCTTCGAGAATCTCGTCGAGCTTGTAGAGCGTCAGGTTGATGCGGTGATCCGTGACGCGTCCCTGCGGGTAGTTGTAGGTGCGGATGCGCTCCGAGCGGTCGCCCGAGCCCACCAGCAGGCGCCGCTGCTCGGCCTGCTCGGACTGCTGCTGGGCGATCTTCGCGTCCAGCAGGCGCGCCTGCAGCAGCGACATGGCGCGGGCGCGGTTCTTGTGCTGCGAACGCTCGTCCTGGCATTCGACGACGATGCCGGTGGGCAGGTGCGTCAGGCGCACGGCGGAGTCCGTCTTGTTAACGTGCTGTCCGCCCGCACCCGACGCCCGGTAGGTGTCCACGCGAAGGTCGGCGGGATTGATTTCCTCGGCTTCGACTTCGTCCACCTCGGGCAGCACGGCCACGGTGCAGGCCGAAGTGTGGATGCGGCCCTGCGACTCGGTAGCCGGCACGCGCTGCACGCGATGCGCCCCTGACTCGAACTTCAGCGCCGCATAGATGCCGCTGCCCGTGATGCGGCTGATGATCTCCTTGTAGCCGCCGTGTTCGCCTTCCCGCGCGCTGAGTATCTCGACGCGCCAGCCCATCGATTCGGCGTACCTGGAATACATGCGAAACAGGTCGCCGGCGAAGATGGCAGCTTCGTCGCCGCCGGTGCCGGCGCGGACTTCGAGATAGACGTTGCTCTCGTCGTGCGGGTCCGCGGGAATCAGCGCCTTCTGCAGCTCGAGTTCCAGCAATTCGTGCCGTTCCTCGAGTTCGGCCAGTTCTTCCTCGCCCATTTCGCGAATCTCGGCGTCGCTGTCCCCGGCCATCTCCCGTGCAGCGGCCATGTCCGCGTCGATGGACTCGTAGTCGGCGAACAGCTTCACGATCGGCTCGACCCGCGAATACTCCTTCGACAGGTCGCGAAACTGGTTCTGGTCGCCGATCACCTCGGGGTCCGCCAGCAGCCCGGCCAGTTCCTCGAAGCGATCGCGCACCGACTCCAGCTTGTGGCGTATAGAGTCCTTCATGGCGGGCAGCTTACTCTTCTTTGAGGCCGAACAGTGCCCGGGCGGCGGCGATGATCTCGGTGTCGGAATTCTCGCCGGCTTCGCGGAGCTTCACGCTGGGGTTGTGGAGCATCTTCTTCATCAGCGCCGCCGTCGCGTATTCGAGCACTTCCTGGCCGTCGGCGCCCTTGGCCAGGCGCTTCTGTGCCTGCTTCAGTATGTCGGCGCGGACCGCGTTCGCGTTCTCGCGCAGCGCCGTGATGAGCGGCGCGACCTGCTTGGCGCGCTCCATGTTGAGGTAGCGCGCGATCTCCTCGTCGAGAATGCGGTTGGCGTCATTGGCGGCGGTCTCGCGATTGCCCTGGCCCTCGAGCACGACCTTGTTGAGGTCGTCGATCGTGTACAGGTACACATCGTCGAGCTTGGCGATCCCGGCCTCGATGTCGCGCGGGACCGCGATATCCACGGCGAAGATCGGCTTGCGGCGCCGCGCCTTGATGGCGGCTTCCATCTGCGGCAGCGTCACAACGGCTGTCGGGCTGGCCGTGGAACTGATCAGGATGTCGGCCTCGGGCAGGGTGCCCTCGAGATCCGACAGTGCGAGCCCGAAGCCGCCGAACTGGTTCGCCAGCTCGTGCGCGCGCGCGATGTTGCGGTTAGCGACGAACAGGCGCCCGATGTTCTTGCGCTTCAGGTGCTTGGCGACGAGCTCGATGGTGACGCCCGCGCCGACGAGCAGCGCCGTGTGCTTTTTGAAGTCCGAGAAGAACTGCTGGGCGAGCGTGACCGCGGCGTAGGCAACCGAAACCGGGCTGGAGCCGATCTCCGTGTCGGTGCGGACCTTTTTCGCGACCGAGAAGGTGTGCTGGAACAGCCGCGAGAGCTCCTTGCCGACGGTGCCGACGCCCTCGGCGTCGCGGTAGGCGTCCTTGAGCTGGCCGAGGATCTGTGGCTCGCCCAGGACCATCGAGTCCAGCCCGCACGCGACCCGGAAGATGTGCCGCAGGGCGGCGTCATCGTCCAGTTCGAACAGCGTATCGGCAAACGAGGGGTCCAGGTTGTGGGCGTCGTACAGCCAGTCCTGCAGGCGCCGGCGGCCGGCGTCGTCCGCCATGACATAAAACTCGGTGCGATTGCAGGTCGACAGCAGCACGGCTTCGTCGACGCCGTCGATGTCGCGCACGGCCTGCAGCGCGCCGGGAATCTGCTCCCCAGCGAATACGACCTGCTCGCGAATTTCGACAGGTGCCGTGTTATGGTTCAGCCCGAGTATTTTGAGCGGCATATCAGATTAAGGTACGGCACCGGTCCGGTACCGGGAGGAATTCGTCCACTGGGTACGTATCATAAGCGAACTGAAGGCACAGTTCCTTGTCTGTGTTACTCATACACCGCATTATCGCGGCTGAGGCAGTGACGCGGCCGCGATGGGATGATCAGACACACACCAATGCAGCAACTTTCACGATTGCTGTCCGCCCTCTGGGTCGTGACGGCGCTAACCCTATTTTGCCCCATTGCCTTCGCCGATGACGAGGAGGAGGCGCGCAGCGAGGCTGCGGCCCACCTGTTGCAGGCCGAGCTGGCGCTGCAGGGCAGCAATTACCTCGAGGCTGCGCAGGAATACCGCAAGGCGGCGCAGGTAAGCGAGAGCGTGGATGTCGCCCGGCAGGCGACGCGCGTCAGCTACAGCTTCGGCTTCAACGATGAGGCGCTGCTGGCGGCCAGACGGTGGCTGGAGCTCGACGAGGGTAGCGACGAAGCGCTGCTTTATGTCGCGCAGCTGCAGCTGCGCCTGGGCGACATGCGCAAGGCGAGGCGCAACTTCAGGAAGCTGATCGAGCGCGGCGACGAGGATGCGGACCAGCGCCTGTTGTCGCTGGTACAGGTCCTCTCCGAGGAGGACCCGGAGGATGCCGACAAGGTCATGCGCTGGCTGGCGAAGCCCTACAAGGAATCGGCATATGCGCAGTACGCGACCGCGGTCATAGCGATGCAGGCGGGCGACACCGATTACGCAGAAGAGCGCGCCCTGCGGGCCATCGAGCTGGATCCCGAGTGGCTGAAGGCGAAGCTCCTGTATGCGCGCACCATGCTGATCGCGGGCAGGCCGGACGAGGCGATCGAATACACGGCACGCCTCATCGGCGACGATCCGCATCCCGACCCGGATGCGCGCATGGAGCTCGCGCTGATGATGATGACGGCCGGGCGTGACGATGACGCGCTGAGCCAGATCAACCAGATATTGCTCGAACAGCCATCGCGTGCGGACGCGCTGCGGATGATGGCGATCATCAACTTCCGGCTCGAAAACCTCGACGCCGCCTGGGCGGATTTCCAGGACCTGCTCGCCAGCGGGCGCTTCACGATGGATGCGCTCTACTACCTCGCCCGCATCGCGGATGTGCGGGAAGAGCATGAACGTGCGGCCAGGCTCTACGCGCAGGTCCGGTCGGGCCCGAATGCCGTCATTTCGCAGCGACGCGCCAGCGCGCTGATTGCCTATGAACTCGAGGATCCGCAGAAGGCGCTGCAGGACCTGGAGGAATTCGGCAACAACAGCCCGAGCCACGCAATCGACATGGTGCTCGCCCGGGCACAGCTGCTGGCTTCGCTGGAGCGGTACGACGAGGCGCTGGATTTCTACCAAAAGTACGTGACGTACCGGCCCGATGACGAGTCCGCGCTGCTGGGCCGTGCCGAGCTGTTGCTGCGCATGGACCGGCTGGACGAGGCGATAAAGCAGTATCGCGCGGCGGCGAAGCGCTGGCCGGAGAGTGCCATGTCACTCAACGCACTCGGCTACACGCTGGCGGATCGTACGGACGACTACAGGGAGGCCGAGAAGCTGATCCGCAAGGCGCTCGAATACGACCCCGACAGCCCGGCGATTATCGACAGCCTCGGCTGGGTGCTGTTCAAGCGTGGCGAATACGAAGCCGCCCTGGTGGAGCTCGAGCGCGCCTACGAGAAGCTCGACGACCACGAGGTTGCCGCGCATATCGTCGAGGTCCTGGTTGCGCTGGAGCGGCCCGACGATGCGCTCGAAGTGCTCGAGGACGCCGAAACCCGGCATACGGACAGCGAACTGCTGCAAGATGTCAGAGACCGCCTGTTCCCGGACGCGGACTAGCGCACGACTCACCGGTCTGGCGTTGCTGGCGGCACTGTCGCTGACCGCAGGCTGTGCGACCCGTGAAAGCCTGGATCTCCCCGACCTCGGCGGCTGGGACAGCCGCCAGTCCCTGCTGGGCCAGCTCGACGAGTGGGCGTTCAACGGCCGCATCGGCGTTGTCGCGGGGGACGACGGGTTCAGCGGATCGCTGCGCTGGCTGCAGGAGGGCGAGGACTTCGAAGCGACGCTGAGCGGCCCACTCGGCATCGGCACCGTGCGGCTCGAGGGCGATGGCCGCAGCGTGCAACTCACTGACAAGGACGGCAACCGTACCGTGCTCGAGGACGCGGAGCGGGACCTCTACCTGCGTTATGGCTGGACCATACCGGTCAGGAGCCTGCGCTACTGGGCGCTCGGGATCCCCGACCCGGCACTGCCCGCGGAAACGGTCCACGGCGACGACGGGCAGCTCCGGAGCCTGACCCAGGGTGGGTGGCAGGTCGAGATCACCCGTTACGGCGAGGGCGGCGGCCAGCCGATGCCGACGCGGCTCAGGGCGGCAAGCGAGCAGACCCGCGTCAAGCTCGCGATACACAAATGGTCGTTTTTTGACCAACCGGGCCTCTGAACGGGCGCTTCGTTGACACCTCCAGGACGTCCCCTCACAATTCGCACGGGCAAGCTGATACGACTGATAAATATTTGGGGCGTAGCCAAGTGGTAAGGCAACGGGTTTTGATCCCGTGATTCGCAGGTTCGAGTCCTGCCGCCCCAGCCATTAAAAACATAGAGGGGATAGTCGTGGATATTGCAACTATGGCCGTGTTTACGGGGAACGCGCACCCGAAACTGGCCCACGATATCGCGCGCTGTCTCATGGTGCCGCTGGCCCGCGCCCATGTCGGCCGTTTCTCCGACGGCGAGATAAACGTCGAGATCCTGGAAAATGTCCG
>Ga0209742_10001111_pt1 | contig 12871 bp, 10 predicted proteins | sample DeeMarSeWOR38_10_FD_187462 | JGI IMG/M metagenome (GOLD analysis project Ga0209742, IMG submission 187462) | Marine sediment microbial communities from White Oak River estuary, North Carolina - WOR-3-8_10 (SPAdes) (version 2) | ecosystem: Environmental > Aquatic > Marine > Intertidal zone >... | reverse complement strand
GAAAAGCAAAGAAGCTGATCGCGTGAAAAGCCTGGCTATGCAAAATATTACTTTCAGCGCATGCGGTAATACCATGGCAAAAGTGGAAAAGAAAACCGGTAAAAAACCTCAGTTAGTGGAAGGCGTGGGCACAGTCAAAGCCGGTGTGGCGCGAATTATGGCTTTACAGGAAGAGGGCTACGCATACCTGCGCCCCTAACCTGTAGTTATTTCTCGCTCAAAAATATTAAGCCAGCAGACACCGCGTTTGCTGGCTTTTTTAATGTGCTGTAACGTAGCAACGAATACTTTATCAAGCACTTATTTATAGGGAAAGGAATCGCATTGCCCAAAACATACCAGCGATTATCACTGGCACCAGCCACTGCAATACTGGCGGCTTTTGCATAGTATCAACCGGGATTTTTTCTGACGGCATCTTCACGGCTTCGTCAATGGTGCGCTCAAATAACATTTCTAGCAAGCGACTGATCATAGCAAGACGCGATAGGATCAGGGATTTTTTCACGGCTACCTGTCGAGACCGCTCCATGTTTTGCTGGGCATCGACGTAGTGCTGCTTAACATCCAGTACAATTTGCTGCACTCTGGGAATGAGCTCCAGGGTCAGCGCTATGCGTAGCGCTAATTGCCGCGTATCAATGGTTATCCAGTTTAAGGGATAAAGCAACCATACAATGGCTTCCACCAGGCGATTACGGGCAATGGTTGATATAAAATAGTTGACCGCAAAAATAATCAATATCAGGGAGAGTACTCTTAGCAAACCGGTTTGCAGCCCCTCAAGTGTCGGCACCAAACCGGAATCTACAGGCAGGATCGGTTCACCCGGTGTAAACCATAGATAAACAACCAGGATCGAGAGAAACAACCAGCGCATACGTTTAATAATTCGTGTACTGAGCTCAATGGACTGCAAGCGTCTATATAAAACCACGCTAAGCACCAGGACGAAACCCAGCGCAATTTCATACTTTCCGCCGAAAGCAACGTAACCCGCGAGTATCAGGAAACTGACAATACGAATAACCGGATGCATGATCTGATAGCGCCAAAAATAACCGTTATAAATAAAAAAGCCGCCAGGCTTGCATGCTGGCGGCTTTTTGAGTTTCTGCTACAGGACGTGGATCAGCAGGGCGCTGCACCCTCTTAACCCATTTGTGCTAACAGCTCTTCTGCCTGTTGTTTTTGAGAGTCGTCGCCTTCTTCGAGCACCTCATCGAGAATACTGCGGGCACCGTCGCTATCCCCCATATCAACATAGGCTTTGGCCAAATCGAGTTTGGTACCAACCTCGTCGACATTTGAGAAAATGTCTTCGTCCAACTCGCCATCAAGATCAATTTCGTCATTGCCGCTATCGAATTGAACTATATCGGCACCCTGATCAAAATCCAGCGACATGGAATCATCACTGGCTGAAGTTGTTTCTTCTTCCATGTCCAGTGAAAGTTCGATGGGAGAATCATCCGCCTCAGCAACAGCAACTTCAGATTCTTCGGATTCCATTTCCAGGCCACCGAAATCCAAGCTGTCAGAGGATTCGAATTCCATTGTGTTATCCATTTCCATGCCTAATGGCTCTTCCTCAACTGTGGTCGAGCTGTCATCTTCGCCAAAAGACAGATCGAAATCAAGACCACCGTCGCCAGAACCAGCGGTCGCTGCCGATTGTGTGACATTTGTGGTTGACGCTTTTTCCTCACCCATATCGAAATCCAGCGAGGACATATCAAAATCCAGTCCTTCGTCAGCGTCATCTCCGCCAGAGGCAGCAACTGCCGTCGTTCCTGTCGTCGTTCTTGTATCGTCATCAAGATCAGTAGTGAAATCGAAATCCAGCAAGTCTTCTTCATCGGCATCGACATCACCTAACGCATCGTCCATGGCATGCGCACCGCCGCCGCCAAACAAACTGCTGTGGGGGCAAATTTCACGGCCAAGGGGCACGATATCCATCCAGTAACTATTGGATTCATCACCACCAATTTTCTCGTGCAGGATCTGCGCTTGTTCCTCGAACGCATCAGAGTTTTTGGCCGCATGGAAGACTTCTAAAAGTTTGGCATGCAGATCCAGCTGATCCGGTGTTTTATCCAGCGCTTGTCGCAGGATATCTTCTGCTTGCTGGTGACGACCATAAGCCAGGTAGACATCCGCCTCAGATATGGCATCCACATCGGATCCATCAGCTTGCGCACCAGTCATATCACTCATGACGAAATCACTGACCATGGCGCTTTCCGGTCCACCCGTCGCCGCTGCTGCTGCGGGAGCACCCGCACCCAAACCAACGTTAAGTATGCTTTCTTCAAAACCGCCTTGCATGCGACGACGGCGCACGACCAGCCATCCGACGACAGCAACTATCAGCAGACCTGCAAGACCCAGCAATACCGGATCAGACAATAGCTCATCGGTCATGCCAGCTTCTTCTGGTGCTTCAGCCTTGGGTTTCGGTTTTGGCTTGGCGGCTGCTTCCGGCGCTGCGGCCTGTTGCTCAGGTTCCTGAACCACTTTGTTCTGCAACGCCAGCAATTCTTCATCTTTAAGCATGATGAGGCGCTGCATATTCTGCAGTTGTTCATCCAGCTCCGCCATGCGCGTATCCAGCTCTTCAGCTTCCTGACGGTTGGCATCCAGCGCTTCAGTTGCTAACAGGAGATCTTCTTTTACCTTGCGCGCATCGGCATCTTCATCTGAGGCACCACCCGATCCCAGATCTTCCGTTCCCGGCGCCACCAGTTTCAAGCGGGCTTTTTCCCCTGCATCGGCAGTTTGTGTAGCTTCGGTATCTTCAGCAACCTCATCGCGTATGGAACTGAGGCGTGAGTCGCCTTCAGGCGCTACCTGTTTCACCACTCGAGTGCTGCGACCTTCGCGCCACGCCAGATTTTGACGGCGAACCTCACTCATGGCTTCGCGCTCCGACGTATCATTAATGCTGGAGGCATCTTTGATACGTAATACGTAACCCGCCTTCAGTTTGTTAATGTTACCGTCAATAAATGCCTCGGGGTTGTCACGGAGATAGGCCAACATCATTTGGTTGATGCTGACACCATCGGCACGAGTATCTCTGGCTATTTCATACAGAGTGTCACCACGTTTTACCCGGCCATAATCGACATCCCCACTCGGTGCAGCACGCTCAGCCTGACGTGGTGCAGGTGGCGGCTCACGACGTACAGGTGGTGGCGTGGGTTGTACGGGCTGTTGCGCAACTCGCGGTTGTGGCGGACGTACTGGCTGCACAGGTCTCGGGCGTGATTGCGTTACCTGCTTCGGTGGTTCAGCAAAAACAGGTGCCGTCGTGGTTTGCTCCACGGGCGCGGGTGTTTCCGCTGTCAACACGGGCGGATCTACCAGCACTGTATATTCTTTTAAGGCTCGTCCACGCGGCCAGCGTGCTTCAATCAGAAAATCGAGGTAAGGTTCGGTTACCGCCTGGCGAGTAGTTAAATGGATGTAGCCGGAGCCATCAGCGCGAAAGCGCAGCTTGAACTGAATTTGAGTGAGGAATGCAGTACGTTCAACACTCACCCGGTTAAAATCTTCGGCAGATGCCAGTCGTACGGCAAATCCATCCAGATCCCCAGGTTGCACTGAATGGATATCGATCTCAGCATCCAGCGGTTGGTTGAGTGATGACCGCATGGTGATGGGTCCCAACCCTAAAGCGAAACTGATCGCCGGCACCAACAACAAAACCGAGCCTAGCGCTCGGGCGATTAACTTACCCATGCTTACTCCCGTTTTCTCCAATTCCATGTCTACTGCGGTTTCCCAAACTAGCTAACTTCCTTTAATTATCGTCAGCACATGACAAAATTTAATAATATTAGGCAATTACGGCGCTGTCATAGAATTTACTATAGCTTACAAATACTCTTTTACCAGAATTTCCGCGATTTGTACGCTATTCAACGCAGCGCCCTTTCGGACATTATCCGCAACCACCCAGAGATTCAGGCCCCGCGGATGGGAAATATCTTCCCGAATCCGACCCACATACACAGGATCCTTTCCTGCAGCTTCGGTAACCGCTGTCGGATATCCACCCGGCTCGTGTTTGTCCAGGACTTCGACTCCTGGTGCCGCTGCCAACAGCTCGCGCGCCTTCTCGACTGTGATTTTGTCACGGGTTTCGATATGTACGGCTTCAGAATGCCCAAAAAACACAGGTATACGGACAGCTGTCGGGTTAACCAATATAGCGGCATCCTCAAATATTTTTTTAGTTTCCCACACCATTTTCATCTCTTCCTTGGTGTAGCCATTGTCCAGGAACACGTCAATCTGCGGTAAGGCATTGAAAGCTATCTGTTTTGGGTAAACCTCAGCCTTGATCTCCTTCAAGTTGAGCAAGGCAGTCGTTTGCGCCGCCAGCTCTTCGATCGCCTCTTTACCGGTGCCCGACACCGCCTGATAGGTCGCCACGTTAATGCGCTCAATGCCCACCGCGTCATATATAGGTTTTAACGCCACCAGCATCTGGATGGTAGAGCAATTGGGGTTGGCGATAATGCCACGGTTTTTATGGTTCGCAATGGCATGCGGATTCACTTCTGGTACCACAAGCGGAATGTCATCGTCGTAACGAAAATGGGATGTGTTATCAACAACAACGCAACCAGCCGCCGCTGCTTTAGGCGCATAGTCCGCTGATACTGAGCCACCTGCAGAAAACAAGCCGATCTGGGCCTGAGAAAAATCAAAAGTGGCCAGGTCCTGTACGGTGATGTTTTTGCCCTTGAACTGAATTTTGGAACCGGCAGACCTGCTGCTCGCCAGCGGATATAAGTTACGAACGGGAAACTTACGTTGTTCGAGAATGGAGACCATGGTTTCGCCCACGGCGCCTGTCGCACCGACCACGGCGACATCAAATTCCTTGCTCATCTGAAATTCCTCTATAAGCTACTGAATGTTAATAGTTTTAATAAACTGTTCTGATCCAGCAGTGTCCAGCTCGAGCGTTATCCTGCAAACTCGTAGAAGTGTTAAACCGATTTAAACGACTTTGTAAGTACCTTATATTAACGTTGTTTCGAGCCTGACACTAGCGGTTTTGAAAAGCATTTTCTTGACTAACTTCTAACCGCTCAACGCCGCTGTCACCGCATCTCCCATCTCGGACGTTGAAACAGTTTTCGTGCCTTCACTATAAATGTCTGCGGTTCTGAGCCCTTGATCGAGGACAGAATTAACAGCGTTCTCAATTCCGTCGGCCATGGTGGGCTCGTTCAGTGAATAGCGCAACATCATAGCGACAGATAACAGGGTTGCCAATGGATTGGCGACATTTTTTCCGGCAATGTCCGGTGCTGAACCATGAATGGGTTCGTACATGCCTTTACCATCTGCATCCAGCGACGCCGATGGCAGCATACCAATAGAACCCGTTAACATCGCGGCCGCGTCTGACAAGATGTCGCCAAACATATTAGTAGTAACCATCACGTCAAACTGCTTAGGTGCGCGCACCAGTTGCATGGCGGCGTTGTCCACATACATATGACTCAGTTCCACTTCGGGATAATCCTTTGCCACCTCGATCATCACTTCACGCCATAACTCGGTACACTCCAGCACATTGGCCTTATCCACTGAGCACACCCGTTTGTCACGCTTCATAGCAATATCAAACGCCGAGCGCCCGATGCGCTGAATTTCCGATTCTGAATACACCAGTGTATTAAAACCCTGGCGTTCACCATTATCCAGGGTCCTGATGCCCCGCGGTTGACCAAAGTAAATACCACCGGTAAGCTCGCGCACGATCATAATATCAAGACCCGATACTACTTCGGGTTTTAATGTCGATGCGTGCACCAACTGTGGATACAAAATCGCGGGACGCAAATTGGAAAACAGTTTCAACTCTGAACGTAGTCCCAACAAGCCTTTTTCTGGTCTTACCGAAATATCCAGTGATTCATATTTTGGGGCACCCACCGCTCCCAATAAAATCGCATCGGCTTGCCTGGCCATCGTTAATGTTGCATCAGGCAAGGGTGTGCCATGGGTATCATAGGCAGCACCGCCCACTAGGCCCGATTCCAGTTCCACATCCAGGCCAAAATCATTTCGTAACTTTTCCAGGACTTTTACCGCTTCGGCAATAATTTCCGGACCAATACCATCGCCGGGTAACACCAGAATTTTTTTGGTCATATTATTTTCCTCAATTCATTATTTCGTTCTTTATTGCCGCTCCTTTGTAGAAAGGAGTAACAAAGTTTCCCCCATTTTTTAAACAGGGATTGAGGGGGATTTAATCACAACTGAAAAATCCTCCCTAACGCTCCCTTAAAAAAGAAGGAACTTCGGAGTCTAGCCATCAAATGAAATCAACCAAACAGCCACGGCGCTGCTTGTGCCCGCTTCTGTTCGTAAGCTTTTATCTCATCGACATGCTGTAAGGTCAAACCAATGTCATCAAGTCCGTTAAGCAAACAGTACTTGCGAAACTCGTCAACATCGAAACTGATCGTTTTACCGGACGGTGTAGAAATACTTTGCAACGCCAGATCCACCGTCAACTGATAACCTTCGTTGTCGCAAACCTCTTTAAATAATTCATCAACGACCTCCGCATCGAGCACAATGGGTAAAATGCCGTTCTTGAAACAGTTGTTAAAAAAGATGTCGGCATAGCTCGGCGCGATTATCACCCGAAAACCGTAATCTTCCAGTGCCCAGGGTGCGTGCTCCCGTGAGGAACCGCAACCGAAGTTTTCCCGCGCTAATAAAACTTTCGCACCCTGATAGCGGGGCTGATTCAACACAAATTCCGGATTCAAGGAACGCTTGCTGTTGTCCATGCCGGGCTCGCCATGATCCAGGTAACGCCACTGGTCAAACAGGTTAGGGCCAAAACCGGTACGCTTAATGGATTTCAGGAACTGCTTGGGGATAATCGCATCGGTATCCACATTGGAACGATCCAGTGGCGCAACAATGGCGGTTAAGGTTTGAAATTTTTCCATCTTAGTCTCCTCTACATGTTGCGCACATCAACAAAATGTCCGTGAATCGCTGCGGCTGCCGCCATCGCCGGACTCACCAGGTGCGTGCGACCACCCTGCCCTTGCCGGCCTTCGAAATTACGATTGGAAGTCGACGCGCAGCGTTCACCCGGTTCCAGGCGATCGGCATTCATGGCCAGGCACATGGAGCATCCCGGTTCGCGCCATTCGAACCCTGCGTTAATAAAAATTTTATCCAACCCTTCTTCTTCAGCTTGTTTCTTCACAAGACCTGAGCCTGGTACAACCATTGCCAATTTCACGCGCCCGGAGACCTTGTGACCATCTACTACCATTGCTGCGGCGCGCAAGTCCTCGATGCGGGAGTTAGTACAGGAACCAATAAACACCTTGTCGATTTCGATATCGGTAATCGGGGTATTCGCTGCAAGCCCCATGTACTTCAACGCAGCGCGCATACCTTCACGGCGGGTGGCATCGCTCACCTGATCCGGATCCGGCACCTTGCCATCCACCGGCACTACCATTTCCGGTGATGTGCCCCAGGTTACCTGTGGTTTAATAGTCGCGGCATCAATATGCACTTCACGATCAAATACCGCATCATCGTCAGTAGTTAACTCACGCCAGGTAGTGACTGCCTGTTCCCACAAGTCGTCCTTGGGTGCATAGGGCCGGCCTTTCACAAACTCAATCGTCTTTTCATCCACGGCCACCATGCCCGCACGCGCACCGGCTTCAATTGCCATATTACATACTGTCATGCGCCCTTCCACGGATAGGGCTCGAATTCCGCTGCCGCCAAACTCGATGGCATAACCGGTACCACCTGCCGTGCCAATCTCACCGATAATCGACAGCACGATGTCTTTGGCGGTCACACCAGGTCCCACTTCACCATCGATGCTGACCAACATGTTTTTGGATTTCTTCTGGATCAGGCATTGCGTCGCCAACACGTGTTCTACTTCAGAAGTACCAATACCAAAGGCCAGCGCGCCAAAAGCACCGTGCGTTGATGTGTGGGAATCACCACACACCACCGTCATACCCGGCAAGGTGGCGCCCTGCTCCGGACCGATTACATGCACAATACCCTGGCGCACATCATCCATTTTGAATTCTGTAATGCCGAACTCGGAACAGTTCTGATCCAGTGTCACTACCTGTAAGCGCGATATGGGATCGGCAATGCCTTTGTCTCTATCGGTGGTCGGCACGTTATGATCCGGGGTAGCCAAATTTGCGCTGACACGCCAGGGTTTTCTGCCAGCCAGACGTAAACCTTCAAATGCCTGCGGCGAGGTCACCTCATGCACCAGGTGCCGATCGATATAGATCAAGCAGGTGCCGTCATCCTGCTGCCGGACCACATGGGAGTCCCACAATTTGTCGTAGAGTGTTTTGCCTGCCATGGTGTTCCCCTTCACTGAAAAAATACTGTTGATAGCATTAAAGATACTGCAGGAATTCCCATTACACAAATTCATAATTTTCATGTATTCTATTCCAACTAGGAATACCACAACTATAGTAAACATGGATACTGCCAGCCTGAAAACCTTTGTTACCATTGCCGACACCGGATCCTTTTCCCTGGCTGCGGAACGTCTCTATTTGACACAACCGGCTATCAGCAAACGCATTCAGGCACTGGAAAGTGAACTCGACGCCAGGTTATTTGACCGTGTGGGACGCCAGACACTGCTCACGCCGGCCGGGGAAATCTTTTATCAACGCGCGCAAATCATCCTGCAGCAACTCGAAGATAGCCAACGGGAGATCGCCAATCTCAGCGGCGAAGTGGCCGGTACCTTACATGTGGGCACCAGCCATCATATCGGACTGCATCGATTGCCACCGATATTAAAACGACTCAACCAGGAGTACCCCAGGCTGACCCTGGATATTCATTTTATGGATTCAGAGGTTGCCTATCGCCAGGTACTCAATGGCAAACTGGAATTAGGTATTATCACCATCCCCAATACAACGGAACGAGAATTAGAAACGCGTAGCATCTGGAAAGATCCGCTGGATTTTGTTGTCGGTAAAAGTCACGCGCTTGCCACAACAATGAGCGCTAAAAAATCCGCACACATCAGCTTAAAATATTTATCACAGCACAACGCAATCCTGCCTGCCAAATCCACGTATACACGGCAAATTCTGGATGCAGCATTTAACAAGCAGGGGCTGGATATTAGCACCACATTATCTACCAACTATCTCGAAACCATTAAAATGCTGGTGAGTGTTGGTCTGGGCTGGAGTGCGTTACCACGCACAATGGTCAATCGGGAATTAATTGTACTGAATGTGCCACGCCTGCAACTGCAACGAAACCTGGGGATCGTCTGGCACCCCAAACGCACGCTATCAAATGGTGCTACCATGATGATGAAAATACTGGCGGAGTACGCCCGTTAACTTGAAGCTAAATGGGTCATCTGCAGATAAGCTAGGGAAGCGTCGCGATCACTTTTACGTTGGATTTCTCTCTAACCATAGATAACGGCACATAGGCAATAGCGCTGGGATCACGTTCCACATATGACACCACGATGTTTTTAGCTTTGACGCGCACCGAATTGATTGCCGCATTATGCTCTCGGCGTTGCGACTCAGCTTCGTCGGCTTCCAACGCGGTCATGTTGAGTATGTTTTTCGAAAACTTTTCCCGGTGCCGGTCACCCAGAGGCAAATTGTAGAGCATGATCTTGGAACCATCTTGCCACTGCGTAATACGATCCATATACATGGCGCGTATTTCGTTGATTGTCAGGACCTGATCGTTTTCCTGATGAACAATTACCACAATCTTGTTCTCGTTTTTTTTCTGCTCGATGGATCGCGCCAGCAGGCCCAATGGTTTGGTTTGAGAAGGTGGTTCAGTTGCCGGAGTGTCAACCTCATTCATCGGTACCGACGACGCAATATCCTCAGTAGCAGTTTCCTCAAGTGTTAGCAATGAAACTTGCGCATCGGGTTGGCTGGGGGCAATCGCATTCTGATCCGGCAACTGTCCAGCGACTGTGGAATCCACATGCGACGGTGATTCAGGTGATGAACTTACTGATTCTTGCGCTTGTTCAGCCGGCAACGCGGCCAGTTCAACCTGCTTGTTGGTCACCTCATCTTCGATAAAAGGATCAGCCGCATTGGTGGCTTCCTGGGCAGGTTGTTGTTCTTGTGGATTTTCGAAGGGCTCGTGTAGCACCACGGAAATCCCAAAAACCATCAGAAACAGAAAAACTGATATCCAGATTACTCGCATTAAAACAGCCCCCTTTCGTCGAGCATTATTGTTTTGCGCAATTCGACAAAACAACTTTTCTCCCTGCAATGACTGCTATGAGCCCTTCTTATCTAGCAACTGTTGTATTTGCTGAAACTCAATTCTACCGGGAAAGGTTTCATGATGAACCCATATCGCAGTCGAAATTCCGGCATTTTTGTTTTTATGTTCAAAGCCTGGCCTAAATTATAAAAACCAGGTGATCTAGAGTAGCCAACTATAATTTGTGAGACTGATATTATTTTATACTTTATTCGCTTTCTCAACCCCACAGTGGTACACATTTCCCTCACATTTTACCCTAGCAAAGAATGATATTTACCGGAAAAAATATAATTCACGAATTTTATTGGCAATTATCTGATGTCAATGAAAATGAGGGGCGTTCAGAAATCGATCGGGCGACTAAAGCGCAAAGACTGGCACTGACGGTTTAACTCGACCGTTATAACCGTCAGTGACGTTACAGAATCTAAAGACGTGGCTCTAAAGAATTTTTTTGCAAGGGGCGGACTCAGGCCAAAGTAGAATTTTCAGGCCGAGCGCTCTGAATCTATTGCTCAGGATTGCCGGTAGATCAATCCGGGCGCGAACAATAATTCATCTTTATTTAATTGGTCTAGCGGACATCCATCCCGGTCACATTCCGCGAGCCGATCAAACACGTACTTTTTTCCCGATTGTACAACTGAATCATAGATGGGTTTACCCAGGTGGGATCCAATAGGTTTTCCTAGACGACGCTCATTCACAATCATACCCTCAACGTTTTGCAGGTGAATAAAACTGACTTACCTTCGAGTTATCGTCCGCCCTATCAACGTCTTTAGTCCTGAGCAGAAAACCAACAGCAAAAAACTGTGACCCTATTCGCATCCTGTTTTCATAGCCAGCCATCCTCGAATCCCAACGTAGAGCTGTCTATTTCCTTCAGCGGCTCAATTAGTTAGCTTACTACATTTGTTGAACGCCCATCAGTGACGCAGTGAAGCTCACTGCACCGCACATGCGCCACAATCGCAAAAAGGAATAACAAAAATCGACGAACAGAATTTTTAGCCTGCAATGAGTTTTAATTAATATCTGCATATATTAAAGTAGATTGTGAAAGTGCATGACGCACAAGATTGGCCTGACAATAACGTATAATTCGGCAGTTAATTGATAAAACTAAGACTTCAACGATGAGAAAAGCCATTTGCTTACTTTTTGCCTACTTCGGATTGATGCCCTGCAATGCAGACCAGTTTCTAATCCCTAACGTAGAGGAAGCAGAGAAAATATTCTGGAAGGATTTATACCCCGACGGAGACACGCATTTCACGCTCTATTGTGGAGAACGCTTTACCAGTAAGCATGACGAACTCGTCATAGAACTGGTCTACCCCATTCAATGGGTGGTGGAGCACCTGGGCTGTGGCACACTCACGCAATGTAGAACAGACAGCCGACGCTTTAACCGAATGGAAGCCGATCTCCACAACTATTATCCGGTACTGGAAAGAATCAATCTCGCACGCTCTGACTATGTCTTCGGCGACGTCCCCGGTGAATTCCGGGAGTTCTTTGAGTGCGATTTTGAGCAGGATGTGAGAACAAAAACCGTGGAAGCCAGAATCATTGCCCGCGGTAACATCGCCCGGGCCCTGTTTTACATGCACTGGGAATATGGTTTACCTATCAATAACCACAACATTAATACACTAATCGCCTGGCATACCGAAGATCCGCCCAGCAAGGATGAAAAACGCCGCAACGACATCATTCAGAAATTGCAGGGCACACGAAACATATTTATCGACAATCCGGGCAAAGCACTGCAACTGACTACCAAAGGTGCGCCCGGTATTTAACCAGGCTGCACTCAAATGCGCTTTACCCTCACTTCGGGAAATATCCAAACCCAGCTTATTAATAACGCCAGCAAAGCAACGCTAGTGGCGACCAGAAATGCCGCGGTTGATCCTGCGGTATCCCACATCAAACCACTATATAAACTTCCTACCGCACCACCCGCGCCAAAACTTAGACTACTGTACAAGGCCTGACCTTTTCCCTGATGGGGGCCGGTAAAATAACGATGAATCAATTCGATGGCACTCGCGTGATAGATACCAAAACTCGCCGCGTGAAAAAGTTGCGCAACGATCAACACCCACAAGGTATCAACGTAAAAACCAATCATCAGCCAGCGCAAAGCGGCCAGCAACAAACTCAGCATTAGCAACCTGCGCAAGCCAAGTCGTGGCACCAGCATTGGCATGAGTAAAAACAGTGCCACTTCGGCGACGACACCCAAAGACCACAATTGTCCGATCAACCAACTTGAATAACGGTGTTCCTCAAGATAAATGGTGTAAAAAGTGTAGTAAGGCCCATGACTCAGCTGCATTAAAAAACACACCACCAGCAAGGCCAGCACTTGCGGATTTTTTAGCAGCTTACTTAATTTGACATGCTCCACTGGTAAATGGTGCGCAGCTTGTTCGGAAACCAGAAGACTGGTCAGCCAGATACCTGCAAATAAAGCAATCAGCACAAACGGCAGAATTCCCGCGCCCTGCAAATCGAGAACCGA
>Ga0209742_10001108_pt1 | contig 12876 bp, 12 predicted proteins | sample DeeMarSeWOR38_10_FD_187462 | JGI IMG/M metagenome (GOLD analysis project Ga0209742, IMG submission 187462) | Marine sediment microbial communities from White Oak River estuary, North Carolina - WOR-3-8_10 (SPAdes) (version 2) | ecosystem: Environmental > Aquatic > Marine > Intertidal zone >... | reverse complement strand
CCTGGGCCCGCAATGAAAATTCGATCGAAACCGGCATTCAGTATAACCGGATGCGCAACGGGTCCGACCACATCACCTTGCCTTATATAGCTGATGATAAAATGATCGAAAAATTGGTTGCGCAAAAATTCAAAGATCAAGGGTAGTACATGAATTTAAAATTCGAAATTCGAAGCACGAAATCCTAAACAAATCCTAAATCCGAATGTTCCAATGACCAAAAAATAATAAAAGCAATATATTTATTCCAGGTTAATATCATGTTTAGGTTATTTGAATTTTGATAATTCGAGTTTGTTTCGAATTTCGAAATTAGGAATTCGGATTTATACCAAGTCGGAAGAAGCAATTACCATAGCAATCGGAATAGGTGACGGGAAATGGCCGCTATAAAAAAAATCATTGAATGTGTTCCCAACTTCAGCGAGGGTCGCCAGCCGCAAAACATCGAAAAAATTATCGCGCCCTTTCGCGGCAAAAAAGGCGTCAAGCTTCTCGATTATCAAACAGACGAAGATCACAACCGAATGGTCGTCACGGTGGTCGGAGAACCGCAGGCGCTCAAAGCAGCTGTTATCGAGGCAATGGGTTGCGCCATCGATGTCATCGATATGCGCACCCACAAGGGCCAGCACCCGCGCATGGGTGCCACCGACGTGGTTCCGTTTATTCCACTTAAAAATATCGAGATGCCAGAAGCCGTTGCGTTTTCCAGGGAAGTCGCCAAAGAAGCGGCACGAAAATATTCCCTTCCCGTTTTCCTTTATGAAAAATCCGCCAGCCGCACGGAAAGACAGAATCTGGCAGACATTCGCAAGGGCCAGTTCGAGGGCATGGCCGCTAAAATACAACAGCCCGAATGGAAACCGGACTTCGGGCCTGCAAAAATTCATCCCAGCGCCGGTGTGACCGCCATGGGCGCCAGAATGCCGCTGGTGGCCTACAACGTCAACCTGGACAGCCGCAGCCTGGAGATCGCCGATGAAATTGCCAAAAAGGTGCGGCACATCAGCGGCGGCCTGCGTTACTGCAAGGGCATTGGCATCGAGTTAAAAGACAGGGGGTTGGTGCAGGTCTCAATGAACATGACCGACTACACCCGGACTGCGCTTTACCGGGCCTTTGAACTCATCAAAGCCGAGGCCCGCCGCTACGGCGTCAATGTCGTCGGCAGCGAAATCGTCGGCCTGGTGCCCATGGAGGCACTTGTCGATACGGCCGCATATTATCTGCGCCTCGAAGGTTTCTCCATCGACCAAGTTTTAGAATCGCGTATTTGGGAGTAAAGCTTGCTGGCGGTCTCTGGCTACTGGCTGCTGGCTGCTTGCTTCTGGCCGAAAGTCTGACTTCATTGATTGCCTGTGTGAGTTTTTTTATTTGCAGATTCCCGAGCTTTATGTTTTTTGGACTAAATACCCAAGTTAAATTTAATGGATAGATTAAAAAAAATTGCGATATCTATGCCCGTGGGGGATTTAATTGAGCTATAAAAATCTGGAAATTTGGCAAGAGGCGCGCGCACTTGTTATTGACATCCACAAAATGACTTTGGAAAAATTGAGCGGGATCTTACAAACAAAAACTAGCCAAGCACCAGCAGCCAGTGGCCAGTGACCAGAAGCAATCGATTAAGACATAAAATTTAGATAAGAGAAAAACAATGAACGGAAACATGATTATAAGAAATGCAGCGCAACTGGTGACCTGCAGCGGGTTTGCGGCCAAAAAGGGCAAAGAAATGGCAAAGCTGCAAGTCATCGAAGATGGCGCCGTGATTATAAAGGAAGGCCTAATCGAAGCCGCAGGCCGAACCACGGATATCGAAAAGCAATTTAAAAAAGGCCGCGCGGATCGTTTTGATTTTGATACGATCGATGCCCGGGGCAAAGCCGTGCTGCCGGGTTTTGTCGATTCTCACACCCATCTGGTTTTCGGCGGTTACCGGGCCGAAGAATTTTCCTGGCGCCTGCGCGGCGACAGTTATATGGAAATCATGCAGCGCGGCGGCGGCATCGTCAATACGGTCGACGCGACCCGCAAAGCCTCCAGGGAGGAATTGACGCAATCCGGCATCAAACGCCTGGATTCCATGCTGTCTATGGGTGTTACCACCGCCGAAGGCAAAAGCGGTTACGGACTGGACCGTGAAACCGAAATCAAGCAGCTGGAGGTCATGGCGCACCTGGATCAAATTCACTACGTCGACGTGGTGCGGACATTTTTAGGCGCCCACGCGGTGCCGCCGGAATATAAGGGCAGGGAAGATGCCTTCATCGATTTTATGGCGGCAGAGGTTTTGCCGGCGGTGGGCGATCGCAAGCTGGCCGAATTTTGTGACATTTTCTGTGAAAAAACCGTTTTTTCAATTGAGCAATCCAGACGCCTGCTCACCCGGGCAAAGGAGCTGGGTTTGAAACTAAAACTGCATGCCGATGAAATCGTGCCGCTTGGCGGTGCCGAGCTGGCAGCGGAACTCGGGGCGGTTTCAGCCGATCACCTGCTGCAGGCATCAGACCGGGGCATCAAGGATCTGGCCGCTGCCGGAGTGGTGGCCACTCTGCTGCCGATCACCGCTTTCAGTTTGAAAGAACCCTATGCCAACGGCCGCAACATGATCGATTCAAATTGTGCCGTGGCGCTGGCGACCGATTTTAACCCGGGGAGCTGTTTTTCCGAATCCATCCCGCTGGTGTTTGCGCTGGCAACTCTTTATATGAACATGTCGGCTGAAGAAACCCTTAGCGCCTTGACCATCAACGCCGCCGCGGCCCTTGATCGGGCGGACAAAATCGGCAGCATCGACGCCGGCAAACAGGGGGATCTGATCATTCTGGAATTTCCTTCCTACAATTACATCTCCTACCATATCGGGGTCAGTACTGTGGAAAAAGTCATTAAACAGGGCAATCTTGTTTTTGATAAAGAAAAAGGAGGGATCATCCATTGTTAGAGACGCTTAAGATCACAAAATTTTTAGAAAAGGTCGCCGCAGGCAGTGCCATACCCGGCGGCGGAAGTGTAGCCGCCTTAAACGCGGCACTGGCCGCCAGTCTCACGGAAATGGTCGCCAACCTGACCGTCGGAAAGAAAGGTTACGAGGCCGCAGAAAAAGACATGCGGGAAATCGCGGTCAAGGCATCGGGACTCAGGAAAAAGCTGACAAAAGATATCGATAATGATGCGGCGGCTTACAATGAGGTGCTGAAGGCCTTTAAAATGGCCAAAAATTCGGAAAAAGACAAAGACCGGCGCACCCAGGCGATTCAGGCCGGCTTTAAAAATGCCGCCCGGGTGCCGCTGGGTGTTGCCCGCGATGCCCTTAACATCATGGAGATGACCAGCGCGGTGGTAAGAAAGGGAAATAAAAATGCCGCCATAGACGGAGCCGTGGGGGCACTGGCTGCCAGGGCTGCCGTCCGGGGTGCCTTGTATAACGTCAAAACGAATTTGAATTTTATCGATGACAACAAATTCGTAAAAGAAGCCGCCCAGCAAGTCAGAGCGTTGGAACGTCAGGCTGAAAAAAAGGAAAAAGAGATTCTTTTGCATGTTGACGTTTAGCCCTCTCCTGGCCGCGAGATCAGATTTTCGTCAAATCTCCTCGCTTTAGTCAAGAGATGGATCATGGAGTTTTAACGTCATGCCCGCGCCGGAGCCTGCCCCCGTGTAGATGGGGGCGGGCATCCAGACATCGCCCCACCCCCCGCAAGCGGGGATATATGACACAAAACATTTCTGGATTCCCGTCTTCGCGGGAATGACAAACAGGGAAAGTAAAAACTCCCCTATCCCCTCGATTCGTTAACGCCTCTTCCAGCTAAAGAAATTTTTCCTTTACAAAAAGGAGGGGTCCTTTTTTTAATCATGCCTTAAATGTCTTTTTAACTTAAGAACTTAACCGTTTGTGCCGATTTAGATGATAAGGGCTCCACGCCAGCCACGAACCCACAGCGGTTAATTATCCAATTCCAGCGGGGCCTTTTCAAAAAATCCAGAGGAAAAACGATTTATGTTCATCGTTCCGGTAACCGGACAACTCAGCCGGCGCAATCTGCCCCTGGTCACCATCGGCCTGATTCTGATCAACTGCCTGATATTTTTTGTTTTTCAATCAAATCAAGCCCAACAGTACCGGGAGGCCGAAGGATATTATTTTACCTCCGGTCTGGCGGATATCGAAATTCGCCGTTTCGTTGAATACCGCAATACGACCGCAGATAAACCGATCAATCCACAGGATTTAGAACAGCTCAATGACGAAGAACTGGCCGAGATTTATCTGGAAATGCGGCGGGACGGTCAGTTTGAAGCAAAGCTGCGCAATGAGGAAATTATCACTCCCAGGGATCCGGTGTATCACGAATGGAAACAGTTAAGAAACTGGTATGAGCACCTGCATTCAAAGATCGTTTCTGCGAAATTCGGATTTACCCCCGGGAAATCAAAACCCATCACTTTTTTCACCTATATGTTTTTGCACGGCAGCTTTCAGCATCTGCTGGGCAATATGATATTTTTGTGGCTGGTGGGCTGTATGATTGAAATGGGCAGCAGCCGGGTTTTCTGCGGTGCCACCTATGTGCTCACCGGACTCGGAGCCGCACTCCTTTTTGGGTTGATGCATCCCCGGAGCGGCATTCACCTGGTGGGTGCTTCCGGAGCAATTTCAGGGCTGATGGGCACTTTCTGTGTTTTATACGGCAGAAAAAAAGTAAAATTTTTTTACTCCCTGGGGGTATATTTTAACTATTTGAAAGCGCCGGCCATTATCCTGCTGCCGGTATGGATTGCCAAAGAAATCTATTTCCTCTATAGCGACGACATCGGAAAAGTGGCTTACGAGGCGCACCTGGGTGGATTAATATCCGGCGCGTTGCTCGGGCTGATCGGCTTTGCTCTATTTCGCAGGGCAAATGCCGTCAGGCTGGCAGCCGATGAATCCCCGGATGAAATTTCTCCTTTGATTGAAAAGGCGCTGGAACACGTCAGTCGATTGGAAATGGATGCCGCCAGCCGCCTGCTCGAACAGGTGCTGTCCAAAGACCCGGGGCATATCGGTGCCCTGACCCATCTGTTCAATATTCTTAAGAACGATCCCCGGAACCCGAGGTTTCACGAGGCGGCCCGTCAATTGCTTGATCGCCTCGCCGCCGATGGCGCCCGCCACACCACTGCCGGTCAGGTTTTTGAAGAATATATCCGGTCAGCCGATCAACCCTGCCTAACGGCGGATCTATACTTGCGCATGATTGTCGTTCTGGCCGGATCGGGATGCCCGGAAAAAGCCGAAGGAATCATGGCCATGCTTCTGAAGCAAAAGCCGATTTTGCCGGGAATTCCCCAAGCCCTTTTAAAGCTGGCAGAGGGCTTTCGCCGGAAGGGAATCGTGGGAAAATATCAAAAATGCTTGATATTGCTGAGGAAAAAATATCCTGAGTCTGCCGAAGCGCAAATCGCCTGCCGAGATCTTCAAAAACCGGCTCAAACCCCAGGGTTGCCGGCCTGAAGTGTCGGGTCAAAATCAGCGGCTATTTTTTATTCTTCAATAAGGTGGCGAGATCGGCGAAGGGCTTGTCGATGGGTGTTGTCTCGTGCTCGCCGCCCGGGATCACTTCGCCATAGCCGTCGTGATCCAGATATCGTGAATGCTCATTGTCGTGGCAGTAGAGACACAGCAGCTCCCAGTTGCTGCCGTCGGGCGGATTGTTATCATGGTTGTGGTCTTTGTGATGGACCGTAAGCTCGCGAAGTTTCTTGCCCTGGAATTCACGACCGCAGCGGGCACAAATCCAGGGATGGATCTTGAGCGCCTGCTCCCGATAACCCTGTTCCCGCTGCTGGCGGCTGCGGCGGGCCTCAGCGACAACCCGCTCCATTTTGTCTCTGTCCAGTCCTGTTTTCTTCGATGGCATTTTGATCCTCACGCAGGGTCACGCAGAACCGACCGGATGGTGCGGCCAACGGTCAATGGTGTATATCTAAACAGTAGGTCATAACATCACCTTTATCAAGTATGAATTGCTGTGCGAAAGGGAAACGGCGCATGGCAGACCAGAAGCCATCTCAGGTGGAATCAATCCGTTTTAATATGATTGCTCGCGCAAAGCTGCCAGGCCGCAAAGAATGATAATCTATAAAATAAAAAAGCCCCCGGCGTCTTTGCATGAGGCCAAAATCTTTAGCTCATTTCAGTCACTTCTAACTTTGGAGCACCTTTGGAATTTTTTTCTCTGTCTTCGAAGATGAACCGCTAATTTTAAGATGGCGTATCGCGTTGCTTAACCCAGTTGAGCCAGATAATTTTCGACATGGGGAATGATTTCATGATCCGGATACTTGTGTTTGACGCCGGTTAGGATTTTGCGGGCACTGCCCGGAAGTAATAATCGATCCTGAAAGATCTGGGCGACACGGTAAAAGGCCTTGGGTATCAGCTGATGTTCCGGGTATTCTTTCACCAGGCGGTTGTAAGTGGCGATGGCTTCTTTGGATTTTCCCATTTCGTTCAGCCAGCCCGCCAGCTTGAACAGCGCCGGGGCATCCGGCAGAAAATCCGGCTTAATCCTTTTGCATTCAGCATAAATCTTTAAGGCCTTGGCCCTGCTGTCCCCGGCGACCAGCAGCTCCAGATACTTTTCAGCATGCTTCAGCATTTCAGGGATTTTTTTCTTCATTTTCAACAGGGTGTAATACCGTTCGGCAAGATTGGCACCCTGGATGCCGACCACCGACGTCATCTCGATAATCAGCGCCAGAGCTTCATCCAATTTGCCTTCCTGGATCAACGGCGTGACAGCATACAACACCTGTGCATCGGGATCCATTTGCCGTGTTTCCGTCGTTTCCTCGCCTGGGTCCCGGAAATCGCCCTGGTCCACCTGATAACCCACCGCTTCATGATACTGTAAAATGACATAACCCAGCAAATGATAGGTAATGATCGAATAGAATCCCTGGGCAAAGGTCATCATGGGCAGTTGCAGCGCTTGCGGAAAGTGTCTGATCAAGTAATGTCCTAAAACGGCAGGCGCGCTGCCAAGAATCGAAAAGAAAACATATACCAGCAGATAGGCCCAGCCGACTCGAAAGGCGATAGTCCCCACGGCCAGGGGATTGAGTGCATTCAACAGACTGGAGCTGGTCACCAGAATAATGATCATGGATGGAAGCAGCAGGCCGACCAGATAAAAGACCGGATAGGCGATAAAAGGGCCTGATGTTGCGGCAAGATAGGCAAGCAACCCGCCAATGATTAAATACATGACTCCCTGTTTGACGACCGGGCCGATGTTGGCGGAAATCGTTTCGGCATTGACTCTGGGCGGTTTGAGATCTCCGCCGGCGGTTGCTTTAAGGGATTCGAAAGAATACTTAAGGATCGCCATCCCCAGCAGGCCACGGGTGATCAAAGAAAAAACACCCGAACTCGGTAAAAAACCACTGATCACAGCAATCACAGCCACCAGGATCAGGGGTTGTGGATAAAATCCGTAGGCAAAAATCCTGGGCAATTGCTTCCAGAATGGATCGATCAAATTGCCGACGCCGATCCATTTAACCGGAAGGTAACACTTCGGACACAGATGCAGCTTTTGCCCCTGGACATATCCTTCCTGATCACGCCGGATAATGCATGCGGGGCATAAATTGGCCCCGCATTTTTCACAGCTCCAGTGGGCCGGCTGGGTCGGATGATAGTCACAGCATATTTTCATCGATTCCTCTTTTTGCCCGCCGCCGGGCAGATTCAATTAAATATCGGCCTGTTATAGAAAAACAAGCCGAACCCCAGACAGGCAATCACGAGCCAAAATTTCTAAGTATTCTTTATATTTATCGGGAAAAAAACGGGAAACTTTATGGAATAAGCGGTTTGGTGAACGGTGTGCGAAATTTAAGCGTGTTTAATAATCTTTTTTCGGACGAGAGTGGATTGAAGAATTTATTGATGCTTATTGTTCTTTTTAAAAATCTGCAAATAATTATCGGGCCCGACTTCGGCATAATGGTTATGCCTGAAACTGAAATCCGATACGAGATTAACAACCTCTTGCGGTGACAACTTCCCGCATTTCGGAGGGCCGGGTGGTCCCTCTTTTTTTTTATACTCGACAATTGCCAGGATGCCCTCCGGTTTCATTACCCTGACAATTTCTTTCATCACCTGCCGGGCAACCTTATCGCCCACAAAATCATGAAGCACCGTGGCCATCAGGCAGACATCCACACAATCATTTTCAACCGGAATATTTTGACTGACATCGCTGACAAAAGCGCTCAAGTTGTCAATGCCTTTTGAGGAGGCCTCTTTTTTTAGTATCGAGATCCCCTCCTCCCATAAATCAACCGCATAGATCTGGCCGTCTTTGCCGACGACATCGGAAGCCGCCAGCGAATAGGCGCCCCGACCGCAGGCAACATCAAGAAATGTAATTCCCGGTTTTAAATTAAGCTCAAGAAAAAATTTAGCCGAGTCAATCAGCCCGAAACTGCTTTTGCCGGCACCCGTCGGTTGGATTGGATGATGTTTCGTCATTGTGATTCCCTTCGTCGATCGGCAGTTTGTCATTCAGTCAGCGGAAAAAATAAAGACACGGTCGTTCCTTTTTGCGCACTGCTCTGCACCTCAATTTTACCGTCATGGGCTTCCATAATCGTCTTGCATAAACTCAGGCCCAGCCCATAGCCACCGGTATCTTTGTCACGCGATTTATCCACCCGGTAAAAGGGCTCGAAAATATGAGGAAGCTCCTCTTCCGGAATGCCGATTCCAAAATCGGTAATTCGAATGACAGCATAAGATTCCCGGAATTTATAAGTTACCTGGATGGGATTACTATCCGGTTGGGAATATTTGACGGCATTGGTGAGCACGTTTTCGAAAACCGTTTTGATCTGCTCGGGGTCCACCTCGACTTCAATCTCGGCCGGAAAATCGACAATCTCAATTCCCGGTGGCTGGTTTTGAAAAGCCGTCAGCTTCTGTTTCAGAAGTTCGACCAGGTTGGCGGGCTGTTTTTTCAAATTGGCATACCTGTGATGCCGGCGGGCCGTCTCCAGCACCTCGCTAACCATTTTTTCCATGTCTTTGATGTCGGCCTGCAGGCTCTGTTTCGCCTGGCTGTCCGCTAAAAATTCGAGTGCTACTTTCATGCGCGTCAGCGGTGTCCGCAACTCATGGCTGATGTCCAGAAGCAGTTGATCTTTGGTATGCAACATGTCCCGGATGCGGTCCGTCATGTCGTTAAAGGCCGCCGCCAGGTCCCGGAGCTCGTCGGATTTTTTCAGCGGCACCCGGTGTTTCAAATTTCCCCGGCCAACCTCCTGTACGCCGCTATTCAGCCATTTAATGGGCCTTAGAATGTGTCGAATCGCAAAAAAAGCACCGGCCAAGATCACGGTGAGAAGAACAAACATCACGATCAGCAGCCGGTTGCGTTCGCTGTCGATTTGCAATTTTGGTGACAGGCCAAAAATAAAGCGGCCCGGTTTGCGGTCGACTTCAATTAAATGCCGACCGCGATACTTTGCCAGGCGAACATCGGGGTTTTGCCGCCAGGCAATAAATCGGCCTCTGAAAACCGCCGGGAAATCATCGGAGGTACTCCAGGACAGATCGGGGCTCTGGTAGCGAATTTCCAGGGAGGACTTTCGGGCAATTTCCCGCGCGCGCTCCAGACTGGGCGGGTTGCCCATATCGGCAATCAGATAATCGAGGTATTGAACCACATTCCTGTGAAAAGGGCCCCCGGCCAGATTGCGATAGTGCCAGAAAAAGCCGCCCACCACCAGATTTATACAAATACCGGCGACAATGATCACCCCCAGAAGCTTGGTAAACACCGAGCGTATGATTCGGTTAAACGGTTTAATCCGCATCACCTCCGATAAAGATATATCCGGTGCCCCAGACGGTCTTGATGAATTCAGGGGAGCGGGGATCGTCGTTAAGTTTCTGGCGCAGGCGGCTGATGGCAATATCCACCGAGCGATTGAAAGCATCACAGTCGATGCCGCGCAGCTCCTGCAGGATCTGGTCACGATTCAAGACCCTGCCGGCATTTCTGGCCAGCAGCGCCAGTGCGGCAAACTCATTGGTTGTCAGGTCGACGGGGTGATCATCCAAAAGGGCACTGCGTTTATCCAGATCGATGGTCAACCGGTTAAAGGTGAGATTTTGCGCAGCGCCAGTCGGCCGGGTGCGGCGCAGCACCGATTGAATCCGGGCCACCAGTTCCCGGGGCTCAAACGGTTTTGCCAGGTAATCGTCGGCGCCGAGCTCAAGCCCGACCACCCGGTCCGTAACCTCCCCTCTGGCCGTTAACATGATGATCGGCACGTTGCTGATCTGGCGAACCGTTTTGCAGACTTCAAAGCCATCCATTTCCGGCAGCATAATGTCCAGGATAACCAGATCAGGCGATATCTGCTTCAGCTTCTTTAACCCCGTGCTCGGTCGCGTGGCCGTCATGACATCAAAGCCGAAATCTGTTAGAAAATCTTTGAGCAGCTGATTCAGCTTCGCGTCATCATCGATGATTAGAATGACCGTTGTCATGTGGTTTGTGCAATGGACCTGTTATTAAATTAATTATTTATGTTCTATTTGGGATATCACACCTTCGATCTTCTCTATAAATTTAGCATCGATCGGCTTGTTCAAACCGGCTGCGTACAACAAAATCAGGATAAGGGATAGCAATATACTGGCAATTAATATTTGCTTTTCTTTCAAATAGTTTTTTATCGGTTTAAAATTAAGGTAGATATGAAAACCTCCCGATACGCACATAATAATTCCGAATATTTCATGAACGTGATGCATTCTTAATTTAAAAGCAAAGCTATTTAAAAAAATCATCAGCAGGCCGGATGATCCAAGCGCAATTAGTGAAAATAAGAGAATGGTGGAAATATATTTCCTGAGCACCTGAACCTCAAATCAATTAATATTCTTTATTTAACTTATCGATAATTGACGGATGTGTTCTGCGGGTGGGCCGGGCCGTCCAATTCCAGTTCGTTTGTGGGAGGCAACCAGGAACAATTCAGCACGCAGCCCGAAACCCGCATTGCATATCTTATCTATTCCCATGGATGCTGATGCCTGCTGTGAAACCACTCCAGTTTGGCCACCAGCTTTTCTTTTTGATCCGGCGACAGGGTGCGGTGAAACTCGGCCAGGCGGACCACTGCCAGATCCATCATTTCAGCCATTTGCTCACGCTTTTGAGAAATAAGCGCTTTGATCCGCTGCTGATCAATTTCCTCTTTGCGCAGCTCGGCCATCAGCTCGGCACGCATAGCCTCTCTATTGGCATGCAGTTCTCCGGCTTTGGCCAGAAACTCGGCTTTGATGTCGTCAAGCTGCGCTCTTTGCTGATCGTTCAGGTCAAGGGTCTCGGCAATGTAATCCACCATAAACTCCGCCTTGCCATGCGGAGAATGAGCGCGGCACCCGCTAAAAATCAGAGCTGCTGAAACAAAAACACAGATGGTCAGAATTGTTAAACCTTTTTTTAGCATGATTCCTCCTTTGTTGTAAAACAACTCGTGCGTGTTTGAAGAGAAATTAAATTATCCATGGTAAAAAATATAAACAGAATGAAGGGGGAATGCTTTTCAGGGATGTAACAGTTTGTAACAAATTGTAACGCGGATGTGGGTGCTCACAGGTCGGGTGTTCTTTTTGCGCTAAGCGGCCTTGGGAAAACCTTTCGGGTTGAACCATGAATCGGGCTTTAAGGGCTGCAGGCCCCAGGCCAGGCGAGCTTTATCGCAGAGAGGATTATGGGCATTGTTTTGCCAGGAGGGCTCAAACTCCCGGCAGACAGATGCCCGGCGTTTATAAATACTGCACCGAACGCTACGGCTGATATCGCCCAGCAACGCGATACAGCGAGGATTGGCGCCTTCAGTTCCTCTCATCACCAGTCGAAAATCGTTCAACTTCTTGGTCATCTTCAGCGGAACTCCGGCGGCGGTGTGGTCTTCGGCTTCGCTCCAGTGAAATGATGCCCGGTAAAATGCACAGCAGGCACCGCAGCTTAAACACAGATTGGCAACCATCGTCTCACCTGTTTGAGTTTCAGACGGCAGCGGCCGTCGATCGAAGGGCGTTTTTGACCCAAAGGGATTCAACATAAAACGGGCATATCTACGGCAGTTCAAGCAAAAAAACAACCTATTTCTTTGCGAACGGAAAAAGCCTGCCTTACCTCGACTTTGGTCTGGAAAAAGCCGGTCATTTCCGAAAAATGACTAAAGTTTTCTCGCAAAGTGCCGATAAGCCTGCTGGAGACTTCTCGGATGCGCGTGCATCTTTTTTTGTCGGACCTTCAATTTTACATTGAGGCAGTTGCCGGGAAAAATAACGGCATTTGGAGAGGTTGACATCATTATGGTTCAGTCAGCCCCTGCGCTTTAACGCGCAGGGGCTGTACCGAACCAGATAACCGTCTGACCTTAAAACATCCATATCTTTCGATTAAATTTGTCTTCTGACCTCTGGCCTCTATTATCTGAAACCATCATTCATAAGCAACGACACGGATGAGCCCGATGGTGGCCCCGCTATCATCGGTGGTCGGGGCATCGCTGACGGAAATGATTTTCTTGACGTTGCTGTCCTTGATGAACTTGTTCACCATGGCATCGAGCGCTTCGAGTTCCTTTTTGGCATGAAAAATCTTTAACGGGCTGGCAAAAGTTTTCACTCGGGTCATTACGCTACCTCCTTAAAAAAGGTTTCGATTATGAAACTTTTTCTGTGTTTAGTTGTTTGGTGCTTTGTGTTTAGATTGAATTTTAAAAAAAATAGCCAAAAACGAATAATTTTTTTCAATTTGGATTTGTCACCGACATCCGGGGCTGCGG
>Ga0209742_10001107_pt1 | contig 12877 bp, 9 predicted proteins | sample DeeMarSeWOR38_10_FD_187462 | JGI IMG/M metagenome (GOLD analysis project Ga0209742, IMG submission 187462) | Marine sediment microbial communities from White Oak River estuary, North Carolina - WOR-3-8_10 (SPAdes) (version 2) | ecosystem: Environmental > Aquatic > Marine > Intertidal zone >... | reverse complement strand
CCAAGACCACGCCACCGGAAGTAAAGCATTACAACGATTATAAAAACCATGCTGCTAAACACAGATACGGCTGCCGGATGGATCACCGCTATTACCACCGGCCATAGCAAAACACGGACGGCAGCGCGCAATGCCGGCCGGCCCGCGATGCTCTCGGCGATCGGCGGCGAGTAGCGATAGTACAGATCGACCAGCGCTCGCCCTCCTCCGTTTGTCAACAAATGCCGGTCACGGAAGTCCCGGAGCACCTCGACATAGGGATGCATCGGTGAACCATAGGCAGCGGTAGCGATAAAGCATCCGCCTCCGCCACCGGTACCGAACAGGTCCTCACCGCCAAAGTCGCATTCCGTGTAGGGACCCATGGTGAAAGAGACACTGCCACTCTCGTTACCCGGAAGCACGTCCGGGTCGGCGCTGGATGCGGAGACTGTGATGGCGTAGGTCACAGGCTGGCGGTTTCGGATCCCGCTCGTGTACAAGGTACGGTACGTGGAAGTCCCGGCCGGCAGATTTGCCACGTTGCAGGTCGTGCCGCCGCCGCAGGAATTTTCCACGAATTCGAGCCTCGGAGGCACATCCGGACCGTCCTCCAGTGTCAAAACGATGTCCGCAGCCGCGTCCGCACCCAAATTGGAGATCCCGACCCTGATCTCAACCCAGTCGTCACCGCACCCCAGAAACGGCCCGAATCGGGTCGCTTCGATACTCAAGTCGACACAGCGCGCCGTCTCACCGACCTGCCGTAATGCGGCGACTGCCACATTGTTGACAAGATCCGGATCGAACTCCGCCGCGCCCGCCACTGCCCGATTGGTGATACAAATCGGCAGGGGATCGACCGTCACTTGCGCGGGTACTGTCAGTACGGCTTCGGCACCGGCCGCGAGAGTGCCGATGTCCCATATTCCGGCTGCCGGATCGTAGGCGCCCTGACTCGGTACAGGCACAGTGCCACTGGGAATCGCAAGGCCGGTTGGCAGTTTGTCCGCTATAACGACATCATTCGCCGTACTGGGGCCCAGGTTCGATACCGTCACATTGAAGTCAACGGCAGCCCCCGGCATCAGTGTTGGATCGTTGACGGTCTTTTCCACGACGAGGTCGGAGACAGCGAGCGCCGTGGTCACCTTTGCAAGACCGAGCATGAGCACCATCGTCAGTCTTCGTTTTCTTTTCACTTCACTGCATCCCCTGGTAGCAGGTACCGGGCACGGGAGTTGCTAAATAAGGCTATGTAATCGGGGCGAAGAACAGGCCCACCTTATTGGTGCGACCCTGGCTGTAAAGTTCTGTCCACAGCCAATAGATAAGCCCTCAGATAATTGGCCGGGATTTCCAGTGTTTCCAGGTTCCCTGAATCATTGCTGAGCTGGAGGGTCAGGTCTGCGCTGCTTATCGACCGAAGCGCAGCATCTTCGATGGTCACACCCAATGTTTCGGTCATAATTACGCCGTTGGGCGTGTATTGTTTCTTTCGGCTCACCGGTTCGACTCTCAGATTCTCGACGCCGTCGATCCCGGCATGATCATATTCCCGGTAGACCCCGCCCAGGTTGGTGTATTGAAGCGCGGCAACGAATCGGTGAGATACCTGTCCGTCGGACTGCTGAGTACCCGAAAGAGAGACTGCCGACCCGAGATTTGAACCTCCACGCAACATACCCTTTGCGAATGCACCGTAACCGGCCCGAGTGTCGATGGACGGCCCGGTGAACGTGTAAAGGCTTGGGACAGTGTCGCTTTGTCTTACCTCTATCGCTGTGCTTATCATCTCCGGCGAGGATGCCGAGAACTTATCAACGTCTGAGGAAGCACAGGCTGCCAAGACCATAGACAATCCGAGAATCGACAGGGAGTTAGAGGACACCGTCAGGCACATCGCTTATCACCCAGAAAGTGGTGACCGTTTACTGGCGCTGAGTATCTGCTCTATTTACAGAAAACAATACAAATATATTTTCTTTCAGGGACTTGTGCGGAGATTGATTTAGCCGCAAGCTGGTAAATTTGTGCCCAGCCGGCACCAAGACAGGGGCCCGCCAGTCACCCGGTCGGTGGTTCGAGTCCGCCCCGGGGAGCCAAATTCCAGAAGCCCGTCCTGGGCTTACAAGAGGTCGCCTGAGATTGGCCTTTTCGTTGTGAAAGGATCACCGGCAGATCAATCGGACCGTGAACCTCATTGCCGCTATATGCTAGCGGGCATGCCGGTATTCGGCTGGCTTCAGCATGCTGGTCCACGACTCTGCTGATCCTTCGCTTTTGCAAGCCTCATCGGCAACCAGTCGTGAGGGCAGGCGCGGATCCATTGCTCGAACAGGCGGTTTACCGCGGATGTCATCCGCAGCGCTCGCTCCATCTCGGGCTCTTGCGGATCACCCGGCGTTATCGGTTCAAAAAACGTTATCCGAAACCGACTACCCTCGAGCCGCTCGGCACGAACCGGAATCAGGTCTGCCCCGCACCGGAGGGCAAGGCGGGCCGGTACTAGAGTGGTGGGCTTCATAACTCCGAAGAACGGCATCGACTTGCCCCCGGCATGTCGCTGGTCCATCACCAGCCCGATGGACCGGCCGGCGCGAAGCTCACGAAGCAATGCCCCCGCCCCCTCTTCACTACTTAACAGGTCGCAGCCCATCGACTGCCGGTACTTCGCCAGCCTTTCATCGAGCCACGGATTCTTCAGAGGCTTGTAAACGAGAGTCACAGGCCCTGCGATTTTCCGTATGGCCCCGGCGCATATCTCGAAATTGGAGAGATGTGCTGCTACGAAAATAGCGGGTCGCTGCCCGTCCCGATATTCCCACGTAGACGACGGGGTCTCGATCTCGAGCCGCTCATCTGCTTGCCTCACACAGATGGTCTTCAGATGACTGTACTCTGCCATTACGGCACCCACGTTGCCCCAGACGGCGACCACCAGCCGCTCCAGTTCTTCCGGCGACTTCTCTGGAAAGCCAATCTGAAGAATTTCCTTGAACTTGTTGTGCTTTCCCAGCCTGGGGCCAATCGCCGTCATCAGGCGGCGTCCCATTGCGCTGGCTCGATCTACCGGCAGGAGACTGCAGAGTCGGAGCCCGGCTGAGATAAGCATGGCCTCCGTCCACCACAAAATTCGGTGCAGCCACGGTCGCCCTTTGGAAGCGCGGGCCCATTTATTACCGAGTACAAGACGTGCCATCGGCTGTCCGCGTTTTCCTTCTTTTTCCAGAATTCATTAGATCACGAAATCCAAGGCGGTCGCGAACACGAGGACTGACCAGCCGGAGCCGGCCCGGTCAACCGTTGACGCATCACCTGGAAGGTGGTCCGAGTCCGCCCCGGGAACCCACATTCCTGAAAGCCCGTCGCGGGCTTACGAGAGGTCGCCTGAGGGCGACCTTTTCCTTGTATACGCACACTGCACAGCATGCTCGCGCACCATTGGGAAAAGCACACCGAGGTTTGTAATTCCAGGCAATATATGTGGATTGGGGCTTCTTTAGGTAATAGATAATGAACCCAAAGGAAGGCGAGCACCTGGCCTTTGACAGGTCTTTCTCATCTGGATTTTCAGGTCGACACGGACATGACTAAGCATTGGGCGCCGAATTCCTATTGTCTTTCCAGAATCTGTTCTTTTCTTGCGTTGTCCCTCGTGGTTTTCTTTCCCCGTGGCACTCATGCGAGCGAGGCTCTTTGGTCTGCCCTTGAGGAAGGCGGGAAAGTTGTATTAATGCGCCATGCCCCGGTCAAAGTGGGCACTGACGCCGGCAGTCCTTTGGTTCGCGATCCATCATGCAGACGCGAGAGAAACCTCTCCCTCCAGGGGAAGCGGCAAGCGCGAGAGATCGGCCGTAAATTCGCTCAACAACGGGTGCCGGTATCCCAGGTTCTTCACAGTCCATTCTGTCGTACCACTGAAACCGCGCAATTAGCCTTTGGCGAAGCAGACCCTGCGGGCTATCTGTCACTCCTGGAGGTCCTGGAACCGGAAGAAGCCGAGCGCCAGACGCTGGAACTCAGCAAAGTCATTGGGTCTTATTCCGGTCGTGAAAATCTGGTCTTGGTGACCCACGAACCGAACATCAGCGCAGTGTCTTTTGAGCTGCTGAGACACCTTGATCTTCTGATTCTCGAGCCTACAGGCGGCTCAGAGTTTGAGGAAATGGGGGTTATTCGATTTTCAGACGAGAATTAGAGTTCCCCGGCCTGCCCCCAGATGCCGCGCCAGACCCGGGCGACGCGCCGGATGCAGGGCGCGTCACGCTGAAAAACTGGAAAACTGACACCAGCCCCCCTTCCCTGCAGAGTTGGAGGTTTTCACATGACGGCTTCAGCGAATCGTCGTCTTCGACGCTGATGCTGACTGGCGGGTCTCGGCCAGTTTTCGTCATCGACGTGACATAGAGAACACGCCCTGACAGCAGTCACGAAAAGCCCAGGCGGACGGCTCCGGGGGCCGCCCGCCCTTGGGCCAATCAACCTGCTCCCGCGCTACTGGCGGGCTGTTCTGCCTGGAATGGCTTCTGGTTCGGGGTCAGATCCCGCGCACCCGTGCCGGGCATCATCTCGAAGCCTAGATCGAACTGGACCAGCATGGTCTTGAGTTGTTCGTAAGGCTCTCGATCGCCCTTCAGATCTGCCTTGCCGGCAGTAATCTGTTCATCGAAACTCATGGCCCCCATCATGGTTTTCTCGAGATCCGAGCGATTGATGGAAATAGTCAGATCGGCATCATCGGCCTGAAAGCCGGCAATGTTTGTCAAAGTGCCGTTACTCAGTTCGACAACAAACTTCTCGCCGTTGTCCGGCGTGACGAGGTTGATCTTGAACGCCTGACCTTCTGCCTTCTCGCTGTCCAGACGTATACCGAGGAAATCTAGCCACAGCCCGGTGGTCATCGCACTAATCATATCCGGGCCGCCTGTCTTGGGTGATGCACCGCTGGGTATCCCGTTACGCAACTCGTATGCTGCAGCCAGGAAGCTATTGCGCACACTCGGGCTCTCTTGCTGGTAGCCAATCTGCTCAAACACGTCGGCCAGCAGATCCTTGGCCTCCTGGTTCTCCGGTTCAGCGTACACCAGCTTGTTGAGGATCTCCTGCGCATGTCGGTACTTGCCTTCCTCGTATAACGCCCTGCCCCTCGCCAGGATTGGTTCGGCACCCCCCATCATCTCGACATACAGCGGCGCGGAATCCGCGGGTGACAGCGGAATCAGGGTTGTCGGGTTACCGTCCCAGTAACCCAGGTACCGATTGACGACTGCGCGGCTGTTATGTTCGACCGAACCATGATAACTGCGGGCAGACCACTGCTGCTGCAGGCTCTCGGGAACCTCGTACACATTGTGAATCTGATTGATCGTGATGCCCTGGTTGGCCAGATGCAGTACCCCGTTATTGAGATGTGCGTAGGTGTCCCGCTGCGATCGCATGACTTCCTGAATGCGATCATTTCCCCAGCGCGGCCAGCTGTGCGACGCGAACATTACCTCGGCGTCCTGCCCAAACAAATACAGCGCCTTGTTGATCTGCTTTGACCACTCCAGCGGGTCACGTACTAACGCTCCACGCAATGTGTAGATGTTGTGGATAGTGCCGGTAATGTTCTCTGCTGCCCAGAAGGCCTTCATGTCCGGGAAATAGGTATTCATCTCTGCTGGCGCCTCCGTGCCAGGCGTGTTCTGGAATACCATCCTGACGCCGTCGATCGTCATTTCCTCGATGTCATCCTCGATGATTACGTTGGGCGGTAGGAGGCCCAGGTTTCCGGCCGCTGTGTTCTTGCCGATGGACTGATCAACATGGCCAAAAGGACTGCGTGGCAGTAGCACTCCGTATTGGAAGAACAGGCGCCGACTCATGGCATTGCCTGCGTAGACATTCTCCGAGATCGCATGATCCATAAATCCGACCGGCGCTATGATCTTGACCTTGCCACTACGCACGTCGGACTCTTCGACAACACCCCGCACGCCACCAAAGTGATCTGCGTGGGAATGTGAGTACACGACCGCAACCACAGGACGCTCACCCAGTTGTTCATTTACGAACTTCAGCGCCGCGGCCGCCGTTTCTTTGGCGGTTAAAGGGTCGAATATGATCCAGCCGGTATCGCCCCTGATGAAACTGATGTTGGCGAGATCGAAGCCACGCACCTGATAGATTTTGCCCGGCAGTACCTCGTAGAGGCCGTAATTCATGTTGAGGATGGCCTGGCGCTGCAGGGACGGATGGATGCTGTCGAAATCCTCACCAGCCAGCAACCATTCATAACTACCCATGTCCCAAGCGACGTTGCCGGCTTCGGCCATGATCTGCTTGTAATCGGGAGCCGCAATGAAACCTCTCTCCTGCTCCTCGAAATCGCGCTCATCCTGAAACGGCAGAATGGCCCGCTGCTGTTTTTGTGCTTCTACCGTGAACGCTGATGGCAACTTGCCTTTGGGGTCGAAGTGCTTGGTTGGATCGGACGCTTTGACCTCGCCGCCACCAGCCGCCAGTGCATTTGCCGTAACTATCAGTACGGCCACCGCAATCGAAGTTCTCAAATTGAACATAGTTAGATCTCAAATCCCGTGGATTTTGTATCGATGTGGCTGAATAGAAGTTATTTACGCTGAACACAACAGGCGGTGATCCCAGTTGTGTTCTCATAAAACCAACGAGAGCCACGATACGCAACTCAAATTAATCCGCAACCCGCGATCGAGGAAATACGACGATTACTCGCCCTTCCATGACATACCCGTGCCAATCTTGAGTGTCGGCTTCAGGTGGGAAGCAGATCCGCACTCTCTGCGTAGCAAGGTTCCGGCCCACCCCCTAGATAGGCATTCACGCCTACCCAGCGCAATTCCGCAAGATTTCGGTCAAAGAAGTTTGCACAACTAACTGTTTAAAAATGAATTTATCTGAAATAGAAAGCCCTTTCAGAGTCAATCAGCATGGGAGAAGTCCGGAATAAGTTCGGATTTGGGCCACCAACCTGAAGGCCCATCCGAAAAACGCTTCGGATTCTTAAACTTTCTGTCCCATACCAAAACTCTCCCTGGTCCTGTCAATTACTTGCTCGCTGGTTCGAGTCCTCCCCGGGGAACCGAAATCCTGAAGCCCTGGATGGGATTACGAGCGGTCGCCGAAGGGCGGATTTCTTTTACTGAGCCGCAGCCGATGAAAAATGAATGCTGAGTCTGGCTCAGACATACTTGTTTAACTGTCTATTGCCGTTTACTTTCCGGTTCACAATGTAATCGCGCAGGTTGAGTTTTCGAACATGAACAACATCCAGGCCATTGAGAGACTCTACGGATACTTAAACGATCGCGATTACGAGGGAGTGATGTCTTGTCTCGCTGACGACATTGTCTGGATCGTGGCGGACAATTCGCCGTTGGCGGACCAGAGTCCGTATCACGGACTGGCTGAAATGCGATCAGGCGTTTTCGAACGATTGACGGCCGGTTTCGACAAACTTGTCTTTGATGTGGACGAGATCTTTGAATGCAGCGGCGGCGACAAAGTTGTGGCCCTCGGCTATTACTACCTCAGGTTTCACGGGCAGGTGGAGGAGCGTAAAGCGCAGGTGGCCCATATCTGGACGATCCGCGAAGGCCGAGCCGTCAAGTTCCAACAATACCTCGACACCCTCCAGGTTGCGCGCGACTCGGGAGTCGTCTAGGAATCCGGGCTCACGCCGATCGTGGCGGTCACCTTGTCGGTGATTCGAGTCCACTCCGGGGGAGCCAGATTCTCGGTAGAGGCGCCTGAAGGATCGTTTTTTTCCTGCTCGTGTACGACTGCTGGTCAATGTCAGATTCCGACCAGGCCACCCACTTTGGAAGTACCGATCAAATTGACCTATCGGGATAACGTCACGTCAAACCTGATGGCGGCGAGCTGCTGCGGGGACCTGCCGATACTCTCGAGGAACGGCTGCCATCGCGGGTCTTCGTGAACCTTGCTAAACGACAGATCCCCAACGATCTCGGACAGGCCGCCGTCATTGTTAGTGCGTGCCTTCTCCAGCCAAGCGAAGGCCTCGTCCGGCTCATCCCGATAGGCGTGGATGGCCGCTATGTTAAAAGCAGCGTGCTCTGCATACTTTTCGACCAACTCCGCCAGTGTGGCATCCGATTCCTCGATCCGGCCCAGGGTGTAGTACACCATTGGCAATTCCAGAAGAGCATAGTCCGATTGCTCTTCGCTGACGATCGCCAGCGCCTCCATCGGCTGTCCTTTCAGCAGGAGTGCTCTGCCCAGCAGGCTGTGTGCACCGAAGGCGGCCGGATTCAGGTTCAGCGCGGTCCGGAAGGAGGCGATAGCGCTGTCCAGCTGCCCCGCATGGAGGTAAGACATGCCCAGACTCCGGTGTGTCAGCGCATTTATGGGATCGCGGACAGCAGTGTACTCGAGCAACTCGATAGACTCGTCCAAGCGACCGATTCCAAACGAAAAGTTGGCCACTTGCCGTCGAATATCGGGATCGGTCGGGTCCAGGACGAATGCACGTTCGAAGTGGCGAGCCGCGTCCGCAAGATTCCCCTCGAAGATGTCGGCCACCTTGCCTAGCTGGGCATGGGCCGCCGCATCGTCAGGATCGATGGCCAGCGCCCGGCTGGCTGCCTCGCGAGCCAGTTCGAAGCCCTCTTTGATGGGCCGCTCTGCGAGGTTCGCCTGGCCGATGTAGATTGAAGCCAAGCCACTCCAGGCCGCAGTGTATTGCGGATCGATGGCCAACACCTGCTGATACAGCGCGAGCGCCTGTGCATATCCATCCGCAGTACGCATCCCGTTCATGTGGCGCGCCTGCAGAAAAAGAAGGTAGGCCTCGGGATCCGTATCCTTGACGTGGGGCGCCTCGCCGAGAAGAGCGACTTTTAACTCTCTCACTACCTCCCTGGCGATCTCATCCTGGATCGCGAAGATATCGTCGAGCGTGCGGTCGTAGGTCTCCGACCAAAGATCATAGCCGTCCTTCGCATGGATCAACTGGACAGTGATTCTCAGGCGGTCGCCAGATTTTCTCACCGATCCCTCCAGCACATGAGCCACCTTGAGAATGTCGCCGACTGCCGAGATCTGGAGATTCTGGCCCTTCAGGGAGAACGATGAAGTCCGTGCCGCGACACGCAATTCAGGAACTTTCGCCAACAGGTTCAGCAGTTCCTCGGAAAGCCCGTCAGAGAAATACTCCTGTTCTGCGTCGGAACTCATGTTTACGAAAGGCAGTACCGCCACGGAGTTTTCTGGCGGAGACATAGAAGAGACGTCGCCCGCCGCCATCCGATCGATCGCCCCTACCTCATCTGCCATATCCGCAAGCGGCATATCGGCGTCCAGTTGCGTCTCGGGAATGAGTCTGTCCACGACAACGATGCCGATCGTGAGCACGAGCAGCCCGACTACGAGCACATTGATCTTGTGGCCCGTTTCGTGGGTGCCGACTGCCTGCGATCGACGTCCTTCTGCCGCGGGAGACCCTCAGGTGTGTACTCGTAGACCCAGGCGAAGATGATAGACGGTGGCAAGCCCACGACGAGAAGAATGAAAACGAAAGAGCCGGTCCACTCAGGGACGGGCAGAAGCGACGATAGAACGTCAGTGATCTGCAGCAGAAGCCAGGCCGCAACCACATAGAGTACCGTTACCTTGACGACGTTGCGGCGTTTAAGTTCCTGGACGAATGACGAACTGATTCTTGTAGCCTCCCCGGATGTTCGGCCGATCATGTAGGAAATCCGGGGGCTTGTCGACAGATGCCGTCTGACACAGATCTGAATACGGATCCACCGGACCCTCAGGGGCAACCGCAATCACGCGTCCTCAGGGATATCGCAAGTCGCCCGATTCGAATCCACGGAAACAGCCGCCCCGGCCACCCGAGATGAGATGAGGACCGGTACCTATCGGTCGCCTGGCCGGTGATGGAGATCCGCCCTGGAGAGCCAAATTCCTGAAGTCCTAGATGGGCTCACGAGAGGTCGCCTGAGGGCGGCCTTTTGAAGGTATATCCGGCCATACTGTTGTCACCAGGCCATGAAGAATTCTCCGTTGGAAAAGATGCAGCCGGCCTCGCTGCGTATCGGCCGTTCAAACTCACTCCCCGTACAACAGGACAGTACTGTTTCCTATCGTCCTCGACCCGACACCCGAAAAACAACATTCGACCCTAAATCGCCGTTACTGATATTCTTGAAAAAGCCAATCTTGTTCTGGAAGGTGCCATGAATAAGGCGCCAGGCAAACGACAATACTCCACCAGGCTCAGTAGCGATTAAAAGATACGCGATGCCTCAAATATTCCTGAGAGGGCTATTAATCCTGCTGCTGTTCTGGTCGGCTGTCGCCAAGGCGACCGATGACACGAATCCGTTACAGCCCCTGGACCTTTCCAGCCCCAGAGCGACGCTGGACAACTTTCTCACCAGGATGGACGCCTTCTACAGGGTCCTGGAGGAAGAGTACTGGGATGCCCCAAGCCCCGAGACCGCCGAGCGTGTGAGCAGGCTCAATGCCGATATCGAGCGGATGTTCGACCTGAGCGACATTCCTCCCGCGGCTCGTTTTGATCGGGGCCGTGATGCCATCCACTATCTTTACGACGTTTTCTGCCGTATCAAGCTTCCTCCGTTGTCCCAGATTCCGGGCGCCACAGCCAACAAGGACGTTGCTGAAGGCTCTGGAGCGGACGTTACGCCACATAGCTGGACGATTCCGCATACCGAGATCAAGTTGATCCGGGTCACCGATGGACCCCAGGCCGGCCAGTACGTATTCAGCAGCTCGACGGTAGCACGTGCACAGGAGTTTTATGACAAGACCCGCGGGCTACCTTACCGGCGCGACATGCCACTGCCGAACTACGCCGACATGCGTTCCTACCTGAGCATGTCCGGCTGGCTCATCTCGGCACGTACCATCGAGGGATTTCCCGGTTGGCTGAAGCGCTCAGTGTACGGCCAGGCGGTGTGGAAATGGCTCGCTCTGTTGGTGCTGCTGACGGTAACCACCGCGTTAATCATCGGGATCCACGGGCTGTCGCGACGCGGTCTGTCCGGAAACTCCTCGGCTGCGAAGTTGCGCCGGCTGGTGACCCCACTCTCTCTGCTGTTGGTTCCGGCAGTGCTCGACGTCGCCAACTATCAGCTGACGCTGACGGGCCAAGTCACTACCAGCGTGGAGCTGCTGGCGGCACTGATCACATTTTTTGCTCTGGCCTGGCTGATCTGGACTGGCACCATGATCTTCGCCGAGATGGTGATCGCCTCGCCGAGGATAAGCGAGAGAAGTCTCAATGCCCATCTTCTGCGGCTTATTGCCAGGACAGCAGGTGTCTTGGGCGTCATCGCCATCGTCGTTTACGTCAGTAACGAACTTGGTGTTCCGCTCTATGGCATTGTCGCCGGTCTCGGCGTAGGCGGTCTCGCCGTTGCTCTCGCGGTGCGGCCGACCCTGGAAAATATCATCAGCGGTTTGATCCTGTTCACCGACAAACCGGTCCAGATCGGAGACTTCTGCAGCTTTGGCAACGAAATGGGCACGATTGAAGAAATCGGGCTGCGCTCGACCCGGATCCGCCGCAGGGACGACACGCTAGTGAGCGTACCCAACGCCGATTTCGTACAGAGGGAGCTGCATAATTACGCGCGGCGCCGGGCGCGCCTCTACGAGACTACGCTGGGTCTGCGCTATGAGACGACGCCGGAGCAGTTGCGGTACGTCCTGGTCAGGTTGCGGGAGATGCTCAACGGGCACCCGAAGGTCTCGCCGGAAAAGCTTCACGTGCGCTTCGACGGCTTTGGCGCCTACTCTCTGGATATTGCGCTATTTGCCTATATTCGGACACGCGACTGGCTGATCTACCGCGCGATCAGGGAAGACATCAACCTCAGGATTATCGACATCATCAACGAGGCCGGCACCGGATTCGCATTCCCCTCGCAGACGACCTATCTTGGCCGCGACACGGGGCTCGATCCCGAGCTTGGGCACGCCGCGGAAATGCAAGTTCAGGAGTGGCGGGCGGCCGGGCAGTTACCGTTTCCGGAATTCGATAAGAGCTTACGCGAGGCGCAGGAGGATGTCCTCGACTATCCGCCCAAAGGATCGCCCGACTACAAACCGGCGGCCGACTCATCGGACACAGCACCAAAGCCGTAAACTCAGGGTCCATTTTTTCGTTTTTATTGAGTTTGTTCTGATCTGTTCAATCTGTACCGGATCAGCTGATTCCGGCCAGTCGTGGCCCCGGGCCGTCGCGTCCTACAGGGTCCGCGACAGGCGCCGGGACTACGGATCTTGCTGGCGACAGGGAAACGCTTCCTGCAATGCGGTGATGACGAGCGCGGCGGCGGGTTGAGTCAGGTCCGCCTCACTCTGCGAGGCGTATCGTACAAAGACGTCCGCGAGGTTGCGCGCCGTGGTACCCGAGGGTACGCAGATGCTGGAACCCTCATCCGGCGAAAGCTGCTGTTCGCGCAGACGCATCGTCTCCTCGACCCCGCTGACAAAACCCGCACAATAATTTCGCCGCTCGCGCCCCAGGTCGGTGAGTGAGCTCGCAGCACAGGTGAACAGAAGGTCTTTCGCGGTGAGCTGTTGGGGGAAATAGGGCGCCGCGTCCGTCACTGGCTCCTGCGCGAAACCCGGCGCTGAGCCAAACAGCACGGCAAAAAGAAACAGGTATGTCAGCCAGCGAACCACGGCCTTAGGGTAACGCGAGTCAACCCCGAGAGCCATCGTGACGCTGCGGCCACGGACCAGGACACCACCGTTGTCTCTCCGGCTTCTGAGGCAGCCGCTCAAACTGCCTCACGAAAGCTCCCTTCGCGAACGTGAATGAACGTCCCAATTCGGCTGCGGATCTCCAAAAAGCTGGCTGCCCCGGCTC
>Ga0209742_10001102_pt1 | contig 12919 bp, 12 predicted proteins | sample DeeMarSeWOR38_10_FD_187462 | JGI IMG/M metagenome (GOLD analysis project Ga0209742, IMG submission 187462) | Marine sediment microbial communities from White Oak River estuary, North Carolina - WOR-3-8_10 (SPAdes) (version 2) | ecosystem: Environmental > Aquatic > Marine > Intertidal zone >... | reverse complement strand
ATCCAGCCCCAACTCCTGGAAAAAGCCAGCCGTCAGCCACTTATCGGCCGTAATTGCCACCGCTTCTGGAGAAACGACGGCCACCCGGGCACCGGTGGCTTCGAGGGTTGCTTTGTTCTGGGCCAGCACCGGGATGTCCTGGTCGATCAGGGGAAAGACCAGGTCAACAGCTTCAGACCGGCATATCTCCAGCAAGGCAGGTATAAAACCGGGCTCGTTTAGGCGAGGGACGATGTAGGACCGGTCGGCAACTTGCAGCGCCGGGGCTAGGGGATCGACATCCAGGGCGATAATGTTGCCGTTCAGATCTAGGGTTTCATATGCGTGGCGGAAGGCACGAAGCAGTTCCACGCGCCGGCCAGCGCTACAAAATAGGATATTGATCGTTGTTATTGCCATTTGCGCCAAATAACTCCTCTGTATCGATATGGACGGGCTGGCTGATGCCATCACGTCGAAAGATCTTTACTCTGTTATAAACTTCACAAAGAGCTCCCCCCGTGGCTTCATCACATGCCAATGATATCAGCTTTTACTCGTCACATCTGCCAGACGCGACCCCACATCCTGTCAAAATCATAGCACGTTAGTACTATTAAGTTCATTTTAAGCCAAGTTGACCTTCACCTGCGAGGTGACTGTCAACTCAACCGACTGGCGAACTTGTTTGTGCCTTATCAAGTCAATCGTGTTTGCATCCCCAACATGCTTGATCAGAACATTAGCAGTATTATTCCCATGGTTTGCTTATATGGAACCACTACAAGTATCAGGACACGATCTCAAAGTTGACGACGTGGTAGCCGTGGCCAACGGCCGCCCGGTCGACTTAGATCCCTCTACCCTGCCAGCCATCAGGCGCTCGCGAGCGGCCGTCGAGCAATTGGTAGCCGAGGGGGAGATCGCTTACGGGGTGACCACTGGTTTCGGCCGCTTCAAGGACAAAGTGATCTCGCCCGACCAGGTGAAACAACTGCAACTGAACTTGATCCGCAGCCATTCGGTCGGGGTTGGCCCCTTTTTGGACGAGAAGTGTGTCCGGGCCATGCTGCTGGTGCGAGCCAACACCCTGGCTAAAGGCTATTCCGGCGTGCGCCCACAGATCATTCAGCTCTTGCTCGACATGCTCAATCATTGTGTCCACCCCCGCATTCCAGCCCAGGGTTCATTAGGCGCCAGCGGTGACCTGGCCCCGCTAGCCCACCTGGCTCTGGTGGTCATCGGCGAAGGGGAAGCGACCTGCCAGGGCCAGTTATCAAACGGCCGGGCTGCATTAAAGAAAGCGGGTCTGGTCCCCATCGAATTGGAGGCCAAAGAAGGTCTGGCCCTGGTCAATGGCACGACCTTAATGGTCGGCCTGGGCGCCCTGCTGGTGCGCCGGGCCATTAATCTGGCCCTGACGGCCGACATCGCCGCCTGTATGAGCCTGGAAGCTTTGCACGGCACCGACCGGGCTTACGACGCCCGCGTTCACGCCGTCCGGCCCCATCCCCGCCAGATCGATTGTGCCACTTTTTTACGGAAGCTCATCGCCGGCAGCCACTTTTTGCGCCATGACGATCCCAATAATGTGCAAGATCCCTACACCTTGCGCTGTGTGCCCCAGGTCCACGGCGCGGTGCGCGATGCCATCGCCTACGCCGAATGGGTGATCAACATCGAGCTGAATGCCGTCAACGACAATCCCATCATCTTCGTCGACGAGGAAAGCAGCGCCGTTGACGTGGTCTCGGCCGGCAACTTCCACGGCGAACCCATCGCCATCGCCATGGATTATATGAAGCTGGCCGTCACCGAGCTGGGCAATATGAGCGAGCGGCGGGTGGCCCGGCTGGTAGACGCTGACAGCAACCAGGGCGTTCTACCCATGTTTTTAACCGAGGAAGGCGGCCTGGAAAGCGGCCTGATGATGGCTCAATATACGGCCGCCGCCCTGGCTTCCGAAAACAAAGTCCTGGCTCATCCAGCCAGCGCTGATTCTATTTCCAGCAGCGCTAACGTGGAAGATCATGTCAGCATGGGAGCTACGGCCGTGCGCCACACCGAGCAGGTCCTGGCTCATGTGGAGACCATCGTGGCCATCGAGCTGCTGGCGGCCGCCCAGGGCGTCGACTTTCGCCGCCGCGAGATGGGCGTCGATACGCTGGGCCAAGGTACGGCCGTGGCTTACGATCTCATCCGGCAGCGCGTCCCCTTTCTGAAAGAAGATACTGTTCTGGCCACCTACATCGAAGCGGTCCGCCAACTCGTCGCCAGCGGCTCCATCAAGGAAGCCGTCGAGGTTCAACTGGATTTGTAATAACCGGCAGTTAAGCGCCCAGCATTCGACCCTGAAATTCCCCCTCACTATCCTATTGACAATACGTATTCAGATCCATTATGATATGAACGAACGTTCGTTTATATCACGAATTGTTATGGATGATAAGAGATTAACCAGAGGTCAACAAACGCGGGCCGAAATCGTTCAGGTGGCTCATGACCTATTCTTGCAGCAAGGTTTTCACGGCACGTCGATGCGGCAAATCGCTCAACAGGCCGGGATCACCCTCAGCGCAATTTACAACCACTTTGCCAGCAAAGAAGAATTATTTGAGGTAGTTTTCCTGGAGTACCACCCCTACCACAACGTGATTCCAGCTCTTCTTGCAGCCAAAGGTGACTCAGAAGAAGCCTGGGTTCGTGATGCGGCTGACCGGCTGGTCGCAGCCCTGGATGAACAGCCCGATTTCTTGAACCTGATGTTCGTCGAATTGGTCGAATTGAACAGCGTTCATGCAGGAGAGCTATTTAAGAACATCCTGCCCCAGGCACAGTTAATCGCAGAACGATTCATGGATTCGCAACCAGGTGTGCGGCCTATCCCGCCCTTGATCCTGATTCGAACTTTCTTGGGGCTTTTTTTCTCTTATTACATCACGGAACAAATCATGGGCGCCAGCGCCCCACCAGAGTTTCATCACAACGCCATGGACCACTTCGTGGACATCTATTTACACGGCATCCTGGAAGATAAGTAACCAATGACCTTTTCCCGGCTGTTGTCACTGGTTCGCAAGGAATTCATTCAAATCTGGCGTGACCCGCGCACGCTGGCATTGGTTCTGGCTATACCGGCTATGCAACTACTGCTCATGGGCTACGCAGCCACCAACGACGTGCGTAACGTTCCCCTGGCCGTTTTCGACCAGGATCGAGGACCCGCTGCTCGCCGTCTGCTCGACGCTTACCGGGCGGCCGATTACTTTGACATCAGCTACGATGTGAACTCGGAAGAGGAAATGCGGGCACTCATCGACAACGGCGAAGCCCGAGCAGGGGTGATCATCCCGGCTGACTACAGCGCCCAAATGGCTGGCAGCGGTTCCGCACAGTTAGCCTTTGTATTGGACGGCAGTGACCCTACGGTAGCATCCACATCGCTATCGGCCGCTCAACTGATTGGCCAGGAACACGCAGCTGAGGTTCAGGCCAGCCGTCTGGAGCGCATGGGGCAGGCAACTATCTTGACCCAACCATTAGAAGTCAGAACTCAGGTTTGGTACAACCCGGACCTGGTCAGTTCCCATTTCATGGTTCCAGGCGTGATTGGCATGATCCTTTACTCAATCACCTCGATACTAACAGCCACGGCCATCGTCCGCGAGAGGGAGCGAGGCACCATTGAGCAACTGATTGTTACGCCTATACGCTCCTGGGAACTGGTTGTGGGCAAGCTCATCCCATACGCGCTGCTAGCCTTTGTGAACACGTTGGCCGTATTGGCCCTGGGCTCATGGTTGTTTAAAGTGCCAATCCGAGGTGAACTAGGCTTGATCCTGTCCCTTTCCGGTCTGTTTCTGCTCACAGGTTTAGGGATTGGGCTACTCGCCTCAACCATCGCCAGCACGCAACAAGAAGCCATGCTCATCGTCTTCATGACCCTATTACCCAGCATTTTTCTGTCGGGCTTCTTCTTTCCCATTGAGGCCATGCCCAGGTTCCTGCAACTCATCTCCTATCTGATACCCCTTAAATATTACCTGGTAATTATTCGCTCTTTATTGATCAAAGGTGTTGGGGCTAGCGCACTGCGGGAAGAGATCGTGGCTTTGTTATTATTTGGCCTGGCGATTATGACCCTGGCCACTCTACGATTTCGGAAACGGCTGGATTAGTTTTCGCTGTGATTCACCGCGGAGTCGCCCAGGACGTAGAGGATTTTAAGGGTGAGAAACAATGACTAGGATTATATTTAGGCGTTTTCGCAATAAATACTTATCGATAAGGACACATTAATAGAGATCGAGGAGGGCGCATCCTCAGATGCAGCCCGCCTGGTATCTGATGATGCCAGGCTCCTCTTTAGTGCCAATCGTTAATAGCTTCTCGATTTGATTGACTGGCAATGGAGGAAAATATGGGAGCTCAAAGGTTACGCAGAATAGTGCCCGTTTTACTTTTTATGGTATTAGTCGGGGCAGCGATTATTTATCTAAACAACGTTACCCAAATGGAAGCTGGTGCACTGCGAGCATCGGGCACCGTGGAGGTGGTAGAAGTGAGCGTCGCATCCGAAGCCGCCGGCAAAGTGCAAGAAGTTCTCGTGGACGAAGGCGACACGGTCCAGGCGGGTGAACCTCTTTTCCAGATAGAAGAGGATCTGATGCAGGCCCAGCGACAGCGAGCTCTGGCTGCTTTAGCAACGGCCCGAGCCCAACTCGAACTAGCTAAGGCCGGAGCTACCTCTGAAGAGATAGCCTCAGCTGAAGGAGCTGTCCGGGCAGCAGAAGCCGCCTTAGCAACGGCCAAGGCAGCCCAAGCTCAAGCCGAGGTCAATGCCGGCAGCGCTCGTACTGTGGAGCGGACCGAGAGTTCGGTGGCGATGGCCGAGGCTACTCTGGACCAGGCCAACGGCGTGGTTGAGACGGCTAAGGCTGACCTGGCTCGTGCACAAGCTGAGTTGGCCAGATTGAGAGCCGGAGCTCGCCCAGAGGAAATCGCCATGTATGAGGCATTGGTGGCACAGGCTGAGGCTCAGTATCTGCAGCCCAGGACTACCCATGACGATATAATCAACCAAGAAATCGGCGGGGTGCCCGAAGAGTTGGCCCGGTTCCAAATGGAGGCTGCCGAATCGGCCCGTAATGCCGCTCAAGCTCAACTAGCCCTAGCACGAGCTGGCGCCTCGGCCGAGGAAATCTCCGTAGCCGAAGCGGCCGTTCGGGCAGCTCAAGCCCAGGTGGCTATCGCCGAGGCCGTTCGGGCTGCGGCCGATGCAGCCTTGACCCAGGCACAGGCAAGCCCGGAAACAGCCCGCGATCAGGTGTCGGTAGCTGACGCTGGGATCTCGGCGGCCAAGTCTCAGGTAGCCTGGGCCGAGGGACAGCTAGCCCAGGCTGAGGCCCAATTAGCGCGCCTGCAGGTTGGAGCGACTCCGGAAGAGTTAGCTGTGCTTGAAGCACAAATAGAACAAGCGCAGGCGGAACTGGATCTCATTGACCTGCAGTTAGACAAATTGGTGATCCGAGCGGCCGTAACCGGCGTAATAATGACTCGGAATGTTGAACCTGGAGAAATCGTACAGCCCGGAACCGTAGCTATGACTATCGGCCAACTCGACGATTTAGCTATTACTGTCTACGTGTCTGAGGATCGCTACGGCCAGATCGCCCTGAAAGACCAGGTTTGCGTTTTCGTTGATTCGTTCCCAGGCGATTGTTTTGAGGCCACAGTGACGCGCATCGCCGACAGGGCTGAATTCACGCCGCGAAACGTGCAAACCGAGGAGGGGCGTCGCACCACGGTCTTCGCAGTGACGCTATCCCTGGATGATCCTTCAGGTAGATTGAAGCCGGGCATGCCGGCCGATGTGAATTTCGAGCTGATAACAGTTCCCTAAAATCCAAGGTCATTCCTGGAGGTTTGCAGTGGTATCGTCGACTGAATCTAGCATCTCCAAGGCAACGGCTGAGATCCTGGTGGCGACCCAGAATCTACGAAAGTGTTTTGGTAGCAAAGTGGCCGTTGCCGACCTTTCGCTCGCCATTGCCGGGGGCGAAATATTCGGTTTAGTGGGACCTGATGGGGCTGGTAAAACGACGACCATGCGCCTCTTATGTGCAGCCATGCAGCCGACGGCTGGTCAGGTGACGATTGCTGGCCACCGCATGGATCGCGAACCCGAGCTAGGCCGGGCTGCCATTGGCTACCTTCCGCAGAGGTTCTCATTATACGAGGAACTTACCGTGCTCGAGAATCTGCGTTTCTTCGCCGAAACACATGGCTTGTCATCGTCGGCGTGGCGGCCGCGCACGATGGAAATCCTGGCCTTTGTTGGACTCAATGCTTTTACCGAGCGAAGGGCCGGTCATCTTTCAGGGGGAATGAGGCAAAAGCTGGGGTTGGCTGCTGCCTTGGTACACCAACCCCAAGTTCTTCTTCTCGACGAACCTACAACCGGGGTTGATCCGGTTACCAGGCAGGATTTCTGGCAACTGATCATCCGCTTAATCAGTGAAAAAAAGGTGGCGGTGTTGGTAACAACCCCATATATGGATGAGGCCACACGCTGCAGCCGCATAGGCTTCATGCGCCAGGGACACATGCTGCTGGAAGGGACACCGGCCAGGCTGTGTGCTCGCTTAAGTGGCCAAATTGTAGAGTTAACGGGGCAGCCCCTCCCCAGATTACGCACCATCGCCTCAACCGATCGAGATGTTGAATCGATACATGCTTTCGGGGAAATGCTGCATCTACGGGTTAAAGCTGGCAAAGCCAGGCAAGTTGTCAGCCGCCTGGAGCAACGCATAACTGATGATTCAGGGATCGGTGGATCGGTCCAGCTAATCGAACCGCAACTGGAGGATGTGTTTATGGCCCTGCTGGAAATGGAGGCTGCACCAGAGTCGTTGCACACTTAAGGCGATGCAATCTGTTATCCAGGCCAATGAATTAACCAAACGATTTGGCGATTTCACGGCCGTCGATCATGTCTCATTTCAAGTTAAGGCCGGCGAAGTTGTTGGCTATCTGGGACCCAACGGCTCTGGAAAGACAACCACGATTCGTTTGCTGCTTGGCCTGCTACAACCTTCAGAAGGTACGGCTACAGTGCTTGGATTTGACGTGCAGCGCGAACCAGGGCAGATCCGGTCGCAGGTTGGTTACATGTCTCAGAAATTTGCCCTTTATCACGATCTAACTATCGGCGAAAACCTGGCCTTTTATGCCGGCGTTTACGGCGTTCGTGATCGGAAGCGAAGCAAAGAGGTATTGGAACTGGTGGGTCTGAATGGCTCAGATCGCGAGTTCGTCGGAGATTTGTCCACCGGCTGGCAACAGCGAGTGGCGCTGGCCACGGCCATCGTCCATAAACCAAGGTTGTTGTTCTTGGATGAGCCTACCAGCGGCGTCGATCCGGCGGCCCGGCGATCATTTTGGGATCTCATCTATGAGCTGGTTGAGCAAGGCGTCACGGCCTTCGTGACAACCCATTACATGGATGAAGCGGAATATTGCAAACGGGTGGGCATCATGCGCGCCGGCCGGTTATTGGCCATGGAAACGCCGGCTTTTTTAAAATCAGAGGCCGTCCCCGGCATTGTATGGGAAATTGGTGCCCGGCCGCTGTTGCCAGCGCTGGCAACCCTTGAAGCTGTTCCTGAGGTGATTCGCGTCAGGCTATCGAGCGATCGGCTTAGGATCATAACTGAAACTGGCGTAACGGAGGAGGTGCTTCAATCATCTTTGAGAACGGTCGGCATCACCCCGTACATGATCGAGCGTGTATCCCCTTCTTTGGAAGACGTGTTCTTGGCCCTGGCTTAGATCGCCACGGCTAGGGAACGCACAGGATAACTGCTCCAAACCGCCAGGAAGTACCCGCAATTCCGCTCTAATTTGTTTATTTTTAAGTAGCTAAACCTACCGAACGGCTCTAGCCGGATGAAAATCCGGCGGACTCTCGTCCACTCAGAGCCTTTTAGTTTTTGATAATTAGCACCAGTAGAACTCTGTAGGATAATTGTGGATGTTCGATGGAGATGCGCAATGCAATTTGTCAGTGCGGTCTCGTGCATGCGCCAGGGTGCGATAGAGAGCGGCGTTGCTCAATTGTCCTCTGATATGATAGATGCTGAAATTCTAGGCGCACGTTCTAATAATTAAACGATATTTATATGGTATGAAGGTAGATTTATTTATCCACAGCGCGGCACAATTGGTCACCTGCGCTAGCCCAGACGGCCCTAAGCGGGGTGCTGCCATGCTCGATGTCGGCCTGATACAAGACGGGGCCGTGGCCGCTCACCAGGGCCAGATCGTCGCCGTCGGCGGCACAAAGGAAATACAGGAGCGTTACACGGCCGAAAAAACCGTCGACGCTTCCGGGAAAGTGGTCTGTCCCGGCTTCGTCGATCCTCACACCCACGTCGTCTATGCTGGCGATCGCATTGACGAGTTCGAGCTGCGTATCCGGGGGGCCAATTATATGGAGATCATGGCCGCCGGAGGCGGCATCGTCAGCACCATGGAAGCCACCCGGAGGGCCAGCGCCGAACAACTGGCGGCCGAAACCCGACCGCGCTTGGAGGCCATGCTCCAATTGGGGACCACCACGGTGGAGATAAAGACTGGCTATGGCCTGGATGTAAACAGCGAATTGAAGATGCTGCAAGCCATAGAGATGCTGGCCCAGACCAGCCCACTCGACGTCATACCCACCTTCCTCGGCGCCCACGCCATCCCCCCGGAGTACAAGGGACGGACCGAGGCCTACGTCGACCTGGTCGTCGGAGAGATGTTGCCCCAAGCGGCCGCCTGGTACCAGGGATCCTGGTTCCGCCACCATAAACGGCCCTTTTTCAACGACGTCTTCTGCGAACAAAACGCCTTTGACCTGGACCAGTCGAGGCGCATCTTAGAGGCTGGGCAAGCGTTGGGGCTGGTACCCAAGATCCACGCCGGGGAATTCACGGCCCTGGGTGGCCTGTCCTTGGCCGTCGAATTAGGCGCGGCCTCGGCCGACCATCTGGACGTGATCACGGAGCGAGAGCTGGCCCAGTTAGCTGCCTCCAATACGGTAGGTGTGCTGTTGCCAGCCGTCAACTTCAACCTGGGCAGCACTGAATTCGCCGACGCCAGGGCCCTGGTCGATGCTGGCGCGGTCATCGCCCTGTCCACCGATATCAATCCTGGCTCAGCCCCCTGCCCTTCCATGCCCCTGGTCATGGCCCTGGCCAGTCGTTACCAGAAGCTGCTGCCGGCCGAAGCCCTCAACGCCAGCACCATCAACGCTGCTCACGCCGTTGGCATGGCCGGCCTGGTTGGCTCCATTGAGGTTGGCAAACAGGCCGATTTGTTGATAATTGATTCCCTAGATTACAGGCATCTGGTCTACCAATTCGGCGGGAACCTGGTAGAAACGGTGGTCAAAAACGGGCGTTTTCTGCCTCTTAGTCCTGCCTGATTCTTTGGAGAAACGCATAAGGGGCAATCGCACCGGCCCAGCTACCGGGGGATCCCCGACGGTAAAAAGTACCCCTCTGAGAATCCGGCCGTGGCTGATACCATATCGATGAGCCGTGTTGACCATCGCGCCCTCGATTCGAAGGCCAAGAAAGCCGGTCATGTCACCAGCTATGCCCGTCGGGTCCTGTCGAAAGACGGCCGGACCATGACTATCACCCAATCCGGCACCACGCCCAAGGGTCAGGAGTTCACCAACCTCTCTATCTACGAGAAACGATAGAGGAACATCCCTTAACGGGTTAATAGATTTATGTTTCCACAACCCAGGTGTCAAAGATCTTATCGTGCCAGGCTTCCTGCTCAGAGTCAAAAGCTGCCCAAATATAGCCCAGGTAAAAGATGAGGGCGCTGATCCAGTAGCCGATGGTGCCGCGAAAGGCTGCCCGCCAAAAAGACAAATCCTCGCCTTTGCGCCGGACCACTTTCATATTGAGCATCTTCATGCCCAGGGTCTGCCCATCCTTGCCCCAGAAGTAGCCAAAATACACAAACTGGAACAGGAACAGGACGATGATCATCACCAGGATAAGTACTCCTGACAAAAAGCCCAGAATCGAGCTTTCGGTGCTGGCTCCCAGACCGGCGATGAGGCCGATGATCAACGCCAAGACGAATGCCAGGATACCCATAATCACACCGTCCAAAAACCAGGCGAAAAAACGAGACAGGAAACTAGCTTTAACCACGGGTGAACCCTCCTTTGAGTCAATACCCATCCAGGATTAAGTTCCCAGAATATTGTATCTAAGCCGACATTATACCAACTTGTCTGGTGGTTTCATACCTCGTCGGCCGGCAAGACCAGTAACAGTAACGCTGCCCCGGCATGGGCAGTGGAGATGAACTCTTCCATTTTACCAAAATATTCGTCAGGTCCTGCTACCCGATGACGATACATCTTGCCATCATCACGGACCCGGCCGACATATTCGTCAGCGGCGGCCGGTATGTGCCGGTAAACCTTGCCGTTGTCCAAATCAACCCGTCCCACGTATTTATCCGGACCCGTTTTAGTTTTGTAGATCTCCCCCGAGTCCAGGTCCACGCGGCCGATGCGATCGTCAGGTCCTGGGTCTGACCGGTATACCCGGCCGTCTTCCCTCACCTTGCCCAGGAGTTTATCGGGCCACCCTTCTCTCTCAAGATAAACCTTGCTCATACTCCAATCCTCCTGAAGGTACCAGGCACCGGCTAGCTGATCTGTGCCTGGCACTCGACAATATTATCAGGTACTGCTCGTCTGTGTGGGCAATTGAGGGATGAGCCACGATAGGAATGAATCTTGGCTGCGGCTTTGCAAGGTCAGCTTGCCCGGCCCAGTCAACTCGACCACCAATCCTTCGCCACTAAACAGGGTGCTCTTCCAACCAGCCACCTTCTTCACCTTGAATTTTAAATGCTCTTCAAAGGTGACCAGATGGCCGGTATCGACCACATAACTTTGGCCTGCCTCCAATTCCACCGGGTGAATGGCCCCATAACTGGAGACGATCAGCGTTCCAGTACCGCTGATCTTGAGCATGATGAGCCCCTCACTGCCGAAGAAAGTCTTGGCGCCGCTCCACTTGGTATCGACCTCGATCCCCTCCGAAGAAGCCAGATAAGAACCAGATTGGACCAACAGCGTTTCATCGTGCATCTCGATGACCGAGATGTCGCCGGGTAGGGGCGGTGCCAGGGCTACTGAATCTCCGGGGGAAGAGGCAGTGTAAGTGTTCAGGAAAAAGCTCTCCCCACCAAACATCGAGCGAGTCAATGATTTAAGAAAACCACCCCTGGCCTCGGTTTCCATCTCCAGGTCGGGCGACATCCCCACCATGGCACCACTCTCCACCTGAATTGTCTCTTTGGCATCTAGCGTAACCATGGCCAACGCATAAGCCGGCCGGTATCGAACGTCTACTTTCATTTTGCTCTCCTTTACCTAGGACCGCGGGCTTCTAGCCCGCAAAACTTTGATCTCCTAAAACTGGGCCCACGGGCTTCTAGCCCGTAAGACTTTGATCTACCAAAGCTGGGACCGCGGGTTTCTAGCCCGCAAGACAGGCAGACAGGATATCGCGGCATATATGCCCGCGATCTCAGGATCTTCTCGCCGCGAAAAAATGCGAGGTACCTCGGCAAAAATATGACTATCTGGATTTTACGCTCAGGTACCCTGCACCTCGAACAAGTGATCAGGCCGTATCGGCCGCCTCAGCCATCTCGGCCGCCCCTTCATCCTGCTCTTCAACTTGTTGCAAAAGCGATTGTACGTCACTCTGCATCTTGTCGATGCGCTCCTGCAAATCTTGCATGCTTTTCTCAAATTGGGCTTGCAGCCGTTGGCGTTCGACTTCTGCTTCTTCCCGCAAGTGGGTTCGCAGCTCCTCGCCACTTTGCGGCGCATACAGTAAGGCTACGGCCGCACCAACTATCGCCCCCAGGATAAAAGATACTATGTTGTTCATGGTTCACTCCTTCCTTTAGATTGTATGGGCGAGGCAAGATGGAGACTACATTGTCTCGCGAGGCTAAGTAATAATCCAGCATGTCTCGCCCCTTCCATTACTTTACAACATTAATTACTGCTGGGCCATCATGCGACGCGCAGATCAGCTTCATTATCCCTGATCAATTCGCCCGAAAGATCTATGGTCACCTGGCGAATATCGTCGCTAAAGGCGAAGGGGCCATGATAATTGCGGAATACCGTTTTACCAAAGTCATAGCTACAACTGAAGCCCACTATCCCAAATATAAAACATCTCTGTTTCCTGGTCGCTCCTTCCTATGCTCTAGCTACCCCTTGGCTGCAAGATGATAAAGGGAATGATATCTCGGCCCAAGATGTAATAATCCTCATCGCTGCCGTCCACTTTGTAGCCGCAGATGCGCATTATTTCCTTGGCCGCCCGGGGATTGCGATGGGCATACTCTACCATGGCCTGGCCCGAGTCCTCCGGTTGCATCGGGACGGCCGTAGCTGATATTCTCGCGCACGGTGCCGCTAAATAGCACTGGGTCCTGCAGTGCGACACCCACCTGGGCGCGGAGCACCCCCAGCGGAATGTCGCGTACGTCGACCCCATCCAGGGTCACCCGGCCATCGCTGACATCATAGAAGCGGGGGATCAAATTTACAAGGGTAGTTTTTCCTGCCCCGGTAGGTCCCACGATTGCGATCGTTTGCCCTGGCTCAGCGATAAAACTGATCCCATTTAATACGCTTTCCTCATCCGTGTATGCTGCATAAACATTTTTAAATTCAATCTGGCCTTTTATTGTCGGCAGTACTTTTGCATCCTGGGAATCTTTGACTGAGGGTTCGATATCCATGAGTCCAAATATTCTTTCCCCCCCAGCCACAGCGCTCTGGATATTTGTCCACAGAACAGCGATTTGCTGGATGGGTTGGTTAAACCTCTGA
>Ga0209742_10001101_pt1 | contig 12919 bp, 9 predicted proteins | sample DeeMarSeWOR38_10_FD_187462 | JGI IMG/M metagenome (GOLD analysis project Ga0209742, IMG submission 187462) | Marine sediment microbial communities from White Oak River estuary, North Carolina - WOR-3-8_10 (SPAdes) (version 2) | ecosystem: Environmental > Aquatic > Marine > Intertidal zone >... | reverse complement strand
ATCTGGCTCGAGCGTAGCGACACTTTTCGCCAGGTTTGTCACCGGGGCAATAGCTCGTTGAGATAATGCATAACCTAACCAGAGCGCCAATATACTCGCCAATATTACTACTATCGTCACCGCATTCTCGACTTTCTTTTCGCGCTGCTCATACAAGCTGACATCAAGCTCCAGTATCATTTTTTTACCATTGACCTGATCAACGATGACTTGTAATGATTGATTGTCATGCTGGAATTCATAAGTACCGGGGCGCAAGTGACGCATATATTCCGGTAACCGTGATTCTTCCTCGGGGCCGATAAGAAATGCGTTCATGCTGGCGGAGTGCGGCAATGGCTGGTCTGGATCATCGTGATAGCGCTGCTTGAAATTGTTAAGTTCTTTTTGCAGGTTTTCTTTAAAGACGCGTTGTTCGATGTTTTCCATGGCGTAGTTCACACCAATGGCAACACCAATCATGAGCAATGTGCCAAACAGGAAAAAGGTCAACGTAATACGAAATCGCAGGCTGTGTTTGTATTTCATGAGGGAGTCGCTTCCAGTCGAAAACCAATGCCATGCACTGTATGTAGTAGCGCCCTGTCAAATGGATGATCGATAGCAGCTCGCAGAGTATGCATATGAGAGCGAATGGCATCACTATCCGGCGGCTCATCACCCCATAACAAATGTTCTATCTCCCTGCGCGTAACAACGTGTGGTGACTTGCGCATCAACAATTCCAGTATCTTCAAACCGGTTGGCGTTAAGGTAATGGTTTTGTTTTGCCGCTGTACACTGAGTGTGTCGAGATCATAAGTCAGGTCTGCGATTTGTAGTTTTCTTGCTGCGGTGCCTGCGTTTCGGCGCTGTAGCGCTAATAAGCGAACCTCGAGTTCCTGCAGTGCAAAAGGCTTGACCAGATAATCATCAGCGCCTGTCGCAAAGCCGGCCAGCTTGTCGTTCAGTGTATCGCGGGCAGTGAGCATTATTACCGGGGTTTGCTTGCTGGCTTCATCGCGCAGTTTTTTGCAAAGGGTTAAGCCGTCCAGGCCTGGTAGTGTTAAGTCCAGGACAATGGCATCATAATCATTGACGATGGCAAGATGTAGGCCGGTAATCCCATCTGCGGCTGCATCGAGGATGTGTCCTTTTTCTTCCAGATAATCATAGATGTTCGCGGCAAGATCCGAATTATCTTCAATGATGAGAATACGCATTGTCGCTATTAGCCTGGATCAGGTTTCTTGTTTAATCAATTAGAAATAGTGAGTTAAATATACAAAGGATATATCTCTGGCGTCAATTTTGAAGGATAACTCCGTTATCTGCCCGTTTAGTTAATAGGATCAGCAATAATTCGGATGTGAGCTGATTATTTCATATTGGTCAATTAAAATGCACTGGAATACGGGATTTTTACATGACATTCGGGTAAAGAATTGTTTTCTCCATCCGGTTATCTCTATAATTCCCATAGATAGAAGAACTTCTTCAAAAAACCATGAAGGTACGACTACCAATGATACGCGTCAAAGGTACGGTCAATATTAACGCCAGTCCGGAGCAAGTATTTGTCCTGCTGTCTGATGCGCGGCAATGCGCAGAGCTGAATCCACGTAGTAACTATTCGCGTAGCATGGTACTGAAAAATAGTTTCTGCCCCATTTGATAAATACAGATGACAGTCGTATGCAGGGATCGCGATAACCATTATTAATCAATAACAATGACAAGGAGTGCACCCATGGCGGAAATCAGCCACCCTTTTTACCCTATTATTTATGTGCGCGGATACGCAATGACGCAAGGTGAAATAGATGACACGGTTGCTACTCCCTATATGGGCTTTAATCTCGGAGCCACCAAGATCCGGCAAAACTGGGAGGGGAAAGTCAGGCGCCACATCTTTGAATCGCCATTAATACGTTTGATGAAGGATTATAAATATGAAGACATTTATCAATATGGACAGGAGAAGCAGGATAATTTATCGCCCAAAAGTGTAATTATTTATCGCTATTACGAGGAGGCTGATACTGAGCTGGGCCATGGCGAACGGCCTTCCATACCCAAAGCCGCGCAGGGGCTGAGTAAGCTAATTCTTGAGCTGCGCGATAAAATCTGCAAGCAGGACCGGCAAGCATTACAAAATTTCAAAGTCTATCTGGTGGCGCATTCCATGGGAGGCCTGGTATGTCGCTGCTTTTTGCAAAATCCCGATATAGGCACTGCGGAGAGCAAAGCATTAGTCGACAAAGTATTTACCTATGCCACACCCCATAATGGCATAGAAATGGCCGGTTTCAATGTGCCGGACTTTCTGCGTCTGTGGGATATCAATAACTTTAGTCGTGAGGTTATGGCGAAATATCTTGGACTGCAGGGTAAACCGGATCGAGTGGATAGTCTGGATGGCAAATTCGATCCTGCCAGGTTTTTTTGCCTCATTGGCACCAATCATAAGGATTATACAGCGGGTGCCGGCATGTCGAGCAAGCTGGCTGGCGAGATGAGTGATGGGCTGGTAAAAATCGAAAATGCAGCAGTGCGTGGCGCGCCACGTGCGTTTGTGCACCGCAGCCATAGCGGGCATTATGGTATCGTGAATTCTGAAGAAGGATATCAAAACCTGATACGTTTTCTGTTTGGCGACTATCAGGCTGATGGTTATATTGAGGTGGAAGAGCTTCCCTTGCCACCATCTGTTCGTAAGGCGCGCAATGATGGCAAGGACATCAAGGCTTCCTATTTCTTTGAGTCTACGGTGTCACCACGCGGCGCTATTACCTACAAGCTGACTGAACGTCGAAAAGAGACCTATTCAGCGGTCTTGCGAAAGTTTGATGAGTTGCTGCGAGTCGACAGGGTGGCGGGGCTGAACCAGGCGCGCTCACCGTTTATGTTCTCGATATTTTTAGATAAAAAGCGCATCGCAGTGGGTAAGAAAGCTGTGTTTTCAGTCGAGTTGGCGGTATCTGCAACCGATTATGAAATTGAGGGATTTCTGTTTTTTGATCGCACCATTCCCGGTGAGTATTTATTTAGAAATACGGTGGTGTTGAGTGTGGCGCCAGGCGACAACGGATTTAATGTGAAGTATAGTTTTAGCGATGACTCCTGGGCGGAGTCCACCAACACGGATGTCAAATCTGACGATCAAGGGATGTATATCCCGTTGTCGTCAAAGAAAGGATTTAAGGGCAAGCTTCGTATCGTGGTGAAGGGTTGGAATCAAGAAGCGAAATAGAATTAGCTCCTCATCTATTAAGGAACAAATAAAAGCCCGGTTAAATAACCGGGCTTTTACTATTTAAAGGATTGCTTTTACATTGTGGTTACGGATTTCTTAAGGACCCGATATAAGCCCTCAAACCATCCACTTCTTTTTGCGAGAGGTTGCTGTAATAAGCCATCAACGGCGGATTCCATAACTGATCCGACAGGGACATGTCATAGTCAAAGTTTGTGGAGCTCTGCACCAGGTCGCTGGCATTGAAGGCGCTTTGCTGGTCTTCACTGCCGGCTGCGTGGCAAATTCCGCACTCGCGATTAAAGTAGTCGCGGCCGGAAGCAATGATGTCATCATTGACAGTTACATTGACAGTTATCTGGCTGGTGTTGCCGTTGCCGTTTCGGAGTGTGTAAGTAAAACGATCCGTACCCGAATATGCCGCGGCCGGTACATAGGTAAAGTGACCGGTAGTGCCATCGCGGCTGACTGTACCACCTTGAGCGCTAGTGGCATCAAAGGTAGTAATCTCAACACCACTGGCGTCATTGCGTAATACATCCAGTGAGCCGCCAGTGGAATCGATCGATACACTGAGGGTGTCATCGGCGCCAAGTGTTACGCTGCCGCCGCCATCACCAGGATTTGAAGGGGGTGCAGGTTCTTCCGAGTTGCTTTCAAAACACCCGGCCATCGCAGTTGCCAACATAATAATCAATAGCAGGTAAATAAGTTTCGAGTTGATCATTGTAATAACCTTCATCTTAGTTTCCTCCGCCGCTATTGAGGAAACCACCAATTAAATTCGCCTCGTTTTGAGAAAGATAACCGCTCAGGTGTGTCATGGCACCTTCATTATTGATGGCTTGCCACACTGAACTACCACTGGCTCCGGTGACTGACTCTTCCGGTCCACCTCGGCCATTGGGCCCATGGCAGGTTTCACAATACACATAATACAGGCCTGCGCCATCCGTGGGGCGAGGTCCACTACCGCCCGCGGCAAGGTGCTCGGCAATAATGCCTACTTGCGTATTGGAAAGCACTGGATCCAGCGGTGACATATAGGATTGCGTCAGTAAGGCTCTATTAATAAAGCTTTGCGACGAACCGGTGACGACTTTATAGGTAGCACCCCGTCCATCGGCACCATGGCAGACTGCGCAGAAAATACCGTACAATCCTTCGCCCGTGGTGGGTAAGTTATTTGTCGCGCCCAGATTACCGCCATTTACCAGGTAATCGGCAATGTCCAGGAGTTGGTCGTTGCTCACGAGTAACTCTGTCATTAGCGGGATGGCATTCTGGTTCGAGATAGCGTCACGGATGAATTGCGCTGTCGAACCGGTTACCGCCTTGCGCGTTTCGCCATGACCGCCATCGCCGTGGCAAGTGGAGCAGAATACTTCGTACAGGCCAGCGCCGTCGGTTGGTATGGCTTCTGGTGGCCCGCCAGCGGACAGATAGCGAGCGACTAATTCGAGTTCCGAGGTGGTCATGGTGGTGACACTCGGCACATCCATTTCTGGTACATCACGAATGGCAACCTGAATATAACCTAACCCGGAGCCAGTGACTCTTTTCGCGCTGGCGCCACCGCCATCGGAACCATGGCAACCACCGCAATATCTTTCATACAAACCACGCCCGTCGGTAGGCCGGGGCTCGGGTTCTCCGCCACCGACATTGACCAGGAATGCCGCCATCGCGTCGATATCAGCCTGAGCTGTGATGCCTATGGTATCCATGGGGGACCGCGTTAGCGCCGCGGTAATGCTGGCAGTGATTTGTTCCAGGGTCCCGGTGATTGCCGGTGCACTGCCGCCGCTGCCATTGGAGCCATGACAAGCGCTGCAGTTTTCGTTGTACAAAGTTTCCCCTCGGAGAACTTCGGCATTGTCGGTGACGCTGATATTTCTGAATGCCATTCCGGTAATGCCGGCGTCATCAGTAACTGCTAATGTCACCGTATAAGTACCAACATTATTGTATATGTGAGTGATGGAGGAGCTTGCGTCGCTTGATTGCGGATTCGAGCCATCACCAAAGTCCCACAGGAATCGGCTCAAGCTGCGTTCTGTGTCCGGATGCACCGTGCCACTTCCGTCAATAGTAATCGTGTCACCCGGTGCCGCGGAGGGTGGCACACTAAGCACGACCGCAGGGCGTTGTGTTCCTATCGCCGGGGTCACCTGGACGTTAACTGTTGCAGCAGCGCCATTGTCTCCACCTACGTCACCATCACCGTTAGCAGATAATCCAAATGCATTAATCGTGTAAGTTCCATCAACGCTGGGTACACCCCAAGTCACTTCGATAACCTGTTCAGTTGTACCGGCTGTAATGGGGCTGGAATGGGATTGTTCACTGAAACCACCGTCAACCGGCAAACTAATACCGTAACCAACCAGGTTTTGCTGACCGCCACTGATGCGTAATAAAAGCGTGGTTTGTGTTCCAGCGGTCACTGATTCCGGACCTTCCAGTGTTACCTGTGGCGTTTGCCCACCGTTATGGCAACCGGCGCTGGTACAAGTATTGGCTGGATTGCGTCCGGCATAACCGCCAATACCTCCGGACAGTGCAAAGGCCTGGGAATGTATGAATAAACAAATTACTGCAACGAACCAGCTTGGGATAGGGGTTTTGAATGTCATAGCACTGCTCTTCGGAAAATAATAAATGGCAACTGAACTGAAAGTGACGTGTAAATCTTGGGGAAGTTCTGCGCAAGTTATGTCACGACAATATTATTTAGTATATATCAAAATTGCCATGGATAGACTCGTTTTAATTTGTATTGTGATAAAAATATGTTTTTTTGACGCTGATTATCTTCAGGGTCATAAAGTAAAATTTTATACCCATAAAACGATAAACCGCTTATTGATGCAGTTTCTGATAATAATGGTCGGGATTAATATGCACCAGGTAGTGACAAGTATCTGGTTTTCTCAAATTGCCGCGGGAAAAAACGGTTAAATATGAACTCATTAGGAGTTCGAGACCGGTTTCAGTCACAATTTGAGGAGCGTGTCGGTTTTAACTGGTTTCTGTTCCCAGGGTAAAAAAGAAAGTCGCACCTTTCTCGGGCTGCGATTCCGCCCAAATGCGTCCGCTGTGACGATGAATAATTCTTTTTACCGTTGCCAGACCGATGCCAGTACCTTCAAACTCGTTACCATGAAGTCTCTGGAAAACCTCAAATACCTTGGCAGCATATCTTGTGTCAAAGCCGACACCGTTGTCTTTCACGAAATAAACACGTTCATTACTGACTTCCTGGTGGCCGAATTCTATAAATGTGTCTGCAGATTTACTGGTATATTTCCAGGCATTGCTCAACAGATTATCCATAAGAATAGTCAGTAGCTGTTCGTCGCCTTCCGCGTAGATATCCCGACCAATCACGACATTAGCGGCGCGACCGGGTTCCTGTTCCTGCAGTTGCTCCAGTTTTGCATGAGCGAGATCCGATAGGTTGACCAGGGACTTGTTAAACTCAATACGCGCAATACGCGATAGTTTCAGCAAGTCATCGATAAGCATTGCCATGTGTTGTGCGCTTGATCGTACCCGACGCAAATAATCTTTACCCATATCATCCAGTCGCTCTCCGTAGTCATCGAGGATTGCCTGGCTGAATCCGTCGATGCTGCGCAGTGGGGCACGCAAGTCATGAGAGACTGAGTAGGAAAATGCTTCCAGTTCCTGATTTATGGTTTGCAATTCCTGGGTGCGGGATTTGACGCGCTCTTCCAGCTCATTATTCAGCTGCTGCAGGTTGTTCTGGCTAATGTCGAGACGTAACCGGTAGTCCTGCAAAGATCTGGCGAGATTATTGATTTCGTCAACCGAAAAGTCTTCTCCCTGAACAGTCAATGCCTGTTGCCGGGTATTGTCCTTAAAACTTTTGATATGCTGGTCGAGCTGGACCAATGGTTTGGCAAACAATGCCAGAACTATCCAATAAAGAATAATTAATATAAGTAATAACAATCCAACGATATACGCGAAAGTTACGTATATAATATTTTTAAGCTCATCCAGTTCTCCTTTGTGAAGTTCATCGACACGGATGTGACTGATGATATTTTCTGGTGACACTCTGGGTTGGTTTGAGGGATTAGAAACAAAAGCTATGCTGCCCTGGTCGATATGCGTGAAAAGGTTGGTATCCAGCAGGGCGGCAAAGAAGTCAATTTTAAGGCCGATATAACCAAATACTTTATTGCTTTGATCGCGTAAGAAAATCGGCTTAAAGATGCATAACCAGGGTCTATCATTTTCCAGGCGGGCAAATGCAGGGAGGTCAGGAATTCTGTCTGGTAGGTAGTTTTCTCTCGGCTTAAGCAATGCATTGCCGTTCGCCCGATAAATCTCTATGGCTTTAACATAGTCAGGGATGGTTTGCACATTATGCACTCGAGTTTGCCGCCAATAGAGATAATAGGTCGGGTCTGATAATTGCTGGCTGGTTTCATCCCAGGTCGCAAGTTGTTCTGCAATAGTATTGACTTTGGAGAGGGTAGTATTGATTCCTCGCTGTAATTCATTTTTTGCACTGTCCATATGAGACTTATTGAAAGTTTGTTCAACTTTTCTAATCTCATAGGCCATATTCACACCGATCAGGCTTAATAAAAGCAGGCCGGCGAGAGCGATACTCAATACGTAAAAATTAACGGAATGGGGCTTCATGAATAATGATAGGGTGCTGTTATTTTAGCTCTCCAACGAGCTTGTCAAGAAAGTCAAATTCGTGTGGCGAGCTGAAAAAATGATTGGCTCCTTCGACTGTGATGATGCGGGCGCCCAGTTGATTCAACTTACTGTTCAGTAGCAGCCCGAAACGATGGTCTTCGCCACCCAGGATGATGCTATAGGGTATCGTGACCCTGCCAATTGTCTCAATCAAACTTTGCCTGGACCAGGCTTTATAAGACAGGAATACATTATATGGCGCAACAAAATTGCCTTTGCAATAGGAAAGATGATACTTGTGCAATTTGTTGTCATTTTTCGCTTCTAACTGTTTGGCGATAGCGATACCTGCATTTTCTTCCGCTTGCGGAAAAGGATCACCTTGCAGATAAGCCGGGGCGGTAAAAATTGCTTTGCTGACAGTAACAGGGGGGTCCTTAGACAGGGCAATGGCCAGTTGCAAACTCCCAGTAGAGTGACCAACTACGATAATCTCACTATAACCCTTGGATGCAAGCCAGTTAATCCACCATTTGACCTCAGCAACGTCGGTTTCCATGGTGTGGGTATGAACAGCTTCGCAACTAGCGCCGCTGTGGCGATTGTTGATGTTCAGGCTTAAGGTTGGAGCTAAAACTGTATAGCCATGACTTTCGAGTTCATTACTTATGGTTTGTATGATGTTGAGATTATGCGTTGACATGAAGCCGTGCAGGACAAATATTGCAGGTTTGTTGCTATCGCCTTTGCGAAAATCCGCATTAGCGGTGATATCATTGGGCAGCGTAACGGAAATTTGCTCGGAGAGAACCGGTGTCAATGCAAAAAAACAAACAAGCAGGAAAACATATTGTTCAATTCGTAACGTGTTCTTCTTTGCGTTTTTTTTGGTATTTGCCGTCACGGTGCGGAGAATTGCTGAGTGTCAGGTTAGTTTCAGGTGATTTATGTTGAGTCTTAACATGATTTTAATTTAGACAATGCATAAGATTATAGCCGATTTTCAAGACGCCAAATTCGATTGCGCCTAACTTGTTGAAAAAGCGTTTCTTTATTTCCAGTAACAGCAAAGCGCTGGATATTGTATCGCCTATTAGTTGGCTCAGTGTAAGAAGTTCTCAGTAACTGAATAACGCGGGCATGTCTTGCTTAACTGAAAAAAGAGCGATTTTTGTTAATGCATTGATTACTGCCTGGGGCCCGTCATCCTGAGAACAATCACCGTCAAAGCTGGCAGGAAGGTGAGTGCTACCACCGCAGTACCCAACAACCCAAACATGACAATAACGCCAACGCCACGATAGAGCTCTGTTCCCTCGCCAGGGATAAATACCAGTGGTGCCAGGCCGCATACCGTGGTTAGTGTGGACATGGCGATGGGACGTAAACGCAATTCCACAGCATCGCGCACCGCTTGCATTGCTTCCATTTTTAATTCGCGCACGTTGGTCATCGCCTGGTGGACAATAAGAATCGGATTGTTAACCACGGTACCCATCAGGATTAAAAAACCCAACATGGAAATCATGTCAAAGGATAAATGGGTTTCCTGCATGCCTAATAAAGCTAACCAGTCGCCACCAATATTGAATAACCATAAACCGAGAATGCCACCGGCCACTCCCAGCGGTATCGTGGTCATGATCAGTAACGGGTATCCCCAGTGGGTAAAGATAGCTACCAGCAACAGGTAAATAATTATCACTGCCACAATGTAATTGGCGGTTAGTGCGTCGCGCGTAGCTTGCAACTGGTCACTGGCGCCGGAGATGCCCATGCTAATGTTGCTGGGAATAGCACCAGTCTCTCGCAAAAAATTAACGACATCTTGTCGTACAATATCAACGCCGGTCTCCAGCGCTACATTCTCAGGGGGAATGATATTCAGGGTAACGGTACGCTGGCCGTCGAGCCGGCGAATGATATTGGTATCCACTTTTTCTTCGATACGGGCAATGGAAGACAAAGGCACCACCGCGCCAATGGGAGTGTATACCGACATCTGACTTAAGCTGTCCAGCGATGCATTAGTTCCCGCCTTGCTGTATAAATAGATGTCGATCTTATCGTCGTCCAGAAAAAACTCGTCAACAAATGCACCATCGGTCAGTGCGGCTACCGTGAAACCAAAGTCACCCGTGTTCATGCCCACTTCACTGGCGCGCGTCCATTTAGGTACGATTTCTATCAGGGGTTGGGATAACGATAAAGTGGAAGGATTAGCCCGTATCCGTGGCGAATCGAAAACTTCCTGTGCGCGTCGATACGCCGCTAGCGCTGACTTATAAATGTCCGACAGGTTTGGGCCGGAAATGTCAAGATTCACACTACGCGTGCCACCGGAGTTGCTGGTGATAATGGAGCCGCGGGTAACAAAGGAACGCATGGCGGGGTACTGTTTGTATTTGTCACGAATAGCGTTCATTAACGCTTTAATATGTTGCGGGTCCTTAGGTTGTGAAATGATTCTGATTCGTTGCGATTCAATACTCAGGTTAAGGTAGGCAATGGCCGGCACCTCGGTTTCCCCGTTGTCAAACTGCTCCGGTGAGTGGTCGATAAATTGTAGAAAATATTCCTGTAGCTCACGACCGATTTTGCTCATGGTCTCCAGGTTGTAGCCGGGTGGTGAACTGAGCGAGGCAAAGGTTTTTGGTTCTTCACCTTCCGGTAAATACTCCGCGGCCGGTGTTAAATAGATAAATATGCCAATACTGATAGCAATCACGGCGATTATAATGATGACCCGATGGCTGGTGGTGTCGATCAACCAGTTGATACCGGAGATGATGCGTTGACGCATACCATGCGATTCGTTGCCTGCTGCCGCACCATCTGTGCGAAACTGCAAGTGCGCGGTGGCTGTGGGTATGACCGCAATGGCAACAAGCATCGAGGCAAGAATGGAAGCCGAGATGGCGATGGCGATGTCGGAATACAATTGCCCCGCTTCTTCCTGTATAAACAGGATGGGTACGAACACCAGTACGGTCGTTAACGTAGAGGCTAGCACCGCAGGCCATACTTTTTGTACACCGACGATGGCCGCGCGCAACGCGTCTGTTCCTCGCCGGCGTTCCCTTTCGATGCTTTCCAGTACCACGATACCATTATCGAGCGTCATGCCAATAGCGAAGGCAACCCCGGCAAGGGATATGACATTGACTGTTCGGCCGGTTAACAACAGGCCGATAAATGCCGCAATGGTACACACGGGTATGCCCATTACGCCCACGAGTGTGGCACGCCCGGAGCGCAGGAATAAAAACATCACCAGGCTGGCAAAGATCGCGCCGATGGTTAAGTTCTGCCAGACATTGTAAATCGATGCCTGTACGTAACCTACGTCATCGGCAATCAGCCGCATATACATGCCTGCCGGATTCAGCAGTTCATTGTTGATGGCCTGCATTTCTTCCATCAAGGCGTCTTTGATATCGATAACGTTAGAACCGGGTTGTCTGCGTACTGATAAGCCAATGACCGGTGCACCGTCGGTGTAGGAAATGCGTGAAAGTTCAAAGTGGTCGAGCTGTATATCGGCAACATCACCAAGCCGAATCACCGAGTCACCGCGACGATCCAGGATTAACTGACGCAAGTCTTCCATATCCTTAAAGCGCCCTACCGTACGCAGCAGATAGCGGCGTTTACCGGATTCGATTTCGCCACCGGAGATATCGCGATTGCGCTCGATAATGGCGCGCCGCACATCGGCCAGCGTGATATTGCGTTCCGATAATCGCGCTGGATCCAGCAGGATCTGGATCTGTCGTTCAGCACCTCCATAAACGTTAACCAGCGAGACGCCGGGTACGGTTTCCATGCGGGTGCGAACATGGTCTTCAATGAAGTCCTGCATTAATACCATATCCAGATTGCGCGGATTACCTTTGAGCGGCGCCACGCGAAAATACATAAAAGAGTTACTGGAAAATGACGTGGCATAGATGCGCGGCTCATCCACATTATTGGGGTAGGAGGGCACCTGCGAGAGCGCATTATTAACCCGGATCAGGGTTTCATTGAGATCAATACCAAAGGGGAATTCCAGTTCAATGGACGCCCTGCCAAAGGAAGAGGAGGAGATGATACGTTGCAGTCCGGGAATACTGCGCAGGTATTCTTCCTGCTCAATGACAATTTCTTTTTCAACATCCTGCGGTGTCGCGCCCGGCCAGGAGGTGCGCACGGTAATGGTACGTACTTCCAGGTCCGGAATCATTTGCACTGGTATTTGCAGCGCCGCCACCACACCCAGCACGCTGATGATCAAAACGATCACCGTCATCAATGTGCCGCGTTTTATGATTGCTTCAAACATAGGTTTTTAACTTATGTTATAGCTAAGCATTTCGGTTAAGCGTTGCGTTTAAAAAGGTTACCTGGATTCATGAATCTGTACGATCTGGCCTTCCTGCAGGGATTCGTTACCCTGTACCACCACGATGGCACCTGACTGTAAGCCTTCCGGAATCGACACCCGGCCATCGAAGCTGTGGCCGACTTTGACAGCTTGCTCATACACCTTGGGTACTTCGCTGTCGAGTTTTACCACCCACACGGTAACCCTGCCATCGGGATAACGTAATAATGCATCACGTGATACCACGACGCCGCGTCGCCCGGTATTAAGCCGTAAGGTTCCATGTACGGACATTCCCGGTGTCATCCTGACATTTTGTTTATCCACCAGTACCCGCATCAGGAAAGTGCGTGCACTGGGATCGCTAACAGGAACCACTGCATCTATCTTGCCGGTAAACTTTTTACCGGGCAGGGCGTCGAGGGTAACGTCAATCTGACTATCATTATCAATAGTGGTGAAAAACTCCTGGGGTACCTGAAAATCAACCTGTAACTCATCGATGGCGACCAATGTCAGTATCGGCTTGCCCGGTTCGATCCGGTAACTGGCAACCCACTGCTCGTCTGTTCGTTCAAGACTTGACTTTATCGTTGGTGAGTAATAACCGAAAGGCTGCAGGGCCTTACGGATTT
>Ga0209742_10001098_pt1 | contig 12928 bp, 10 predicted proteins | sample DeeMarSeWOR38_10_FD_187462 | JGI IMG/M metagenome (GOLD analysis project Ga0209742, IMG submission 187462) | Marine sediment microbial communities from White Oak River estuary, North Carolina - WOR-3-8_10 (SPAdes) (version 2) | ecosystem: Environmental > Aquatic > Marine > Intertidal zone >... | reverse complement strand
CTACACGCGGGTCGTCGCCGAGCAGTTCGAACACTTTCAACAGTGTGTTACGGCCGGCGTCGTCCCCGAAGCCCCGGTCTTTTTTCATGAGCTCGAGCAGCAGCTCCATGGCCGCGTCGTAGTCCTGCTCGACAACCTTGCGCAACGCAAGCTGGAACCGGGCCTCGTTGTCGTCCGGGTCGCCCGCGAGCCTGGTCTCGAGTTCAGTCGCGTCGGGGGCTCCCGCCAACTGGCCCTCGAAGAACAGGCGGCTGCGCAGCGAGGCGACTTCGGGCTTATCCTGCTCGCTGACCGGCAGGCTGGCGAGCGTCGCCTCGGCGGCGGCCGTGTCGCCCGCAGCGGCGTGCGCTTCGGCCAGGGCGACGCTAACCCGCGGGTTGTCCGGGTCGGCCTCGCGGGCTTCCTCGAGCAGGACGATAGCGGCGGCGGCGTTTCCGGCTGCCAGCTGTTCACGCGCCTGCTGCACGTTCGCATCCGACTCGCGTGCCACGTGCCGGTCGAGGAACTCCCGCACGGCCTGCTCCGGCAGTGCGCCCATGAACTCGTCTACCGGCTGGCCGTTGCGGAACAACTTGACGTTGGGAATGCTGCGGATACCGAACTGTGCGGCAATCTCCTGTTCTTCCTCGGTGTTGAGTTTGCCCAGCAGGAACTTGCCCTGGTATTCCTCGGCAAGCTTCGCGAGGATCGGCATAAGGGCATGACACGGCTGGCACCAGCTGGCCCAGAAGTCCACGAGCACGGGAACCTCGAACGAGGCCTCCATGAGCTGCGCGTAGTTCTCCCGGGTGACGTCGATGATAAAAGGTGAATCGGCCATTTCTGCTCCCTGTTCGGCAAGGCTGCGATGTTGTTACGAAGAGATATGGGGCATGCCGGCCGATCAGTAAAGGCCCACCTTATCGCCGAAATGCACCGAGAACACCAGGAACGCGGCGGCAAGCACGAAGATCTTCAGCATCAGCGGCCCGACAAAACGAAACCAGGCGGTGTAGGGCACGCGGCCGAGCGCCAGTGCGCCCATCACCAGCGCGCTCGTCGGTACGATCATGTTCGTAAAGCCGTCGCCGAACTGGAATGCGAGCACTGCCGTCTGCTGCGGAACACCGGTCAGCGTCGCGAGCGGCGACATGATCGGCATCGTCACGAATGCCTGTCCCGAGCCGGACGGGATGAAGAAGTTGCACAACGACTGCACCAGCAGCATGCCGACGGCGGATACATCGGGCGGCATACCTTCGAGCAGGCCGGCAACGCCATGCACGACCGTGTCGATGATCTGGCCGTCCTCGAGCACCACCGCGATCGCGCGCGCAAAGCCGACGATCAGCGCCGGCGCTGTCATCATGGCCGCGCCGTCGAGAAAGGCCTTGCTGGTGTCCGATGGCGAGATGCGGGCGATGACCGCGGTCGCGAGGCCTATGGCAAGGAACACGGCGTTGAGTTCTTCGATGTACCAGCCCTGGTTTGCCGCGCCCCACACGAAGCCGGCGATGCCGAGCAGGAATACCACCAGGATCGCAATCCGGCTGCCGGTCATCTCGATGTCGTGCGGCGGCTCGAAGCCGTCGGTGTAGTCGACGTCGGCAACGAGGCTCTGTGACGGATCCCGCTGCACGCGCCTGGCGTAGGAGTACAGGTGATGGAAGCCCAGTGCGAGGAATGCGAGCATCATCAGGACGCGAAACTCCCAGCCCGAGGTCAGCGGTACGCCGGCAAGGTTTTGCGCGATCAGTACGCCGAACGGGTTGATACCGGCGCAGCCCCAGCCGATCCCGTACGGGATCCAGACCATGCCCATCGCGACGACACCGTCCATGCGCATCGCCAGCGACATCGTGACGATGATCGGTATCAGCGGCACGTATTCTTCGCCCATGCCGATCGTGAACGAGCCCAGGCTGAACATCGCAAAACAGCCGGCGATCAGAATCCACGGGCTGTGGCCCAGGCGGGCGACGGCGCCGTGAAGCGCGGCGTCGATAGCCCCGCTCCGGCGCAGGACCTCGATGACGCCGCCGACGATGAAGATCAGGAAGATGATGTCCTGTGCGCTGGCCAGTCCCTTCGTGACGCCGACCAGCGAATACCAGGGCGACAGGGTTACCTGCTCGTCCGCGGCGACCGTTTCGTAGGTGCCGGCAACCACCATTGTGCGATGCGGGCTGTCCGGGACTGGCATCCGGTCGAACGTGCCCTGCGCAATGACGTACGACAACAGCTGGGCGATGACGACAAACGAGAATATGAGAACCAGCGAGTCGATCGACCAGCCGCGCTTGGCCATAAGGTTGCTCCCCCCGAAAGATCAGGGGAGCCTATCCTAAACGGACTGTCTGCCGCAAAGACCCCGACGAGGCTGACTATTCCTCCGAGATCTTTGCTTCGTTGCGATCGATCAATGCCGCAAGCCGTTCGCTGGAGTCGAAATATTGTAATAGCCCGGCCGACAGCTCTTGATCGTCTTCAGCATGATCCCCGCCATGACATTGCCGACGGCCTGCAAGATGATCATCAGGTAATCCATGGCACCCCCTGTTCTTTTCGCCCGATTACAAGCCCGATCACGTGGAGTGCGCCCAACGCAGTTTTCCGGGCTGCGGACTGAACTCTTCCAAACCCGGCGCCCGCCCGCCTACAATGCGGAAATCACTTTGGGGGTGCCTGTGGATCATTACGGCTTGTTGAGCCTTCTGCCGACCTTGTTCGTCATCACGACGGCAGTGCTCACCCACCGACCCGTGGCTGCTCTCCTGGTCGGCGTCGTCATCGGCATCCTGTTGCTCGACCCGACCGCTGTCGTGAGTACGTTCTCCGACATCATGCTCGAGGTCATGCAGGACGAGACGATAGCCTGGGTCATCATGGTCTGCGGGCTCATGGGCAGCCTGATCTACATCCTGATCAAGACGGGCGGCGCGTCGGCTTTTGCGCGCAAGATGGCCGAGCATGCGAATACACGCAACAAGTCCATGCTGGTCACCTGGTTTCTCGGCATGGTCCTGTTCATCGACGACTACCTGAACGCGATCGCGATCGGCAATTCGATGAAGAAAGTTACTGACGGCTTCAAGGTGTCGCGGGCGATGCTTTCCTATGTCGTCGACTCGACGGCCGCGCCGACCTGCGTGCTGGTCCCGATCTCCACGTGGGCCGTGTTTTTTGCCGCGGTGCTCGAAACGACCGGCGCCGCTGCGGTGGGCGAGGGGATGATGATGTACATCTCCGGCATTCCCTTCATGTTCTATCCGATTATCGCGCTGCTGCTCGTGCCGCTCGTCGCAACGGGGCGGTTTCCGCTCATCGGGCCGATGAAAGCCGCCGAGGAACTCGCGCAGCAGGGCATCATCGCGATAGAACCCGTCGATCAGATCGAAGTCGTCGACGGCCCCTTCGACGAGAACGGCAAGCCGCGCAGCAATATCTGGGTGTTTCTCGTGCCGCTGGTCGCGCTGATCGGCTTCTCATGGTATTTCGATATCGATCTTCTGCGCGGCATCATCGCCACCCTGGCGCTGACCATTCCGCTGGTCGTCGCGATGAAGCTCCTCGGCGCGTTCGAGGCGCTCGACGCAGTGCTCGACGGATTCAAGATCATGATTCCGCCGCTCGCGATCGTTGTCGTCGCGTTCATGTTCAAGACGGTCAACGACCAGCTCGGGCTGCCGCAGTACGTCATCGAGTCCATGCAGCCGCTGATGTCACCGCTTCTCTATCCGGTCATCGTATTCCTGACGATGGCGCTCGTGTCGTTTGCGACGGGCTCGTCGTGGGGGGTTTTCGCTATCGCGATTCCCATCGTCATGCCGCTCGGCACGGCGATGGAGGTGCCGACCGCGCTCACGATCGGCGCCTTGTTGTCGGCGAGTTCTTTCGGCAGTCACGCCTGCTTCTATGGTGACGCGACCGTGCTGTCAGCCCAGAGCAGCGGGATCAACGTCATGGAGCACGCGCTGACGCAGCTGCCCTACGCGATTATCGCCGCGATCGTGGCCGCGATCGCCTACATCGGGTACGCGTTTATCGTTCTTTAAGCGCCCGGGCCGAGGCGGCCGGGCTGGCCCGCGGCAATCTCGACGTCGAATTCACGGCGCAGCGTACGCAGCAGCTCGCGGCCCTGTTCCCCGGGCATCTCGACCAGCGGCGGGCGCACGTTGGCCCAGCGTTCGTCGCCGGTAGAGAGTGCAAGCAGCCGTTTTTGCGCGGGGATCGGCGCGTAGTCCTGTAGCAGCAGCCGAAAGCGTTTTACGTCCTGTTGCAGTTCGTGCACGCGTTCTGCGTCACCCTCGAAGTATGCGTCGATAAGCCTCGCGATGGCGCCGCCGTTGAGGTTGGCTGTCGCCGAGATGCAGCCCGGTGCGCCGAGATCGAGCGCCTCGATGAGCGGCAGTTCCGATCCCGGGTAGACGATGAGCCGGTCGATGCCGAGCAGCGCGCGCGTGTTGTCCCAATCGCCGGAGCTGTCCTTGATGCCGACGATCTGCTTCGGGAACTCGGCATGCAGGCGTGTCGCAAGGCTTACAGGGATGCCGACGACCGCGATCGGCGGGATGTGGTAGAGGAAGATGCGAGCGTCCTCGCCGATGGCTTCGAGCAACTGCACGAAGTGCCGGTAGAGACCGTCCTCGCTGACGGCCTTGTAGTAGAAGGGCGGCAGTGTCATGACGCCGGCACAGCCCATGTCCAGGCAGGCGCGGGACAGCCGCGCGGTGTCCGTGACGTTTGACAGCCCGGTTCCCGGGATCATCAGCGTCGGATCGACACCTGCGTCGACGAGCGCCGTGATCGCAGCGATGCGTTCGTCGATGCCCACCGACAACGCCTCGCCCGTGGTACCGAAAGGCACCAGTCCCGCGCAGCCCTGGTCGAGCACGTGCTTTGCGTGCGCGGCGTAGAGATCGTTCGCGACCGTCATGTCGTCGTTGAACGGCGTCAGCAGTGGCACCAGTACGCCGCGGATCGGAGAAGAAGTCATGCGTTCAGGCGCTCCGGCAGGGATTACTCCGCGGCAGTATCTCCGGCGAGGGCTTCATCGAGCATGTCGATGAGCTGGTCGCGGCTGTAGCTGTAAGGACCCCAGCGGTTCAGCTGCACCAGTTCACTGACCTTGGTGCGGATGGTCCTTTCTTGTTCTTCCAAATTAGGGACTACCACGTAGCGGCGCAGCGGATTGTCGTCGAACAACGCGTGCATGAAGGCTTCGGAAACCTCGTCCGGCTCCTTGTAGGAAAGCTCGCGCTCGGCCGTCGACTCGTAGGTCTTTTGCATATCTTCGGTCACTTCCTCGCCCGCCACCCTGGTCTGTTCGAGCCTGCGAGCCACCCTGCTGCGTCGAATGTTCGACTTGTAGTTGCCAGGCTCAACGACACTGACCATCACGCCGTGCGGCTCCATCTCCGTAGCAAAGGAGTCCGTAAATGCTTCGATCCAGTGCTTGCTGCCGCTGTAGGCGCTGAAGCCCGGGAATGCCGAAATCGTGCCCGCGATGGATCCCGTGGTCACGATACGGCCTTTGGATTCGATGACCAGTGGCGCGAAAGCCTGTGTTGTGCGATACACGCCCTCGACGTTGACGTCGTAGACAAAGGTCTGGTCCTCGATCGGCGTGTCGATGACCGTTCCGCCGCCGCCAACACCGGCGTTATTGACGAGGGCATACAGGCCGGTACCTTTCTCCCTGATCAATTCGACAGCGGCGTCGACCTGGTCCTGTTTCGTCACGTCGAGTCTTATTGCTGTCACGTTTTCAATCGCATCCAGTTCGGCGAGATCCGCGTCCTTACGCGCGCCGGCGTAAACGTGATAGCCGTTCTCAGCCAGCGTTTCAGCAAGATGTCGACCGATACCCGTACTGGCGCCCGTTACCAGGATCGATCGCTGGTCGTCTGCAACGACGGTGTGTGGCGCCGCCGAGATAACGATTGTGATGGTCACGGCAACGGCGAACTGGATGAGCCTATTTTTCATGTTGTTTTCCGGTAGTTCTGGATGGCCGAGACACTAGCACAAATCGTTCGGCGTGAAATTGTTCGGATCCAAAGCTCACTACCGGCGCCGCCGAACGCGTTTAGCTGTTATAATAGGGTTTGATCTGGACGTGTTGCAGGCGTGCGCCTCCCGTCCTGCCTGGCTCTAAGCACGTAACCCGTATCGTGACCCCATCGCGCCGACCGGCGACTTCCGGAGCAGGGTCCCAGAGGGATGCAGGCCGGCCATCATTGCCCGATTATCTGTATGGAGGACATACCGCCTGATGATTGAAGAACACTACGAAATTGTCTCGGTTCGGCCCACGGAGGCGCCGGCCGATATGGACGGATCCAATTGGCACAGGTACGAGATTGTGCAGGGGGCCAATACTATTCGTGGCTACCGGCAAGGGAGCCTCAAAAGCGTGAAGGAGGCTGTCAAACAGCTGGTTTTCCAGCTCAACGAACGCCGGGCAGGAAGACACGGACGCGTTCATGTCGTCATGCCGAAGTCGAAACAACCCGTCACTAAACGATGACCAACCCCGGCCCGGCATGAAGCTGTCGGGCGAATTCTGAGGAAGCGTCACCACCTGTCGTGTAACTCGTTCGAGGAATACCGGGGGCAAATGCCGGGCGCCTCAGTCAGGCTCGGGAGGCGCTTTCCCTGCCAGCCCGAATTCCGCGGTTATCGCCAGGATTTCCTGCAGCTCTTCGCTGGTCGTAATGCCATCTGCGCGAGCCATGGCATACAGTGAATTCAGAAAATGCTCCGCACGGACTTCGTCGAGGGCCGCGTTCATGATGCGATTGTCCATGCCAGACCTGGCACGCCTCTGCATCATCGACAACTCCATGATGAACTCCACCTCGGCAGGCTCCAGCTTGGCGACCTCGTGCAGTATGCGGCGCATTTCATCTCGTTCGCTGTCGCTGACTTCGCTGTCGGCGTAGGCGACCCTGGCGAGGGCGAAGGAGAACGTGGCCAGGTAGTTTGCCGACTGTGGGTCATGTTTTTCCAGCAGATTCAGCATCCGGCTCGCGCCTTCGGAAACCACTTCGCTCAATGACTTCATGCGGCCATCCTCGAGATGCAGGATGCGGTCCGCAACATCGAGAATACGGTTGTCATGGGTGACCAGTATCACCGCCGAACCGTCTTCGCGCGCCAGGTCCTCGATAAGGCTCACCACGTCACGGCCGGATTGCTTGTCGAGCGACGCGGTCGGCTCGTCGGCCAGCACGATCTCCGGGCGATTGACCAGCGCCCGGGCGATACCCGCACGCTGTTTCTGGCCGCCCGATAATTCACCCGGGAACTTGTGCTCGTGCTCGGCCAGCCCAACCCGCTGCAGGACCGTGGCAATGCGGTTCTTCGCTTCCCGGCCGCTGATGCCGCCGAGCTGCAACGCCATCTGCACGTTCTGATGAATGGTGAGGCTGTCGAGCAGGTTGTGGGACTGGAATATATAGCCGATCTGCCGCCGCACCCTGATCAGGGTCTTCTCGCCGGCATTGAGGAGTTCCTGGCCCAGGACGTTGACGCTGCCTTTTTGTGCTGATCGCAGTGCGCCGATAAGGGTGAGCAGCGTGGTCTTGCCCGAGCCGGACGGCCCGGTCAGTATGACTATTTCACCGCCATCGATTCTCGTACCGATATCGAACAGGATTTGCTTTTGCAGGGCGCCCTTACCGTAGGAGTAGGACACGTCCTCGAGGGCGATCCGTGCGCCGGACTCCATCAGAACACCTCCGCAGGGTCCACGGCCCGCAATTTGCGCAGGGCCAGCATCCCGGAGCCCGCACACATCGCCACGGTCAATGCGAATACCGAGAGCGCACTCTCGAGACTCATTTCCAGCGGTAGCCGCGTCGCGTCCGCGCCCCTGGTAAACACGAGGTGAGCGATGGCCATACCCGGAACAAAGCCGAGCACGGCAAGTATGATCGCCTCCTGCAGGACCACGTTGCGCAGGTAGCCGTGGGTATAACCCATGGCCTTGAGCGTGGCGTATTCCTGCAGATGATCCTGCACGTCGGCAAACAGTATCTGGTAGACGATGATCAGGCCGACAATCACGCCCATCACGGCGCCAAAGGCGAAGATGTAGCCGATGGGCGTGGTCTTGTTCCAGTAGCGGATTTCCAGGTCCATGAATTCCTGGCGGGTAAGCACGAGCACATCCTGCGGAATTGCTTCCCGGATCCGCGCCTGCACTTCCGCCGCGTCCTGCCCCGGTTCCAGCCTGATGAGGCCGAAGTCGATGGCCGACTTCTTGCGGGTCGGCAATATCCGCAGGAAATTGAGATCGGAGGTGATGATCCCGCCGTCCAGGCCAAAGGACGTACCGACCTCGTACATGCCGGCGATGGCGACGCGGCGATCGTTGATCTCGGCGCTGACCGGCTGGCCCGCATCCAGCAACTCCCGGACCGGGCCGTACTCGTCGCGGCCGCGCCGGTCGAAGATAACCTGATCGGGAATCCTGATTGCCTCCATTTGCTCCGCGCTGAGCAGGCGTTCGAATCCCGGCTCCACCGGATCGAAACCAATCGCGAGAATGTTGCGCGCATTCGCCGGTTCAACCGGGTTACGCCAGCTGACCAGTCGCATATAGACTGCGGTGGCCGACTCGACACCGTCTATGCCGGGTACCTGGTACAGCCGGCTTCGCGGGAACTGCTTGGAGGAGACCATGAAATCGGTCTTGGGACTGAGCATGGCCAGGTCGTAATCCATTGCCGTGTGATAGCGCACCGCGCTCACAAAAAGGGCCTCACGGAATTCGAGCTGCACGAAGATCAGTATCACCGCGAACGTGATGCCCATGATCGCGGCAACGAGACGCAGTTTTTGCGCTTTGAGTTGCAGCCAGCCCAGCGGTATCGATCCGAACATCAGGGCTGGATCTCGACCCTGACCTGCATATTGGTGAAGCGGGATACCGCTTCACTGTCATCCAGCAGAATGAACACCTCGACTACACGCGCATCGGTCTTGGCGATAGGGTCGGTGCCGACGACATCGAGCCTCCCCACCTTGAGCGAGATGCGTTCCACCTTGCCGGTCAGCTCCGTGTCCATTGCAGGCGTCCGGATTCTTGCAAGCTGGCCGACCTTTACGCCCGTAATGTCGGTTTCATAGACCTCTGCGACCGCGTACATCCGGTCCGTGCGGCCGAGTTCCATGATGCCCTCCGGCCCGACCCGCTCACCCGGATAGGCATGTATTTCGAGAACCTGGGCACGCAGCGGGGCACGCACTAGCGCCAGTTCCAGGCTTGCCTTGGCAGCGGCCAGGTCGGCCAGCGCGACATCGAGATCCAGTTGCGCGGCGTCCAGTTTGACCTTGCTGGTTAAAGAGGTCCTGTCGAGATCCTTCTGCCTTGCAACCTCGCTGCGGGCATTGGCGATAATGGCGTTGAGCCTCGCCACCTCGGCACTGCGAAGGTCGTAGCTGTCGAGGCGGGCAACGACCTGGCCCTTCTCCACCCAGTCTCCCTCGGCAACCTCCAGCGTCTTGATAACGGCGCCGGTCAATCCGCCGCCGGAAGGCCCGGCGAGCTGCACCACGCCGTTCTCCGGCTCAAGCCTGCCGAGGCTCGAGACCACGCGCTCTTCGGCAACGGCAGATAGCGAGATGGCAAGGATAACGATGGGTAGTAACTTCTGTCCTGGTCGCAACATGGCTTCCTCTTGCGCATTATTATTGTTGCCTGCGAAGATCCGACGACTGCCCCCCGGTTCGGTCGCAAGCCTGTGCGTTGCCTCACCAATTTTAGCCTAAGCCAGGTCGGCCCGCGCGCGAAGGCGCCTGTCACGCAGCCGTAGTGATGCGAAACTCACCACCAGCGCCGCGAGCAGGCAATAAACGCCGAACCACGTCATCTGTGCAGGCAGCGGTATGCCGCGATCGATCAGCGTGCCGGTCAGCCCGGGTCCCGCCGCGGTGGCGAAGACCATGGCCGAGACGATACTCGAGCGAATCGAGCCGAGGTTGGCCGTTCCGTAAACCTCGGGCCAGACCGCGCCGAACAGCGTGGATGAGAATCCGTAGCTCATGCCGAGCAGCACCATGGCCACCAGCAACGATGCCGCCGGTCCACCGCTCGCGAACACGAAACAGGTCGCCGCGAGCGGCAACAGGAACACGGGCAGTACGGTAGTGGCGCGGAAGCGGTCGATGATGAAGCCGGCGAGCAGGGCGAAGGCGACCGTCGTCAGCGCCATGACCGACAGCGACATCGCGTAGAAGCGCGGCGGCCAGTCGTTCAGCGCGGTCAGGTAGTCCTGGTGGTAGAAAATGATGGTGCCGATAAAAGGCGGCGCCAGCACGCCGGTCAGCAGGATCCAGAAAATCGGGTCGCGCAGCACTTCAGCGCGCGTCCAGTGGCGCTGTTCCGGCAATTCACCGTGTTCGTCCAGGTGGTGTTGCGCGGTGCGCGGCTTGCTGAACGCCCAGTAGGCGAACGGCAGGCCGACCAGCATCAGCGCAGCGGCACCGGCCACCCAGCCCGCCTGGTAACCGTAGCCGACCGCCAGGCTCGTAAATGCCAGCAGCAGCGTTGCCTCGCCGCCCTGGTGGCCGAGCACGACGAGCGACACGGCGCGGCCGCGCTGCAGCGCGAACCAGCGGCCCGTTGCCGTCAGGGCGATGTGCGTCATCATGCCCTGGCCGAAAAGACGCAGCAGAAAGATCGCGAGCGCCAGCACCGCGACGGAGGGAGCAAAAGCGGCCATCAATGTCGCCGCGGCAAGAACCGGTATCACCAGGAGTACGCTGCGATGCTCGGGCACGACGTCCACCAACCGGCCGAGAAACGGCAGACACAGCGCACTGGCCAGGGTTGCAAACATGTACAGGCGGCCGAACTCGCCGTGACTGAGATCGAAGGCCGCCTGCCATTCCGCAACCGACGCCGAAACGAAGAAGGTCTGCCCGAAACTCGAGAAATAGGTGAGCAGGAAGCCACCCGCGATCCAGCGGAAATTCTGCTTCAGGAATGCGTACATGTGCTGGTCATCAAGGCGGCACTAGGACTTGGCCAGCGTGATCGCGAGTATTTCGTCCAGCCGGTCGCTCATGGTCCGAAACTCGAGATGGTGCGCCTGGCGTTCTGCGGCCAGGTTGGCCGCAAGCAGCCCCCTGTAGTTCGCGAGCCTGAGTCCGGTCTGGTAGAGCGATTTCGAAATCGACTCGGCTGAAAACACGCGTTCCTGCAGCAGTTGCTGCTTGCCGGTTTTCAGGCACTGCGCAAGGAAGGCGCTCTCGTCTTCGACGGCATCGGCGCCAAAGCTCTCGAGCACGCTGGCCACGATGCGATACGCGTCCACGAACGAACGCAATACCGCATGCGCGGCGAGCGGCTGAACTGCATCGAGCGCATCGTGCACGGTTGAATCGTTCCCGCGGACAATGTCTTCCCAGTCTCCGAAGCGCTCGCGCGCGCGCCTTTCGATCTCCGGCCGGTAGTCCCCCCGCCGCGGAAAGTAGAACTCGAATTTGAAGAGCTCCCTGAGTTCGTTCGTCCGCGCAAAGAACGCCTCCACCGGATCATCGGAGTCGGCTGCCGCGTCCAGGAGCGCAATTTCGACGAAGGCATCGAGGATGAAATAGTGAATCGCCGTGTTGCGGTAGTACGCGGCATTCAGGTGCTGATCGGGACTGATCGTATAGAGCCGCTCGGTGCCCTCGTCCAGGTAGCTGACGATGCCGGTCTCGTGTAGTTCGGCGAGTGTTGCGAGCACGGCGTCCACATCCTGGAAGTTCGAGCGCCCGACGATCTCCAGGCGCCGGCGCCGGATCAGCGCCGCACCCGCGCGGGCAAGCGCCTGTATCTCTGCCAGGCTCTGTGCGCGATTGCCGCCGGCCAGCAGTATCAGCGTAATGATCGCCGTGGCCGTAATCGGGGTCGCGGCGTTCATGCGCACCGCGACTTCAAAAGCCAGCGTTGCTACCAGCGCCTGCTTGCGTTCGTCGTCGATGCCGGCTTCGAGTTCCTCCGGCTCGACGAGTTCCCTGACGGTCAGCCCTTCGCCGAACCGAAGATGGATCTGGCCGCGCGAGCGGCCGCGCCGCAGGAAACGCAACGGCCAGGTGACACCTTCCGGCTTTTTCTTCTGGCCGCGCTGTTCGATGGAATAGTCCTCGACTTCCGTGATCTGGTCGTAGGCGACGCTGACGGGGATAAACGTAACGTCGTACAGACGCGTCCGCTGTATCGACTCGAACACATAATTGAACAGGCCGAATCGCGGTGGCAGCAGCTTGCCGGTTCGCGAGCGCGTGCCCTCCAGCGCCCACAGCAGCGAGAAGCGCTTCTCGATCAGGTAATCGATGTAGCGGCGAAACGTCGACTTGTAGATCTCGTTGTCCTGGAACGAGCGCCGCAGGAAGATGATGCCGCTGCGGCGGGCGAGGGCGCCGAGACCGGGGGTGTTCAGGTTGATGCCGCCGAAGGTGAGCGGTAGCGGCAGGTTGGCATCGAACAGCACCAGCGACAGCGCCATCGTATCCAGCATCGACTTGTGACTGATCAGGAAAATGACCGGGCGCGTGGCCATCGTTTCCGTAACACGCTCCAGCTGTGCTGCGTCGATGTCGATCGCTGCATCATGGTGGCTGCGGCATGCGGACCGGTAGAGCGCATTGATCATTTCGAGCGTGAACGGCGTCTGCGTCGCCGCCATTTCCCGCAGGTAACGCTCGGCCTGACTGAGCACGTCGTGCACGGAGCGATCGCGCTGCTGGGCGATGTTCGCGATGAGGTTGCGGAAATCGGCGTTTGCGAAAACGTCGCCCGGCAGGATGCGCGGTACCTTGTAACGTGCGCCGCGGAAGATTCGTTCCGAACGCTCGAGTGCGATGAGCGCCTGGTTGGCGGCAAACTCGGCGAACGAATCGTTGCCGACAGCGGTCTCGGCCTGTCGCTCGCACAGTTCCTCGACGTAAGCGCCGT
>Ga0209742_10001094_pt1 | contig 12963 bp, 12 predicted proteins | sample DeeMarSeWOR38_10_FD_187462 | JGI IMG/M metagenome (GOLD analysis project Ga0209742, IMG submission 187462) | Marine sediment microbial communities from White Oak River estuary, North Carolina - WOR-3-8_10 (SPAdes) (version 2) | ecosystem: Environmental > Aquatic > Marine > Intertidal zone >... | reverse complement strand
CGACGAGGCTTATCACTTTGAAGCTGTTGTGGATGCTGCTGCGGGAACTGTGTTCAAAGTCTTCGGCGGAATTTGCAACTATACCTTCCGCGTTTAACACATCTAAGCAAGCAACCAGCGCTATTATCGTTGCGGATAGATGAACTAGAAGCGCTGGTCTTGATCGGTCTAAGGGGAGCGGGCGCTCCTACCCGCTCCCCGAGCAGGGCTTATAAAAAGGCCTTTTTTTGGCGTTTTCTGGCGAAACAGGTCTTATGGTATGGCTAAATCTCTTCCTATCTTGCCTTACCAGTCCCATGTTTGCCAGGGAAGGATTTAAATTATGGATCAGAAGAAAGTTGCTGCATTTCTCATCGATGCCGATCCAGAGGAATGCATGAAGTTTAGGCAAGAGGGGGATGGAATGGTAGTCATTGGGCCGGATGGCAAAAAATATAAATTCTCCGCTGAGCAGTTAGAAAAGGGCGAGATTGCCATGCAGCAGAAGCAGACTCTGGCGGAGGCTGCGGCGGAGGGCCGCACTGCGACGACTCATGAGGAGGAGCAGAGCCCGAAGCCGCGCCGAACCACCACCAAGCGAAAACCCGCCGCCAGAAAAAAGACCACTAGTACCACCCCTAGAAACAAATGAGCACATTGGCAGAATTGAGGGATCGGTGCGAGGTCATGTTGATGGATACCGGCAATGCCATCTGGGATACCGGCACCATTGACGAGGGGATTCGCCTGGCGCTGGATCAATACAACTTCGTTAACCCGCTCACCATGGAAACAGTGATCACCTTGCCAGGCGATGGCAGGGAGATCGCTTTGTCTGGGGTGTCTGGATTGGTGAAGGTGATCGATGTGTGGTGGCCATACGATTCAGATGCGACCTCAGAAACCTGGCCTCCGAATCGGGTGCGGGGCTTTGCTGTTTGGTGGGATGACAACCAGGCTGTATTATTCCTCGACATCATCGAAGGATCACAACCCCAGCAGAATGAAGAGCTGCGCTTATGGTATTCGAAGCGCCAAACGATCCAGGATCTGGATTCTGCGGACTCGACGACTCTCCTGGGAGAGCACGAGTCCTATATTGTGCTCGGGGGCGCGGGTCATGCTGCGATGTCGAGGACTGCGGATCTGATTGAGACTGCGAACACGGATTTATATCAGGTGGGTCTATTGGGGACCTGGGGCCAAAGAAAGATCCGCGAATACAACTCCTTCTTGAAGGATCTATCCAAGCAATCGGCGCGCTCTGGGCGCTCCTGGCGCTCCGGCTGGTCACTTGACAAGTGGGACGAAGGCAAGGACCAGGTACAGAATACCTACGGCTAGCATGATCACAAAGAAGGAACAAGAGCAACAATAGCAGGTGTCGAATGCACCTTGTTTAAGCTCTTCCTCTGTGATCACGAACAAGCTCATTCTGTATAGAAAGCGTCGATCATCTTGAAGGACCAGGCGACAAAATCGTCCACGCCTTTAATGAACCAATGATGCGGATAATAGGTGTGACCGATCCTATCGATCAGGATGGCGATAATAATGCCGGCGATCAGTATGAGCACCAGCTCTTTTGCAGCAGAAGAACCGCCAACCTTGTACCAGAACAGGATCAGCAAAGGTATTCCAACCACCAACCCTGCGACGAGACCAGCGCCGAATTGCTGGACTGATTCACTGGGCATTTTGAAAGGCTCCTTTTATGTCTACATTTGATGATGAATTCGGAGAGGACGGTGGCTTCGGTGAATGGCTCTCCGGCCTGCGACCTGGCCATAAAGTAACCGGTGGCAGACTTCTAAGATATCGGCAGGGCTCAGATCCTCGGGATTGGTCTGCAGCAGGCGGATCTAAATATCTACCTCGGGATTGGCAAATGCAATGCGGTACTGAGAAATGGACTGGCGCGGCTGCAGTGGCTGGAGCGCTGGAGATAGATTACCCTGTCGCCTTCGCAGATCCTCCCGTCTTCCTGGCTACCTGCATCAACACAACTCCGCTCTTCCAGCGGGTCCAGTTCCAGTGTCCGGTGCAGAGCGCTGCAACCCAGGAGATCTACTGGTGGGCTGCTGCAAACTTAACTCGCGTTGATTTCTGCTGGTTGGCTCTTGGTCCGATCGGGATGTAGCTGTAGATCTGTTTGTAGGGACCAGCGGCCTCGAAGCCAGCACCTGCCGGACTTACCGATCCGGGTGGGCTGGGTCGTCACCTTGTAGGGGAGATGGCGGAGGATCGTTTCCCATTCGGTCTCAGAGGGATAGAGTTAAACAAATCAACCCCTTTCCCATCTCGGAAAAGGGGTTGATCGTAAATTTAGTTACGATTTAATTTTTATGAACTTAACCCACTTAGAGAGTCTTCTTTACACCGCCGCTGCTTCCATTTCCGGGGAGTATTCACCGTAGCGTGCCAAACCATTCAACTTAGCGCGCCGTTGAAACAATTTCTGAGCTTCGCTGACGTTAGCCTCTTTGCCAAGCCACGTATTCAGTGCTTCCTCTTGCAGCGCTCTCCCATATGAGAAGCTCAGCTGCCAGGGAAAACCACCAATTGCGTTCATTGCTGAAAGATGTTCAGAAGCCTGTTGTGGGGTTTGTCCCCCAGAGAGGAACACGATCCCCGGTACAGCAGCTGGCACCGTTCGCTTGAGCGTGCGGATGGTGACCTCAGCAACTTCTTGCACACCTGCTTGCATTGCGCAAGCATTTCCGGAAAGGATCATATTGGGCTTCAGCAGCATCCCCTCTAAATGTACACGTGCTTCGAATAAGGCCGAAAAGACATCTTCTAAGACAGCAGTAGTAGCCATCTCGCATCCCGCGATCAAATGGTCGCCATCCATCAAAACTTCAGGTTCAACAATCGGTACCAAACCCGCCTCTTGACTCAGGGCTGCATACTGGGCTAATCCAGCGGCGTTGACCTTCATACCATATGAGGTCGGTATTCCATCACCGATAGAATATACTGCGCGCCATTTGGTGAATTTAGCCCCCAGCTCGACATATTCAGCTAATCGCTCGCGGAGACCATCCACGCCTTGCGTGAACTTCTCACCTGGGAAACCAGCCAGAGGACGCGTTCCCTTGTCGACCTTAACCCCTGGATGCACACCTTTCTCCGATAATAATTTTGGAAAAGGCGTCCCATCAACTGTCTTGTGACGCATGGTCTCATCGAAGGTGATCACACCACTAACATATTCTTCGAATCCTGGGGTAGTAAAAAGAAGCTCGCGATAAGAACGACGATTTTCTTCATTCGATTCAATGTTAATGCTTGTGAATCGTTTCCCAATGGTGGGGAAACTTTCATCCGCAGCCAGGATCCCTTTCCCAGATGCGACAAGGTCTTGTGCAACTTTTTCTAGTTCTTGCTTATTCATCTCAAACAAACCTCCTATAATATAATTTCATGTCGCTGGACGGAAGTTATTCGTCCTTTAATCGTTTATTAGTGATAGATAAAACTCGAATCCTATATCGAGGCGGCATCCATTTTATCACGATGTTCAGTCAAATCAAGTGAATGGGAAATTGCTAGATCGATACCAATGTTACCTGCCAGGTTTCAAAATTTTTAACTCTTAGAAGAGGAAATTCTTATCATGAATGAGATAGATCCAAAACAAGCCAATCAAAAGACCCGCGATAGCTGGGATAAGAATGCAGCATATTGGGATGAATACATGGGTGAAGGGAATGACTTCGTCGAAGTTTTATGCTGGCCGCCGATCGAACGCATGTTGGATACGCCACCAGGAAGTCGCGTCCTTGATATCGCCTGTGGCAACGGGCTTACGTCTCGTAGACTAGCCGTTCTAGGCTTTGATGTAGTTGCCTTCGATTTTTCCCCGGTCATGATCGAAAAAGCCATCCAACGTACACCAGATTCAATAGATAACCTCGAGTATCAAGTTATCGATGCTACTGATGAAAGTTCCCTACTTGAACTGGGAGAAGAGAATTTTGATGCCGCGATTAGCAACATGGCTTTGTTTGACATGGCAGAGATCGATCCTCTCTTCCAGGCATTGTCGCGTTTGCTGCGTCCTGGTGGGTGTTTCGTTTTCTCAGTTTTACACCCCTGCTTCAACAATCCCCACTCAATTCTCCAAGCCGAATTGGAGGATCGATCAGGGGAATTAATCACGAATTATTCAATTAAGGTGTCTAAATATCTATCTCCAAGCACAGAGTACTCTGTGGCACTTCGGGATCAACCCGAAACCCAACTTATTTTTCACCGACCACTGCAGGTGCTCTTCAATTCTGGATTCGAAGCTGGCTTTGTGCTGGATAAATTAGAGGAGCGCGCCTTTCCTGCGGATCATCCACCGGGCAAATCATCACTCTCCTGGAGTGCGAATTTCAATCAAATTCCTCCGGTTCTCGTCGCTCGTATGCGGCTGCTTCAGTGATTATCGGATCCGGTCATCCCCTTAAAATTAAGTCAGAATTTATTTCCCGACAATTTAAATGTATATAGATCTATAGAAAAACTGAAAGAGAGCGAATTATCAATTCGCCCTCTTCAGCAAAGAATAATTTTTAGTTGAAAGATGGCCAAAATCCTGCAGGAGATTGATAACTTTCAGGTTTAGACCTTCGGAAAATCTGTGTTTGGGTCTTCTTCGGAAGGACCCTCGGTGAATTCTTCTACATCAGAGACAAAATTCTGCACCTCAGATTCCTTCAGTCCTAACTCAGCTGCGGCTTCGTCGGCTTCCGCTGATGCAACCTGGTATGCCCAACCGCTGCCTTTTTCGATTTCTTCGCCGATATCTTTTGGTAGGCTTTCAGTTGCGACTTCTGCACCTAAACTTTCCAGCTCTGCAACAATCTCATTCTTGGCTTTATTTTCGATCACTGCCAGGACAGCTGATTTCCCAGGCTGAAGTGCCTCACCAAGTCTCTTCAGTCGGGAATCATCAAATCCAACATCATCCAGTTTTGCAGAAAGACCACCAAGGACCGCACCTGTAGTTGCAAACAAGACCATGCCTACCGGTCCAGCCAGGATGCCTAAGGCTCCACCAATTATTGCACCTAAACCAGCCTCCCCAGATATCGACTCCGCAGTTTCTTTAACATGGATCTTACCTTCGTCCTCTTTATGGATCACAACCACATTTTCTAGATCGATCAACTTCTCTTTTTCTGCTGATTTCAGCGCTTGAAATGCATCACTTGCCTGGGATTCATCATCAAAAACAGCCAAGATTAGTTCATACGGGGATTCGTCCATTATTAAATTCTCCTTTTGGATTCAACTTCGAATAAATATCGTTTCATATCGAGAGGAACATGGGCGTTGAGCTCACAATTCATATTTATAACACCATATCAAAACTTGATTAATTCGTTCATTCAAACAATTCTGGTATTGGCGTACCAACCTCATAAAATGTTAAATCTGGTCCGCTACCTGATAATAGAAGAAGATTACCCGCTGTGGATGCCGCGGAAATTGAGGCCAAGGCTTCCAGGTACTCACTTTCTTGCTGCATTAATTCTTCAGCACAGCTCAATCGTGTGCTGGTGAGCTCACTAAGTGTAACCAGGTAAGCACCACCACCAGTGTCAGTGGCTGTGTAAATTCCATCATAAGTATTGCATCCACTAAAACCGGTCAAACGACCTTCCAGGAACTGCATGGTGATTGAAGTTCTGGGTAAGACCGGATGTAAAGTCCAAACAGGACCCTCCATTCTGGTGTCAATTTCAACTTCCATGCTGGCACTATCACTTAACCCATTGGCATCAGTAGCAGTGACGGTTACTGTATAGATGCCTGGTTTTTCATACAGAGTAGTGATCTCAGTATTCGGACTCGCCGGCACGGTTGTACCATCATCAAAGTCCCATGTGAAGCTGGTTATGGGGCTGCTCCCAGACACGGAGCCTGAAACACTGAATGTCACCGGCTCAGCTACAAAGCCATCTGTTGGTCCTGCAATCACTGCAGTAGGTGGTATTTGTTCCGGTGGTTGGGCGATGATGTCAATGGTGTGTGTCGCCGAACTTCGCTGACCGACTTTATCCGTTACTGTCAGGAGAACTTCATAGGTTCCTGGGGCGACGTAAATGTGCTCTACAATCTTATCGCTTTTCTGATTGCCATCACCCAAGTTCCAATCGTAATTACTGATGCCGACTTCTGAAGCTGAATTTGAACCATCAAAACGAATTATTTCCCCAACTGAAGCTTCGGAAGTAGCGTTGATCACTGAAGTAGGAGGTTCAACAGGATCGGGTCTTTGTAACGGTTCGCTCGAAAAATTTAATACACCAGGGTCAGATGCGATTTGCATTCCGGTATTAGCAACCACAAACGTCTGGGAATTGTTTAAATTAGTTAATATGACACTTTCTTGTTCTGCCGAAGTTTCATCCGGGCAGGGGTTATCTCCCACACTAAACGAGCTAATATCAATTTGTTCAAAATTGGTTTCATACTGACCATTGATTTCATTACAGCCAGTATTACCAAGAAAAGTCAAATCCAAATTAAAGAATAAAAACGGTTCTACATAACCTGTGACACTTGGCTGAGTATTGTAAGAAACAAGGAACCATTTTACATTCTGAAGTAAGTGAGTCTGATCTCGAGACGAATCAGGTGTGTTTTGCCGGTAGGTTAACGCACCCAACCCAGTATTGATCACCAATTGATTACCCGTTAACCAATATCCGTACGCCCTGCTTAAAGCGCTCAGATAATTATTCTCTTGTTCCTTGACACCTTCAGGCATGAAGCAAATTACTGTTGATGACAATGATGCATTAACACCTAACTCCTGAGCGAAAGTTGCATTATAGGTATTGCATCCCGAATCACCTGAGATCGTCCCCGCTTCTCCTTCTGATGCCACCCTGAATTGAGCGGTAATGATTGTCCCTGGTATGATCGAAGACTCGTTGATGAAATGCAAGTACCAAAGCGTACCATCTAATTCAGAAAGTGGTCGCTTTCCGGCTATTTGCGTTTGATCCGCAGCAAATACCAGCAATTGTCTGCCTTCATCGTAAGGTATATACAAAGTATTACCGACAATATGATAGCTCCTAGCCGCGTTCATCCCTAAGAAGTACTGTTGTTCCTGCTCGAACAGACCAGGCGCACAATTTTCGTTACCCGTCATCTCAGGGAGATTGATCTTAATTTCATCCAGGCTGGCTGTATAAGCTGCGCTGTATTCATTGCACCCTGTTGTTCCCGCCACAACACCTGATGGAGCCAGGGGATTCCTTGAAAATTGTGCAGTAAAGTTGCTGCCTTCAACAGGAGGTAAAGGTTCTTCAGCATCACCAAGAGCAACCAATACCCATAGAGCACCCAGGAGAGGAGTCCGGTCAGCGACATAAGTCAGAGTGCCATCATCAGTTTGAATCTCCAGTGTATCTGCAATAATATTGAAGGTATTCTCTCCTTCAATGGCGATAAGGTAAACAGATTCTGCCTCCATTCCTGTTTCACATGCGATTAGTGTGGAGGCTGGGGCTCCAATTACTAACCGCTCACCATCAACCTCATAAGTTGCCAAATAAGAATTGCAGCCTGATGAACCGGCAACAGTATTCTGATTGCTCTCATCACCAGCTTCAAACATTGCAGTAATGCTGATCTCCTCTGGAATGGGCTCACCTTCCACTGAAGCTAATGACCATAAAGTCCCTTCCAATGGGAGTCCAGCAGATGTGTAATGCAAAACTCCCTGCCCATCGTCAAAACTGATATACAAACTTTGACCAGCCAACTGCAAAGTCTGGGCAGTTCCTAAGGCTTCCAGGTAGACCTGTTCCTGCAAATCTCCAACAGGACAGGTCATCCTGGATGTCGCCAATGGACTGATGCTGATCTCGTCACCGCTAACCTCAAAGGTGCCTGCATAAAAATTGCATCCAGCTGTGCCGCTAATCTTCCCATCTTCGCTGAATACGGCTGTTATTGTTGTTCCTGCCTCAACCGGAGTGGGATTCCCTGGACTTCCATAGCTGATGAGTGTCCATTGCGTTTCCACCAAGGGCGTTTCCCCTTGAGCATAAACGAGCTTTTGATCAAAAGGTTGACCAGCATCATAGGATATTTCGAGGCGGCCTTCGGGTGTGATTGCAAAACTTTGAGCAGATTGAAATGAAGTCAGGTATTCCTGTTCCTGTTCCATACCCTGTGCGCAGTACACCATAGTGGAAGCGAGCGGAGATGAAATGGACAGGCTGCCATCAGCCGATGCCTCAAAATTACCAGTATAGTTGTTGCACCCCCCAGAGCCGGAAAAAGTGCCATCTGGGGAAAATACAATTGTGATGACGGTGTCTCTCTGAACGACTGTTGGATCAGCTGCATCACCATACCCTAAGAGAACCCACAATTCATCATAGATATCCTCAATGTTGATGCTTGGTTTAGGTGTTGGTGGTATTGATGTTGGAGTCGGTTCAATAGTTGGTGCGTCCGTTTCAGTTACTGCTGTGGATTCAGGTGCACTTCCACCACATGCTGTAATTATGATCGATAAAGCGATCGCTAAGCAAATCCAGCTGTTGCGACTTCTTTTAGCAGAATGTCTTACCCGGTGCATTTTTCTCATTCCCTAAATAACCTCCCATTTGATCATGCCCATTTCAAGCATTTCCCCATTCTCATAAGCGAGATATTTATCCGAGGTAATTATAGCGGGCAAATCGCTGAAACTGATCAACTGATCTTTTTTTCAGCGTTTTCATGGATTCCGATCCGGTGCTGACAAATTTATCTTTAAATTCTAAAAGTCATATGAATATGCAGACTCCCAACTCAAAATCGGGAGCTATTTAACCTAACTCAAAAAAAATTGGATAGATCGAACTTGAATTATTCCAAACTCGATCTACCTGGTGATGTTTATTTGAAGTAATCCAACTTTCCCCGAAGCAGCCAACCGGTTATTAACAAGGGGATCGCTTCATAGAAGACGCCCCAGATTAGAAAACCAGTGAGGAATAACGCAATAAACATTGTTCCCAACACACCAACCACATATACATAAAGCCCCCATTGCTTCCAATTCCAAATCCCCAGGGCAGCGATAACTTTTGCTGCAGTGAAAAGTAACAGCCCAATCACAAGCCAGTCACGAGTTGGCCCTTCTGGTTCTTTCATGAGTGAGAGAGTTGCAAATCCAGCAATAAATCCGTGGATAACGATTAGGATCAACCAGATTGACAATCCCAACCCGCGCTCGGGATGATGCGAAGTTTTTTTCTTTTTTTTAGCCATATAATTGCTCCAGCTCCAAGGATAAATTTATTGATACAAATTGTACCTAATAATGGATTAATGTGGGGAAAGGGTTAATCAAATGAGATGAGAAGTGAAAATTATCCCAAATTGACGGTACAGCCTAAGCCTGGTACTTCACTGGCAGTCAACCAGCCATCCTGCAGTTGAAAGCCGACTTCAGATGGATCAGAGACCAACTCAAGATGACCATCCAGATCACCATATTTAACATTAGGGCTGCTCAATGCGAAGCTTAACCCAGCCGCGATCAGCAACGCAGGTTCGATTACACAAGAGACCATGGTCGCCATTTTAGCTGCCCGGGCTATAGCATCAATTTGGCCGGCACAACGAAGACCACCGCAGCTGGCCATCTTCACGCTCACACCGTCTGATGCTCCCTCCGCCGCCAAGGCAAGGACGGAGGCTGGACCGGCTGCGCTTTGGTCAGCCAGGATCGGAACAGGGCTTTGTTCCTTCACCCTGCACAACCCCTCCAGATCCTCTGCAGGAGTTGGCTGCTCGAGCATCTCGATCTTGCCTTCCAGTGCACGTGCCACATCGATCGCCTCCTGGACCGAATAGGCACCATCTGGATCTAGTCGTAAAACGTGGTGGGGCAGGTTTCGATGAATCCTACGAATACGACGAACATCCTCTTCAGGATCCAGTCCTCCTTTAATTTTTAACATACGAAAGCCGGACTTGGCACGATCTTGTGCAATGGCAACCCCCTCATCGATCGTCCCAATGGGGATGGTTACTGAAGTCTGAATCGAATTGCGAAAACCGCCTAATAATCGATAAAGCGGCATCCCGCTTGCCAGACCCAAGAGATCATGAAATGCCAGGTCAAAGGCACACATTGCAGAGGGAGCACTTTCCACCAGCGGTGCTAGCTGATCAAGAGAATATTCGATATTGGTCGGATGCAGGTCAGGTGCCATAGCCGCACAATCCTGGCACACCCGAATCACATCTTCCGGCTGATCCCCTGTTAAATCCTCGTGCGCTACTGTACAACCCCAAGCGGATTGCCCAGAAGATAAGTCCATACGAATAAAGACTACCATCACGCTGTCGATTGGTGACGTATGTGCCATCATTATGGGCTGGCGAAGGTTTAATTTAATGGGATAAACTTCTGATCGAATGATCTGCATCTTCAATCCTATTGACCTGATATGTAATATTATATACCAACCCACACATGCATTTTCTGTGGCAAAGCTCTGCATTCATTCGATCTTTTTCATGACTTCGCCGATGAAATTAACCTGACCATCGACTATAATCTAATTCATACAGCTTTATATCAAAATTGGATGATTTCCAACAGGAAGAATATTATGGAATCGGATAAATCTAAGCCCATTCTAGGTCTTGTTCTGGTAATTCTCAGTGTGATTTTTTTTCTGGTCAGTCTGGGGGGATTGATCGGTGTATGGGTTTTCAACCAATCCCTGACAGAACGCATTCAGACCTCGATAGAAACCACCTCCGCCGACCTGGAGGGTGCAGCAGCTGCGATCGAACTCTCTAAAGCAGAGTTAATCTCCGCCCAGGCCCAGATAGATCTTCTGCAAGCCATATTGGAGACCCTGGGGCTAAATGCCGCAGAAGATCTCAACCGCCTGGCGGATATCGTCGGCACTGTCGAAGACACCTTGATGCCGGTGATCGATAATGTTGCTAGCGGGATCAGTACTCTGAGTGAGGCGCTGCTCAACATCATAGATACGATCGAGAGGTTAAACGAACTCCCCTTAGTAAACATCCAAATTCCTGGTATGGAAGTCATCGAGGAGGGGGCCAATCAGTTAAATAACTTGCAAACTCAAATTGAGGAAGGTGGCGGGAAAATCGAACAGCTCTCGCAAACAACACAAGATACTGTCGACTCGCTCACCACGGGTTTCAGAGAACTCGAGTCGTCGATATCTGCTCTTGTTGAAACGCTGGATGAATATGAACTCAAAATCCAGGATGCACAAGCACAGCTAAATTACCTGGGTACCAACCTGCCCATCTGGATCGATGTCGCATCAGTCATCCTGACGGTACTGTTGATCTGGCTTGGATTCTCACAGCTTGGTTTGTTCATCCTGGGTTGGTCGTTCTACAAAAACGAGGATCTGCTGGCTCGCTGGCGGTAAGCTAGCGGTCAGAAACGGCTCAATCTGATTAGGATTTATGATCCACCTAGGGCGCCTGAGCTTCCTCAAGCTCTTCTAAATCATACCCAAACAATTTCATCGGATCAAAGTGGCGGAATATGTCGCTGGTGCGCCAGAGCACGTAATTATCCATCTCCTCTTGAGAAGCACGCGTATCATAGAAGCGCATGCTTTCGAACATCTGACCTGCAGGTCCCACCCGGGTTTCGAGATGTAAATGGGGGATATCCGTGTTGCCGCTCATACCGACTTCGCCAATTGGCTGGCAGACCTCAACCTGGTCACCTATTTTCACCAGGGGTGCTTGGTTTAGATGGGCATACAGCACATACAAGGATTCATCTTTCTCGATCTCGATTCTGGCAACCAAGTCAGTTGGTAAATCTTTCCTGGCTACTTCGATCATCACCATGTTCCCATATGGGTATAACCCTTCGATGACAGACGCTACTCTGCCCGGTAAGACCGTTTGCACAGGTTCTTCCAACATCGAATCACGGTCCTTATAATGGTAGTAAGCGAAGTCGATCCCGTGATGGCGTTCTTCCCGGCCTGGCCTGGGGGGATCGTAGGGATCGCCAATGATCTCTGGCAGTTCCTGCAGCGGGTGGATAGACAGCGGTGAACATACCTGAGATTGAGGTTGAGGCACAACTGGAGAGGTTGGTGGGACTGTTGCCATCTCTTGGACAGTGGCGGTCGGGATGGGTTCCGGTGTCTCCGTTGGATTACTAGAGGCTTGTTTTGTTAGAGTGACACTTGGTGTGGAAATCGAATCGAGAGTAGGACTCGAAAGTTCGGCAGAACTCGTGCAGGCCGCGTTCATCCAAATTAGAAAAAAGAATAAAACCAGTTTGCGCATCAGGGAGATTATACAAGCATATCCGTACATTGAAGGAAGAGTTGGGTTGCCAGATGATGTGTAACGCGCTATAATCGACCTAAGTTCGGGGCGTGGCGCAGCCCGGCTAGCGCGCTTGCATGGGGTGCAAGAGGTCCTGGGTTCAAATCCCAGCGCCCCGACCTTTTATTTCGGGTGTACTGCCAGTAGGGGGCATTACATGCCACCCAACAGGTTACGCAAGAGGTCTCCTAAATCCACTTTAGGAGGCTTTCATGTTAACCGAAGTAAGAGCTTTCCTGAACGACCTGCAAGCAGATGGATACTCGGAGTCTACAATTGTTCTATATGAGTGGATTCTGGGTGAGTTCCAGAACCAAGTTTCCCTTCCCCTGGAAAATGTAAGCCTGACTGACTTGCGCGGATTCATGCTGTATATGAGACGTGACTACAGGACCAGACACGCCAAGCAACACAACATCCCTGCAGGGATCGGGGTGCCCATGGAGGGCAAGACCCTGGGTGAGGCGATGAAAGATGCGAGTATGGGTCCTGGGATCATCGTCTACCTGGCAGGCAAGGCCCCCAACAAGAGCAAGCAGTACTTTGATCCAAAAGGATACGACGATATCCCGGCTGAGAATCTGCGGAAGCTGCAGAAAGCAGCACTCATCCTCTATGACAACGTAC